>Ga0105047_10004321_pt1 | contig 24766 bp, 20 predicted proteins | sample MAT04_FD_78384 | JGI IMG/M metagenome (GOLD analysis project Ga0105047, IMG submission 78384) | Freshwater microbial communities from Lake Fryxell liftoff mats and glacier meltwater in Antarctica - MAT-04 (megahit assembly) | ecosystem: Environmental > Aquatic > Freshwater > Ice > Liftoff...
CACGTCCCGGTGCTCCGCGACCGGCTCCATGTTGATGGCCTTGTGGCTCAGGTCGGTCTTGCTCTTGGCCGGGCAGACGTCCACGCACACGCCGCAGCCGGTGCAGTCGTCGGGCGACACGGCGATGGTCAGTCGGTGGTCGAGCAGGTCGCGCGACCGGAACTCCTTGCTCACGAACTCCGCGGGCGCGTCCGCGATCGCGGCGGTCGGGAAGACCTTCATCCGGATCACGGCGTGCGGGCAGACCATGGCGCACTTGCCGCAGTCGATGCAGATCGACGCGTCCCAGATGGGGATGGTCACGGCGATGGCGCGCTTCTCGTAGCGCGTGGTGCCCATGGGGAAGGTGCCGTCGACAGGCAGCGCGCTCACCGGCAGCTGGTCGCCATCGCCGGCCATCATGATCGCCGTGACGCGCTTGACGAAGTCGGGCGCACCGTCCGGGATGAGCGGCGGCACCGGCGTGCCGGCGCCCAGCGCGCCCAGCGGGACGTGCGACAGCCGCTCCAGGGACCGGTCGATGGCCGCGAAGTTGCGGGCGATGACCGCTTCACCGCGCTTGGCATATGTCTTGCGGACGAAGCCCTTGATGCGTGCGATGGCCTCGTCCGGCGACAGGACCCCGGCGAGGTGGAAGAAGCAGGGCTGCATCACGGTGTTGATGCGGTTGCCCATGCCCACCTCATCGGCCACGGCGAAGGCGTCGATGACCCACAGGTCGATGGCCTTGTCCACCAGCTGGCGCTGGACGTGGTCGGGCAGGTGATCCCAGACCTCGTCCGGCCCGTAGGGCGAGTTGAGCAGGAACGTGGCGCCACGGCGCGCACTGTCCAGGATCCGCGTCCGGCTCAGCAGCCCGAACTGATGGCAGGCGATGAAGTCGGCATCCTGCACCAGGTAGGTCGACCGGATGGGCGTGGGTCCGAATCGCAGGTGGGAGGTGGTCACGGAGCCCGACTTCTTGGAGTCGTAGACGAAGTACCCCTGCGTGTACAGGTCGGTGCCCTCGCCGATGATCTTGACCGACGCCTTGTTGGCGCCCACCGTGCCGTCCGACCCCAGGCCGAAGAACAGCGCCTGGACCTCGCCGGCCGGCCGGGCCGATCGGAACGCGGTGTCGATGGGCAGGCTGAGATGGGTGACGTCGTCCACGATGCCCACGGTGAAGTGGCGCTTCGGCCGTGGCTCGGCGAGCGCGTCGAACACCGGCTTGATCATCCCGGGCGTCACCTCCTTCGACGAGAGGCCGTACCGGCCGCCCACGATCCGCGGGGCGGTGACGAAGGGTGGCGTGTCGCTGTCCATGGCCTCGTTGAGGACCGCGACCAGCTCCAGGTAGAGCGGCTCGCCCACGGCGCCCGGCTCCTTGGTCCGGTCCAGCACCGCGATGGAGCGCACGGTCTTCGGCAGTGCCGCGAGGATCTCGGCGGCCGGGAAGGGCTGGAACAGGCGGATGACGAGCATGCCCACACGCTCGCCTGCGGCGACGAGCGCGTCCACGGTCTCCGCCACGGCGCCTGCCGCGGAGCCCATGACCACGATCACGCGATCCGCGTCCGGCGCACCCTGATAGTCGACCAGCCCGTAGCGGCGTCCGGTGCGCGCCTCCAGCTCCGCGAAGACCCCGGTGACGATGCCCGGCAGGGCGAGATAGTAGGGATTGGCCGCCTCGCGCGCCTGGAAGAACACGTCTGGGTTCTGGGCCGTGCCGCGCACGACGGGCGCCTCCGGGGTGAGGCCGCGCGCGCGGAACGCGAGCACGTCCTCCTCACGCACGAGCGCGCGCAGGTCGTCGGTCGTGAGCAGCGCGATCTTGTTGATCTCGTGGGAGGTCCGGAAGCCATCGAAGTAGTGCAGGAACGGGACGCGCGACCGGAGCGTCGCGACGTGTGCCACGAGCGCGAAGTCGTGCGCCTCCTGCACGGACGCGGCCGCGAGCATCGCCCAGCCGGTGGAACGGGCGTGCATGACGTCGGAGTGATCGCCGAAGATCGACAGCGCGTGCGTGGCGATCGTGCGGGCCGCGACATGGATGACCGCCGGCGTCAACTCGCCCGCGATCTTGAACATGTTGGGGATCATCAGGAGCAGGCCCTGCGACGCCGTGAACGTGGTGGCGAGGGCACCCTTCTGGAGCGCGCCGTGCATGGCGCCCGCGGCGCCGCCCTCCGACTGCATCTCCATGACCTCGGGCACCTGTCCCCAGAGATTGGTCCGCTTCGCCGCCGCCCAGTCGTCCGAGTACTCCGCCATGGGCGAGGCCGGGGTGATGGGGAAGATCGAGATGACCTCGCTCAACGCGTAGGCCACGCGGGCCGCCGCCTCGTTGCCATCGAGGCATTCCCACTGCTGGTCCATCGAGCTGCGCCTCCTGGTCACGGGTCTGCGCCGGCCGGATCGGCACACTCGCGCCCGCGGCGAAACGGCCAGACCGGCCGTCCTTGTCTGACGATGCCGTCACCGTCGACTGTGGCGCCTCGGCCGCTGGCCAGGCATGGGGGATGAGGCCCGCCGTGGCCCGCCGTTGTGCCCCTCTCGGAGGGCCCGATGGCAGGGGTGCGCCGCGATCGACCTAGTTGTCGCTGCGCGCGACGACCTTCACCACGTCCACCTTGGTCGGGTCACCGACCGAGGTGATGCGGATGGTGCGCGTGAACGTCTCGCCGGCGGACGCGCTGGCCTTGACCTTGATCCGGATCTTGATCTTGCGATCGTTGCCCGGGGTCGCGGGCGTGGGGGTCTGGTAGTCGCCCGCCAGCACGGCCGGCGTGATGACCACGCTGCCCTGCAGGGCCTTGAAGATGAAGTCGCTGTTCGCGGCGCCCGTCGCCTCGACCCTGAACTCGTCGTCCGAGGTGGCCGAATCGTTCTGCAGGGAGATCTGGTAGGTGATCCAGGCGCCGCCGGGCTCACGCACGGTCAGCTTCTGGTGCTTGCCGCCATTGTTGTAGATGTCGTTGCCCGTGAACGCGCCGCTGGTCCCGACTCGCACCCGGCCGTCCGGGACGAAGGCCGTGGGGAGTGCCCAGCGCGCCAGGTAGTCGGCATCGGCGTCTCCGGCCGCGTCCTCGAACTCGCCGCCCACGTAGAGCTCGCCGTCGAACACGGCCAGCGCATACACGGTGTCATCGATCGCGCCGTTGCCGGGCGCGGTCTGCCCCAGCGCGTGCCAATCGGTGCCATCGAACCGGGCGACCCGGTCCGCCTCCGCGATATCCGCCGCATCCGTGAAGTGGCCGCCCGCGTACACGTCGCGGCCGGCCATGGCCAGGGCGTACACGCGCTCGAGGTCGCCACCATCGGAACCGGCGAAGTTCGTGCCCACCGCGGACCAGCCGCCGCTTCGCCACTTGGCCAGGAGATCCGCGTCCGCGATCGCGTCCGCGTCCTGGAAGGAACCACCCACGTACAGGTCCAGGCCGGAGACGAGGAGCGCCTGGACCTCCGCACCCAGGGCCCCGTTGTTGCCGATGTTGCCCATCTCGTGCCACGCGCCGTCCCAGCGCGCGACGTAGTCGGCCTGCAAGATGGTGTCGGCATTGGTGAACAGGCCGCCCACGTAGACGTTGGCGCCCGAGATGGCGATGGCGTTGACGTGGCCCTCCAGGGAGCCGTCGTTGCCGTCCTCGCCCAGGCGATGCCATCCGACACGCACATCGGACGGCCGGGTGGGTCAAGAGTCGCGGGCCATGGTGCGCAAGAGCAGCAGGATACCGACCCCCAGGATGATCGCGGGCAGCAGGAGGTCGAGGATGCCGGGCGCACCGGGGAGCAGGCCCAGCGCGAACTGCATCGTGCCCCAGGCGAGCGCGACAGCGCCCACCCTGCCCTGCCAGCCGTAGCCGCCCGCCTGCGTGTGACGGAGATATCCGATGGCCAGGAACGCGACGCCCACGCCCAGCGATGTCTCGCCGTCGACGTTGAAGGGCAGCCAGCCACCGAGCACCCGGAGGCCGCCCACGGCCAGCAGCACGGCGCCTGCGTACAGCCCCCAGGATCTGGCGCGATGGGTGAGGTGAAGCCACAGCAGGACGCCACCGGCGACCGCCATCCCGATGGATGCAGGGAAGGAGATCGCCGGAAAGATCTGGACGAGCAGGAGGTAGCCGCCCACGACCACCAACCCGATGGCGATCCATCGCCCGAGGCTGGCGCCGCCGAGGACGTCGCCCAGGCTCCAGCCGTCGTCCGGCGTCGCGTCGCGTCGGCGCGCCGGCTGGGGCGATGGGGCGGGGTGGGTGTCAGACCATGCTGCTCGGGGCATGGGCGGGGGCGCGGGGGCCGCGGTCGGGGGCGAGGACGGGGCCGCGGGCGGGGTCCGCGGCGTTGCCGGCCGGGGCAGCGAAGCGGGAACCGGGGGCGCGACCGGGGCCTGGGGTGTGACCGGGGCAGGGGCGGCGACCGGTGCGGGAGCGGCGACCGGTGCGGGAGCGGCGACCGGTGCGGCGAGCGCGGTCGGGCCGGGGAGCGCGGTCGGGCCGGGGAGCGACGAAGGCGCCGGTGGGGACGCTGTGTTCGGACGATCGGTGGCACGGGTCGCGGCCGGCGATCCAGGGGCAGGCGCAGCGGGTGGGGCGGGCGCCGGATCGGGGTCGGGCGGCTGCGCGGGCATCGCGGCCGCTGGCGCCGGGGCGACGGCCTGCGGCGGCGTCCAGGTGGACTCGACCTCGCGGCGCAGGCGCGCCAGGCGTTCCTCAGGTGTCTCAACCATACGCGCAGTCTACGAGGCGACCCACGCGTCGGACAGCCTCCCGCGCGCACCGCCGGCCGGGTCCGGCCGCCGCGTCGAAAGGATCGGCGCTACCAGCCCTGGGACCTGAGGTGCCGGGCCATCGCCATCGACGCACGCGCCCGATGCGACACCCGGTTCTTCTCCTCCGCGGTCATCTGGCCCACGGTCCGGCCGCCCGGGGGCTCCGACGCCGGCTCGAACAGGGGGTCATAGCCGAACCCGCCCGCGCCACGCAGCTCGATCGCGACACGCCCCCGGAACGTGCCGCTGCGCGTGGCCACCCACGGCCGATCACTGCGCCGCGCCGCGCCCGGATCGAGGTACGCGAGCACGCACACGTAGCGCGCGCCGCGCCGCGCCGGAGGCAGATCAGCCAGCTCGCGCAACAGTTTCGCGTTGTTGTCCGCGTCCGTGGCATCCGGCCCGGCGTACCGCCGGGTGGAGACACCCGGACCGCCGCCCAGCGCCTCCACCTCCACACCGGAGTCGTCGGCGAGGGTCGGCAGGCCCGCGAGCCCCCCGTAGAAGCGGGCCTTGGCGATGGCATTCCCCCGGAAGGTCTTCGCGTCCTCGGTCGCCTCGTCGGGGATGCCCAGGTCGTCGAGGGACACGAGCTCCACGTCCGGCAGGTGGAGCAGCGCGCGCAGCTCCTCGAGCTTGTGGCGCGATCGGGTGGCGACGAGGAGACGCCGGTCGGTGCGGGGAGGCAGGTGCCGCACGGTCGATCGCGCCGCCTACCGCTTGCCGCTGGGTGCGGGGGGCGCGGCCGGGCCGGACCGCTCGATGGCCTCCGCCTGGATCGCGAACAGCTGCGCGATGCCCCCGTCCGCGAGCTCCATCAGCTTGTCCATCTCCGTCCGGTGGAATGGCTTGCCCTCCGCGGTGCCCTGCACCTCGACGTACGTGCCGGCATCCGTGGCGACCACGTTGAAGTCCACCTCCGCCCGGGAGTCCTCCGGGTAGTCGAGGTCCAGCAGCAGCGTCGACTCCACGATGCCCACGCTCACGGCACCCAGCTGACCCCGCAGTGCCCGCTCGAAACCGACACGCCGGAGCGCGATGGCGAGCGCCACCCAGCCGCCCGTGATGGACGCGCAGCGCGTGCCGCCGTCCGCCTGGAGCACGTCGCAATCGATGGTCACGGTCCGCTCGCCGAGCACCGTGGTGTCCACCACGCCCCGCAGCGACCGACCGACCAGGCGCTGGATCTCATGCGTCCGGCCGCCCAGCTTGCCCTTGACCGACTCCCGCTGGCTGCGCTCGGACGTGGCACCCGGCAGCATCGCGTATTCCGCGGTCACCCAGCCGATGCCCTTGCCGCGCAGGTGGGGCGGGATCCGGTCCTCGATCGTGGCCGCGCACAGCACGTGCGTGCCGCCGACGCGGATGATCACGGACGCCGTCGTCCACTTCTGCACGTCCAGCTCGATCGACGTCGCGCGCAGCTGCCCCGGCGTCCGCCCATCGGCCCGATAGCGCAGGCCGCCCCCGATGCTCATCCGTTCCTCCGATCCTGGGGGGCGCCCGACGAACGCTCCTCCGCTTCCTCGAACTTCGCGTCCTGCCACAGCTCGTCGAGGGCATCGAGACCCAGCGCCCGCAACTGCAGCCCGCGGTCCTCCGCGAAGCGCTCCACGCGCGCGAAGCGCGAGGCGAACTTGCGGCTGGCCGCGCGCAGGGCCGCCTCCGGGTCGATGCCCAGCTTGCGGCCCATGGTGACCATCACGAACAGCAGGTCGCCGTACTCCTCCGCCTTGTGCTCGGGGGTCTCGGCAGCCAACAGCTCGGTGGCCTCCTCGGCGATCTTGTCGATGACCCCTTCGAGGTCCGGCCAGTCATAGCCCAGGCTCGCGGCGCGCGACTGCATCTCGTCCGCGTAGGCGAGCGCCGGCAGCGACCGCGACAGCCCCGCGAAGGCGGCCGGCATGGACGTGTCGCGGACCTTCGGGGGCCTTCCGGCGGCCTGGGCCGCCGCGCGCTCAGCCACCTTGATACGCTCCCAGCTCATCAGCACGTCATTGGCGGTGTGCGCCTCCGCGTCCGCGAAGACGTGCGGATGGCGCCGGACGATCTTGGTCATGACCGCCGCCTGTACGTCCGCGAGGTCGAACACGCCCGCCTCGGCTGCGTACTGGGCATGGAGCACGATCTGCAGCAGCAGGTCACCCAGCTCCTCCGCGAGATCCGGCGTGGAGCCGCCTTCCAGCGCGTCGTACACCTCGTACGACTCCTCCAGCAGGAACGACCGCAGCGTGAGGTGGTCCTGCTCACGATCCCAGGGGCAGCCGCCGGGCGCCCGCAGGCGTGCCACCAGCCAGGCCAGCCCGAACGGGCTCGCCAGGTTCCGGCGGTCAGCCAGGCGCGGCAGCAGGTGGGGGCCTGCCGCCAGGCGTTCCGCCGTCACCTGCGCGAGGGTCGTGGGCGGACCGGGGACGCCCTCCGGCCCGGCCAGGGGCACCACGGGGTGGTCGGTCGGGTAGAGCCGGCGCAGCAGCGCCAGCGGCCCCGCACCGTGGCCGTGGCGACCCGGCAGCAGCTCCGGCAGATACGGTGGCGCATCCGGCTCCGCCGGGGCCGGCGGCTCGGCGTCGCGGGGGTCCGGGCCACGGCCGGTGGGCGGCAACAGCACGAGGGCCATGCCGGGATCCACGGGACGCCGTACCAGCGCGTCGAGCGGGATGACGGTGATGCCGTCCTCCGCGTCCACGCCCGGGACCCCGGAAGCAGCGGCAAGCGCAGCAGCGATCGCGTCCATGGGCAGGTCAGACAGGGGCGAGGTCGCCCCGGCGCTCCAGCTCCGCGATGACGAGGAGGGCATTCGCCCTGGGCGTGGTGTCCTCCGTGAGGAGGTGCAGCTCGGGCGCGAGCGGCGGCTCGTAGGGATCGTCCACGCCTGTGAACGCGGCGACCTCGCCGGCACGCGCCTTCGCGTACCAGCCCTTGACGTCGCGCGCCTCGCAGACCGCCAGGGGCGTGTCCACGAAGACCTCCACGAACCGGTCGGCGCCGACCATGGCACGCACCTCGTCGCGGGTGGCCCGGTAGGGGCTCACGGCCGCGGTGATCGCGATGCCGCCATGGCGCACGACCTCCGAGGCCACGAAGCCGATGCGCCGCACGTTCGTGTCCCGGTCCTCACGGGAGAACCCCAGGCCCGCCGACAGGTGCGTCCGGACCACGTCACCGTCGAGCACGGTGAGCTCGCGGCCCCGTTCCTGGAGCAGCCCGATGAGCGCGCCGGCAGTGGTCGACTTCCCGGATCCCGACAGGCCCGTGAACCAGACGCAGGCGCCGCGCCCGTTGGGACCCGGCATCAACCACCCACCTGCGGGGTGTTGTCGAACAGGTCCGGATCGCGGCTGATCACGCCGTCCGTCGTCGCCTGCTCCTTCTGGGGCTCGTACCAGTCGGGGAACGCGGTGTCCGCGACGATGGCACGCTGCGGCAGATCCAGCGGCCGGTCGGCCTGCTCGATGAGCTGGAAGAAGTGGTAGCCGTCGTCGAGCGGGATGGCTTCCGCAGTGTGGGCGCCGGCCGCGAGAGCGGTCACGGCGGTCCACACGACCGGGTCCAGCTGGGCCTCGGTCTGCCAGCCCAGGTCGCCGCCACCGGGCCCCTCTGCGCCGTCGGACAACTCTCGGGCCACGGCCGCGAAGTCCGCGCCGTCCACGGCGAGCTTCGCGAGCACCTCGTCGATGCGCTCCTGGGCGCCCGGGGTCCGCTCCCGGAATTCGATGACGTGCCAGCCGAAGGCGCTCTTGATGGGACCGACGATGTCGCCGGGCTTGAGGTCGGGGTCGTCGAACAGGGGGTCCGCGAACTCCGGGACCATCGATGTGCGCGAGAAGAAGCCCAGGTCGCCGCCATTGGCGCCGCTGACCGTATCGTCGCTCTGGAGCTTGGCGCGGGTCGCGAATGCGGCGGACTTCAGCTCCGGATCGCTGACCTTGGCCAGCTGCTCCACGGCCAGCTTCGCCTCCGCCTCTGTTTCGGCCCAGGCAGGGTCGGCGGGGTCCAGCGTCTGCGCGCCGGTCGGGTCGTCCTTGGGCGAGTAGAGGATGTGCGAGGCGCGGATCTGACCCTCGTCCTCGCTGGGCGCGGCGACCGTGTCCCCCTCCAGCAGGATCTCCGCGAGGTGGACCTGCGGCTTGTCGCCGTCCGTGGCGTCCGCGACGACCGAGTCCTCCAGTTGCGCTGCGAGCGTCTCCATGCGCACCTGTGACCGGTAGAGGTCCCAGCCGACCTCGTCGCGCATGACCTGCTCCAGGCCGCTGTCCATGGTGCCGGGGCGGATGGTATCCACGCGGCCGATGCGCCAGACGCCGTCGTCACCCTTGATGACGGGGCCGGTCTGCCCCTGCTCAAGGGCGAACATCGTGCCCACGAAGCCCGTGTCGATGGTCGATCGCTCGGTGATGAAGCCGAAGTCGCCGCCCGTGTCCCCGGTGTCGTCCGTGGAGTAGAGCCTGGCCACCTCCGCGAAGTCCGTGCCTGCATCCAGCGCAGCCTTGGCGTCCATCACGGCGCGGTACGCGGCCTGGCTCTCAGCGGGCGTGGGGGCCTCACCGACCAGCTGGGGCTCCACGACGATCACCGACAGCTGGCGCGCCTCAGCGGAGGTGCCCTCCTCCCTGATCGCCTCGTCCACGTCCGCATCCGTGACGGCGAGGCCGGACTCCGCTGCCAGCTTGCCCTTGAAGGCCAGGTCGACGAGGTTCTCGATGGCGGACGAGGCGACGTTGGTCTTGGCGGTCGCGATGCTCTGGAGGCGGGTGTTGCCTTCCTCCACCGAGATCGTGCCCGCGGAGATCTGCTCGCGGGTGTTCTGCTCCTCGTTCGTGAGCCGGACGAACTCCAGCTTGGCGCGATCCGACCACTGATCGCGGGTGATGGTGGTGCCTGCGACCGTGGCCACCGGCTTGAGGTGGCCCACGTAGTAGTCATAGATGAACGCGATGACGACGATCACCACGACCGCGACGATGAGACCCACGAACAGCAGCGTCACCCGCTGGGCGAACCGCTCTTCGGGATCGCTCGCCCGGTGGCCGCGCGAGGGGTTCTGCCCGGGAAGACGAGACTTGATACTGGAGGTCATGTCCTGCTCAGGTTCGGCGGTGATGACGCGCGGTACGGGATGAAGGGCACGCGCGATGACGTCCGGAAGGCCCGGCGACGGCGCCGTAGTCTAGCGCGTCACTCGTGGGTGCTGCCGGAGGCGCTGACCTGGACCCCCAGGACGTCCCCGATGGCGCCCGGCTTCGCCTTGCGTGCGAGGGCACGCAACAGGCTCGCGGTCGCTTCCTCCACCGGGTGGCCAGGGCGCGACAGCCAGGAGGTGTTGCGGCGGACCCACGTGGCGGGACGCCCGTGAGCACGCCGCGCGGCGAGCAGCGTGGCCAGGCGGGCGATGCCCACGGTGCGCTCCTCCGCGCTGGCGCCCAGGTCCAGGCCCAGCTGTCCGGGCTGGCCCCAGAAGACCAGGTCGTCAGCGGCGGCGAGCGCCATGGGGGTGCGCGGGAACGGATCGGCGATGGCGGCGTCCGCCGCGGCGAGCGCCAGCAGCAGCCCTTCGTGGTGGACCGGGAACTGGTCCACGAAAGGCACGATGGCCACGCTGCGGACGGGGTCGCGCGCGTCCGGGTAGCCGTGGGTGCGCAACGCGTGGCGCAGGTGGAGCGCGGCGAAGCGCTGGACCGCAGGGTCCATCGCGGTGCGCCAGCCACCGGCCCGCGACGGGTCCAGCGGCTCCGCCGCCTTCGCCTTCCACCATTCGTGGGGCGCCGCGATCCCCTCGGCACCCTGGCGCTCGATCATGGCCGGGTCGAAGGGCACGTCCACCACGGCACACACGCGCCGCATCACGGCGACTGGCTCCGCGAGCAGATCCTCGAAGCGCACGGTGATGGTGTGCGGATCGCGACCGACGAGCGCCTCCGCCCGGCGCATCTGCGTCGCCACCCCCACCAGGTCCGCGACGACGGAGAGCGCGCCGAACGGCACGCGCGCGAGCGATAGCGCTACATCACGCGGGTCGCGCACGACGCGGACCACGATCGCCTCGGGCCACTCGCGGCGGATGAGCGGCAGGTCGAAGACGTGGCGGGGCGTCTTCTCCGCCCAGCGGGGCTTGCCGTGGAGGGCGGCGCGGGTCACCGTGAGCGACTCCAGCAGGGCGGCCACGGACGGCGCGCGCCCGGCGAGATGCGCCCGGACGGCCCCGGGGGAGACCCCGAACGCCTCGTGGACGAGCGTCTCCTTGAGCGCCAGCCCGAGCACGAAGTCGGCCGCGGCGTCGGGCCAGGTGAGCGGATCGAGGATGCGTCCCAGGTCGGCCTCCCTGAGCTGCGCGAGGAGGCGCGTCTCCGGCCCACAGTCGATGTGCGGATGGGCGCCCAGCATCGCCGCCAGCAGGGTGGTACCGGAGCGCGGCACGCCCACGACGAAGATGGGGGCGCCCGGGGTGGTTCGCTGGGGGTCCATCGACGCATCGTAGCGCGGGTCGCGGTGGCCGCCCGGGCGCGGTACGCGATCCGGTGCGGCCGGGCCTTCGTGGTACCGTCACGGAGCCAATGCAGATCGCGAACGAAGCGCCCGCGTCATACCGGAGCAGCTCCCACCGACCCGGGCCCGTGACCCTCATCACGACCGCATGGCGCGACGTGATGTCGCGCCGGCGGCTGATCCGTTACCTCGTCGCGGCGGACATCAAGAAGAAGGGCTCCGACACCCTCCTGGGCAACCTGTGGTGGCTGCTGGACCCGTTGATGGCGATGGCCGTCTACGTGTTCGTGATGTCCGTGATCTTCCAGCGATCGCAACCGGACTTCGCGCTCTACCTGCTTGCGGCGGTCATCCCGTTCAAGTGGTTCACCCAGTCCATCAGCGATGCCGTCGGCTCCGTGGTGCGCAATGAACGGCTCATCAAGCAGATCCAGTTCCCCAAGATCGTGCTGCCCATCTCGGGCTCGGCGAGCGAGGTCGTCAGCTTCGCGTTCGGCATGCTGCTGCTGCTGGGCCTCTCGATCATCACCGCCGGCGGGGCGCACCTGTCGCTGATGCTGCTCTGGGTGCCGGTGATCGCCGTGGTCCAGTTCGTGCTCATCCTGGGGCTGTCGTTCCTGGTCTCCGCGTTCACGGTGTTCTACCGGGACGTGGGCATCGTCATCGGCCACCTGATGCGCCTGTTGTTCTTCATGTCCCCGATCCTGTGGTCATTCGACGCAGGCACGGGCCGCGGCGACCAGCTCCGCACCGCGGTCGGCGAGACCGGCTACCAGCTGCTGTCGCTGAACCCCGTCGCCATCCTGCTGTCCGCGTACCGGCACGTGATCTACGGCACCGTGGCCGAGACGCCCGAGGGCGAGCTGACGTGGCTGCCGCCGACCGCGCCCGACACCGGCCAGCTGCTGGTCCTGTTCGTGATCTCGATCGCGCTGCTGGTCATCGGCACGTGGTTCTTCAAGCGCCTCGAACCCGCCTTCGCGAAGGTGCTGTAGCTGATGCCCACCAAGGAGACCGTCGGCCAGACGGTCGCGCTCGACGTGAACGACCTGGGCATCAAGTACAGCCTCCAGTTCACCAGGAAGACGACGATGCGCAGCACGTTCGCGCGTCTCACCCAGCGCCACAAGGGTGACAAGTCGTTCTGGGCGCTCAAGGCCGTCACGTTCCAGGTGCGCCAGGGCGAGTCGGTGGGCGTCATCGGGCCCAACGGTGCGGGCAAGTCCACGCTCCTGCTCGTGCTCGCGGGCATCATCCAGCCAAGCGAGGGCGTGGTGACCAGCAATGGCCACATCTCCACGCTGCTCAGCCTCCAGGCGGGCTTCGACCAGGACCTGTCCGGGCGCGAGAACATCGCGCTGGCCGGTGCGCTCCTGGGCGTCCCCCACAAGGAGATGGAGGAGCGGACGGAGGACATCATCGAGTTCGCGGACATCGGCGCGTTCATCGATGCGCCGCTCAAGACCTACTCCTCGGGCATGCGCGCCAAGCTGGGGTTCTCCATCGCGACCGCCGTGGACCCCGACATCCTGCTCCTGGACGAGGTCCTCCAGACCGGCGACGAGGTCTTCCGCGAGAAGAGCCGCCAGCGCATCATCGACATCCTGCGCGCCGCCAAGGCGGTCGTCCTCGTGACCCACGACATGAGCTGGGTCACCGGGTTCTGCACGCGGGCGATCCTGCTGGAGAAGGGCCGCGTCGTGATGGACGGGGACCCCCAGGCGGTGGTCGACCTGCACCTGGAACACTCCGCTGAACGCAAGCGACTGCGCCAGGAGGAGGTCCGCGCGATGAAGGCGGGCAAGATCGCGGCGGGCAGCATGCGCGGCCACAAGGAGCGGAGCCGCAAGGGCGCCTGATCCGGGGCGTTGGGCGGCGGGCGGGGGCTGGGCGGCGGCACGGGGCGCGGCACGGGGCCGCGCGCCGTCCGGCGGGGCGCGCGTCGGCACGGCGGTGGCGGCGGGCGGAGGCAGGCCGGCGGGCGGAGGCAGGCCGGCGGGCGGTGGTGCGGGCGTGCAGACGGGCGGCATGGCCAGGCGTCGGCGGGTTGTGGACGATCACCCTGGGCGTTCCAGACCGCGTTTCACGATCGCTTCGAGGCCTCGACCGGGCCGCCGCGATGGCCGTTGGGAGCCAACTGAGCGTGCGGCACTCCCGGCGGCGACCGACCTGGCGGCGGATCCGACCTCGGACGCGGTCTACAACGCGGGGATCGTTGGTTGTCCGAATCGCGGGCGGCGGTCGGTGGGCGGGCTGCAGCCCGGTCGGTGGCGCTCCGCCACGCGGCGGCGCTCGGCCACGGGCGGCGGCCTGGCAGGCCCTCACCCAACGGGCAGATCCGCCCGGTACAGCTCCGCGGTCCGGGTGGCGATCGGAGCCCAGTCGAGCTCGTGGGCGCGGGCCAGGGCACCATCCCCCAGGGTCACGAGGTCCGCGGACAGCGCGGCGACCAGCGCGTCGCGGAGGGCATCGGGTGAGTCCGGGTCGTAGAGGATGCCCGCGGTCGGCGGCACGGTCTCCGGCAGACAGCCCAGCGCAGGCGCGATGACCGGCCGCCCGAAGCTGAGCGCCAGGATCGCACTGCCGGACGTGAGGATGTCGCGGAACGGCAGCACCATCGCATCCGCGGCACGCAGCCAGACCTGGAGGTCGGCGTTCGGCACGAACCCGAGATACAGCTGGATGCGCGGGTCCGCGGCGGCTGCGGCGCCCAGGCGCGCCTCGATCCCCGCCCCCTTGGGCCGGCCCGCGATGAGCAGCCGAGCATCCGCATCGGGGATGGACCGGAATGCGGCCACGAGATCGTCCGTGCCCTTGTAGCCGCGCACCGCACCCAGGAACAGCAGCACGGGCCCGCGGGCCGGCAGCGCCAGCCGCTCGCGCGCCTCGGTACGGGTGATGGTGTCGGGATAGGTGCCCATGTAGTGACCGTGCGGGATCACGTGGAGCTTGGCCGCGTCCGCGGCGCTCAGCCGGTACGCCGCGATCGCCGCATCGCGCGCTGCGGCGCAGTGGCAGATGACGGCGTCCACGAGCCGCACGAGGTCCCGGTGGACGGCCGTCTCATGGGCATGCCGGCCGCCGTCGTGGCCGCCCAGGTTGTGCATCGTCCACACGATCCGGACGCCCATCCGGCGCAGCAGCCGAAGCTGGCCCTGGAACCGGGCGCGGTTGAGGCGCGTGGGCCCGTCGGCTCCCTTGAGGTACTCATGGGTCCAATGGAGGTGGAGCACGGACGGTCGACCGGCACGCAGCCAGGCGGACACGATGGGGAACGGCTGGCGCGGGCCGGGACGGCCGCGAACGGCACGGACGCCCTGGGCGGTGAGTGCTGCGGCGAGCAGCCGCTGATAGGGGTTGTTGTCCGAGTAGTCGGGCAGGGACAGGACGCGCAGCGAGACCGCCGTCGGCGCGATCGGTGGGCCGGCCTGGCTCACGCGCGGGCTGCCAGCCAGTCGGCCACCAGCGCCGCGATGCGCTCCCCCGCGTGGCCATCCCACAGCGGCGGCCCGTCGCCGGGACGTGCCAGCTCACCGCGCAAGGCCGCCTCCACGTGCTCGCCCAGGCGGTCGGGCTCCACCAACCGGTTGGTGCCGTGGCTGATCGTGATGGGCCGCTCCGTGTTGGGCCGCAGCGTCAGGCAGGGGATGCCCAGGATGGTGGTCTCCTCCTGGATGCCGCCGCTGTCCGTGACCACCAGCGCCGAGCCGCGCACCAGGGACAGGAACTCGAGGTAACCCAGCGGGTCCACCACGGTGAGCCGGGGCACGTCCAGCAGCCCCGCCGCGGTCAACGTGGCGCGTCCCCGGGGATGGAGCGGCAGCACGATGGGCAGCCGCTCCGCCAGCATATGGAGCGCCGCGACCAGGCGTGCCGCAGCATCCAGCGTGTCCACGTTGGCGGGTCGGTGGAGGGTGGCGACCGCATAGGGCCCGACCAGCCGCAGCCGCGCGCGCAACGGTGCCGGGTCGAATCGGGCCAGGTGGGCCAGCAGCGTGTCGATCATGGGATTGCCCACGAAGTGACAGCGGGCGAGATCGACACCCTCGCGCGCGAGGTTGTCCAGCGCCTCCGGGCTGGTCACGAACAGCAGGTCGGACAGGATGTCCGTGACGCGCCGGTTGACCTCCTCGGGCATCGTCATGTCGAAGCTGCGCAGGCCGGCCTCCACATGCGCGAACGGGATGCCGGTCTTGGCGCACACGAGCGCGGCGGCCAGCGTGGAGTTCACATCGCCGTAGACCATGACCAGCGATGGGCGCGTGGCCGGATCCGCCGTGACCAGCACGTCCTCCAGGGCGGTCAGCAGCGCCGCCGTCTGGCCGGCGTGCGACCCGGAGCCGACCCCCAGGCTGACGTCCGGCTGGGGCAGGTCCAGGTCCCGGAAGAACACGTCCGACATCTGGGCGTCGTAGTGCTGGCCGGTGTGGACCAGGCGCTGCGGCAGGCCGAGGGCGGTCATGGCGCGCATCACGGGCGCCGCCTTGATGAAGTTGGGGCGTGCGCCCACGATGTGGACGACCGGGGGATGGGTGGCGACGTCGGGCATCCGCCGGAGCATGCCACGGCCGCGCGGCCGGCGCGCCGCGGCCATGTTCCAGCGCGCCGCGGGCATGCTCCGGCGCGCCACGGCATCTCCCAGCGCGCGACGGCCATGTTCCGGCGCCTCATGGTCAGCCGGTCGCGAGGCGCTCCGCGAGCACCGTGGCACCCGCCAGGCAGCTCCCGTCACCGAGAGCGGCAGGCACCACGACCAGGGCCCGGCCCGTCTCTGCCATCGCGCGTCGCCGGGCGAGGGCGATCGCACGCCGGCGGAGCCACGGCTGGCCGAGTGCCAGCGAGCCGCCCAGGGCGATGATGGCTGGATCGAGCACGGCCCCCAGCGCCGCGATCGCCCGGGCCACCGCCTCCGCGGCCTCCTCGACCAGCCGCGCCGCATCCGGATCGCCACCGCGAGCCAGGCGGAAGATGGCCGCCGCGTCGCGCGGGGCCGGCGCGCCTCCAGGAAGCAGGCGCCCGGGCCACGTCTCGCGCGCCCGCCGAGCCAGCGACGCACCGCCCGTGTAGCTCTCGACGTCGCCGCGGCGCCCGCAGCCGCATCGCGGTCCCCCAGGGTCGATCACCAGGTGCCCCACCTCGCCCGCCAGGCCGTGCGCTCCGCGCAGCGATCGGCCGCCCACGACCACGCCCGCGCCCACGCCGCTCGAGACGGTCAGATAGGCGAATGGATCCGCATCCCGGCCCGCGCCCGCGTGCGCCTCTCCCAGGGCGGCGGCGGTCGCGTCGTCTTCCAGCACGACAGGCACACCCAGCCGGTCCGACAGCCAGCCCGCGAGGGGCACATCGCGCCAGCCGAGGTTGGGCGAGAAGTCGATGCGGCCGGCGGCAGCGTCCAGGGGCCCCGGCGCCACGACCCCTGCCGCGACGACGCGCCCGCCACCCGCCGACCGCACCAGCCGCGTCACCGCTGCGGCGATCTCGGTGACTGACGCGAGCGGGTCGCGGGGTGTGGCCCATCGTTCGGTCGGCGCGGCGACTCCGGCCGGGTCACCCGGTTCGCGGATGCTGACCAGCGTCTTGGTCGCCCCCACGTCGACCGCCAGCAGGAGACGTCGTGTCGTCACGCCGGGGCGCGTCAGGCGGGCGAGCCGGCGAGGATGGCGTCCACGAGGCCTGCCGCCGCATCGAACGAGCCGACCATCGGGTTGGCCAACAGCGCCTGCACGAGGTCCTCGCGAGCGGCGCCGGCCACGATCGCCTCCGCGCTGAGCGCCTCGAACGTCGCGTGCTGCGCAAGCAGCGCTGCCGCCAGCCGCGGCGATGGCGGCACGGGGAGCGGCGCCATGACACCGGGCGCCGGGAAGCGCACCGGGCCCTCCGTCATCACCCCGTCCGGCAGACCGGGTACGCGGCCGTCATTGCGCAGGCCCACGGTCAGCGGCATGTCCGAGCCGTTCACCCAGGCATCGACCAGGGGCAGCACGGCCTTGCCATACCACGCTGCGCCCCGTTTCGGCAGCCCTTCCGCACCCGCGGCGTACCCGCTGAGCATCGTTCGCTCCAACTCCTGGAGCTGCTGCGCGCGCACCTGGCCAGCGGCGCGCTGCTGCGCCAGGACACGGTCCGGATGCAGGTAGTAGCGCGTGTACGGGCCGCCCACGACCCCCAGCGCGTGCACCGCCGCCGGGTCCTGACCGGATGCGAGGTCCACGCACGCATCCAGCTGCGCGGCGGATCCGGGTACCCACCAGCCCAGGTGGTTCATGCCATACATCCGCGCTCGGATCTCGCCGATCGGCACGCCCAGGCGGGCGGAGATCGCATCCGCGAGTGTCGCTGGCGAATCGCACACGGACAGGATGCGCAGCCCGGCCTGCTGCTCGGCCGCGGCGACGACGATCCCGGACGGGTTGGTCAGGTTCACGACCAGCGCGTCCGGCGCGACCTGGGCGATATCCGTCCACGTCGAGGCGAGCGCCGGGATCGTGCGCACCGCGTTGGCGAAGCCGCCCGGGCCCATCGTCTCTTCGCCGGGGATGCCGTGCGGCTGTGGGAAGGTCTCGTCGAAGACGCGTGCATCCAGGCCGCCGATGCGCACCGCGTTCACGACCACGGCAGCGCCGCGCAGGGCCTCCCGCCGGTCGGTCGATCCGGTCACGGTCACGGGCGCCCCGGACAATGCCGCCGCCCGACGCCGGGTCTCCCCGACCACCAACTCCAGCTTCGCGGCCGAGCGTGCGACCAGCACCAACTCCATCGCCGGCCGTCGCTCCACGCCACCCGGCCAGTCGGCAAGCCCGTCGGTGACCTCCGGCGTGGCCGCCCCGGAGCCGCCCAGGATCACCAGGCGCATGGGTCAGGCGACCCCGAAGAAGTCGCGGACGGCGCGTCCGACGCGATCGACCTCGGCGTCCGTGAGCTCTGCGAACATCGGCAGGCAGAGCAGCTGCGGCACCAACCAGCGAGCCACGGGCAGGTCATCAGCTGCGCGCCATGGCTGCGTGGCGTACGCGCTCTGGTCCGGGACGAGCTTGGGGTAGATGAGCTGGGTGCGGATGCCGCGGGCGTCCAGGTGGGCCCGAAGCTCCTCCCGGCGCGGTGCCAGGACCGTGTACGTGTAGTAGGCGTGGCGGCCCGTGACGTCGTGGGCGGGAGGCGTGACGGGCGTGCCGGCGAGCCACTCGGCGTAGCGTGCGGCCACCCGGCGGCGACCTTCCAGCTGTGCCTCCAGCCCGCGCAGCTTCACACGCAGGAACGCGGCCTGCAGCTCGTCGAGGCGCTCCTGGTAGCCGAGCACGAGGTGTTCGTGCTTGGTGCCGGCCTGGCCCATGTAGCGCAGCTGCCGGATACGCGCGGCCAGGTCATCGTCCGAGGTGGTGAGCATGCCGCCGTCACCCAGCGCTCCAAGCACCTTGGACGGGTAGAAGCTGAACGCCGCCACGTCGCCCAGGCCGCCCGCCTTGCGCCCGCGATCGGTGGCGCCGTGCGCGTGTGCCGCGTCCTCCAGGATGGGCACACCCGGTGCGGCGGCGCGGATGCCCTCGACGTCCACGCACTGCCCGTACATGTGGACCGGGATGATCGCCTTGGTCTTCTCGCTCAGCGCGGCCGGGATGCGCGCCGGATCCATGTTGGCCGTCATGGGCTCCACGTCCACGAACACGGGCACCGCGCCCGTGTAGCTGATCGCGAACACCGTCGCGACGTACGTGTTGGGGACGGTGATGACCTCATCGCCGGGGCCGACACCCAGCGCCCGCAGGGCGAGATGGAGCGCCGCAGTGCCGGAGCTGATGCCGATGCCCTGGGTCGCGTCCGAGTACGCCGCGAACTCCGCCTCGAACGCCGCCAGCTGCTGGCCCAGGGTGTACTTGCCGACCGGCAGGACCGCTTCGAACGCGGCGCGCAGCTCATCCGCGATCGACGCGTGCCAGCGGGTCAGGTTCTCGGCGGGGATCTCCGCGAGGTCGGCGCCGGTGGTCGTGGGCGTGGTCATGGGGAAGCTCCTCCGGTGGTGGCGGCACCCGCAGGGGCGTCTGCCAGCGAGGCGATGAGACGATCGACTGCAGGGGCCGACAGGTCCGCTTCGTCGATGATGGAGTGAGGCAGGCCGGCGGCGCGGACGAACACTGGCAGGCCGATGAGGATCGCGGTCAGGGTCGCACGGTCCAGGCCCAGCTCTGCCGGGCGCCAGGCGACGCCGGTTCGACGCAGGAATCCACGGACGCGCTCCGGCGCGTTGCCCTGGAGGGCCGCCATCAGCGCCGTGCCCAGGCCGATGAGTTCTCCGTGGACGAACGAGCGACCGGCCACCGCCTCCGCGTGGTACGCGAAGTAGTGCTCCGACCCCTCTTCCGGGCCGGCGTGGCCCACCCGCAGCAGGAGCGTGTTGACCGCCGCGTAGAGCCGCAGGATGGAGCCCAGCGCATGGTCGGTGACCGCCGCGACGTCATCCGCGAGGGCGTACGTGGCCTCCAGGGCGAGGGCGGCCTCGGCGTCGATCGCCGCATCGAAGGCGACGGTGCCCGCATTCGCTGCCAGCGCCCAGTCGTGGCGCCCGGTGTGGATGGAGAGCAGGTCGCCCACGCCCGCACGGTTGAGGCGGGCCGGCGCCTGCGCGATAAGCGCCAGGTCCGCAACGATCGCCTCGGCGACGATGAAGCCCTCATACACCACCGTGCCGTCCCGCCGCACCGCGATGGTGTTGGTCACGGGCGCGTCGACGCTCACGATGCTGGGCGCGAGCACGAGCGGGACCCCGCGCCGCCAGGCGACGTACTTGGCGGCATCCATGGTCATGCCGCCGCCGAGCCCGACGACCCGATCTGCGGCCGGCAGGGATCGCTCCAATGCCACGAGGTCCGCCTCCGCGAGCGACGTCACCTCCACCACCGTCGTGGCGCGCGCGGCGATCCCGGGCTCTGCGGCGGCAAGCGGGTCAGGCTGGGTCACCAGCACGTACGTTCCAGGCAGCGCGGCCAGGTAGGGCGCCAGGATGCCCCGGCCAACCTGGAGGTTCGGCGCCATCGCGCGGGCAAGCAGATCGGGGTCCACGCACCGAGTCTAGCACTGCAGACAGGCGCGCTGTGCACATCGGCCATTCGCGCGTCCGGATTGATTGAATCGTGCATGGTGGATTGACACTTCGATCGCCGGCCCGTAGCATCGGGCCGTGGTGTCCGTCAGCCGTGAAGCCTTGGTCCTCGATGCCCTGCGCCTTTCCGGACGCGCGAGCGTTCGCGATCTCGCCGCGCGTCTGGGCCTCGGTGAGGCGACCATCCGCCGCGCGCTCCACCAGCTCGCAGAGGACGGCCGTGTCATCCGCACGTATGGTGGCGCCGTGCTCGCCGACCAGCCGCACGCGGTGGGTGCGGGCATCGATCCCACCGTGGACGCCAAGCGTGCGATCGGCGCCGCGGCGGCATCGCTCATCCAGGACGGTGACACCGTCGCGCTGTCGAGCGGCAGTACCGTGCTGGAACTGGCGCGCCTCCTGCGGGATCGGCGCCTGACGGTCATCACCAATGCTCTGGATGTCGCGAACGTGCTGCTGGACGCGCCGGGGATCGATCTGGTGGTGCTGGGCGGCATGCTCCTGCCGGGGGTCCACAGCCTGGGTGGTCATCTGACGGAGACCGCCATGCGCGACCTACGAGCGGACACCCTGTTCATGGGCGCCTCCGCGGTGGACCACGGGCATGGCTTCATGACCGAGCAGATCGCGGAGATCCCCGTCGACCGGGCGCTCCGCCGGATGGCGCGCGAGGCGGTGATCCTCGTGGACGCGTCCAAGTTCGACCGGGTCGCGCCCGGCTTCATGTTCGGGTTCGAACAGGTGGGCACAGTCGTGACCGATGCCGCGGTGCGGCCGGAGACCACGCGGATATTGCACGATCAGGCCATCCGGGTCGTGGTCGGCAAGCAGAGAGGAGTCTCGATATGAGGATCCACAGACCCATCGGCGCCATCGCGCTGACGCTCGTCCTGGCGGGCGGGCTGGGTGCCGGGGCAGTCGTCGCCCAGAGTTCGTCAGCCCCGGAACCGCTGACCATCCGGTTCGGGCAGCTTCCCTATCTCGACTACGCACCGTGGGCGCTCGCGGAGGCCAAGGGTTTCCTCGCGGAGGAGGGCATCAGCTTCGAGACGTCGACCTACGAGGTCGAGCAGCCCATGTACGAGGCGATGCTCGGCGGCTCCATCGACGTCGGCGACTCGGGCGATACGCCGTTCATCCTGGCCGCGGCACGGGCGCCTGAGCTGCGACTGATCACGCTCACCAACATCTTCGCGGGCTACTCCATCATGGCCCGGCCCGACGACGGCTTCATCAGCTACGACCAGGCATTCGAGGCCAACGGCGGTGACCGGGAGGCAGCCCTGGCCGAGGTGGCCGCCCAGATGGAGGGCAAGACCATCATCCTGCCGGGTGGCGCCAGCTTCACGCCCGTGCTCGACACCGCGCTGGGCTACGCAGGCCTGACGCGCGATTCCATGACCATCCTGGATCTCGACCCCGTCGAGGGAGCCGCCGCGTTCATCCAGGGCGAGGCCGACTTCTACAGCGACGGGCTGCCGCAGCGCTTCCGGCTGGAGCAGGAAGGGATGATCAACCTCCTGACCGGCCCGCAGCTTGCGGGCGGCGCCATGGACCTGGCGGGCCTGGGCACCACGCAGGCGTTCCTCGACGCTCACCCGGACGCCCCTGTCCGCCTCCTCCGCGCCTGGTACAAGGCGATCGACTTCCTCCGGAGCGATGAGGAAGAGGCGCTGCGGATCATGTCCGACTGGATCAATGAGCAGTCCGGCGCCGGCTTCACGACCGAGGATGCAAAGCGGTTCCTGACGGATCTCGTGATCGTTCCCACGCTCGAAGAGTCGGGTCCGATGTTCTGGACCGACCCGGCGAGCCCCTTCTACCATCAGACGCGGCTGCAATTCGTGGTGGACTACTTCGCCGAGGCAGAAGGGCTCGATGCGTCAGCCATCGACCTCGACACTCTGGTGCCAGCGGCGACGTACTTCGCGGAGCTGACCGCGGCGGAGTGATGCCGGCGGTCATGGCGACCCGCGAACGCTCGCGGGTCGTCGTCCAGTATCTGGAAGGAGGCGGCGTCGCAGAGCGGGTCGACCCGGCTGCCGCTGTCGAGCGTCTTCGACGGGCCGTGGCGACACTGCCTGTCGACGACCTGTGTCTTGGCTGGAACCTTCCCGACGCACTGCGCGACGCCGTGGTCGCTGTGGCGCGGGACCTGGGCATGGTCATCTGGCTGTGGCATCCGCTGCTGAGCGGCGATGGCCGCTACGTGCCAGCGACGCACCGGGCCGTGGGTCCCTCGGGGGACCGGATCCCGGCATTCCGCGACAGACCCGAGTTCGCATTCGACTGCGCCGTCGATCCAGATGGTCGCCGGCTCGCGCTGGAGCGCCTGGATGCCGGCATCCGCGATGGGTCGTGGGACGGCGTGCTTCTGGACAAGATCCGCTGGCCCAGCCCGTTCGCGGACCCTGCCCGCGACCTGGGCTGCTGGTGCTCACACTGTGAGCTCGCCATGCGGGCCGCCGGGATGGACCCGGCGCCGGTGCGGCGCGTCATCAGGGATGCGGCCACGTCGCAGACCGGGCGCGCCGCGCTGGCAGTCTCGCTCCTGGGCGGCCCCGCGGTCGATGCCCTGGGCGAGTGGCTCAAGTGGCGCAGCTCCGCGATCACCGGGCTTGTCGCGGATGCGGCCAGGCTCATGGCCGGTCGCGGCCTCCGCGTGGCGCTCGATGTGTTCGCTCCCAGCCTGGCGCGCGCGGTCGGGCAGGACCTGGGTGCCCTCGCGCCGATGGCGGAACTGACCAAGTCGATGCTCTACCTGGGCACCCACGGACCAGCGGGCATCGCGCATGAACTGCTGGGCCTGGAGCGCTGGCTGGTCGCGGGCGGCGTCGGTGCCCCTGCTGAGGTGCTGGCAGACGTCATCGGTGACGATCTTCCCGGTCCCCACGAGCTCGACGGGGCCCAGCTTCCCACGGCAGTCCTGCAGCGCGAGATGGAGCGGCTCATCCGGGTCGCTGGAGACGGCGCGGCGGTCGGCATCGACGCCGTGCGCATGCGCGACATCGCGGTTCTGGACGATGATGGGCTGCGGGCAGCGGTCCGACACGTGGTCTCCAGAGGACTTCCCGTGGTGCTGTCTTGGGACCTGTGGCACATCACCGACGCGCGCCTCAGGGTCGTCGCGGAGGCCGTGGTGACCGGCCCGGGAGCCGGCTGATGGGCACGCCCAAGATCGCCTGCCGCGGCGTCCGCAAGGTGTACCCGCGCCATTCGGCCGGGGAGCTCATCGCGCTCGAGCGGACGGATCTGGACATCGAGGCGGAGGAGCTGGTCTGCCTCGTCGGGCCATCGGGCTGCGGGAAGTCCACCCTGTTGTTCATGATCGCCGGCCTGACCGAGCCGTCGGAGGGCACCATCGTGGTGGACGGGATCGAGGTGCGCGGCCCCGACCGGAGCCGTGGAGTCGTGTTCCAACCGGACGCGACCTTCCCGTGGCTCGACGTGCGCCGCAATGTGGAGTTCGGCCCTTCCTTGGCCGGGTTGCCCGCGACCGACGTCCGACGGATCGGCCAGCGGAGTATCGATCTCGTGGGTCTGACCGAGTACGCATCGCTGTTGCCGAGGGAGCTGTCGGGCGGCATGAAGAAGCGCGTGGATATCGCGCGCACGCTCGCCAATGAGCCGGACGTGCTGCTCATGGATGAGCCGTTCGGCGCGCTCGATGCGATGACCAAGCAGCGTCTTCAGGATGAGCTGCTGGGCATCTGGGAGCGCGAGCGGCCGACCATCGCGTTCGTGACCCATGACCTCGAGGAGGCGATCTACCTGGGCTCCCGCGTGGTCATCATGGGACGCGACCCCAATGCCATCCGATCCATCCTCACGGTCGATCTGCCCCGGCCCCGGACGCCCGCGATCCGCACCTCGGCCGAGTTCCAGAGACTGCGCCGGACCCTGTGGCAACGGTTCGACCCCAGCATCGCCCTCGACGCCGGCGCCACAGGAACAGCCTCATGAGCGCCACCAGCGCCCCGGTCGACGGCGTGGTGGACCAGCGGAGACGCCCGCGTGGTCGCCCGATGAGCCGCCGCACGGAGCGCCTCATCGGGGTGGCCGTGATCGCAGGCATCGTCACGGCATGGCTGGGGCTCACCCTCAGCGGCTCCGTCCGGGCACTGTTCCTGCCTGGTCCGGCCGATCTCGCGCGTGCGTACGGCGAGCTGCTGCCCGGCCTGCCGCGTGACATCTGGGACACCGTCGCGACGCGCATGATCCCAGGCTTCCTGATCGGTGCCGGCCTGGGTCTCGTCACAGGCATCGCGATGGCCGTCTCGCGGCCGGTCCGGGCGGTGCTTGACCCGGTCGTGGAGGTCCTGCGTCCCCTCCCTCCGTTGGCCCTGATTCCGCTGCTCATCCTGTGGTTCGGCATCGGCGGCACGACCCAGGTCGCATTGATCGCGTTCGGCAGCTTCATCATCCTGGTCATCACG
>Ga0105047_10004325_pt1 | contig 24755 bp, 19 predicted proteins | sample MAT04_FD_78384 | JGI IMG/M metagenome (GOLD analysis project Ga0105047, IMG submission 78384) | Freshwater microbial communities from Lake Fryxell liftoff mats and glacier meltwater in Antarctica - MAT-04 (megahit assembly) | ecosystem: Environmental > Aquatic > Freshwater > Ice > Liftoff...
AAGCGAGCCGGAGTCGTAGTGATCGAGGCCATCAGGTGGCAGTTGCCGAGAAACGAAGACGACGAAGCGAAGCGAGCCGGAGTCGTAGTGATCGAGGCCATCAGGTGGCAGTTGCCGAGAAACGAAGACGACGAAGCGAAGCGAGCCGGAGTCGTAGTGATCGAGGCCATCAGGACAGCGGTCAGCTGGCGGCGCGGCGGGGGCGCGTCGTGCGGGCCACTTCGGCGCGGGGTACGAGCGTGGGCAACACGTTCTCGAGCACCACGTCGGCGTCGATCACACAGCGGCCGATGTCGTCACGGCTGGGCAGGTCGTACATGACGCCGAGCAGCACCTCTTCGAGGATGGCGCGCAGACCGCGGGCACCGGTGCCACGCGACAGCGCCTGATCGGCAACCGCCTCGAGAGCGTCCTGAGTGAACTCGAGCTCGACATCTTCGAGCTCGAAGAACTTCTTGTACTGCTTGATCAGCGCGTTCTTGGGAGCGACGAGAATCTCGACCATCGAACGACGATCGAGGTTCTCGACCACGGCGGTGATGGGAAGTCGGCCGATGAACTCGGGAATGAGGCCGAACTTGATGAGGTCTTCGGGAAGAACCTCGGCGAACAGGTCGCCGGCGTTGCGATCATTGGCCGCCCGCACATCGGCGCCGAAACCGAGCCCACGCTTGCCGACCCGCTGCTCGACGATGCGGTCGAGTCCGGCGAAGGCTCCACCACAGATGAACAGGATGTTCGTGGTGTCGATCTGGATGAACTCCTGATGGGGATGCTTGCGCCCACCCTGCGGAGGAACCGACGCCTGCGTACCCTCGAGGATCTTGAGCAGCGCCTGCTGTACACCCTCGCCCGACACGTCGCGGGTGATCGAGGGGTTCTCACTCTTGCGAGCGACCTTGTCGATCTCGTCGATGTAGATGATGCCGGTCTCGGCCTTCTTCACGTCGAAGTCGGCGGCCTGCAGGAGTTTGAGCAGGATGTTCTCGACATCCTCGCCTACGTAGCCGGCTTCGGTGAGGGCGGTGGCGTCCGCGATGGCGAACGGCACGTTGAGAATGCGGGCGAGCGTCTGAGCGAGGAGGGTCTTGCCACAGCCGGTGGGGCCGATCAGCATGATGTTCGACTTGGCCAACTCGACGTCGCCGTCGTTGCGGGCACCGTGCTGGACCCGCTTGTAGTGGTTGTAGACCGCGACCGAGAGGATCTTCTTGGCCCGCTCCTGGCCGATGATGTACTCGTCGAGAAACTCGAACATCTCGCGGGGCTTGGGGAGCTCTTCGAAACCGAGCTCGGTGGTCTCGGTCAGCTCCTCTTCGATGATCTCGTTGCAGAGATCGATGCACTCGTCGCAGATGTAAACGCCGGGCCCGGCAATCAACTTCTTGACCTGCTTCTGCGACTTGCCGCAGAACGAGCACTTCAGCAGTTCTCCGCCGTCCCCGAATTTGGCCACGATCTACCCCGTTCCTTGCATTCGCCCCCGGGTTGGTACTCCAGGGTCAACCATTCTGCCCCATATCGGGGGACCGCGATGCGATCAGGTCCAGCGCCCGGTGTCACACCGGCGTCGATGGCGGTGTGGTTCGAGTGCCGGCGAGCGGTCTGCGCTCAGACGACGGCGCTGATGGGACCCGACATGTCGACAGCATCGCGGCTGCTCAACACCTCGTCGATGAGGCCATATTCCTTGGCCTCGGCAGCGGTCATCACGTAGTCACGGTCGGTGTCGGTGGCGATGCGTTCCTCGGTCTGGCCGGTGTGCCGGGCCAACACCACCTCGAGGGCGGTCTTGAGCCGCATGATCTCGGCGGCAGCCAGCTCGACATCGGACGCCTGGCCGTAGCTCTGGGCGTACGGCTGGTGGATGAGGATGCGGGCGTTGGGCAGCGCCAGGCGCTTGCCCGGGGTGCCGGCTCCCAGCAGCACCGCTGCGGCCGAGGCCGCCTGGCCGAAGCACAGGGTGGTGATCTCGGGGCGGATGTACTGCATGGTGTCGTAGATCGCCAGCAGGGCGTTGATGTCGCCGCCGGGGCTGTTGATGTAGATCTGGATCTCGCGGTCGGGGTTCTCGGCCTCGAGAAACAGCAGCTGCGCGCAGATCAGGTTGGCGACGGTGTCATCGATGGGCGTACCCAGGAAAACGATGTTCTCACGGAGCATCCGCGAGTAGAGGTCGCCGGAGACCTGACGGCCGGCACCCTCGCTCCAGCTCACCGACGGGTTGGGAACGTAGTTCTGTGCTGCGAAATCCATGCTGAAGCTCCGTGTGGGGATGTGGTGGCGACTCAGTGGTCGTGGTCGTGGTCGTGATCATCGTCGTGATCATGATCGTGGCCGGAGTGATCGTCGTCGTCGTCGATGCTGAGGTCGAGGTCGCCCCGGTTCACCGGCTGTCCGCCCTCGTCGAGGATCTCGATGCGTTCGGTCATCCAGCGCAACGCGTTTCTGCGGCCAAGGTCAGAGCGTATCGCCGAGATCTGGTCAGCGGCCTCCAGCTGCGCCCGGACCTTGTCGACGTCCATGTTCACCTGGGCGGCGACTTTCTCGACCTCTTCGTCGACATCGCTCTCGCTGGCGCCGAGGTCTTCGATGCGGGTGAGCGCACGCAACGCCAGGTCGACCTTGATGGCGGCGTTGGAATCGCTGCGGAGATCGTCGCTGAACTTGGTGGGTTCGGTGCCGGTCACCTGCAGGTAGGTGTCAAGGCTGAGGCCCTGCTGCTGCAAGCGCTGCACCAGATTCTCGAGGCGGGCGCGCATCTCGCTGTTGAGCAGCGCCTCGGGCACCTCGTCAGTCACGAGCTCGGCAAGCGCCTCGCCCAACTTGGTCTGCACGGCCATGGACGACTGCGCCTTGCGCACCTTGGTGAGGCGCTCGATGACGTCATCGCGGAACTCGCCCACCGTCTCGAACTCGGTGGCATCAGCGATCCACTCGTCGGAGAGCTCGGGGAGGACCTTCTCCTTGACCTCTTTGACCGTGACCTTGAAGTCGATCTGGTCTTCGTCGGGCTGAGGGTGATCGGCGGTGAACTCGGCGCTCTCGCCGGCCTTGAGGCCACGGAGCTGATCGTCGAGCTCGGCGACGATGGTGCCCGAACCGACCTCGTAGGAGTAGTCATCCGCGGTGAGGCCGTCGACGGCCTCGCCATTCTGGGCGCCCTCGATGTCGATGGTGACGAAATCACCCGAGGCCGTGGGGCGCTCGACGGCGACGAGCTCGCCAAACTGGTTGCGCAGACGGTCGACCTGATCGGCGATGTCGTCGTCGGAGGGGTGCGGGCTGGGAATGGTGATCGACAGGCCCTGGTAACCCTCGAGCTCGATCTCCGGGCGGACCTCGACGATCGCGTCGAAGCTGACGTCGCCCTCGTCCTCACCAGCGGTGATGTCGAGCTCGGGTTGAGCGATGGCGTCGACGTCGTTCTCACGCACTGCGGCGTAATAGAACTCCGGAACTGCCTTCTGAATGGCTTCGGAACGGGCGTAGGCGGGCTCGACACGGGTTTCGAGCACCTTGCGGGGTGCCTTGCCGGGACGGAAGCCGGGGATCTTCACCTCTTTGGCGATCACCTTCCACGCCTGGTTGATCGCCGGTTCGAACTCGTCAGCTTCGATCGTGACCGAAATTTTGACCTTGTTGCCCTCAAGGGGCTCGATGGAGGACTTCACAAGGCGAGGAGCTTACCCCCCATCGAGATTTCATTCTGCATCCGGGTGGGCCAACCCCGCCGCGGTTCACAGGCTCGACGCGATACTGTGAACCCCCGTCGGGTAACTCCGACGAACGGGACGTAGCGCAGTCTGGCTAGCGCACCGGCTTTGGGAGCCGGGGGTCGGGAGTTCGAATCTCCCCGTCCCGACCACATCTGTGCGCACGACTCGTGCGCACCGCCGGGCGGTCACCCTCGCAGCCTTCAGGCAGTGGGCTCGGGTTGCAGCAGTCCGGTGCGACGTCGCCGCTGGAGCTGCAGCGCTACCAGCGGAATGGCAAGCACCACCACGAACGGCAGCGCGTAGCCGAGCCCGGCCGCCGCCGCCCGCAACGCGTTCACGAGCCAGTTCGTGCCCGATGCCAACGCCGACCCGAACCCCGGCACCCCCTTGAGGAAGTCGCCCGGTTCGCTCGTCGCCACGACCACTTCGGGGGTGGTCGAGACGTGGAAGGTGACGGTGGCGAGGGCGACCTGGTCGTTGAGCTGGCGCCGTTGTCCCACCAGCTGCTCCAGCTCGGTCTCGCGGCGGGTGAGCTCGGCTTCGAAGCCCGACAACTCGTTGATGATCTTCGTCTGGTCGAGGAACGTCCGCACCCGCTCCACGCTCTTCTCGGCCGAGACGATGCGGGCCTCGAGGTCGACCGACGCGGCCGTCACGTCCTCGGTGTCGATGGAGCGATCCTGCTCCCACCCAACGCCGCGAGGCCGTCCAACACCGAACGGAGCTGGTCGGGCGGGACCTTCAGCACCAGCGTGGCCTCGGCATCGCCCGCCTGCGAACTCTGCTGGCCGAACACCAAACCGCCCTTCGCTACAGCGAGATCCTGGGCGGCGGTCGACACCGCTGCACATCGGGAGCCGTCACGCTGAGCTCGGTGGTGTAGACGAGTTGACGGGTAGCGGCCGCCAGCTTCGTGAGGTCGGCGGGTGTGGGCTCGGCGGGTTCGGAAGCCGCCGTCGCACCCGCGACAGATTCGGAGGCCGCCGTCGCGCTGTCGTCACTACCGTTCGCGCAGCCGGTAGCGATGAACGCCACCATCCCGAGAGCGATCAATCTCCTGGTCAACATGTCTGAGCCCCCGTTCGTTGCCGGTCACCATCAGACGACCGCCGACCGAGGTTGGTTCCCAGCCAAGCGGGAGCAGGAGCGACCAGCCCTGCGAACCGATGAACATTCTCAGGTGCGGCGGTTTCGAACCTGACCACGGGACGGGACCGCTACAATGTCATGCGCTCGCGGGTGTAGCTCAATGGTAGAGCTGCAGGTTTCCAACCTGCTGACGAGGGTTCGATTCCCTTCACCCGCTCCCTCCTGATTGCCTCAGTCGCCTACGGCGGGTAATTGTTCCCGAGGCGGCGATCGGTCCCGGGCGCCTTGCAGCGTCCACCTACCATCCGGCCGGTGGACCCGTCGCCCCCACCAGAGCCGGACACGCTCGTTCAGTCGGGCCGAACTCCCTTGGGCCCCACCGCGCCTCGGTTGCGCTGCCAGAGATGCGGCCGGTGGCCGTCAAACGCTGCGACCTGCGTCGCGTCCGCAGTTGATCAGTAGCGCACCTCGATGACATCGACGTCTGATGTACAGGGAACTCAGGCCAGGTCGACCTCGTGGGACAGGACATGGTGTGGTGCTCCCAGCAGGTCGACGAGGTACGAGAACGGCAGCGGATGCCCGAACAGGAAGCCCTCGGCCAGCTCGCAGTCGAACGAACCCAGGATTTCGAGCGTCTCGCGATCCTGAACCCCTTCGGCGACGGTGCGCATGCCGAGGTGATGACCGAGGACGACCACAGCTTCGACGAGTGCAGCGTCCTCACACCGCGACGCGATCCCCGACACGAGCGATCCATCGATCTTGATCTCGTGCAATGGCAAGGTGCGGAGCTGGGCCAACGAGGTGTACCCGGTACCGAAGTCGTCGATGCTGGTCGCTATGCCCAGGTCGACAAGACCCTCGAGCAACCGGCGGGCCGCACCGACGTCATCCATGATCGCAGTCTCGGTCAGCTCGAAGGTCACCCCACCGAGCGGCAGGCCTCGCTCGGCGATCAGCCGACCGGTCCACGCAACGAGCTCGGGGTCATAGAGGCTGCGGGCCGACACGTTGAGGCTGACCGAGAGCCGATGCCCCGCAGTCGCAAGCGCGTGCGCCTGGTCGAATGCCGAAGCGATCACCCAGCGGGTGAGGTCACGGATCACTCCGGACACCTCTGCGAGCGGGACGAACTCGTCGGGTCCCACCACGCCGAAGTCGGGGTGGCGCCACCGGACCAGCGCCTCGACGCCCACGACTTCGCTCGAGGCCACCGAGACCCGGGGCTGGTACCAGAGTTCGAACTGCTCCTTGGTGAAGGCCTCGCGCATTTCGCTGGTCAACCGCAGTCGACGCACGGTCGACGAATCCGACCGGTCATCGTGCTCGATCCAGCCGCCCCCTTGGCGTTTGGCGACGTACATGGCGGCGTCGGCGCGACGTACCAGCTCGTCGACGCTGTCGCCGTGGTCCGGCCAGAACGACAACCCGATGCTGGCGCTGGTCTGAACCGTGATGTCGTCGATATGTACGTCGACAGCGAGGGCATCGAGCAGGGCCGTGGCTAGACGCCGGCCGTCGTCGCGCTCGCCCACCTCGCCGAACGCTGCGAACTCGTCACCACCGAGTCGCGCCAGGGTGAAGTCCGGCCAGGTCGCCCGCATCCGGTCGGCGACCTCGACGAGCAGGTGGTCTCCCACCTCATGGCCCAGGGTGTCGTTGACCTCCTTGAACTGGTTGAGGTCGAGCACGACAACGGCGATCGGCCGATCGATGCACCGATCAGGGAGGGCACGGGCCAGCTGAACGCGGTAGGCGAGGCGGTTCGGCAGGCCGGTCAACGCGTCGGTGTTGGCGATGGCCTCGAGCTCATCGAGCGCGGCCACCCGCTCGGTGACGTTCTCGAAGGACAAACTGATGGACGCACCCGACAGGGATCGAAAGCGCACGTCGAAGAACTGGTCGGCCAACTGCCAGCGATCGAACGTGACCGGCTCGCCTGTCGACGCCACCTGGGCCGCGATCATCTCGAGTGGCCGCAGCTGGTCGGCGGCAAAACCGAGCTCGGACATCAGGGCCCCCGGTCGCCCGAACACCGTGTCGGGAAACATTGCGTCGAGCGCGGGGTTCGACAAAAGAACCCGAAGCGACGCGAGGTCCGCGATGTCGTCGAAGGCAAGCACACAATGACCGAGAACGCTGTCCTCGACCACCTCGGCGAAACGTTGCTCGTTCTGCGCCGACAGCACCTCGGCGGTTCGGTCGATCGAAACCCCCCGCAGGAACTGGTGCGACCGGCGCACGTCCGCAATGACGTCGATGCGGTGCTCCACCCAGGCATAAGAACCGTCGGCACGCCGCATGCGAACGGTGGTGGTGAGGCGATCGTTCGACGCCCGGAGTTCCTCGATCTGCTCGACGAACGAGCCGACGTCGTCGGGATGCACGAGGGTCAACCAGAACCACGGCTCAGACCATTGCGCCGACGATTGGCCGAGGGTCGTTGCGGCACCGGCGCTGACCGCCAAGACGCCACGCTCCTCGGTCTCTTCCCACAAGATGGCGTCGATCGAGGCGAAGATCTCCGTATGGCGGTCGCTCAACGCCTTCAGTGCCCTGATCGTGAGCCGGACCGGGACGACGGTCAGGACCGAAAGAACGACGTAGCTAGCGAACGCCTGACGGGGTTCGGGAACAATCGACACCATGATGGCAACGGCGGTAGTCAAGAGGTGAAAGGACAGCAGTCCCACGAGCGCCCGAGCGCTGAGCGAAATTGCTGCGAGCGCGACGATCACCAGCGTGAACGGCCCGATGCGGGGCTGCAGGGTAGGAACGTCGAGGCAGACAATCAGGATTCCGGCGAGGTCGAGGAAGGGCAGCGCAGTGGGAAGTCGGCGTCGCCGGGTGATCCAACGATTCGTCGCCATGTTGACACCCACGGCGCAGAGGCCGTGGAACAGTCCCCGTTCGAGGAACCCGGTCGCCGTGTACGTGTAAACGATGACGGACGTGCACCAGATGGCGCCGATCTGGTGGGTGACCATCATCGAACGCCACATCATGGCCGCAGAGCCGGGCACGGAGTCGAAGGGCGCGAGCAGCTGATCTGCGTGCCACTGCGAGTTGCGGAGCGCTCGTCCAACGCCATGCTTCATCGTCACGGGGAACGAATCGGCCCAGGAACATCGCGTCTGAGCCGGTGGGAACTATTGCCCAGCGGCCTCAGTCGGAGTTGCGCATCGCCTCGGCTGCCGCCGTGAAGTACTCCCACATCGCCGCGTCGACCGCCGGATCGATGTCCATGCTGTCCATGGCGCCACGCATGGCGGCCAGCCAGCGGTCACGGGCCTCGGGGTCGACGACGAACGGGCCGTGGCGCATGCGAAGCCGTGGGTGGCCGCGCTGCTCGGAGTAGGTGCCGGGGCCGCCCCAGTACTGGCAGAGGAAGAGTCGGAAGCGGTCGCGTGCTCCGGCCAGATCGCTCGGGTCGGGGTACAGCGCCAGGAGTGCGCCATCGGCCTCGACGTTGTCGTAGAAGTGGTCGACGAGTTCGACGAAGAACGGCTCGCCGCCGACGGCGTCGTACAGGGTCGGTTCGGGGGTGCGGCGGGGCGGGCCGACGTTGCTGATGACCATGGCCCTGATGGTAGGGCTACTTGTAGCCCACCATGATGTGCTCGATCCACCACTGCGGGGCCGCGTTCATCAACACGGCCAGATCGAAGTAGTCCCACCAGCGGTCGACCTTGCCGTCGTTGATCTCGTGCACCGAACAGAACCGCAGAAGCGCGTGCTCGCCGGTCTCCCAGAACCACTCTTCGGTGTGCTCGGTGATGACCATGTCGCCGCTCGCGACCATCGGGCCGTCGTGAAGCACGTACTTGGCGAGTGGTTCGATGCCCAGGCGCAGCCGGGCGGCCGTCTCGGCCGGGCCGTAGGCGCCATCCTCGGTACCGATGACCGGCACGTCGATGTAGTGGCCCCGCTCGCTCATGAACGCACCCACTGCGTCGAAGTCGCGCCGCCCCAGCGCCTCCCAGAATGCGTTGACCAGCGCGATGTTTTCGTCGGACATGTGTAGTGCTCCCCCGCTCCGCTCGTGGGTGGAGTCCAGCACTGTTGAGCGTCACACGCAACGGGTTGCACGAGCGCCTCGTATGATGCCCGACGCGCCTCCGTAGCTCAGGGGATAGAGCGAGTCACTTCTAATGACCAGGCCGCAGGTTCGATTCCTGCCGGGGGCACCAAGTTGCGAGACGTCTTGGGCGCAACGTCCCCCAGGGCGCTCGACCTCCCCATCGGGTGATCCGCACCGCGTAGGGTTCGAAGCCCTATGGGGGACTATCGCCATCTCCTCGCGCCCGGCCGCATCGGCGGGCTCGAACTGCGCAACCGCATCGTCATGTGCCCGATGGGCGACCTGCTGGCGACGCCCGACGGCGAGGTGAGCGACCGCCAGACCGCCTACTTCGAAGCCCGCTCCCGCGGCGGTGCGGCGCTGCTGATCGTTGGCTCGGTTGCGGTATCGGCGCCCGAGGCGACCTACCACCGCCAACAGCTGGCGGCCTCGGCAGACCATCATCGTGCTGGCCTCACCCGCCTCGCTGATCGGGTTCACCATCACGGCGCCAAGATCGCCGCGCAGCTCGTCCACAACGGGGCTTCGTCGTTGCGCGACTACGCCGAGGGCCGCCCGGTACTCGTGCCATCCATGCCGTCGATGCCGCGCCCCGACCGATTGTCGGGCATGACGACCCGCGCCGAGCGCGAAGCGATGATGGCGCCGTTCACCCAGCCAACCTCGACCTATGACCACCGCGAGGCCGATGCCGGCGATCTCGAACGGGTGGTGGCCCACTTCGCCGATGCCGCAGCCCTTGCCATCGACTGCGGCTTCGACGGCATCGAGATCCACGCCGGGCACGGGTACCTCATCGACAACTTCTTGTCGCCCGCCAGCAACCACCGCAATGACCAGTGGGGCGGCACCGTCGAAGCACGGGCGCGGCTGCTGACCGACGTGCTCACCGCCATGCGGGCCCGCGTCGGATCCGACATTGCCGTGTGGTGCCGACTCAATGCCTTCGAGGCGCACAAGGAGGACGGCGAGACGTTCGAGGACGCCCTCGTGGTGGCCGACCTGGCGATCGCAGCGGGGGCTGACGCCCTCCACCTCAGCGCCTACGGTGCCCAGACGGTCGCGGTCGGCATTACCGATGCCCACACGCCCCACGAGCCCGAACTGCTCGTGCCGTACGCCGCCCGCCTCAAGGAACGGGTGGCCGTGCCCGTGATCACGTTCGGCCGGATCGAACCCGACGCCGCCGAGCGGGTGCTCGCCGACGGACACGCCGACTTCATCGCCATGGGCCGCAAACTGCTCGCCGACCCCGACCTGCCGAACAAGCTGGCGGCCGGCCGCTCCGACGACGTGCGCCCGTGCCTCTACCAGTACCGCTGCATCGGCAACGTCTTCCTCAACGAGTCCGTCGCGTGCGTGGCCAACGCCGCCACCGGGCACGGCGACGAGGCGCCGGGCGCCTTCCACACCGCGGATCCTCGACACGTGCTGATCGCCGGTGGCGGTCCCGCCGGGCTCGAGACCGCCCGCCTGCTCAGCGAGCACGGTCACCGGGTCACCCTCGTCGACTACGCCGAACGACTCGGCGGCACGCTGGCGCTCGCGGCCCGCACCGATGACACGCTCGACCGATTCCTCGGGTGGCTGCTTCGGGGCGTCGAGCAGCAGCGGATCGACGTGCGCCTCGTCACCGAGGTCACGCCCGATCTCGTCGCCGCACTCGACGTCGACGAGGTCGTGGTGACCACTGGAGGGTCGTGGGTGCGGCCCGATGTTCCCGGCGGGGACCTGGCCCACGTGCGCACCGTCGCCGACCTGCGACCGTGGTTGGACGATGCCGCAACCGACGCTCCCGGTCACACGATCGTGGTACTCGGCGGCGGCAAGGCGGCGTTGTCGATCGCTGCGCTGGCGGCCGACCGCGGCCACGCGGTCACGGTCCTCGAGCCCAGCAAGGTGTTCGCCCCCGAGCTCGGTCTGCCCGGCCGCTTCCGTCTCGTGCACGATGTCGAGGAGCGCGGTGTCCGCCTCGTCGGACGCGCCAGTCTCGTGGCGATCGACCCTGATTGTGTCCACGCCGCCGATGCCGACGGGGCCTCGCTCACCTTCGCCGCCGACACGGTGATCACGACGGTGAGCACGCCGACGACGGCTCTGGCCGACCTGCTTAGGGCGTCCGACTGCACGGCGACGCTCCACGAGATCAGTAGCGCCACCCACGTGCCCACCGGAACCGCCCCGCCCGGCGGCATAGAGATCGCCATGGCCGGGGCGGCCCGGGTCGCCGCCGCCATCGCGTGACCTCGTACGGTCGCGCGAAGCTGGAGCGATGACCTTCGGAAGCGAATCAACAACCGATGACGTGCTGAATGGCCACGACCTGTCGGGGCTGTGGGTGCTGATCACCGGCGCCTCGGCAGGTCTGGGTCAGGAAGCCGCGAGGGCTGTTGCGGCTCATGGCGGCAACGTCGTGCTGGGTGTGCGCGACCTCGCCAAGGGTGAGCGGGCCGCCAAACCGGTGCGAGAAGCTGCGGCCGCGACCGGCGCCGCCGTCGAGCTCCGAGAAGTCGATCTGGCGTCATTCGACTCGATCCGGGCCTTCACCGACACCGTGTCGACCGAGCACGACCGCCTCGATGTGATCATCGCCAACGCCGGCGTGATGGCCTGCCCCGAGGGACGGACCGCGGAGCCGTCGCCAAGCGCTCCTCGCCGATCACCTGATCACGGTGTCTCCGCAGAGCCGCCAACAGGCCATCGCTCTGTTTGGTCTCGACCCAGCCCACGTCACGACCATCACCAACGGCGTCGTCATCGAACGCTTCTCCCCGACCGTGCACACGCCGATGACCCGCTGCGCCACCTTCCGCCGGGCACTCGTCAAGGACCCCCAGGGCTGGACCGAGGCCGGGCCGCCCGGCACCCTGGCCTACGACGAGGAGGACCTCGACCGGCTTCTCGGCCCCGACGGCGACGGCACTGTCCTCGTCTTCGTCGGACGCTTCCTGGCGTTCAAGCGCGTGCCGTTGCTCATCCGGGCCTTCGCCCAGGCGCGCCAGCGGTTCACACGTGCCGGCTCGCTGGTCATCTGGGGTGGCCATCCCGGCGAATGGGAGGGAGCGCACCCGGTGAACGTCGCCGACGAGGTGGGCGACGACGGCATCTTCTTCGTCGGATGGCGCGGCCACGACGACCTCCCCGAGGGGCTCGCAGCCTGCGACGCGCTCATCGTTCCCTCTGTCGACGATCCGTTCCCGCAGGTGCCGCTCGAGGCCATGGCCGTCGGCTTAGCGGTATTGGCGTCGCGTAGCGGTGGCCTCACCTCGATGGTCAACCTCGACCCCGATCACCCCACCGGCTGGTTCGCCGAGCCCGACGACCTCGAGTCGCTGGCCGACATGATCGTCGACGTGGTCAACGATCCCGACGCGATCGCACAACGTGGCGCCAATGCGCTCGCCCATGCCCGCGCCAACCTGTCGTGGGACGGGCTCGTTGGGGCCTTCGATGCGGTGTACGACCAGGCGACCGAACGCCACCGTGCGCCGCGGATCGCCCCGTAGCATTCGGCGATGTCCCCATCACCGACTCGGCCCGCCCGCCCCGAGGGAGCGTCGCTGTCACTCGCCGAGAACGTCTGTCTCGCGCTGATCGCCGCCGAGCCGCAGCACGGGTGGTCCCTCGCCGCAGCGTTGCGACCCGACAGCGAGCTGGGATCGGTGTGGTCGCTGAGCCGCGCGCTCGTCTACCGAGCGGTCGATCAGCTCGAATCCAAGCAGCTAGTCGTTCGCGAGCCGGGCGAGACCACGAAGGGAGCGAACCGGCTCATCTGCCGGGCGACCGATCGGGGCCGGACTCGCGCCGAGGCCTGGCTGCACGAACCCGTACACCACGTTCGCGACATCAGGACAGAGTTCCTGGTGAAGGCAACGATGCTTCGCCCCCGGGGCAACGACCTCCTCGGGCTCATCGTGGCGCAGGAGGCTGTGCTCGCCCCGGTCCTCGAATCGCTGCGCAACGACCGCAGCGAGACCACTCCCGCAGCAACGTGGCGGCGGGAGTCGGCGGCCGCAACACAACGGTTTCTGAAAGCGCTCCGCTTCGGAGCCACCGGCTCGGTCCACGAGGTCGCATCACTCCCCTCACTCAGCACCGCACCGTCGGATGAAACTCGCACCGCACGCCCGTTCCGCTTCGATCTGTCCGAGCAGGCGTCGGCGTTGCGGCGTGCCGGCCACGACGCGGTGGTCGCCCGCACCATCGAGCTGCGAGGGTTCGGTCCGCAACGGCCGGGCGAGCTTGCGATCATCACCGATGACCGGCTGTCGGGCCGGATCCTCAACGGGGCATCAGATGACACCCTGCTCGCGGCAGCGCGCCAACTGGTCGCCTCGAGACACGCTGCAGCTGCTTTCGGTTGCAGCATCGGCGGCGGCATTGCGGCCCGCCACGGCCTGACGTGCGGAGGCACCGCCGAGATCCTCCTGCAGCGGCTCGACACTCTCCCCGAGCTCTTCTGGGGCGATGCGATCGGTGCACCACGATCGTCGTTGACCCGCCTGCACGGCGAGCGGGCCGGGGCGACACTGACCATCACGGCGCTCGGCGAACGGGCCGGCACGCTCGGCGACGAAGAATCCGACAACGCCGCGCTCGAGACCGCGACCGGACAGATGCGCTGGAGCATCGGGGGTGTCAGCATCGTCGAGGATTTGCAGGGCCAACTCCTCCTCGACGTCGTTTGGGCGATGAGGCGCCTGATCATCGTCGGAGCGGGCGAACTCGCCGTCGAGTTGGCGTCACTCGCCACTCGCCTCGGATGGTCGACCTACACCACCGAAGTCGTGAGCGAGGCGGTCACCTACCTCGCCGACGCCACACCCTCCGACGCTCTCATCGTTCTGAGCCACAACCCGACGATCGACGCACCCGTGTTGACCCGAGCGCTCCGATCAGCCGTCGGCTACGTGGGGGCGCTCGGCTCTCGGCGCACGCAGACAGCTCGGCGTCAGCGGCTGATCGACGGCGGCGTTGCTGACAAGCATCTCGCGCAACTCCGCGGCCCCGCCGGGCTGGACATCGGCGCCGCAGGGCCATCGGAGGTGGCCGTCTCGATCATCGCCGAGATCGTCGCCGTCCGTTCCGGTCGAGACAACGACTGGCAACGTCAGTCCGAATCGCCTGATCGGTGACCAGGGAGTCGACGGTGTCGAACCGGTCCCCGGTGAGCGCTTCCGAGTGAACGGCGTGCGTCCAACAACTAGCGCTTCGATGACGATCGCTGCGGACGGCACCTTCGAGGTCGGTCCACCTTCCCCGGACTGTGTACGGTCCCCACGATGGAAGATCGACTGACCCGCCGTACCGTCCTGCGCCTAGCCAGTGGAACCGGAGCCGCGCTTGCCGCCGGCGGTTGGCTGACCGCGTGTTCATCGGACGAGACGGAGACCTCCGGCGCAAGGGCCACGACATCGGGGTCTCCGGCGTCGTCGACGAGCGGCGCCAGTACCAGCACCAGCACCACCGCCCCCCCGATGTGGGAGGGCTACGGCGCGCTGCAGGCGCCGAACGCCGACGGGCTGATGCTCCCCGCCGGGTTCACCTCGCGGATCGTGGCAACGACCGGGCAGGCAGTGGGATCCACGGGCTACACGTGGCCGAGCAATCCCGACGGCGCCGCAACGTTCGCCCGCGACGGCGGTGGATGGATCCACGTGGTGAACCACGAGTCCCTCAATCCCGATGGCGGCGCTTCGCGCATCGAGTTCGATGCGGCCGGAGCGATCGTCAGCGCGGGGCGGGTCCTCGGCGGAACGCTGCTCAACTGCGCCGGTGGCGCGACACCCTGGGCCACCTGGCTGAGCTGCGAGGAACGCCCCCAGGGGCTCGTGCACGAGTGCGATCCCACCGGCGTCACCGACGCCGCGGCGCGTCCCGCGCTCGGTGCGTTCAAACACGAGGCCGTCGCTGTCGACCCGGACCGCAAGCGTCTGTACCTCACCGAGGACGAGTCCGACGGCGCCCTCTACCGCTTCACACCCGACGCCTATCCCGACCTGTCGGCCGGCACCCTCGAAGTGATGACGGGGCCGATGGCCGGCGTTGGGTGGGCCGAAGTCCCCGACCCCACGGGGAACACGGCGCCCACCCGCCAACAGGTCCCCGCAACAACCCGTTTCAACGGCGGCGAAGGCATCTGCTACCACGACGGAGCCGTGTTCTTCACGACGAAGGGCAACAACTGTGTGTGGCGCCTCGACATCGAGGCCGACACCGTCGAGCTGGTCTACAACGCCCGAAACTACGATCTTGCGGAGCTGACCGGTGTCGACAACATTACCGTCACGCCGACCGGCGACCTCTACGTAGCCGAGGACGGCGGCACGATGCAGATCGTGATGCTCAGCGACGGCCTCATCCAACCGGTCGTCGAGCTCCCCGGCCTTCCCGAATCCGAGATCACCGGCCCGTCGTTCACGCCCGACGGCACGCGCCTCTACTTCTCGTCGCAGCGCCTGCCCGGCGCCACCTACGAGGTCACCGGCCCCTGGCGATTCGCCTAGAGGCACCCGAAACGGGCGGGGCGGTCGAGCAGCACGACAAAGTCACCGCATGGCAACCCGTTCGCAAGCTGCAGGACGACTGGCCCTGCGAAGGTCTGTCCGCTGGAGCACCCGCCGAACAACACGACGGGGGCACTCAGACCGGCACGTCCGGCGAACCGCTCGTCGGCAAGGCACGGCGTCAGGACTGACCATCCCCCCCTTTGGGCAGCCTGACGCTCTGCCGCGTCCCCGATGAATCAGCGCTGGGCCGGCTCGACCTGAGCGTGCATGCCGGCACCCACCGACGGCCACGACCTCTTCAACACCAGTTCCCCGGCCGTTCATTGGACGTTCCGAGCGGCCTCTTAGGTTCGGCACCGACGAACCCAAGCACAGGCGACAGCCGAAGGGAATCCTCCAATGTCGAACCGTTCGAGTCGAAAGCTCCTCACCGGGCTGGTCGGCATCACGACCACCCTGATGGTCGTGGCGGGCTGTGTGCCCGACCCCGTCACTCCACCTCAACCCGTCAGCGATGTTCGCTTCAACGAGATCGAGTCCAACGGCGGCACGCCCGGCGACTGGGTCGAGCTGATCAACCTCGGACCCGACGCCGCCGACCTGTCCGGTGCCACATTCCGCGACAACGACGACACCCATTCCTACGTCCTGCCGACGGGCACCACGCTCGCCGTCGGCGCCTACCTCGTGCTCGACGAGGCCCAATTCGGCTTCGGGCTCGGCGGCGCCGACTCGGCGCGACTGTTTGCCACCGACGGGTCGGAGGTCGCCTCGTACTCGTGGGCGACCCACGCCGCAGTCACCCACGGGCGCTGCCCCGACGGCACCGGCGACTTCGCCGCCAACGCCGTGTCCACCAAGGGAGCCGCCAACAACTGTGCGCCAGCCCCGGTCACCACGGTCCACGTCAACGAGGTCGAATCCAACGGCGGCACCCCCGGCGACTGGGTCGAGCTGATCAACACTGGATCGACGCCGGTCGACATCTCCGGCTGGTCAGTGCTCGACAACGACGACACCCACACTCGGGTCCCGTTCGCGACCGGCACCACGATCGCGGCCGGCGGCTACCTCGTCGTCGAGGAGGCGACCTTCGGCTTCGGACTGGGGGGCGCCGACTCAGTGCGCCTGTTCGACGCCTCGGGTGCGGTCTATGAGACCTACAGCTGGACGGCCCACGCTTCTTCGACCTACGGCCGCTGCCCCAACGGCACCGGCGCCTTCACGTCCACCACCTCCACCAAGGGCGCACCCAACGATTGCGGCAACCCCGTGAAGATCAACGAGGTCGAATCCAGTGGCGGTACCCCCGGCGACTGGGTCGAGCTGTTCAACCCTTCCACCTCCCCCATCGACATCTCCGGGCTCACCATCAGCGACAACGACGACACCCATGACTACGTCATCCCCGCCACCACGGTGCTGGCCGGCGGTGGCTACTTCGTGATCGAGGAAGCGGCGCTCGGCTTCGGCCTCGGCGGTGCCGACTCTGTGCGGTTCTTCGACGCCGCCGGCGGCGTGATCGACACCTACACCTGGGCTGCACACTCCACGATGACCTACGGTCGCTGCCCCAACGGCACCGGCGCCTTCGCCACGACGACCGTCGCCACCAAGGGCGCGCTCAACGCCTGCGTCGGTGATGTCATCACTGCGGCGTGGCCCGGCGGCGATGCGGTGCAGACAGCGGACGGCACCGGCGCCTTCGGTGGCAACGTCAGCGGCCTCGTGTACGAGGGCTCGGGCACGTCGGCACCCGGCGTGCTGTGGGCCGTCAAGAACGGACCGGGCACGCTGTACCGGGTCGTTTCCGACGGGACCACCTGGGCCCCCGAGCCGACGGGCGACTGGGGATCGGGCAAGACGCTCCGCTTCGCCGACGGCACGGGCAACCCCGACGCCGAAGGGGTGACCTTCGCCGGAGCCGGCTCGACCGAGGGGATCTTCGTGTCCACCGAACGCAACAACGATGTCAGCGGCGCCAGCCGCAACCGCATCCTGCGATTCGATCCGAACGCTGCCGGCACCACACTCAACGCCACCAACGAGTGGGACCTCACCGCCGACCTCCCGGTGGTCGGCGCCAACCTCGGTCTCGAGGCCATCACGTGGGTGCCCGACTCGGCACTCGTCGCCAAGGGCTTCGTCGACCAGGCCACCGGGGCCCCCTACTCCCCCGCCACCTACGCCAACCACGGCACCGGCCTCTTCTTCGTCGGCGTCGAGGCCAACGGTGCCGTCTACGCCTATGCCCTCGACCTGACCGGTTCGGGGTTCACCCGGGTCGCCACCATTGCGAGCGGCTTCGCCGGCGTGATGGACCTCAGCTTCGATCGTGACCAGGGCGACTTCTGGGCGATCTGCGACGACGGCTGTCTGGGTCGCTCGACCGTGCTCACCGTGAACGCAGCCGGCGCCTACGTACCCGGCACCGTCTTCGAGCGCCCCGCCACGATGCCGAACCTCAACAACGAGGGCTTCGCCATCGCCTCGGCCACCGAGTGCGCAGCGGGCCGTCGACCGGTATTCTGGGCCGACGACAGCGCCACCAGTGGCCACGCCATCCGCACCGGCACGGTGAACTGCACGCTGTGACGACGTCGCCGGTTGAAACGGCCCTGGCCCGCCGAGACTTCCTTCACCGGGGTCTCGGAGGGCTCGGTGCCATAGTCGCCGCCTCTGCCCTCGGCTGTACTCCCAACCAAGTCTCGGCCGGCTACGCACTTCGCGAGCCCGACGCCCACGGCATCATGCTCCCGCCCGGTTTCAGCTCCCGCGTGCTGGCCCGGTCCAATCAGGTCGTTCCCGGCACCACGCACCTGTGGCATCGCGACCCCGATGGCGGTGCGGTGTTCGAACGGGGAAGCGGCTGGATCTACGTGTCGAACAGCGAGACGTTTCCCGGCGGGGTGAGCGCCCTCGAGTTCGACCGCAACGGCCGGGTCGTGGCCGGTCGACCGATCCTGCGTGATTTCACGCTCGCCAACTGCGCCGGCGGCGCCATGCCCTGGGGAACCTGGCTGAGCTGTGAGGAATGGGAGTACGGCCGGGTGTGGGAATGTGACCCCACCGGGGCCGCCGAAGCCATCAACCGGCCGGCGCTGGGAGTGTTCTGCCACGAGGCGGTCGCAGCCGACCCGTTCGGCCAGTGTCTCTACCTCACCGAGGACCGCCCCGACGGCTGTCTCTACCGTTTCGAACCGGCCCAGTGGGGTGACCTGTCATCGGGTGTGCTCACGGTCGCAGTCGTCGATGGCGATGGCAACGTCGGGTGGCGCGCCGTGCCCACTCCGGCGCCGCCGATCTTCGAGGCGCCCACGCGCCGTCAGGTGACCGGCGCCGCCACCTTCAAGGGCGGTGAGGGCATCGTCTACCACGACGATCACGTCTTCTTCACGACCAAAGGCGACAACAAGGTGTGGGACCTCGACGTCGGTCGACAGCATCTGTCGATCCGCTACGACGCCAGCACTGCAACCGATGCCCGGCTGCGTGGCGTCGACAACATCGCGGCATCGGCCGATGGCGATCTTTACATTGCCGAGGATGGTGGCAACCTGGAGATCGTGCTCGTCGACGCCGATGCCCGGACGATCCCGGTGCTTCGCGTCGTCGGCCAGGACCGCTCCGAGCTGACCGGTCCCGCCTTCGATCCCTCCGGCACCCGGCTCTACTTCAGCTCGCAGCGCGGCACCGACGGCACAGGCATCACCTACGAGGTGTCGGGCCCGTTTGCCGCGATGGCCCGAGCATGACTCCCACGACGAAAGGCTCCACATGCGCATCCAGGTGACCAATGACGACGGCATCGAGTCCGAAGGCCTACAGGTGCTGGCACGGCGGCTCGCCGAGACCGAACACGAGGTGATCGTGGTGGCCCCCGACCGCGACTGGAGCGGAGCGGGAGCAGCGCTGGGCTCCATCAGCCCCAACGAAGGCCTCGCCGCCAGCCGGGTCACGATCGACGATGCGCCCGGCCTCGAGGCCTGGGCGCTCGACGGACCACCAGCGCTCACCGTCATCGCCGCGCAGCTCGGAGCATTCGGCCCCGCTCCCGATCTGGTGGTCTCCGGCATCAACGCCGGACTGAACACCGGCCGCACCGTGTTGCACTCGGGCACGGTCGGTGCCGTGCTCACCGGTCAGAACTTCGGCATCTCCGGCCTCGCAGTGAGCGTCGCCGATTCGGGGCCGTGGCACTGGGAGACGGCAGCGGAGCTCGCCGTAGAGGTGCTGCGCCTCGTGATCAACGCCCCGCCCCGTTCGGCGCTCAACCTCAACGTGCCGGCTCGGCCCCGCCACGAGGTCGCCGGAATCCGCTGGGGACGACTCGCCCCGTTCGGACCGGTGCGCGCCGCCGTCGGGCCGGTCGAGAACGGCCGCCTGCAGTTCGAGCTGAGCCCCACGGGCTATGAGCCGGCACCCGATACCGACCAGGGCCTCGTCAACCTCGGCTACGCGTCGCTCACCACGCTGGCCGGCATCACCGAGGCGTGGGGAGTTGCCAGCGATAGGGCCGAGGACCTCGGTATGGTCGACCTGAGCCAGCACATCGTGCCCGGCGCCGACCTACACCCCGTGCACCGCATGCCCGACGGATCGGCGCCGCACACCCTGTGGCGACCGCTCCTCGAGGCGCGCTGACATGGCGACTCTCACCATCGTGCCGCCCTGCACCCCCGAACGGTTCGCTCACGACGAGTTCGCCCAGGCAGTGGCCCGTCTGCTGCCGCCGGTTCCTTCGACGGACGCTGCTCGCTCGCGAGCATCACGGAGCCATCCGGCCTTCGGCCGCTCGACAAAGCGGCTGAGCGTGGTGCTCGGCGAAGGCCTGGAGACCCCGACGTCGCTGCGGTGAGCGGCGGCACGGCGCTGCGGTCAGGGCGCCAGATCGGGCGCCGGCTTGGGCGTCGCTGCCGTGAACTGCTGGACGAGGCGGTTGGCGCCGTCAGCGCTCGAGAAGGCCGCCAGGTGCTGCTCACCAGGGCGCCACGGAAAGAACTTCGAGAGGTCACCGTGACCGAAGACATCGCCCTGGACCCGGTCCTGGGTGATGTCGAGCACCAGATAGGTCCGTGAGCTGCCGTTGCGCCAGCGCACCTGCGGGCCTCCGTCGCTGCCGTCGCCGCCGGGCGAGCTGATCGAACCGCTCGCGAACTCGACACCCACCGACCCCTCGCCAGTGACCGGCGAATAGACGCCCGGCACCTTCGGCAGGTCGAGAGCGTGGGCCCGATGAATATCGCCGGTGAGCACCACCAGGTTGTCGGTGGTCGACGCTTCCAACGCCGAGTACACCCGATCGCGCTGCACCTTCCCCCAGCCACCCGACACCTGGTCCGCGCTGGTCGAGCCGAACGTCGTCTGCTGCACGAGGACCAACCACTGGGCCTCGCTCTCGGCGAGCCGGCCGTCGAGCCAGTCGAACTGCTCACGCCCGAGGTAGGCATCGCCGTCGTCGGGTTCGGGCCACAGGAAACGCCGCTGACGATCAACCATGACGAGCTTGACCAGATCGCCGTAGTCGAGGGTCCGAAAGATGCGGTTGCCGTCGAGGCGGGTCGGCATCCACTCGCCGTAGGCCTGCAGGGCGGCGGCGACCCGCTGGACCCACGGCCCGTCGAGCGCCGGCTGATGGTTGGCCGCGCCGCCCACGTACGGGTCATCGGCGAACTCGTGGTCATCCCAGATGTGGATCATGGGGTGTTGGCGGTGCATCTCCGCAAGGTCGGGGTCGGACCGGTAGCAGGCGTAACGCCGCCGATAGTCGCCCAGCGTGATGACCTCGTGAGCGGGATCCAGGTTGCGAAAGGTGCCGTAGGTCTCGCCGGACCCCTCGTTGGCGTACTCGTAGATGTAGTCGCCGAGGTGGATGACGGCGTCGAGGTCACTGCGTTCGGCAACCGACCGGTAGTTGTGGAAGTAGCCGTAGGCGTAGTTGGAGCACGACACGACAGCGAAACGTAGGTGGTCGACTTCACCCGTCGGAGCGGTACGGGTGCGCCCGATGGGCGACGTGGCGCCCGAGTCGCCGTCGTGGACCCACCGGTAGTAGTAGGTCGTTGCGGGCTCGAGCCCGTCCGCCTCGGCCGAGACCGTCCAGTCGGCATCGGGACCGGCCGTGGCAACACCCGACGCGGCGATGGCCTCGAAACCCGGTCCCGTGGACAGCTCCCACCGCAGGGGCACCTCGGCGGTCGAGGCGCCACCAGCCAGCCGGGTCCACACAATGACCGAGGTTGAGCGAGGGTCGCCGGACGCGACGCCGTGGGGAAACGTGGCACTCGACGGCGGGCCCGGCGCCAGCGCGCAACCCGCCACGTTGGCAAGTCCCGCGGCGGCTCCTACCGCGGCGGTCGACTTGAAGAAGGTGCGTCGGTTCAGCGTCATCCCTGCACCCTCACAGTGGGGCGCCCTTCGCACCACCAACGGCGGATGAAGCCATTGCCAACTCCAGATGTTCGCTGGCCTAGGTTGGCCGGGTGAACCCAACAACGGTCGTGGTGCGGTGGGCCACGGTCGACGCGGTCGATGCCCATTCGCCGCCCCCTTGGCTGTCCGATGGCGAGCTGACGCGCCTGGTTTCGACGCGACAGGTGCTCGATCAACAACGCTTCATTGGTGTTCGGATCATTCTGCGGACCGCGGTGAGCGAGGCGGAGGGATGCGCCGAGAGCCAGGTCGAGCTCCGACAGCACTGCGACCGGTGTGGGGGACCTCACGGCCGCCCACTGGTCACCATTGCGGGGACAGCCGGCCCCCACGTCAGCATGGCTCACGCCGGCAATCTCGCCGTGGTGGCGCTCGCCGGCCGGCCGGTCGGCATCGACCTCGAACCGCTGGGCGCCGACCCCGATGCGCTCCGCACCTGGGTCCGCACCGAGGCGGTACTCAAAGCAACCGGTCACGGCCTCGACGTGGATCCCTCGCTCATCGAGGTCAGCGACCCGCTCGATACGCCCCGGCTGCTGTCGTGGAAGGGGCCGGGCCGACGACCGGCGCTACGGATGGCCGACCTGGCCATATGCGATGCCTCTGTCACCTCGGTCGCCCGCCTCGGTCGGCGCCGGATGGACATCGACGCCAGGCCGGTCGAGCTCGCGCCCGCCGCGCCCGCCGCGCCCGCCGCGCCCACGAGCGTTTTGCCCCGTCAGAGTTCCGGCTAGCCGGAACTCTGACGGGGCAAAACCGTCAGGTTTCGATCAGCTGGGGAGGGCCGGCAGCGCCCCCTGGCGCAGCCACCGGTTGAACACGGGCTCGAGCGAGCGCCCCGCAGCCTCGGAGGCCATCACCTCGAAGTCGCTGGACGTGACCACACTGTGGCGGTGGGTGGATGTCCAGCGGCGCAAGAGGTCGAAGAAGACCTCGTCGCCCAGCTCGCGGCGCACGGTGTGCACCGCCAGCGCACCCCGCTTGTAGACCCGATCGTCGAACATGTCGGGCGCTCCCGGGTCGCCCACGATCAAGTCTTCGGGCAGGTCCTGGAGCAGCTCGTGATGGGTCCGGGCCAGTTGGTTCGCTGAAGGGCCACCGGCGGCCTCGGACCAGATCCACTCGGCGTAACAGGCGAAGCCCTCGTGCAACCAGATGTCGCGCCACGTCGACGCGGTGACGCTGTTGCCGAACCACTGGTGGGACAGCTCATGAGGAATGAGCCGCTGATGACGCGACGACAGGTGGTTGGTACCGAACATGGCCTGGCCCTGCGCCTCGATGGGGATCTCGAGCGACTCGGGGCACAACACCACGGTGAACGGTGCCTCGAAAGGATACGGCCCGAACCGGTCCACAAACAGCGCCATCATCTCGGGGAGGCGGGCGAAGGCCACGTCGAATGCGGCATGGCTGGCCGGCGTCAGCGCCGCCTTGATGGGCGGCTGGCCCTCATCGAACTCGTACTCGTCGTAGCGGCCGATGTTGACGGCCATCAGGTAGGGCGAGGTGGGTTCGGCCTGCTCGTAGTCCCAGGCCGTGGTGCTGCCACTGGAACGTTGCGACCGCAACACCCCGTTGACGACGGCGCGGTACGCCGACGAGGTGGTGATCTTCACCCGGAACGTTGCCTTCTGACGAGCGAGGTCGTTACAGGGGAACCAGGTGCAAGCACCGCTCGGCTGTGAGGCGACCAACACGCCATCGGTCAGCTCCTCCCACCCGACGAGGCCCCAGACCGAAGGGGTCGGCCCGGGGTTACCCTGATAGCGGACCTCAACGTCGATGATGCGACCCACCAGGAGCGGTGTTGTCGGCTCGACGCGCAACTTGGCGGATCGTTGTTGCCAGCGGGCCGCTCGCCCCCCGACGGTCACCTTGGTGACTCGCAAACCAGCAAGGTCGAACCGCACGCTGCGCAACGATTCGGTGGGTCGGATGGTGATGAGCGCCCGCGCATCGAGCCGGTTCGAGGCGATCGAGTACTTCAGGTCGAGGTCGTAGTGCAGGACGTCGTAGCCCAGCTCACCACGCTCAGGAAGGTAGGGGTCGAGGCCGGGCGGCAGCTGGGGGGACGGTGGGGTGGTCGCGGTCATGGTTCGCTCCCGGCGGTCCCGAGCCACGGAGCGATGGGGTTACCCGCCCATCGGGTTCTGTCGGGAACGTGCTCACCGCGCATGACCAATGATGCTGGACCGATGGTGGCATCGGTGCCCACTGACGCTGCGGGAAGGATGACGCCGTGGGGACCCATGGTGGCGCCGTGGTCGAGCAGCACCGTGCCGGTGCTCATGACCCGATCATGGAACAGGTGGGTCTGCAGCACGCAGCCGCGGTTGACGCTCACGCCGTCGCCGAGCTTCACGAGATCGGCCTCGGGCAGCCAGTACGACTCGCACCACACGCCGCGGCCGATGGTCGCGCCCAGGCTGCGTAGCCACATCGACAAAGCGGGGGTACCCATGGCGGCGTTGGCGAACCACGGGGCGGCGACCATCTCGACGAAGGTGTCGACCACCTCGTTGCGCCACACGAACGAGCTCCACAGGGGATGCTCGCCCTCGTCGATGCGTCCGACGATGAGCCACTTGGCCGCAGTGGTGACCGCCGCTGCGACGAAGCCAGCCAACAGCATCACCGCGCCTGACAGCACGCCAGCAGCGGGAGCGCCGAGGCGGTCGACGAGCACGAGTAGCGCAGCGATCACGCCGACGGCGATGGCGGCGGACACCATCACGGGGATGAGGCGGCAGAGCTCGACGGCCGCTCGCGCCACCCGCAGGTGGGTCGGTGGAGCGAAGGTGCGGGCATCGACACCATCGACGACGGTACGTCGCAACTTCACCGGTGCGCTCCCGAGCCACGAGGTGCTGTCCTTTGACTTTTCCGGCGCCACCGAGAGCACGGCCACCAGCCCGTTCT
>Ga0105047_10004326_pt1 | contig 24753 bp, 30 predicted proteins | sample MAT04_FD_78384 | JGI IMG/M metagenome (GOLD analysis project Ga0105047, IMG submission 78384) | Freshwater microbial communities from Lake Fryxell liftoff mats and glacier meltwater in Antarctica - MAT-04 (megahit assembly) | ecosystem: Environmental > Aquatic > Freshwater > Ice > Liftoff...
AGCGCAGGGCGCACTGACGCGCCAGGCGTGCGATTATGGGGGGCATATGTACGTCAAGCGTGCGCTTGCATCGAATCGCCGGATTAGGACTGTCATCGTCGCGAGCGTCCTAGTGGGGTGCGGCGGCCTTTTCCGCACCTGCGACAGCAAGCACCGCGCCGGCAAAACTGCCGGTGGATAGCGACACCGCCTCGCACTCGGGCGCCGAAGCGTTGCGTAGTGACGCCCAGAAGTATGCTGAAGTCTTTGGCGTAAGCCCAGAAGAGGCCTACAGCAGGCTCGAGGACCAGACGGTGGCTGGGGACCTGCTCCAGCGTGTGTCGTCTATCGCGGGCGACCGCTACGCGGGTGGTTGGATTGAAAACGAGCCGACATGGCGGGTGCAGGTTCGATTGACGGAGGGCCGAGAATTGACGGCTGTACACCGTCTGCTCGCCAACTCCGGACTGCCTGTTGAAGTCGCCTATTCAGGGACTGTCTCGGAGGCCGACCTGGTGGCTGCCGCGACGGCTCTGGCCGCTACCTACGCCGGTGACACAGAAGGAGTCGATGGAGTTGAGGTCGACATCATGACGGGCGAGCTTGTCGTTCTGGTCAATCCGATAGCAGAATCCCTTTCGGAAGTGACGACCTCGAGTGCGGAAGTTGCGGCACGCACCATCGCCGCAAGCATCCCCGTTCGGATCGAACGAACCGATGCGCCCGCTACCGACTCGAACCGTGGTGGCGTGCTCATGTCCACCTGCACCGCTGGCTTCACTGTCCGGGGGTCGAGCGCCACCGGGTTGGCGACAGCGGGCCATTGCGGCAGCACGCAATCCTACGCTACTTCGCCATCCGGCTCCGCTAGCAACAGTGCGCCGTTTATCACGGAAAGCAGGACTTCAAGCGCCGACGTTCAGTGGCACACCACTCCCAATCACTCCGACGTGGGACAGTTCTACGGAGATTACGCAAACTCCGCCACCGTCCGCACTGGCTCCGGTGTCGCCGCCGTCGGGCAACTCTTGTGCCACCGCGGAAAGGTAACCGGTTACACGTGCGGCAATGTCACGAGCACCGCGTACGCGCCGACGTACTCTGGAGCCTGCCCATCGACGTGCAGCGCGTCGTTTGTTCGGGTCGAGGGATCCGGACTAGGCAATCTGCAAGGAGACAGCGGTGGGCCGTGGTTTGCGGGCGGCACTGCGTACGGAATCCACAAGGGTGGCCAGCTGGGCGAGGTTGCCGTATGGGCATGCTTCACCCCAGTCGCGCGCCTTTCCAACTTGGGTGTGTCCCTTCTGTGAAGCATCGCCGCCCTGCCTTGCACATGACTGCCGGGACGCTTGCCACGGTTGCGGTCCTTGTTGGCTGCACGAGCACCGACGCGGAGCCACTCTCCTCTGGCGACGCAGGGCAACTCGCGCTCTACCAGAGGTCTGATGAGCCAGGCGGTGACGCTGCGGCCTTGGAAGGAGTGATCTCCCTCGATGGAGGATGCACCTACCTCACCGCGGACGACGGCCAGCGATGGCTCCCGGTGTTTCCCGAGGGCGCATTCTGGAAAGGTGAAACGTTGACATCGGACAAGAGCACCTTTCAATCCGGGGAGCGCGTAGGGCTTGCCGGTGGAGAGACGTCGCTTCGTGAGGGTGACACAGTCCCACCGGACTGCGACCCGGACGCCCCTCTCTGGCGAGTCACGCAGGAGTGAGAAGCGCAGTGGTTCGCGCGGCCCCTTGCGCTCCACGGGCCGCGTGTACCGCCCCACGTGTTTTGATATCTGAGCAGCGGACCTGGACCACCGTCGGCTGCGACCGCCGCGGGCCTTGCGTTCGCTTCATGGCGCCAAGCAGGCGCCAGACGTGGCTGCGCCTGCCCTGACCGGCCAGTATCCCTATCCCGCCCGCCCCCGGCGCCCCGGCGGCAGCAGCCCACGAGCACGCGCCTTCGCGACCCAGCCTTGCGCGGTGCTGAGCGCCACGCCGCTGATCTCGGCCATCGTTGCCGACGGGTTCGGGTCGCCCCCGACGGTGAGCCGCCCGTGCTGGAGCGCGACGAGCTCATAGAAGTCAGCCGTCTCCTTGGGGTCGCCGAGCGGCTTGAGCAGGTCGCACTCGGCGAGCTTGCGGCCGCTGGGAAGCTCGATCTTGCCGCCGGTGATCGTGCTGGTGCGTGTCATGGCGAACAGTCGCTTGTTGATCGCGGCTTCGATGCGAGCGGTCGGCAGCTCGCGCAGGAGCTGGCTGGTGATCGGGTCGCCGGGGCGCCAGGGCAGGTAGACGACGCCGGTGATGCGGATCTCCTCAGGGAAGGCGTAGAGCTGGCGCTGGAGCCTGATGAACACGCGGGTGTGCGTTGCGGCGTGCTCGAGGTAGCGCCAGCGGCCGTCGATTGTCTCGTTCTGCTCGGACTCGAGCTGCGCCGCGCGCTCCTCGTCCTCGACTGTCTGGTCGTCGTAGCCGAGCAGGGTGTCGATCGCGGCGCTGGCGTCGTCGGGGCGTTCCCCGGGGAAGCGGTTCGGCAGGTACCAGCCGGCAGGCAGGTCGTCCGGGACGAGCCGCCCGTCGTAGGTCTGGTCGCCGGGCAGGCGGGGGGCTGTCGACATGCGGCCAGGCTACGCCAGAATCCAGCCCAACTCATGTACTTGCCGATACGCCCCCTTCGTGGTTCAATCGCGTGTATCGGCGAGAACACGAGGTGTAGCGATGAGGGAAACGCACACGGTGGATGCAGGCGACAGGCTCCTGCGCACGCAGGAGGTCGCCGCATGGCTGGCCGTCTCCAAGTCGACGCTGGTGCGCTGGCGCCAGTCGTTCGAGGGCCCCGACGTCTACTGGCTCTCCGAGGGTGTGCCGCGCTACCGGGCGTCGGACGTCGAGCGGTGGCTGGCCGAGCGCTCTGCGACTCGGCCACGTGCGCTGCGGCGAGTAGGTTCCCGTGCCGGTGCGACGCGGTGACAAGTGGGAGGGCCGCCTGAAGATCGGCGGCCTCGTCGTCAGCACCCGCCGTTTCGAGACCAAGCGGGCGGCGACCGAGTGGGAGCGTCGGCAACGCGGAGCGTTCGACGAGCACGGCTACGACCCGAGCCGCGGCAAGGTTGCAGTCGAGGTGCTCCTTGCCGACTGGCTCGAGGAACGGGAGGGCAGGGTCAGCCGCACCACGCTGAACACCGACCGCTACCTCATGCCTACCCCCGGCCAGCGGTCGGGCAGGACCGGGACCGAGACGATCCTGCCGATCTGGCTCCGCAAGCTCCACGTCGGCAAGGTGACCGGCACAGCCATCAGCGCATGGCAGGACGGCCTGCTCGCGCGCGGCCTGGCGCCGACCTCGGTCAAGCGCCACCGCGAGTCGCTGTCATCGTTCTTCGCCTGGTGCGTCGCCGAGGGCTACGTCGCCGTCAACCCGGTCAAGGCCGCACCGCCGCCGAAGGACCGTCGAGCCCGTGAGGACATGCGCCCCCTGCCGGCCGAGGAGTTCGAGGAGGTGCTGGCGAAGGTTGCCGAAGCCGGCCAGGTCTACGCCGATCTCGTGAGCGTCCTCGGGCGCACCGGCATCCGCTGGGGTGAGGCCAGGGCGATGCTCGTCAGCGACTTCATCGAGGTGCCGATGCCCATGCTGCGCGTCGTCCGGAACCAGCCCGAGGGGACGGCCGCGGCCAAGACCCCGAAGTCGGGCCGGGGTCGTCGGGTTCCCGTGCCCGACGCGCTGGTGCCCGTGCTCCGCCGCTTCGCCGCAGGCAAGGGCCCCGGCGCTCTGCTGCTCACCGGCCCCGGCGGCGGACAGCTCCACCGTTCGACGTTCGTCCGGCAGACCCACTGGAGCGAGGCCGGCCAGGGCCGAACCTTGCACGACCTGCGCCACACCGCCGCCTGCGAGTGGATCGTGCGCGGCGTGCCGCTGACGACCGTGCAGGCGTGGCTAGGCCACAGCTCCGTCGAGATCACCGCGCGCTACCTGCACCACCTCGGCGACTCCGCCGACCGCTCCGCGCTGCAGCTGCTCAACGACTCTGCGCCTGCCCCGACGCTGGGGGTGATTTCGGGGTGACTTTCGGCGTCCCGAGCCCTCGCCCCACCGACAACGCGAAAGGCCCCCGGCCGCGTCTCCGCAGGCCAGGGGCCCTTACCACTGTGTCGGGGTGACAGGATTTGAACCTGCGCCCTCTTCGTCCCGAACGAAGCGCGCTACCAAGCTGCGCCACACCCCGGTGCAGCCCGACAAGGATAGCCCAGCCCGGGGGTGCCGGTGAACTCGGTCCAGGCGCCCACGCGCCCAGGGGCCCAGCCGCCCAGGGGTCCGGGCGTTCGGCGCGAGCGCTTGCCGGGTGGTGCGCTCAGCGGCCGACGAGCGTGAGCAGCGTGGCCTCGGGCCGGCAGGCGAACCGGACAGGTGCGTACGGCGAGGTGCCGAGGCCGGCCGAGACGTGCAGCCAGGTCGAGACCTCACCGCCGGGGGCGTCCGGACGTGCGCCGGGCCAGCCGTGCAGCCCCTTGGCCCGCCGGGTGTCGAGGTCGCAGTTGGTCACCAGCGCACCCCAGCCCGGGACGCACAGCTGGCCGCCGTGGGTGTGCCCGGCGAGCACGAGGTCCGCGCCGTCGGCGTGCATCTGGTCGAGCACCCGGGTATACGGCGCGTGCGCGACGCCGAGCCGCAGGTCGACGGCCGTGCCGGGACGCTCCGGAGCGGGGAATCGGTCTCGGTCGAGGTGCGGGTCGTCCACCCCGACGAGGCAGACCCGCCGTCCGTCGACGACGACGCCGTCACGCCGGTTGGTGAGGTCGGCCCAGCCGGCCGCCACCAGCGCCGCGGCGAGCTCGCCGGCCGGCAGCGCGACAGGTTCGGCTGAGCCGCTGTCGCGTGCGTCGGCCAGGAGATACCGTGCCGGGTTCTTGGCGCGCGGGGCGAAGTAGTCGTTGGATCCCATGACGAAAGCACCCGGTAGGGCCAGGAGGGGCTCGAGGGCGTGCAGCAGTGCCGGCAGGGCGTCGACGTGCGCCAGGTTGTCGCCCGTGTCCACCACGAGGTCTGGCTCGAGGTCCGCCAGCGAGCGCACCCAGGCGATCTTGCGCTGCTGTCCCGGCGTGAGGTGCAGGTCCGACAGGTGCAGCACCCGCAGAGCCCGCTCCCCCGGGGCGAGCACCGGCACCGTCACCTCACGCAGCGCGAAGGCGGACGCCTCGGCGAGGGCCCAGGCCAGGCCGGCGGCTCCTACCAGGGCGAGCGCGCCGAGGCCGCGTCCCACGTCGGGCGGCCGCAGCGGTGCCACTTAGGGCCGGCCGCGGTTGTCAGCCGGCGGATCCGGCGGATCCGCGGTGATCGGAGCGGGTCCCCGCGAGAGGGTCAGCGTCACGACCGACCCGCGCACCACCCTGGAGCCGGCAGATGGATCCGTCGCGGCGACCGTGCCGGGATCCTGATCGGAGTAAGCCGGTGCGGGGGCGACCTTGACGTTGAACCCGGCTCTGGTCAGCGCGGTCCGCGCGGCGGCCTCGGACCTGCCGAGGACGTTCGGCACGGAGATCTTCGCGCCATCCACCTGGGCGCCGCTCGGTGCGTTGAACCCGAGCTCGGGCAGTCCCTCGTGCGCCGGCGCCATGAACGACTTCCACATCGGCCCCGCGATCGTCGAGCCGTAGACGTTCCGGTAGGTCGTGCCGTTGATCCGGTAGCCCTGGACCGGGATGAACCCCTCGGCGAAGCCCACCCACACCGCCGATGCCATCTGGGGGGTGTAGCCGACGAACCAGGTGTACTCGTTCTGTGAGGTGGTACCGGTCTTGCCGGAGGACAGTCGGCCACCGGGTAGCGGCCCGACGTTCTTGGCGGTCCCCTGCCAGACGAAGCTCAGGGCGTAGTTGACGGCCCGCGCGACCTCCGGTGCGATGGCCTGGCGGCAGTTGGCGCTCGGGACGACGATCTCGGCGCCGTTGGCGTCCTGGACGCTCGTGATGGCGATCGGCTCGCAGAACATGCCGTCGGCCGCGAAGGCCGCGTAAGCGGCGGCCATCGTCAGGGGTGCGATCTCGGTGCTGCCGAGCACGTTGGAGGGAAGCACGTCGACCGGCTCCCCGTTGGCCTTGTGCACCCCGAGGTCGGCCGCGCTCTGGAAGATCCCGCACATGTCCAGCTGGGTGGCCATCTCGATGAAGGCCGAGTTGACCGAGTTGCGGGTCGCGTCGAGCACGGTCATGACGCTGCCGCGGCCCTCGGCGTTGCCGAACTTGTACGGGGCGCCGCCGAAGCCGGTGCACGAGCCTTTGAACTCGGTCATCGGGACGCCGGTGGGACGCAGGGTCCCGTCGACGACCTCGCGCAGGGCGTGACCCTCGCGCAGCCACTCGACCAGGGTGAACGGTTTGAAGGCCGACCCGGGATGGAAGCCGCCGGAGGAGCCGTAGGCGCTGTCGGTGTTGTAGTTCACCGCGGTCTGGCCGGCGACGACCGTCGAGGTGTTGTTGTAGATCCGGTTCTGGGCCATGGCCAGGACCTTGCCCGTGCCCGGCTCGACCACCGAGATCGCGTTGGCCACGCCCGAGGGGTCGTCGACCGGGATCGCGTTCTTCGACGCGGCGTCGGCCAGCGCCTGCAGGCGCGGGTCCAGGGTCGTCTGGATGGTCAGGCCGCCGCGGCTGAGGAGGCGCGACCGCTCGGTCAGAGTTGCGCCGAAGGCCGGGTTCTGGGCGATGATCTTGGTGACGTAGTCGCAGAAGTAGCCGGCGTTGGCGATGTCGTTGGCGGTCATGCAGCCCAGCCGGGTCTGCCCGATGAGCAGGGTGTCGACGATCGGGGTGGCGATGCCGGCCGCGTACTCCTCGTCGGTGATGAAGCCCTGCTCGTTCATGACGAAGAGCACGTCGTTGCGACGGCCCTGCGACGCCTCGGGGTTGCGCTCGGGGTCGAAGTCACCAGGCGCCTTGGTGATCCCGGCGATCGTCGCGGCCTGGAGGTAGTTGAGGTCCGCCGCCGGCACGGAGAAGAAGTGCTGGGCCGCGGCCTCGACGCCGTACACCGACAGGCCGAACTGGGAGATGTTGAGGTAGGCAGCGAGGATCTCGTCCTTGGTCATCCGCTGCTCGAGCGCGATGGCCAGCTTGGCCTCCTGGAGCTTGCGAGCGACACCCTCCCAGTCGTCGGCCTCGCGGGCGGCGTTGATCGCCGCGGCACGCTCGGCATCGTCCTCGATGTTCTGCGCGGCCTGGATCAGTGCGTTCTTCACGTACTGCTGGGTGATGGTCGAGGCGCCTTGGTTCTCGCCGGTCAACGTGTTGGTCAGCAGGGCGCGGGTCATGCCGGTGAGATCGACGCCACCGTGCTCGTAGAACCGCTTGTCCTCGATGGCGATGACGGCGTTGCGCATGTGGATCGAGACCTGGTCGAGGGTCACGACGATCCGGTTCTCATCGAAGAACGTTGCCAGCACCTGGCCGTCGGCCGCGAGGACCGTCGACCGCTCGGACAGCGGGACCTGGACGAGCTCGTCCGGCAGCTCGTCGAACAGCTCGACGGACGTGTTGGTCATGGCGCTCGTCGTGGCGACGGCCGGCATCACCAGCCCGGCGGACAGCACCCCACCGAGCGTGGCGACGAGCACGAACGCGACGAGCAGGGCGACGACCTGCAGGACGTTGACCTGACGGCTGCGCGGGCGCGCGGGGGCTGATGACACCCGACCAGGGTACGGGAGGCCGTGCGCGCAGGACGGTCGGGTGTGTGAAGCAGATGTGCAGGTCGCTGCGCCTGACGCCGGCCGCCGGCGGCCGGCAGAGGCGGGCGGACGGGGTGCGGAGCGAGCCCCTGGTGCCCGACCCGTCCCGATCCGACCCGAACGGCCCACCCCACATCTACCTCCGTGGTTCTACGGTGTGTCATGGGTGCACACGTGAGGAGGCACGGTGGGCGGTGACCAGCACTGGACGGCGTACTGCGCGTGCGGCGGGGCGACCCCTGACGACCTGTTCGTCGAGGGTGCGGCCCAGCGCGCCGCCCGCGAGGTCTGTGCCGGCTGCACCGTGCGTCTGGAGTGCCTCATCGACGCGCTCGACCACCGGATCCTCTTCGGCGTGTGGGGCGGGATGACCGAGCGGGAGCGGCGGGCCCTGCTGCGCCGCTACCCCGATGTCGTCTCCTGGCGGGAGGTGCTCGAGGCCGAGCCGCACCTGGCGTCCAGCGGGCTCGGCACCCCGTCCCGGGGCGGGCGGCTGGGAGCAGAGCGCGAGGCTGCTCCGGGCGGGTAACGTCTGCCCATGGCCACCACCTGGGAGTACGCGACCATCCCGCTCATCGTGCACGCGACCAAGGCGATCCTCGACCAGTGGGGCGCCGACGGCTGGGAGCTCGTCCAGGTCGTCACCGGTCCGGACGGCAACGGCCTCGTCGCCTACCTCAAGCGTCCGACGGGTCAGCGACCATGAGCGGCCCGACGGTCTCCCAGCGGCTGGCCGAGCTCGGCATCACCCTCCCGCAGGTGCCCGCCCCGCTGGCCGCCTACGTCCCGGCGGTCCGGACCGGGAGCTATGTCTGGACGTCGGGCCAGCTGCCCTTCGTCGCCGGTGTGCTCGCCGGGACGGGCAAGGTCGGCATCGGCGAGGGCCTGGTCCCCCCGGAGCAGGCGGCGGCGCTGGCCCGGATCGCCGTGCTCAACGCGCTGGCCGCCGTGGCGCAGCAGGCCGGCAGCCTCGACCGGGTCCGTCGGATCGTCAAGGTCGTCGGATTCGTCGCCTCCGACCCGTCCTTCACCGGCCAGCCGCTGGTGGTCAACGGGGCGAGCGAGCTGCTCGGTCAGCTGTTCGGCGAAGCCGGGGTCCACGCGCGCAGCGCCGTCGGTGTCACGGTCCTGCCGATGGACTCGCCGGTGGAGATCGAGCTCGTCGTCGAGCTCGGCTGAGCGGCACCGCTCCGCCGACGCGCCGTCGGACGTCTCATCGGGCGCGACGCTCGAGCCGCTCGATGTCCAGCAGGACGACGGCGCGGCCCTCGCGGCGCACCCAGCCCCGCGAGGTGAAGTCCGCCAGCGCCTTGTTGACGGTCTCCCGGGAGGCGCCGACGAGCTGGGCCAGCTCCTCCTGGGTGAGGTCGTGGGCGACGTGCAGCCCGTCCTCGACCTGCTGGCCGAACCGGGTCGACAGGTCGAGCAGCGCCTTGGCGACCCGCCCGGGCACGTCGGCGAAGACGAGGTCGGCCAGGGCCTCGTTGGTCCGTCGCAGCCGCCGTGCCAGGGCCTCGAGCAGGTGCTTGGCCACGGCCGGGTAGCGCTCGAGCCACTCGATCATCTCGGTGTGGCTCAGCTCGTACAGCATCGCGTCGGCCACGGCTGTCGCCGTCGCGGTGCGCGGGCCGGGGTCGAAGAGGGACAGCTCGCCGAACATCTCGGCCGGGCCGAGGATCGACAACAGGTTCTCGCGCCCGTCGACGGAGCGCCGGCCGAGCTTCACCTTGCCCGACCCGATGACATAGAGGCGGTCGCCCGGCTCGCCCTCGTGGAAGACGGCCTGACCGCGCGGCAGCCGCACCGGGGTCATCGAGGTGAACAGAGCCTGGGCGGCGTCGTCGTCGATCGCCACGAACAGCGGTGCCGACAGCACCACGTCGTCCTCCACGGAAGCCCCGTCCGTCGTCGTTGTCGCCCGCTCTCGGCGCCGACGTCCATCCTGCCTCATGGCGGTCGGGTCAGCGAGAACCCTGGGCCCGGGTCGGGGGCCCGTCGGAGCGCACGAGCTGGGCGACGAGGTCCTCGGTGCACTCGTCGAGTGCCTCGTCCAACGCCATGCCGTAGTCGGCCAGGCTGCGGTCGAGCTCGCGCAGCCTGTGCATCATGCCCACGCGGTCGTCCTCGGAGTCGAGGGTGACGATCTCGCGCAGGACCTGCGGCAGCGGAAGGCACAGCTGGGCCGCCGGGACCAGGTCCCAGCTCATGGCGCCGAGCGTCTCCGGCGGGGCGAACGAGGCGACGGCGAGGTCCAGCCGCGCGCGCAGCAGACGACGCCAACGGAGCAGCTCGGCCTTCTCGGCCCGCAGCGCCCGTCGGTCCGCGTGGGGGTCGAGCCTCGGTCGGCCCACCACCTGCGCCATGGCCATCAGACCTCATCTCCGTCGGGCCGGGCTGGCCCTGCAGGTTTCTGTTCGACCTCTCGGGGGGTGCTCTTGAGTGATGTCGCCAGGGTTCACCCCATCGGGTCTGCCCGCAGGTCAGAGGCACATCGCGGCCCTTCGCGTACGGTGGGCGGTATGTCCGAGACCCACTTGGCGCGCACCCGTCGCGCCCGGCGGATCGATCGCCTGCTGACGGTCCGCTACCCCGACGCGCACTGCGAGCTCGACTTCGCCGACCCGCTCCAGCTGCTGGTCGCGACGGTGCTCTCGGCGCAGACCACCGACGTGCGGGTCAACCTCGTCACCCCCACGCTGTTCGCGCGCTACCCCGACGCCCGCCACTACGCCGAGGCCGACCGCGCCGAGCTCGAGGAGCTCATCCGGTCCACCGGGTTCTTCCGCGCCAAGTCCCAGTCGCTCCTGGGGCTGGGTCGCGCGCTCGTCGAGCGGTACGACGGTGTCGTCCCGCGACGGATGGCCGAGCTCGTCACGCTGCCGGGCGTGGGCCGCAAGACGGCGAACGTCGTGCTCGGAAACGCCTTCGGTGTGCCGGGCCTGCCGGTGGACACCCATGTGCTGCGCGTCGCGCGCCGGCTCGGGCTGACCGACCGGGACGACCCGGTCGCGGTCGAGGCCGACCTGTGCGCGCTCCTGCCCCGGCGCGAGTGGACGATGTTCTCGCACCGGACCATCGCGCACGGTCGGCGGACCTGCCACGCCCGCCGACCCGCCTGCGGCGCGTGCCCGCTGCGCTCACTGTGCCCCTGGGACGGTCCGGGCGAGCGTGACCCGCAGGTGGCCGCGACGCTGGTCAAGGAGTCCGCGCACGTCACGTCGCCACCGGCCGCCCCGCTGGACGTCGCCGCGGTGGACTGAGGAACACCGCCTGGGCGTTCAGGGCAGGGACCGGTGCGGTCAGGGCAGCGCGGCGAGCCACTCCAGCAGCAGCTCTGTCGTGCGCTCCGGGGCCTCCTCGGGCAGGAAGTGCCCCGCGCCGTCGATCACCTCGACCCGGTAGGGCGCCCCCCGGCCGGCGGCCGGGCCGCCCAGCGCGACGGCCCGGGGCAGGCACCGGTCGAGCGCGCCGTGCAGGTGCAGCACCGGCACGTCCACGGGTGAGCGCACCGCGGCGAGGAATCGCTGCCCGTCCATCCGAGGCGTGGAACGGACCAGCCAGCGCAGCTGCTCCATCGCGCTGTGCGCCGCGAACGGCACCTGCATCGCGATCCGGTAGCTGTGCGCGACGTCGGCCCGCAGCCAGCCCGGTGCACCCCACTCGGACAGCACCCGGGTGGCGAGCTCGCCACGGGTGAGCAGGCGCTCGGGCAGGTAGGGCAGCTGGAACAGGGCGAGCCGGCGGGCCGTGGCGCGCGCCAGCAGGGGTCGCGCGGCGGCACCGGAGTGCAGGTGGGCAGGGTGGCCGGTGGCGAGCGCCGCGACGGCCCTGGCGACGCCCGGCTGCAGAGCGGGCATCGACCAGGCGACCAGCCCGCCCAGCCCGTGGCCGACGACGACGGCGTCCCGGGCGCCCAGCGAGCGGATCACCCCGGCGACGTCCCGGGCAAGGGTCGGCACGTCGTACCCGTGGGGTGGCTTGTCGGAGGCCCCCGAGCCACGCAGGTCCATCGCCACGACCCGGTAGCCGGCCGTGGCGAGAACGGGTACCTGGTAGCGCCAGGCCCACCACATCTGCGGGAAGCCGTGCAGGAGCACGACGAGGGGGGCGTGGGAGCCGTCGCCCGCAGCAGGCGGGGTCATCTCGGCGACATGGAAGCGGGCCCCGTTGGCTGCGACGAACCGGTGCTGCCACGGCCCCTCGACGAGGACTGCTGACGAGTCGGTCACGGCGTGAACCTACCCCGTACCGAGCTCGCCCGAGACCGTCTTGTGGTGCCGGTCCCGCACCGCCAGCAGGCTGCCACCGAAGAGCGCTGCCGCGAGCGAGGCGACGAGGATCGCTGCCCGCACGTGGTCGGTGCTGGGCGAGTCGGCACCGAACGCAAGGCTCCCGATGAGCAGCGAGACGGTGAACCCGATCCCGGCGACGAAGCCGACGGCCACCACGTCCGCCCAGCCCAGGCCGGCGGCCAACGGCGTCCGGGTGACCGTAGCCACCAGCCACGTCGCCGCGAGGATCCCGATCGGCTTGCCGAGCACCAGCCCGAGCGCGACGCCCTGGGCTGCCGGGTCACCTGCCGCGGCGACGAGCGCCGCCGGGTCCAGGGCCACCCCTGCCGCGAAGAGCGCAAAGACGGGCACCGCGAACCCCGCTGAGACGGGGCGCCAGAGGTGCTCGAAGCGCGCGGCGAGCGACTCGTGCTCCCCGGCCCTGGCGATCCCGGGCACCACCAGGCCGAGCACGACCCCGGCGATCGTCGCGTGCACCCCCGAGGCGTGCATGAGGCCCCAGGCGAGCACCCCGAGCGGCAGCAGGAGCAGCGGCGACGTCAGGCGCCGTCGGGCGGCGAGGCCGAACACCCCGGCCGTGACCAGCGACATGCCGAGCAGTGGCAGGTCGATCGACTCGGAGTAGAACACCGCGATGACGATGATCGCGAGCAGGTCGTCGACGACGGCCAGGGTGAGCAGGAAGGCCCGTAGCGCGTTGGGCAGCGAACGCCCGACGACGGCGAGCACGGCCACGGCGAAGGCGATGTCGGTGGCCGTCGGGACGGCCCACCCGGCGGGCTCCCCGCCCGGTGCGGCGAGGTTGATCGCGAGGTACAGGCCGGCCGGGACGAGCATCCCGCCGATCGCCGCGACGATCGGCAGGGCTGCCGTAGCCGGTCGGCGCAGCTCCCCGTCGACGATCTCGCGCTTGAGCTCCAGCCCGACGACGAAGAAGAAGATCGTCAGCAGCCCGTCGGTCGCCCAGTGCTCGAGCGAGAGGTCCAGGTGCAGCGCCGCGGGTCCGACGACGACGTCGCGCATCGCCGTGTACGCCTCGCGCGCCGGTGAGTTGGCCCAGACCAGGGCGGCCGCGGCGCCGATGAGCAGCAGCGCACCGCCGGCGCGCTCGGTGCGCAGGGTGTCCAGGAGGTTGCGCTCGCTGGAGTCGGACATCCGGGAGAACAGCCCGGTGACGGGACGCCCAGCGACGAAGCGGCGGATGCGAGCGCGGGGGGACACGGGACTCCTCGGGGCAGGGCGACATGGAGCCGACCAGACTTCCCGGCGCACCGTCGCCAAGGATAGGCCAGCGCAGGGGCGGCGGCCTCAGCCGGCCAGGGTGCGGCCGGCGTCGTCCTGCTCCTGCGGCTCCTCGACCCGGCGGTCGCGGGGCGGGTCGAACCGGTAGCCGACGTTGCGGACCGTGCCGATGAGCTGATCGTGCTCCGGGCCGAGCTTGGCCCGCAGCCGACGCACATGCACGTCGACGGTGCGGGTGCCGCCGAAGTAGTCGTAGCCCCAGACCTCCTGGAGCAGCTGGGCGCGGGTGAACACCCGACCGGGGTGCTGGGCGAGGTACTTGAGGAGCTCGAACTCCTTGTAGGTCAGGTCCAGCGCACGTCCACGCACCCGAGCGGTGTAGCCGCCGGCGTCGATGGTCAGGTCGCCGGACGAGATCTCCTCGATCGGGTCCGACGGTGCGGTGGACAGCGACCGCTCGATCACCAGGCGCAGCCGCGCCTCCACCTCGGCGGGGGAGGCGTCCTCGAGCAGGATGTCCGAGGCACCCCACTCCCCGGTGACCACGGTGAGCCCGCCCTCGGTGAGGACCAGGACGAGCGGGACGGTCAAGCCGGTGGCGCGCAGCAGCCGGCAGGTGGACCGCGCCGTCGCGAGGTCTCGGCGGGCGTCGAGGAGCAGCACGTCGGCGTCCTGGGCGTCGAGCAGGGCCGAGGGCTCGACCGGCAGGATGCGGACACGGTGCGCGAGCAGACCGAGGGCCGGCAGCACCTGGGTGGAGCCACCGGTCGCGGGGGTCAGCAGCACGAGGTCTGCCACGGGGTGAGCCTCCTGCGGGCGTCTGCGCTCAGGGGTAGCCACGCAGGGCCCCACCGTACCGCCGGGGCGAGGTCTCCCGGTGCGGGCCGCCGATCTGCGACACTGGCGCCCGTGCCATGGCCCGTGGGTGACCGCTGATGGACGTGTCGACCCGTGCCGTCCTGACCGCAGCCGTGGCCGTCGCGGTCGCCGGTGCCTCCGTGCTCGGCGAGGCCCCGCTGGTGGGCGTCTCCGGTGTCCTGGTGCTCGCGATGTCCGTGGGCTGGCCGGTGCTGCTGGACCTGCCGATGCCGCTCGGCTCGACGATGGTCATCGCCCTGGGCGGCGCCGGGGCCGTGGTCGCCGTGACGGCCACCCAGGGCCCACCCTTCCTGCGCGAGCTGCCGATCGTCGTGGCACTGGCCATCCTGCTGGCCTTCGTCAACGAGCTGGCCCGCCAGGACGGACGTCATCGGCTCGTCGAGTCGGTGACCGGGACGGTCTCCGGGGTGCTCGTCGTCACAGCCGCCGCCGGGTGGATCGCGACCGGCCGTGCGCCGGCCGGTGACGCCCTGGTGATCTGCGGCGCCGTGGCGCTCACCGCCGCGGCCGGGGTCTCGGCCGTCCCGCTCGGCGGCTGGCTCGCGGCCCTCGTGACCATCGCCGCGGCCGTGCTCGGCGGGGGCGCCGTCGGGGCCGTCACCCCGGTGCTCACCCCCCTGGCCGGTGGCCTGCTCGGCCTTGCCGTCGGGATCCTCGTGGCCGCCCTGCACGTGCTCTTCGAGACGCTACCTGCCCTCCGCCGCCGACCGGCCGCACTGGCGGCCCTGCTGCTGCCGGTATCGGTCAGCGGGATCGTCGTCTACGTCGTGGGCCGGGTGCTCGTCGGCTGAGCGCCGTCAGTACACGAGCGCCTGGGCCTGGGGGGCCAGGCACTCCTCGACGAATGTCGCGGCACCCGCGATCCGCACCCCCGGCAGGACGTCGTCGTTCGTGATCCCACGGCGCAGTGCGCACTGGGTGCAGACCGTGACCGTTCCGGCCGCGAGCACCGCGTCGAGCAGGTCGGTGAGCGGGGCGCTGTGCGCCAGGACGAGATCGGCGGCACGGCCGGGCAGGGCCAGCCACGAGGCGTCGCCGGTGAGCCACAGGCTGACCGGGACGCCGGAGGCCACGGCCGTCGCGGCGACCGTGAACGCCTGGGAGCAGGACTCCGGTCGGTCGGCTCCGGAGGTGGTCTTGACCACGAGGGTGCGACTCATGGCGCCAGCGTAGGTCGCCGGCCCAGCGGCACCGTAGAATCGTCGTATGGTCGCCCTGGAGCTCTTCTTCATCGGGCTGCTGGTCGCCGCCTCGCTGGCGATCGGCTGGTTCGCCGTGTACGTCGTGCTGAAGCTCTACAAGGGCCAGCGCTAGCTGATGTCCTTCGTTCTGCCGGACGATCTGGCCCCGGAGGTCTACCCGCTCGCCTGGCTGGTGGGTCGCTGGAGCGGCACCGGTGAGGTCGCCTACCCGACCATCCCGCGCCGTGCCGTGACGGCCGAGGTCCTCGTGACGCACGACGGCGGACCCTACCTCGCGTGGTCCTCGACGCTGCTTCTGGCGCAGGAGGAGCAGGTCTGGGCGACCGAGCAGGGCTACTGGCGTTTCCCGCCCGACCGCCCGGGTGACCTACCGGCTGACCGCCACCCCGTCGAGCTCCTGCTCGCCGATCCCGCCGGGCACCTCGTGCTCCTCGCCGGCGCGGTGGGCAACGGTCGGATCGACCTGGTCAGTGACCTGGTTGCTCGCACGCCCGATGCCGCGGAGGTCACCGCGGCGAGCCGGCTCTACGGGTTGGTCTCCGGCGAGCTGATGTGGACCTGGGACATCGCGGCGTTCGGCCAGCCGCTGCAGTCCTACGCCTCGGCCCGGATGAGCCGGGTCCCGTGAGCGGCGAGCCGGTGGGGATCGCAGGGGCGCCGAGCCCGCTGCTGGCGCGGGCCGGTGCGGTGGCCGACGGCGCGACGGGGGTCGCGTGGCACTACGGGGACCCGGTCGCCGAGGCCAGGGCGCTGGGCGCCGGGAGAGGGGTGTCCGACCAGTCGCACCGCGGGGTGGTGAAGGTCACCGGACCGGACCGGCTCAGCTGGCTGCACTCGCTCACCTCCCAGGACCTGGCGACCCTGGCGCCGCGCACCTCCACCGAGACCCTGGTGCTCAGTCCGCACGGTCACATCGAGCACGCCGCCGGGGTGGTCGACGACGGCACGACGACCTGGCTGGTGACCGACACCGCCGCCGGGCTGGCCACGTGGCTGGACCGGATGCGCTTCACGCTGCGCGTCGAGGTGGCCGACGAGTCCGACCGGTGGGCCGCGATCGGTGAGCCGGTCCCCGACGAGGGCACCCTGGACGGGCCCGTCGTCTGGGCCGACCCCTGGCCGCGGACAGCACCCGGGGGCACCCGGTACGGGCCGGTCGACGCCGATCACCCGGGGGCCGAGCGCCCGTGGCGGCTGGTGCTCGTCCCGCGCACCGCACTGGCGGCGCAGATCGAGCGACGCGAGGCCGCCGGGGCCCGACTGACGGGTACCTGGGCGGTCGAGGCGGCACGGGTCGCGGCCTGGCGTCCGGCCTCGGCGGAGGTCGACCACCGCACGATCCCGCACGAGCTGGACTGGCTGCGCACCGCCGTCCACCTGCACAAGGGCTGCTATCGCGGCCAGGAGACGGTCGCGAGGGTGCACAACCTCGGCCGTCCGCCACGCCGGCTGGTGCTGCTCCACCTCGACGGGTCGGACCACCGGTTCCCCGAGCCCGGCGCCGTCGTCACCGCCGAGGGTCGCGAGGTCGGCGTGGTGACCAGTGTCGTCCGGCACCACGAGCTCGGCCCCGTGGCGCTCGCCGTCGTCAAGCGAGCCCTCGACGTCACCGCGCCGTTGCTCGTGACCTGCCCGGACGGCGACACCGCCGCCGCCCAGGAGGTGATCGTCGCGGGGGAGGGGCTGTCGGCGGACCGACCGCCGCCTCGGCGTGAGGTCGCCCGCGGGATCGCGCCGCCGACGACGCGGTGAGCCCGACGTGAGCACCGCCGGCACGCTGGTGCGCGCCAGAGTGCGGCAGGGCTGGTCGCGCGTCCGCCGGGCGGCCGCGCCCGTCCTGCTCGCGAGCCTCGCCGCGGCGATCGCCTACGCCGTCGCGCGCTACGGCCTGGGGCACACGTTCCCGTTCTTCGCCCCGGTCTCCGCGTGGGTGGCGCTCGGATTCACCGCCGACCGCCAGCCGCGACGCGTCGCGGAGCTCGCGGTCGGGGTCGCCGTCGGCGTCCTGGCCGGCGACCTCCTCGTCCACGTCATCGGCAGCGGTCCGGTGCAGATCGCCGTCGTGCTCGCGGTGGCGGCACTGACCGCGCGGTTCGTCGACCGGGGCGACCTGCTCACCACCCAGGCAGGGGTGCAGTCCATCGTCATCGTCGTGCTCCCCGCCGCGCGCTCCGGTGGCCCCCTGGATCGCTGGACCGATGCTCTCGTCGGTGGGGTCGTGGCCCTGATCGTCGCGGCGCTCTCCCCGCAGGACCCCCGCCGGCGCGTCCGCTCGCTCGCCGAGGAGGGGATCACGGAGATCGCCGACGTGCTGCGGCATCTGGCCAGGGGGTTGGCCGGCGGCGGGCAGGTGCACGTCGAGGAGGCGCTCGTGCGTGGGCGTGCCTCCCAGCCGGTGCTCGACCAGTGGCGCTCGGCCGCGGCCAGCGCACGCCAGGTCGCCCGGGTCTCGCCCGCCTACCGCAAGCACGGCGCCGAGCTCGGCTCCCTGGAGGGGGCGGCCGTCCTGGCCGATCGCGCCATGCGCAACACCCGCGTCCTGGTACGCCGGTCGATGCTCGTGGTCGCCGGCGGGCTCGACGACGGCCGTCACGGCCCGGACGGAGACCGCAGCCCGGCCCCCGACGGTGCCGTCCACGACCTCACGGCGTTGGCCGCCCTCGTCGACGGGGTGCGGGCCGGCGCGGAGTCGCTCGCCGAGGCGCTGGGCACCGGGGGCCTGCCGACCGTGGCGCGCGACCGGTTGGCAGCGGCGGCCGCGAGCGCCGACCCGTGGCGGATCGCGCCGGACGACTGGCACGTCCAGGGCCTTGTCCTGCTGCTCCGCTCGCTGGTGGTGGATCTCGAGGAGGCGGCCGGGATGGATCCCGGGGATGCCAGGGCGCACCTCCCGGAGATGTAGCGGAGCCGCCCGCGCCCGTCGCGAGGCGCTATCATGGCGGCCCGGGCGAGGACGACGCGCCCTAGGGCCAGCCGGGGGGCGATGTGGTTCAGCTGGGACGACCATGAGGGCCGCCGAGCTGCTGGAGCCGCGCGACAAGGTCGCGGCCGGGCGCACGCTGGGGATCGCCGGACTCGTCGCAGGATCGGTGACGATCGGGTACGAGGTCGTCGCGGTGAGCGTCGGGCGCGTCGGCAGCTGCGGTGCGACGCTGGGGCAGGCCGTACTCATCGGGCTCACCCTGGCGCTGGCCGGGCTGGCCTTCTGGACCAGGCCGGAGGCGATGTCGCGGTTCACCTGGGTGGCGATCGCGGTGCTGGGCATCCTCGTCTTCGCCTGGGTCGGCCTCGTCACCCATGACGCCAGCGCCGCTGGCCAGATCGGCCTGGTCTACCCGGTCGTCTACGCCGGCGCGCACCTGCGACCGGTCGTGGCCTGGGCGATCGCCGGGCTCGCGGTCCTGACCGACGCCGTCGTCGTGCTCACCCAGCTGCCGCGCGCGGTCGCCTACGCCGATCTCTTCGTCGTCGGGGCGGCCGTCGCCATGCTGACCATGGTCCTGGTCGCCTTGGGCCGCCACCAGGACGCCCTCACCGACCGCCTCGTGCTGCTCGCCACCACCGACCCGCTCACCGGCCTGGGCACCCGGCGCATGCTCGAGGAGGCGGCCGTCCGGGCCGCGACCTCCTGCCGTGGCCGCCCGGCGCAGCCCACCACGGCGGGGACCGGCCTCCTGCTCATCGACCTCGACCGGTTCGGCGTCCTCAACGAGCTCTACGGCCACCCGATCGGTGATGCCGCCCTCGTGCACGTCGGCGCCGTCGTCGTGGCCGCGGTGCCGACCGGCGCGACCGTCGCCCGGATCGGGGGCGACGAGATCGCCGTGCTGCTGCCGGACTCGAGCCGCGAGCAGGTCCGGGCGACCGCCGGCGCCGTCCTGGACGCGGTGCACTCGTCGTCGGTGCCCGGCGATCACGGCGAGATCCCGGTGAGCGTGAGCATCGGGATGGCGCACCGTGCTCGCACGGTCCCGGACCTGGCCGAGCTGTACGCCGCCTCCGACGCCGCGCTGTACCGCGCCAAGGCGGAGGGTCGCGGCCGGGTCGTCGTCTCGTAGGCTCGCCCCGTGATCCGTACCGCGCAGATCTTCCTCTTCCTCGGCCTGTACCTGCTCGTCCTCGGGTTGAGCGTCGCCGCGCTCGTCGACGTGGTGCGAAGGCCAGCCGCCGCCTTCCCCCGTGCGGGGAAGCGGACCAAGACCTTCTGGCTGGCGATCGTCGGGGCCGCCACCGCGGTGGCCTTCGTCGCGATCCCGCCGCCGATCGGCATCGGGGCGCTGTCCTCGTTGGCGATCCTCAGCGCCGTGGCGGCGATCGTCTACCTCGTGGACGTCAAGCCGGCCCTGGGCCCGATGTCGGGCGGCCGGGGTGGCCGCCGCCCAGGGACGGGCGGGTGGTGACACCCGGCGGCCCGCTCGCCCGAGTGGTCCGCTCGGGGCTCGTCGAGTCGGTGCACACCGGCCACCTACTCGTCGTGGGGCCGGATGGCGCTCCGGTGCGCACCGTCGGGGACCCGGACGAGGTGACCTGGCCGAGGTCCTCGCTCAAGCCGCTGCAGGCCGTCGCGCTGCTGCGCGCCGGCCTCGACCTCGACCCCGAGGGGCTCGCCCTGGCCTGCTCGAGCCATTCCGGGACACCGGCCCACCTCGCCGTCGTCCGGCGGGTGCTCGCCGGGGCCGGGCTGAGCGAGCAGGACCTGCAGAACACCCCTGACCTGCCGCTGGACCCGGCGAGCGCCGACGCGTGGCGTACCGCAGGTCACGGCCTGGCGGCGATCACCCAGAACTGCTCGGGCAAGCACGCCGCGATGCTCGCCGCCTGCCGGGTCGCCGGCTGGGACCCGGCGACCTACCGCGCGGCGGACCACCCGCTGCAGGTGCTCGTGCGCCAGGTCGTCGCCGAGCTCACCGGGGTGGCGGTCGAGCGGGTCGGGGTGGACGGCTGCGGGGCGCCGTTGCTGTCGACGACGGTGCGGGGGCTCGCGCGGGCGTTCGGCCGGATCGCCGCGGCGCCGGTGGCTGAGCCGGGGACCGACCTGGCACGGGTCGCCACCGCGATGGGGGCGCGGCCGGACCTCGTCGGGGGCCCGGGGCGCGACGTCACGGCGTTCCTCGTCGCGGTGTCGGGCCTGGTCGCCAAGGACGGTGCCGAGGGCGTGTACGCGGCGGGGCTGCCGGACGGCTCGGCGGTGGCGTTCAAGGTCGCGGACGGCGGGGGACGGCCGCGCGCCGCGATCCTCGCGGCGGCGCTCGAGCTGCTGCTCACAGCCGGGGCCGCGGCTGCGCCGGACGTCCTGGCCGCGGTGCGCGCCGTCGGGCGCACGCCCGTGCTGGGGCACGGCGAACCGGTCGGGGAGGTCGTGGCCGTGCTCGATGGCCCGAGCGCCGGGGTCGTGGCATGAGGGCCGTCGTGCAGCGGGTGACGAGGGCCGCGGTGCGGGTCGACGGCGTCGTCGTCGGAGCGATCGACGAGACGGGCCTGCTTGTGCTCGTCGGCGTCACGCACGAGGACGGCCCGGCGCAGGTCGAGGTCATCGCCCGCAAGGTCGCCGACCTGCGAATCCTGCGTGAGGAGCGCTCGGCCCTCGACGTCGGCGCCCCTGTGCTCGTCGTCTCGCAGTTCACCCTCTACGGGGACACCCGCAAGGGCAGGCGGCCCACCTGGAACGCTGCGGCCCCCGGGCCGGTGGCCGAGCCGCTGGTCAGGTCGCTCGTCGAGGTGCTGCGCGCCCGCGGGCTGCGTGTCCAGACCGGCGTCTTCGGCGCGGACATGGCCGTCGAGCTCGTCAACGACGGCCCGGTGACGATCCTGCTCGAGGCCTGAGCGCGCCGGACGGCGTCGTCGTGGGGCTCGCCTCGACCCCGTCCGGATGCCACCCGACGGGGTCGGGACGAGACTGGACCTCCGGCTGTCGTGGCCGCCGCCAGCACGCGGTCCTGAGGGAGCAGATTCCATGCCGATGATCAGCCCGTACCTCTGGTTCGACGACCAGGCGCAGGAGGCGGCCGAGTTCTACGTGTCCGTCTTCCCTCGCTCGCGGATCGTCTCGGTCACGCGCTACCCCCACGGCAGCGGCGAGCAGTCCGGCCGGGCGATGGCGGTGACCTTCGAGCTGGACGGGCTGGAGATCCAGGCCCTCAACGGCGGGCCGACGCGCCCGTTCACCGAGGCGATCTCACTGCTCGTCAGCGTGGAGACCCAGGAGGAGATCGACCGCCTGTGGGACGCACTGACGTCCGACGGCGGCGAACCGAGCCAGTGCGGGTGGTTGAAGGACCGGTGGGGCCTGTCCTGGCAGATCGTGCCGCCCGTGCTCGGCGAGCTGCTCGCGGACCCCGACCCCCAGCGGGCGGGTCGGGCGATCCAGGCGATGCTGACGATGACCAGGCTGGACATCGCCGCGCTCCGTGCCGCGGCCGACGGCTGAGCCTCAGCCCGCCAGTCCGAGGAGCGCGGCAAGCGTGCGGCTGACCCCGCGCTCGTCGTGCGACGGCGCCCGGTATCGCGCGACATCGGCGACGTCGGGGTGGGCGTTGGCCATCGCGAAGGACATCCCCGCGGCCCGGAGCATCGACAGGTCGTTGAGGTAGTCGCCGAATGCGGCGGTCTGCTCCGGGCTGACACCGAGCAGGGCCTGCACCCGTTCGAGCCCGGCGCCCTTGTCCGCGGTGGCCGACATGACGTCCACCCAGTGCGCGCCGGACACCACGACCTGGTGGGCGGGCAGCAGGCGGTCCAGCGCGGGCAGCGTGGTCTGCTGCGCCGCGCCCTGGTCGTAGACAGCGACCTTGAGGATGTCGTCGCGCACGGCGAACAGGTCCTCGACGACCTCGAGCCGGGCGTAGTAGCGCTCGGACTCGGCGACGAACCACGGGTCCGTGCGCTCGATGTAGGCCGATCGCGTCCCGCAGACGATGGCGCCGGCCGGCACGCCGCGCGCGACGAGGTCGCGCACAGCGGTGACGACCTCGTGCGCGACGGCGCGGTCGAGCAGGTCGGTGCTGACGTCGCTGCCGTCACGCACCACCTGGGCGCCGTTCTCCGCGATGTAGACGAGCTCGACGTCCAGGCCTTCGAACTGCCGGGCAAGGGTCGCGTACTGGCGTCCGCTGGCCGGGCAGACGACGATCCCGCGGCGGCGCAGCTCGGGCACGAGCGCCCAGAAGCCCGCGTCCACCTCGTGGTCGGCGTCGAGCAGGGTGCCGTCCATGTCGAGGGCGACGAGGCGCAGGTCGGCCGCCTGCGCGGCCGGCGGCAGGTCGAGGGCGGGCGGCGGGAGAGCGGAGTCGGTCACCCCGTCAGTCTCCCGCACCACCCCTCGGCCCCTCGACGACGCCGCGATCCCGTGCCGACGCTGCTGAGCACGACCTTCGCCGCGCTGGTGGTCCGTCGGTACGCCCAGCGGAGGTCGGTGCGGCGAGCGCAGATTCGTACGATCGTGCTATTTTGCCGGGCGTGCCCACCACAGCAGTGCCCACCTCGGTGCCCACCTCGGTGCCCACCTCGGTGCCCACGACAGCTCGGCAGTCGACGGCGACCAAGGGTCGTCGCACGCGCGAGGCGATCCTGGCCCGCGCCGTCGACCTGGCATGCCGGCTGGGCCTCGGCGGGCTGACCATCGGCGGCCTCGCCGCCGAGGTCGGCCTGTCCAAGAGCGGGATGTACGCCCACTTCGGGTCCAAGGAGGCCCTCCAGCTCGCAGTGCTCGACGCGGCGGAGCGCGAGTTCACCGCCGCGGTCATCACACCCGCCCTGCGCGCTGCCCGGGGTGAGCCGCGGGTCCTCGCCCTGGTCGACGGCTGGCTGGCCTGCGGGCGGGAGCGGATGCCGGGAGGCTGCGTCTTCGTCAAGGCGAGCACCGAGCTCGACGAGCAGGCCGGCCCGGTGCGCGACCGGCTTCGCGAGCAGCACCTGGACCTGCGTCGGGTGATCGCCCGGATCGTCGAGGGCGGGATCACCGAGCACCAGCTCCTCCCGGACACCGACCCGGACCGCTTCGCCGGGGACCTGCACGCCGTGATGCTCGGCTACTACCACGCCCACCGCCTGCTGGCCGACCCGCAGGCCGAGCCGCACGCCCGCGCAGCCGTCGCCGCCCTGCTCGACGCCGTCCGGTCCACCGAAGGAACTCGCCCGTGACCACCGACGCCCCACCGACCCACGCCCAGCACACCAGGCTGCACCTCGGGCGCGGGCTGGTGGTCGCCGCACGGCTCGCTGCCGTGCGCGCCACCTTCCGCGTGCTCGACCTCGTGGCACCGGCCCGCTCCGCGACACGTGCGATGGACCTGTGGTGCACGCTTCCGGGCAACGCAGGCCGTCGTCGTGACCTGCGGCCGTGGGCGGGAACGCTCGAGCGGGTCCCGGTGCCCCGTGGCGGCACGGTCGTCGTCGAGCACTGGGGCGAGGGACCGGTGGTCTACCTCGTGCACGGCTGGGGCGGCTGGCGCGGGCAGCTCGGCGCGTTCGTCGCGCCCTTGGTCGACGCCGGGTACCGGGTGGTGGCGTTCGACGCTCCGGGTCACGGCGACGCCGATGCGTCCGTCATGGGTCCGGGCCGGGGCACGGTCCAGGAGATGATCGAGGCCCTCGCCGCGGTGGGTGAGCGGTTCGGCCCCGCGGACGGCGTGCTCGCGCACTCGCTGGGCTGTACCGCGGCCTCGATCGTCGTCCGCGAGCACCTGACCACCCGCCGGGTGGTGCTCGTCGCGCCCAACCACGACTTCACCGTCTACACCCGCGGCTTCGCGACCATGGTCGGCCTGTCCGAGCGGACCCGCCTGTCGCTGGTGCGGACCATCGAGGACTTCTGCGAGCGCGCCATCGCCGACTTCGACCTGCACACCCTCGGCGCCGACGGCTCGATGCCGCCCACCCTGGTGGTGCACGACACCCGCGACAAGGAGACCCCGCACGCCGTCGGGGCCGCCGTCGCGGACGCGTGGCCAGGGGCTCGCCTGGTCCTGACGGAGGGTCTGGGCCACCAGCGGATCCTCGCCGACGAGGGCGTCGTCGAGCTCGCCGTGGAGCACCTGACCCGGGGCTAGTCGCTCAGCGCGTCCCAGGCGGCCTTGAGCGACGCCGGCACCTCGCGCAGGTGCCAGAGGATCGCCTCGGCCGGCACGCCGCGGGCGACGAGCCAGTCCCGCATCGCCGCCAGCTCGTCGTGGCCCGCCAGGACGCCGTCACCGGAGACGACGACACGACCCACCGTGCCGTCCGCACACAGCAGGGCCGCGCCGTCGAGCCGGCGTCGCAGGTAGTTCGACGGCGAGCCGTCCGTGCAGAGCCCGGCACCGAGCACAAGGGCGGCGTCGTGCCCAGCAACGTCCTCCGGATCGGGCTAAACGGCCGACTGGCCGACCAGCTGGACCACGACCGCCGGGCTCGCCGCGACGAGAGCGAGCGCCGCCGTCCACCTCAGCACCCGTCGCCGCGTCGGTCC
>Ga0105047_10004328_pt1 | contig 24746 bp, 22 predicted proteins | sample MAT04_FD_78384 | JGI IMG/M metagenome (GOLD analysis project Ga0105047, IMG submission 78384) | Freshwater microbial communities from Lake Fryxell liftoff mats and glacier meltwater in Antarctica - MAT-04 (megahit assembly) | ecosystem: Environmental > Aquatic > Freshwater > Ice > Liftoff...
GACATCTAATTTACTATTCATATGCAAACTTGGCTATGGCACATACAGCTATTGACAAAAAACAAGAAAAATATGAGATGTTTAACTTTATGATTAGAGCCAATTGTTGCTTGCATCTTTAAATTAATTTGCATATTTGCCCTTTTTCCAGAGCTTACAACAAGTTAGTGTAAGCAAGGGTTGACACTGCCAATTTGATTTTGTCTGCAAAACTTGAAAGGAATTTTTAGTTATCTTTGGTGAAAATTCAGATTAATATGTCAACATTAAATACCATACTAAAAGAAATGAAAGATGTCCCAGTTAATAGACTGGAAGAACTTTATCAGTTTATTCATGCGATGACACCGAAAACCAAGCATTCTGATCGTTTAAGGAAAAGAATTCTTTCATTTGGTGGGGCTTTTAGCGATATGAATAACTCTGATTATGCTGACTTTCTTAATCAAACTAAGAAAACTCGAACCGAACTGTTAGACCGTAAATTTGACATATGAAACAATCGATGCTTGACACCGATATCCTTTCGGAGTTTTTACGAGGAAATCCTAAGGTTATTGAAAAAGTAGCCGAGCATTTGAATGAATATGGCTTTGTAAGTTTTAGTATCATAACATATTACGAAATACTCAACGGACTTTTATATAAAGACGCCAAAAAGCAATTACAAAAATTTGAAGATTTTATCCAATTAAATAAAGTAATCCCTTTGACTTTACCTATGGCTAAAACTGCCGCGATTATTCAAGCAGATCTTTTGAAAAAAAGGAACTGAAATTGGTCATACTGATACTTTGATTGCAGGTATTGCAATCACAAGTGAACTTCAACTAATAACTCAAATCATTTTAAGCGTATCAAAGGACTTAAAATTGATAATTGGACTTTGTAATTTCTACAATTTGCCTGCCGGTAGTCGAGTAGACGGCTGACAGACTAAAGTCCGTCAGTGCGCATCTCACACCACTGTAGTGCGGGTCTCGTATACGGTGGTTCATTAAATCCGATAGCTATCGGATGTGGAGGATTAAAAACTACTTGAAGATATTCCCAACAAAACAAAAGATATTCTTGGCATTCTGGTCGATGTCAATTTACATCAAACTGAAAACAGCGAATTCATTGAAATTTTAGTGGAAGCTTATCCCTATCCTGTCAATTACAAGGGACAATACCATTATAGAAGCGGAAGCACGAAACAAGAATTTAAAGGTGCTGCATTAGATAAATTTCTATTGCAACGAAAGGGTAAACGTTGGGATGATGTTCCAGTGCCAAATGTATCTGTTAACGATTTAAAGAAGGAAACATTTGACTTTTTTAGAAAGAAAGCAGTTAAGGCTCAGCGTATCGAAAAGGATGTCTTGACCGACTCTAATGAACTTTTAATTGGTAACTTGTAATTAAATGAAAATGAATATCTGAAACGGGCAGCTATACTTCTGTTTCATTCTAATCCAGATAAATTTGTTAATGGTGCGTACATCAAAATTGGTTATTTTGAAACCGATGATGATTTGAAATTTCAAGACGAAGTTCACGGAAACTTATTCGAGCAGATCGAGAAAACTATGGATTTGCTTTTTACAAAATACATTAAATCATCAATTAGTTATGAAGGTTTGAATAGAGTCGAAAAATATGAATACCCAAAAGAGGCAGTTCGCGAAGCTTTATTAAATGCAATTTCACATAAAGATTATTCGGGAGGAGTTCCAATCCAGATTAGTGTTTATAACGACAAGATGATTTATTGGAATGAAGGTCAATTGCCTGAGAACTGGACAACCGAATAATGGGTAACTTTTCAGTTTTGGTGCTACTTTCAGATACCTTGTAAGCAAAGCTGGTCATATTGCCCGCTTTTTATCAGTAAAATATCGATAAATGAAGAGCTTTTAGTAGTGAACCCTTCCAAAAACTACCTAAACCCCTCCGGCAACTCAGACTCCGGCACATCCGAAAGTTCAATAATTTTCACATCGTAGAAATAAAAACTGAGTATATCCGATGCTGAATAATCCTGACGAGCCATTTCCATGGCACCTTCCTGACTCATTCCAACACCGTGTCCGTAGCCTTTTCCATGAATTAGTAAACTATCATTTTTAATTTCCATTGAAAAAAAAGTTGAACGCAGATTCATGTCAGAACGAATGTCTGCTATTCGCAGCGAGTCTTTTTCAAGTATAAAATACTTCTTTCTGTGATCCTGTCTGATTAAAAGAAGATCATCGGGTAATTTTGAAATATCAGATTTTGTATGCTGTGAAAGGTATTCCTTCCATTTCGCAGTACTCATGGAAGTCTCCCATCTTGCGTTTCTCTGCTTATCTGAAAACGGATCAACAACGGCCTGCAGGTAATCTTCCCCGCTGCTCCAGACATCCGATGCACGCTGAGTTTCACCTCCGCTGTTTGAATGAAAAATTGCTGATGCAATCAAAGAACTGCTATTAACCAAAACTAAACCATGTGTTGCAAGAACTGCGTCCTGAATAAGTGGATTTTCATCGCACATTCCATGAAAAGCCTGACAATGGGTATTATCACACAAGTTAAAATCCTGTCCGGGATGCTTTTCCCAATTTTTAATGGCATAACTCCGGCACAATATAGCCTGAGCTTTATAAAATTCTGCAGTTGCGGATGATCCACCTTCTGCTTGCACCACTCCGGCAAGATAATTGTCAAGCTCAAGTTCATTGCATAACTGGATACTCCCATGAAACCTGCTAATTCTTAACTCGCCTTCATAATTTCTGGGCTCTTTAATGGGATCAACAAGTTTTAAGCGGAAACTGCTGTTTGCTAAAGACTCATTAAATTCAATGTAATTAAAGGTACCGAAATGCAATTCGCCATCCATAAGAACCAGCCTGTCTCCCATCATGCTAACATAAACCAGTTCTCCGGCTTTTATTTCGCGGGAGAAAACTGAATCTCCGAAAACCACGTATTGACCGTTAATACAATTGAAAACAAAGGTTTTGATTTGAGAATCGTCAAAAAGTCCGATTCTGACTTTCTGCGCGGAAAGAGATGTCGGGAAAAACCCATACAACATAAATAAAACGGTAAGAAAAATTATGCTTTTCCTGCAAGTTCCCATATCCGTTTTGCTATTCTGTTTGAAGTGCCCGCTCCGCCCAGGGATGAGATAATCTGATCGTAACCGTCCAAAATTTCCTGCCTTCTGTTGGTATCTTTACATATCCTACCAAGTTCTTGTTCAATATCTTGCGATAAATTAAATTGGAGAAACTCCTTCACCAGTTCTCTTTCTGCAATAAGGTTTACGAGGGAGAAAAACCGTACTTTTATCAAAAGATTCCCAATCTGATACGTAAGTGCTCCAGTTTTAAAGATTACAACCTGTGGAACCCTGAATAAGGCTGTTTCAAGAGTTGCAGTACCTGAAGTCACAACAGCTGCATATGAATTCTGCAGAAGGCTGTATGTCTGATTATAAACGATTCTGATAGAAGTATTTGCAAGTATTCCCTTATAATGTTCTTCTAGAATGGAGGGCGCACCGGCAACAACAAACTGGTAATCAGGAAATTTCGATGCTGCATTGACCATTTCAGGTAAACAGCGACTTATCTCGTGTTTGCGACTCCCACTAAGTAAAGCAATAATGGGTTTTTTGCTCAGGTTGTTTTTCGTGCGGAAGTCAATATTGTTTATTGATTCTTTTCTAAACTCAGCGAGTGAATCCATCAAAGGATTACCATAAAACTCAACCTCAAGTCCGTTTTTCCTGAAATATTCAACTTCAAAAGGAAAGATTACAAATAGTTTGCTGACGTATTTTTTTAGCTTTTCGATCCTTTTCTTTTTCCATGCCCAGACTTTGGGAGAGATATAATAAAAAGTTTTTATTGAATGCTTATATGAAAATTCAGCTACTCTAAGGTTAAAACCTGCGTAATCAATAAGAATTAATGCATCAGGGTTGAAATTGAGAATATCTTCCTTGCAGATTCTCAGGTTCCTTGTGATAGTGCGGATATTTGCGAGTACATCAAAAAATCCCATGAAGGCCATTTCCCTGAAATGCTTAACCAGATTACCTCCTACCGCTTTCATCAGATCTCCCCCGTAAAATCTGAATTCTGCCTGAGGATCAGTTTCCTTCAAGGATTTCATCAGATTCGAACCATGCAGATCTCCTGAAGCTTCGCCAGCAATTAGGTAGTAGCGCATCCCGATTAAAAGAATTTCAAAATTACAATAACAACGCCGAGTGCCAGAGTTGCAGCAATAACTCCCCTTGCACTTTTAAGCCTTTCTGTCCAAATAAAAATAAAAAATAACAGCAAGTCTGCAATAGCTGAAAGACTCAGCAATTTAGGGATGATCTGTGATTTCCCTTCCTCATAATCCATTAGATAACTAAAAAAATCAAAGGCCGATCTTTCGGTATATCCGATCAGAGATTTATTAAGGATAAGTATCACGCAAAACGCAATAATCTGAAATACCAATCCGGTAAGTAGACCGAATAAAAACGTATTCAAAATTGATTTATTCATAGAATCATAATTTTTTATATCTACTTAAAACTTCCACTCATTAAGTTTGGAAATCGCTGAATAAGCAGTAAGATCAATATTTATAGGGACAATGCTTGCATAATTACCAGCAAGTGCATATTCATCTGTATCATCTGAGTCTTCCTCTAAATTCAGGTAATATCCAGTTAACCAGTAATATACACCCTGATGCGGATCCACTCTTTTCACAAATTCTTCCTTCCATAAACCTTTGGCCTGCCGGCAAATTTTTATCCCTTTAATCTCATTAAACGGCAAATAAGGAATATTTACGTTCAGACAAATGCCTTCCGGCAGACCGTTTTCAAGTGTATTTTTAATAACTTTTTCAGCGATCATTCCAGCTGCAGTAAAATCAGCTTCCGGGTCATAGCTCAGTAATGAAAATCCTACCGAGGGAATTTGGTTCACACAACCTTCCATAGCAACTGACATGGTTCCTGAATAAATAACGCTAGATGAAGAGTTGGAACCGTGGTTAATTCCTGATACAAGCAAATCTGGCTGACGTCCTTCAAGAAGCTGATTTATTGCTAGTTTAACGCAATCTACCGGAGTTCCCTGGCAACTATAAACTTCCAAAGTATCGGTTTTCTTAAGTTTTTTTGCTCTAAGTGGCGTCTTTATTGTTATTGCATGCGACATTCCAGATTGGGCATCAGCCGGAGCAACCACTAGGACAGTTCCAAAACGGGATGCTACCTCAATTAATGTTTTCAAGCCTTTTGCATCAATGCCATCGTCGTTGGATACGAGAATTAATTTTTCTTTATTCAAAACAATTTCCTATTACTGATTAATTAAATTTTATAAATTTCACACCTAATCTGCTCGCCACCTGCCGTCTCACGCATTATGCAGACTGTTTCATAAGCTTTTCTAAAAACATTACAAAAATATTCAATATAAAGGAAGAAACAATATTATTTTTTTGGGATGATGGAGCGATGGATATATCTGTCTTCATCACTCCTCCACTTATAAAAGCATATACTTATTTTTCCTCTTGCTGCGAGAGCTTAATTTACTATTTTTGTGATCTTATTATATCCGAAAAATGAAGATTTCATACAATTGGCTTAAGGAATATATCAATCCTATCCCCTCCCCTGAGGAAACTTCCAAAATACTTACCAGCATTGGGCTGGAGGTGGAAAGTATCGAAGAATTTGAAAGTATTAAAGGTGGTTTGAAAGGTATTGTAGTGGGAGAAGTTCTTACCTGCGAAAAACATCCGAATGCCGATAAACTTAGTGTAACAACGGTAAATATTGGAAGTGGAGAACCTGTGCAGGTTGTTTGTGGGGCGCCCAATATAAGAGCCGGACAGAAGGTTCCCGTTGCAACCATCGGAACTACATTGTATCATGGCGATGAAAGTTTTTCAATCAGCAAATCGAAGATCCGTGGAGAACTTTCAGAAGGAATGATTTGCGCTGAAGACGAAATTGGGCTGGGTAAATCCCATGAAGGAATTATGGTACTTGACCCATCTGCAAAACCCGGTACTCCTGCATCAGAATATTTTAAGATTGAAAGTGATTTTGTACTGGAGATAGGACTAACACCCAATCGCATTGATGCTGCTTCTCATTATGGTGTTGCCCGCGATCTCGCAGCATTTCTTAACCAAACCAGTAAAGTTGAACTGAAACGACCTGATACAAAGGCTTTTAAAGTCGAAAACAATAAGCTGGATATTCCTGTAGAGGTTCTGAATCCTGATGCTTGCATACGATACAGCGGGGTTACTATAAGCGGTGTGGAGATTAAGCCTTCCCCTGAATGGCTTCAGAACAGGCTAAAAGCTATCGGACTCAAAAGCATCAATAACGTGGTTGATATTACCAATTTCGTTTTGCACGAAACCGGTCAGCCTTTACATGCCTTCGATGCCGATCAGATTAGCGGGAAAAAAGTTGAAGTCAGAACACTTCCGGAAGGCACTCTTTTCAAAACACTTGATGAGACCGAACGTAAGCTATCTTCTGAAGATCTGATGATTTGCAATGCAAACGAGGGAATGTGTATTGCCGGTGTTTTCGGGGGACTAAAATCGGGTGTAAAAGATTCCACGAAAAATATTTTTCTGGAAAGTGCCTGTTTCAGCCCAGTACATGTGCGTAAAACCGCCCGCCGGCATGTACTTAACACCGATTCATCGTTCCGTTTTGAAAGAGGTACTGATCCCAATATTACAATTTATGCTCTTAAACGTGCAGCCTCGCTTATTAAGGAATTGGCCGGAGGAACAATCTCATCGGAAGTGGTTGATGTGTATCCTAAGCCTGTTGCGGATTTCGAGCTTGAGCTTTCGTATAAGAATGTAAACAGACTCATCGGACAAGAAATTGAGAAGGATAAAATTAAAAACATACTTTCTTCCCTTGATATAAAAATTAAAGAAGAAACGCCAACCAGTCTGAGTCTTCAGGTTGCTCCATACAGGGTGGATGTTAAACGTGAAGCCGATGTGATAGAAGAAATCCTCAGGATTTACGGATATAACAATATTCATATCGGTGAAAGCGTGCACAGCGCCTTGTCATATATCCAAAAACCGGATAAAGAAAAGATGGTTAACATGGTATCAGACCTTCTTAGCAGTAATGGCTTTCTGGAAATCATGTCAAATTCACTGACAAAATCTTCTTACTATGAGGAAGAAACCGGAGCAGATAAGGAACTCGTCAGAATTTCAAATCCCCTGAGCTCTGATCTGAATGCTATGAGGAAAAACCTGCTAAACGGTGCCCTGGAATCCTTGATTTACAACATTAACCGTAAGAATCAGGATCTTAGGTTATATGAATTTGGAAATACATATCAGTTAACCGAAAAACGCAGTGAGAATCCACATGACAAGTATTTTGAAGAATCGCATCTTGTTATGCTGGTTTCGGGGAATAAAGTCGAGGGCAACTGGACAACTCAATCCGTTCCAAGCAATTTCTTTCAGATGAAGGGATTTGTTGAAATGGTCCTCAAACGCCTTGGTTTTGCAATGGCTTCTTTGAATGTAAGTACGAGCCAGTCTGATTTTTACAGCGAGGGATTGGATATTATTGTAAACACAAAAGTTCTTGTATCGTTTGGGAAAATTCATAAAAAACATTCTTCACGTTTTGATATCAGACAGGATGCGTTCTTTGCCGATTTTAACTGGGATCTGGTAATGAAGGAACTTAAAAAGCACACAACCCGATTCGCAGGTATCCCAAAATACCCTGAGGTGAAACGTGACTTAAGCATGGTTATTGAACAAGCAATAAGTTTCGATCAGATCAGAATTGCAGCAGTAAAGGCAGAAAAGAAACTCCTGAAAAATGTTATCCTTTTTGATGTTTACGAGGGAGAAAAAATTGAAGCCGGGAAAAAATCCTACGCAGTAAGTTTCACATTAAGGGATGATGAAAAAACCCTTACCGATCAGCAGATAGAAAAAATAATGGAGAATATTCTTAAAGCAATTGAAAAAGAAACCGGAGCACGGATCAGAGCTTAAAAATATGAATAACAGCACATCAGCAATGCGTAATTATATGTCGATGGTGAAATTCGGACATACCCTTTTTGCCATGCCATTTGCACTTACTGGTTTCTTTCTGGGTATTATGAATACCAAAGAACCAATAAGCTGGAAATTGCTGGCACTGGTAGTATTATGCATGGTCTTTGCCCGCAATGCGGCTATGGCTTTTAACCGGTATATCGATAGAGAAATAGACGGGAAAAATCCACGAACCGCTCTGCGTGAAATACCCGCTGGTATTGTAAAAGCAAAATCTGCGCTCATCTTTGTCATCCTAAACTCAATTCTGTTTCTTACCTGCACCTGGTTTATTAATACAGTAACATTTTACCTCGCCCCTGTGGCACTTTTGGTGGTTCTTGGTTATAGCTTAACCAAAAAATTCACCAGTCTTTGTCATTTTATACTGGGGATAGGTCTCGCACTTGCCCCAATTGGTGCTTATCTTGCAGTTACAGGCGAATTCGATCTGCTTCCTGTTTTCTATTCGCTGCTGGTTCTCTTCTGGGTAAGTGGCTTCGATATGTTATATGCCCTTCAGGATGAAGATTTCGACAAAAGTATGAATCTAAGATCAATCGTTGTGCTCCTTGGGAAAAAAGGAGCCTTAAGGCTCTCAGTAGCCGTTCATATTCTTTCAGCGGGATTTGTAGTAGTAATAGGGATTCTGGCAGGATTTGGAGCGTTCTACTGGTTCGGATCAATCATTTTCGCAGGACTTCTTGCATACCAACACATGATCGTTAAACCCGAAGATCTGAGTCGGTTAAACCTTGCCTTTTTTACTACAAATGGAATTGCAAGCGTTATTTTTGCCGTGTTTAATATTACTGATATTCTGATGCGGTAAATTCTGTAATTTCTTCAGACATATTTTTCACGCTTTTAGGACCTTGATTAACTCATCAAGTGCCCGTGGTTTATATCCCCTGACTGATATTAACAAATCCCCTGAACTATCGAAAAAGTAAAGCCTTGGAACAACTTTTTCAGCAAACTTCGAGTAAATAACGCGGTCAACATCAGCTACCGGTTTTATAGTTAAAGAATACTTTTTACAATAGGTTTCAATATGATCTTCTGAGCATTCCCTCGCCACAATCAGAAGATTAAGATGTGAAAGATCTGAAGAAAAAAGCTTCTCTTCCAGGTATTGGAAATTTGCAACACAATGCTGACAAATATATGAAAACAAAATAACCAGAGTTTTCTTCCCTTTAAGCATTTCAGAAGAATAAATTTTTCCTGAATCATCACTCCAGGAAAAATCAGGAATCGTTTGCCCAACGTTTATAAAGTTGAACTCATCTTCCGGCAATTCGTTGATAGTTGTCATATTTTAGGATCTGTGTAACTAATTTTTCTCCAGTTTATGCTTTCTGAAAAGATTAAAAAACTTTCTGAAGAAATCACCCAACAATATAATATAAAGAGTCAGATTTAATAACCATAAGACAGAAAGGTTAAACCGAAATGTCTCAATATAGCGACCACTAAACCTTTTAAAAGTTGAGAAAAAACCCGCTATTCCAGTGTTCATTTCAGGATAAAGGAAAACCGAACTGCCGGATTTCAGAACATGTTCATTGTCAATGCGGGCATATCCATCCTGAAATCTGCCATAAACTAGGTTTTCAATGGCAACATTGTGATGCTGCGATATAAAATCTTCAATTCTTTGTGTTTTAAGAGAGTCAATGATGGCTTGCTTTATCAATTTCCATTCTGAAATAATCTCATTATTGGAATTTTCAATCTGAAATTTCAAGTAAGTAAGGTATCCTTTGGTATTTTCATATATCTCCTCATCGAAATCATTTTCATTTAAGGCGGATAATCCTTCAAAAGGCGCAACCTCTTCACGTTCACTTAAAAATCCGAATTCATTCTTAAGCAATTTGAAATGATGTCGCTGAATTTCAACAGAATCAGGCTTCCCTATTAATCTGTGACTTGTTTCGAGGGATAATTCCAACATAGGAATCAGCTTTTCGCTATTAAAGGCATTTTGGTATCCGATAAATTCTTGAGTAAAAAAATACCTGTTGTAAGAATTATCCTTAAACTGACTCACAATCATTGACTCATATGCCCATCGGGAAGGAACAAACTCGGCAATCAGCGGAATGTTTTTATCATCACTGCGGTATTTGTAATAATCATCGAATCGAATTAAAAATCCGCTGTAAATCATGCATGGAATAAGAATGAATGGGATCACCAAATATAATGATGAAATACTACGAACTGCTGATGATAAATTCAGTGCAAGTAAATTAGCGAAGGCTGAAACTGCGAATAAAGGCAGAATATATTGTAACGCCATGCCTTTGATTCCAAGGATGGCATTTCCTGCAAAAACTATGATGAAAATTTGAACAATGGATAATAGAAATACAAAAATGACTTTTGAATTCAAATAACTAAATAAACTGAGGTTAATCTGATAGTCCCTGAATAGATTATTTCTTTCCCTGAAAATAGAATCAGCCGCAGTAAGCAGGCCTGAAAACATCATGTAATTAACAATAAAGAAAATATACAGAGGCAAAAAGATATTATTTCTCAGTGTATATGGCTCACCTGAAACATGCCTCAGCATAATGGCTAGAATTATTCCAACAGCGGGTATGCCCAGAAGATAGATTATAATTCCTCGCCAGTCGTTTATTAGTATCCTGCAGTTTCGCAAGAGATAAATAAAAAACTGTTGTTCTATTCCTGGAATCCCCGAAACAGAAACAGGTGCAACTTTGGGTGTCTTTTGGGAGTTTTTAGAATCTGCTTCCCAATTTTTTCTGAACTCATTATACCATGTTTCCGGTTTAATTAGCCTTTCGTTACTGATTCTCCCATCGGGATCTATTTTGCGTGTCTCAATAAGATTAATGATTTCCTCAGGACTCACATCTTCTCTTTCCTTATTTCTCAAGTGAAAAGGTATCAGCCCGGTATTATTCAAATAGGAGTAAATATCCTTTGGCTCTCCGGAATAGATCAGGTATCCATCATAATCAATCAGCCAAATTTTATCGAATAATTTATATATTTCAAGAGTTGGTAAATGCACTGTCATTACAACTAGTCTTCCTGAATACGCTTCCTCTTTTAACAGGTTCATCAGTCTTTTTGCATCGGTATATGAAAGTCCGGTTAAAGGTTCGTCAATACAAAGAATCAGAGGATTCCTGAGCATTTCAATGGCAACATTAATGCATTTCCGCATGTACATGCTGAAAATTCGGCTATTCAGGTTTTTGGCCTTAATATCCCTGAATTCCTGCATTCCAAACTTCCGAATGACGTCTTCTATTCTTTCCGAAATTTGAAGAGGACTCAGGTTTCCTAGACTTAAGCGTGCCTGAAATAAAAGGTTCTCGTAGATAGATAAGTCAGGGAATACCATATCATCATTGGAAACAAATCCAATTACAGATTGGATTCTGAAATTTTTTTTAATCAGATCCGTATCGTTTATGTATATATTTCCGCCAGATGGTTTTAGATGACCGGCAATAAGTTTGAGAATCGTTGATTTTCCCACACCATTATTTCCAATAATTCCGATAAGTTTGCCGGATTCTTCTGTTACAGAAAATGGCTTAACGGTATTTTCCGAATCACTGTAAAAGAAGGCAAGTGACCTGGCTTTAAGCTCAATTCTTAGGGAATTACCAGACAGTTTAAAATGTTTCAGAATTTCCTCAGTCTGTATTGGGAGAAGATCTTCAAAACAAATTGTATCATTTTTATCGAGGGAGTAAAAAAATCCGGGATAAACAGTTTTATTGTTTACATATAGATTATCCTTTCCCTCGTATCTGAATGCCAAAAGGTTAAAATTTGAGAAATAACGAAAAACAAGCTTCCCCCGTATTCGTTGAAAAATATCCCGATTTTCCTGTTGTTTGGTTTCCTGATTGTACTCCTCAACCCATGTTCCTTCCAGCCTGTCATCCAGATGCTTATCCTCTTCAAGGATTATAAGATTCCTGTTAAAATCATCGGGCTTATTTGAAATAAAATCGCTGGCTTCGGTAAAGTCAGATTTTTTAAGATTCAGGTTTTCTGATAATCTTTCAATCTCCACTGAAATAAAATCATTTCCCCGAAAATATAACTCATAAAACTCGAGCAGGGCTAAAATTATTAAGAAACGTTCGCGAAGGAAAAGGTTCTGTTGTGCACTGCGGCCTGCATCAGCAAGTATTTGCCTGTGAACATTTTCAGTAAGTTCATCGGTATCCTGACTATTTAAGTCGAATTGCGCACGGTATTTATCAGAATATGAATTATAAATAGTGAGACACTCATCTGCATTAATCTCTATCCCCGCTTTTTCAACATATTCGCGAATTTTCAGGCTTATGGAATCATATTTTCTTCCCGGAAAAGGAAGAAACACCAAAGATACAAAATGCATGATTGCATCAATAAAGCTTTGATTCATAAGATATTAACGTTTTCGGAATGATGTCATCAATTTACTGAATACAATCGGATTTAAAACATTTTTTCAGAATGGATAAATTTAGTAAAACAAAAACAATCAATTCTTAATTTACAAATTTCTTTCTATCATTTTAGTGAAGGAAGAGATAAAAGCAAAAACCATAAACGTTCAGATATACGTTCCTTAGTTGAATGAAGAAATTTAGCATTGCCAATACCCAATTTTTCTTACTTTTGACTATAAAAAAAATAAAATGAATATTACAAGTCAGGAATTTGGAGTTATGCCAAATGGCACTAAAATATTTTCATATCAACTTGAAAATGATAAAGGTATAATTATCAGGATTATTAACTATGGCGGAATAATAACTCATATCCTTACAACCGATAGGAAGGGAATGCAAGCGGATATTGTTCTCGGATTTGATAATTTGAAAGATTATCTGGCTCCTCACCCATATTTTGGTGCGATAATTGGCCGTTTTGCAAACAGAATTGGAAATGCCAGTTTTACACTTGATGGAATAAAATATCAGTTGGCTGTCAATAATGGGTCTAATCATCTACATGGAGGAAATAAAGGTTTTGATAAAGTTGTTTGGCTGGCTGTTAAAAATATTACGACAGAGTTTGTGGGTTTAAAACTGGCTTATGATTCACCCGACGGTGATGAATCTTACCCTGGAAATCTGCTTGTCGAAGTGGAATATATCCTTAACAATCAAAATGAGCTGGTTATTAACTATTCCGCTCAAACTGATAAAAAGACGCATGTAAACCTTACTAACCATTCGTATTTCAATCTTAACGGAATTGAAAAAAGTATACATGACCATATTTTACAAATTGACTCTGACTTTATTACCGATACAGATGAAACACAGATTCCAAACGGCAACCTGAGTGCAGTTAAAAACACAGCTTTTGATTTTACTGAACCAAAACCTATTGGAAAGGACATTGATAAAATTGCGCCTGGTTACGATCACAATTTTGTAATAAACGGAAATGTAGGTCACCTTAGGAAATGCGCAACAGTCGAAGATCCCGATTCAGGCCGCACTCTGGAAGTATTGACCACTCAGCCTGGTGTTCAGTTATACACTACCAACCATGATCCCGCAGTTACTGGCAAAGCAAGTAAAGTGTATACAAAACATCTGGCATTTTGCTTGGAAACACAGCACTATCCTGATTCACCAAATAAACAAAATTTCCCCACAACTGTTCTGAATCCGGGAGAAACCTACACTGAAACAACAATTTACAGGTTTGGAATTATAAATCAGGATTAGAATGAAATATTTCATGCAACATAGTATCAGATTACTTATCGTCTGTTTTTTGTTGCCTGTAAATTTGTTTTCACAGACCAAGATTCATTTCTTATCTCCAAAAAGTTTTACTATTCCATTTCTATCTTCTGCGGCTCCGGGTTATTCACTTCAGGAAGAAAAATACGATGTTACATTCTATTTTATCGATCTGGAGGTTACTAATCTCAGCACTTTTATAAAGGGATCCTCAATGCTTCATGCCAAAAGAACTGTCGGAGAAATAGATACTTTCGTTGTAGAGCTTTCTCAAAAACTAAGTGTAGATTCGGTATTTCTTCAGAATAAAAAACAAAATGCTTTTTCGCAGCAAGGCGATTTATTAAAAATAGATATCCCTTTGGCAAACCAGGCTGATTCAGAATTTCTAGTACAAGTTTTTTATCAGGGTTCAGCGGGCTCAAATGGATTTTTCTCCGGAATTTCCAGTGTAAATGCACCTTATATTAATAAGAGAATTACTTATACTCTTTCCGAACCATTTCAAGCGAAAGACTGGTTTCCTGTCAAACAAAACTTAAGAGATAAAGCTGACTCGACCTGGATATTTATAACTGTCGATTCAACCTTAAAAGCAGGATCCAATGGACTTCTCACATCTGTCAGACCTATGGGAAATGGCAGAAATCGTTATGAATGGAAATCGAACTATCCAATTGCTTACTATCTTTTGTCCTTATCAGTAGGTGACTATATGGATTATAGTTTTTATGCCATGTTGAATGATGTTGATTCGGTGCTAGTTCAGAATTACCTTTATGATTCTCCTTCCAACTTTAATAAGGTTAAAGCGCAGATTGATCAGACAGCTCCATTATTAAAATTATTTTCTGAAAAGTTTGGTAAATATCCGTTTGCAAATGAGAAATACGGTCATTGTCAGGCTCCCCTTGGAGGAGGAATGGAGCATCAGACCATGACAACTATTTCAGGTTTTGATTTTGGAATTTTATCTCATGAACTGGCGCATCAATGGTTTGGAGATTATCTCACTTGTGGCACATGGCAGGATATATGGATAAATGAGGGCTTTGCCTCCTATGCTGAGTACGTTGCAATTGAAGGACTGAAAACCAATGAAGAGGCTATTGCATGGCTTGATCAGGCACATAATTATGCCATTAATTATCCCTATGAAGGTATATATCTGACTCCTGATGAATCCAGAGATATCGAAAGGATTTTTAATTACGGTCTCACCTACAGAAAAGGCGGGGCAATTATTCACATGTTGCGTTACGAGATTAATAATGATTCATTATTTTTTGAAATCATACGCGATTACCTTGTCCATTTTGCAAATAAAACCGCAACAGGTGCAGATTTCAGACAGATTGTCGATTTACATACCGGGCTCGATTATGGCTGGTTTTTTGATCAGTGGTATTTTGGAAAAGGGCATCCGGTTTTCGTTACTAACTGGAGGCAAATAGGTGACAGTTTGATTTTAACGAGTTCACAAGCTTCCTCAGCGGATGACAATGCTTTTTTCAAAACACATTTGGATTTCAGGATTCACTTCGAAAACGGCTTTACTGAGGATATTCGTGTTTTATATGAAAAACAAGGCGAAATTTTCAGATACAAAACCAATAAATTAGTGCAATATGTTCAAGCAGACCCTTTTTCAAATGTTTTACAAAACTCAGTAATTTATAAATATATTGATACGGTTAAGGTTTTCTCGGTAAGTCCAAATCCCTTTAAAAATGAGCTAAACATATCGTTCAGAAATAACAATAAAAAACGCGATATCAGAATTACCGGAATTACCGGAAAGGTTTTTATTGAACAATCCTCCACATCTTCTTACCTTAATTTGGATCTTTCTTTTTTGAAATCCGGAATCTACCTTTTGTACGTTACGGAGGAAGGTTTAAAATATACCGAAAAGATTGTTAAACAATGATTTTCTGCTAGTACACTTCAGGAACAAACGTCTGCGCATCCATAGGTGGCCTCACATATCCTTTTGTTGCCCTTCTTTTTGGTAATTCAATAGGTTCAGGAGTAAGATCCTCATAAGGAACTTTGCTAAGCAGATGATGAATACAATTGAGCCTTGCGCGCTTTTTATCGTCGGCAAGAACAACATTCCACGGACATTCTTTGGTATCGGTATATCCGAACATTTCATCTTTCGCACGGGAATAATCCTCCCATTTTTCGCGACTTGCGAGATCCATTGGACTCAGCTTCCATCTTTTTGCAGGATCATGGAGTCTGCCTGCAAAACGTTTCTCCTGTTCATGGTCACTAACTGAGAACCAGTACTTGATAAGGATGATGCCTGAACGAATAATCATACGTTCAAAACTAGGGCACGAACGTAGGAACTCCCAGTATTCATCATCGCTGCAGAATCCCATAACTCGCTCTACACCGGCTCTGTTATACCAACTACGGTCGAAAAGGACCATTTCTCCACCTGATGGAAAATGTGAAATATATCTTTGGAAATACCACTGAGTTTTCTCTTTTTCAGTGGGCACGCCCAAGGCAGCAACCCTGCAAATCCTTGGATTCAGATTTTGTGTGATCCTGGTAATAACGCCTCCCTTTCCGGCCGCATCCCGTCCTTCAAATAAAACAATAACCTTTAATTTTTTTGCTTTTACCCATTCGTGCATTTTTACTAGCTCCAGCTGGAGACGGACAAGCTCTTTTTCATAAAAATCATTATCAAGTGGCTTTTTATGCTTTGCAGTCAAATCGCCAGGAGTAACGTGGTTTGATAGTTCAATTGAAGCTTTTTTTAATTTTTTCTTTGGTTCGCTCTTCTTTTTTGCTTTAGCTTTTACTTTGGCCATGAGTGTATTATTTAGTTGTGTTTAGCAGTATCATCAATTTTCAGGAACAGTTAGAAAGCATTAAAGATATTTTATAATTCTGTAATTGTCAATATTTCAAGTTTAATTTCACTTATAAGTTGAAAAACTATCTTGAATTTACAATCCAGATTGATTCAAATCAAAAAATAAATTCCGTCAGAATAAGAGGAAATTTAAACTTAAGTTTGGAAGACAAAAAACATTTATTTTTCTATTTAATTTCATGGGAAGTTTGTTGCAATAATGCATAATGAAGTTTAACTTTAGAGCTGTATTTGAATGTGCACTAAAAAGTTTGAATTATGCCAAACGTTAAGAATGTTGGAGAGAAAGTAAGAAAAATTCGTGAATTTAAAAATCTCTCCCAGGACGAACTTGCAGAAAGTTCGAAGCTTAGCAAAGAACTTATTGCAAGGATTGAAGAAAGTAAAGAACTGCCATTTCTGGCTCCCCTGATAAGGATTTCACGAGTGCTTGGTGTGAAGCTGGGTACTTTTTTGGACGATAACATCCAATTAGGACCTGTTGTTGAACGAAGCGGAGCAAAGAAATCAACAGCAAGGTTTTTTCGCAAAGACAGTTCAAGTCCTTCTGATATGAATTTTTTTCCTCTGGCAAGTGATAAGGCCGGCCGGCACATGGAACCCTTTTTAGTTGATGTAAAGCCAAGTAAGGATGGTGAGTTCACATTGTCAACACACGAAGGAGAAGAATTTGTATTTGTATTATCAGGAGATGTAGAACTTACTTATGGAACAGAGGTCTATCAGTTATCAGCCGGAGATAGTATTTATTATGACTCGGTAGTTGGACATCACCTTAATACATCAAACGACCTACCAGCAAGAATTCTGGCTGTAGTGTACGCACCTTTTTAGGAAGAATTGCTTCACATCAGAATTATAATCCCCGAAAATAACTAAATCCGGATACGTAATAAAAAGATTATTTTCGCATAACCATCTTCATTCCGATCAGGTAATTCTCTAACTTTATGCTTTATTTACTCTATTCTTTTTGTGCCGTCGCCAACCTCTGCAACATAAAAATCGGGGTTTAAACCTGTTCTTTCAAGGTAACCGATTGCAACCTGTTCGATAAATTCATCAACAGAGTCCTCAGCAACAAGACTAACGGTACAACCGCCAAATCCGGCACCAGTCATTCTTGAACCCAAAACTCCCGGAATTTTTCTTGCCTCTTCTACCAGAGTATCAAGCTCAATGCCAGTTACTTCATAATCATCACGAAGCGAATCGTGAGAAGCATTCATTAACTGACCAAATAAAATCAGGTCGCCCGCCTTCAATGCCTCAACAGCATCCAGTACCCGCTGGTTTTCACTAATCACATGTTTTGCGCGACGGCGAATAACCGGGTTAGTTATCATATCATTTATTTCCAGAAACCGGGAATACGACAACTCGCTTAGGTTTTTAATCTTTTTAACCTGCGAAAGATTTGCAACGGCAGTGTCACATTCTGAGCGGCGTTCATTATATTTCGAATCGGCCAGTCCTCTTCTTTTATTTGTATTGCTGATGATCAGTTTATGACCTTTTATTACCAGTGGAACAAGTTCATAATCAAGACTGTCGCAATTTAAAAAGATAGCCTTACTCTCTGCTCCCATTCCAATTGAAAACTGATCCATTATTCCGCAATTAACCCCAATAAACTGATTTTCAGCTTTCTGTGACATTTTAACCAATGAAATCATATCCTTTCCAACCGAAAAAATATCGTTAACTGCAAAGGCAGTAACCATTTCTATGGAAGCTGAAGAGGATAAACCGGCTCCATTCGGAATATCCCCGGAAAAAAGAAAATCAAGGCCTCTGAAGCTGATTCCCATTTTACTAAACTGATCTATCACTCCCAGTGGATAGTAATACCATTCTTTGCCTTTTTTTACAAATGGAGGTTTAATGCTGATTTCTCCTGTGTATTCAAAGTTGGTTGTTGCAAACCGGAAAATGTCTTTATGGTTTTCCTTTATAAGTAAAGTTGTCCCAAAGTTAAGAGCACATGGGAAAACATATCCCCCATTGTAATCGGTGTGTTCTCCGATAAGATTCACTCTACCGGGTGCAAAATAAACTTTAATTCCTTTTTCTTCCGTGTTATAGATGGAAGCGAATTGTTTTTTGAGAATTTGTAGGTCCATAGGTCTCTAGATTAGCAGGCTAAAAGTAAAAAAAAAATCAATCGAAAATCGTCCTGAATAAATTATCTCATCATGCTTTTACTTATATTTGACAATGACTTCTAAATAACCAAAGATTGAATCGAATTCTATCAAATAATCGTTTACTTTTTTCTGCATATCTGCTTTTGCTTCTTTGTGTCACTATTTTTCTGATTTATTGGGGGAAGAAAGATGCGCATCTAATCCTATCCACTGTTCATGGCACTTTAACAGATGAATTGATGAAAATTTTTACGATGTTCGGGGATGGCTTGTTTATGGTTTTAGTCGGGTTCTTTCTATTATTTAAACGTATTCGTTACGGTCTGATAATTCTTAGCTCATTCCTTGCATCTTCTCTTCTGGTTCAAATTCTCAAACGATTTGTTTTTACAGATTTTAAACGACCGGTAGCGTGGTTCCATGATCTGGGAATTGAATTATACAAAGTTCCCGGAGTCGAATACCATTCAATTTACAGTTTCCCTTCAGGACACACCACCACTGCATTTGCTTTGTTTTTTGGACTTTCGTTTATGATAAAAAGAGATAGTCTGAAATTACTCTGTCTGATTCTGGCAATATTAACAGGATTTTCAAGAATTTATCTTTCTCAGCATTTCCTGGGAGATGCTTTGGCAGGTTCATTAATTGGAGTTATTACCGCAGTGATAATGCAGCATTATTTTGAGAATGCTAAAGCATTGTGGATGGATAAAAGCCTGTCTTCATTTTTTAAGCGAAAAAATGCAAGAGTTTAATAGTTTAAAGATTATCTTTTTACTTTTGTCTTGACAAAAATAGCTTTTTCCGAAAATGTTTCTTGTATGTTTATGATTTATAGACACTTATTCTTTGGGAAATAAACCATCAAGACACCGAATTAGACCAAATCAGATTTTAAAACTAGATGTTTTAACCTTATCAGCAATATTACTTTTTATTTTTACCACATGATTCACAACAAAAAAATTACAGTAGTTCTTCCTGCATATAACGCTGCAAAAACTCTCGAGAAAACATATAGTGAGATTCCTTTCGACATTGTTGATGAGGTTATTCTGGTTGACGATCGTTCCAAAGATGACACAGTTGAAGTAGCTAAAAAACTAGGCATAAGACACATTATTGTTCATGACATCAACAAAGGATACGGCGGAAATCAAAAATCCTGCTACAACAAAGCACTTGAAATAAACTCAGATGTAGTTGTTATGCTTCATCCTGACTATCAATACAGTCCAAAACTGATTCATTCCATGTGCTACCTGATTGCCAACGATGTTTATGAAGTGGTTTTTGGTTCGCGTATCCTAGGAAAAGGTGCGCTGAAAGGTGGAATGCCAGTGTATAAATATTTTGCAAACAGGATGCTTACCCTTACTCAAAATATATTGATGAACCAGAAATTATCGGAATATCATACGGGATTTCGCGCGTTTTCCGGCAATGTTCTCAAAAAAATAGATTACAATGCAAATTCTGACGATTTTGTATTTGATAATCAAATGATTGCACAGATTTTTTACGCGGGATTCGAAATAGCTGAAATTACCTGTCCCACGAAGTATTTCGATGACGCTTCTTCTATCAACTTCCGTAGAAGTTCTATTTATGGAATTGGAGTTTTAAAAACTTCGCTGTCTTATTTTTTGCATAAAATGGGACTTGTAAGATTCAAAATTTTTCAAAACCAATAGAAAGAGTAGAATGCAAAATATAAAAAACTTTCTAAAGGGTAATTTATATATCATTCTTGCATTCCGTCTTGTATTGCTATATGTTGCCTACAGTATATGCAGAGTAGTTTTTTATGGATATAATCACAGTCATTTTGCAAACCTTGAAAATCAGGAGGTAATCAAAATTTTTATTGCAGGTTTGCTTTTCGATACTTCCTCCATAGTTTATACTAACCTTTTATATCTAGCTTTCTTTCTTCTCCCATTTAAATTCAGGCATATCAAGTGGTATCAGAACATACTTATGTATCTGTTTTTCATCACTAATGGCATAGCTCTGATCGCAAATATTGCAGATATTGCTTATTATGAATTTGAATTGCAGAGAACTACATTAGATACCTTTGATCAATTTAAAAATGAGGTTAATATGGGTAATCTCTTTATTAAATTCATTTTTGGTTACTGGTACCTAACTCTCATGTGGATCCTACTGATGTCTGGAATGATCTATATTTACAACTATGTTAAGGTAAGTCCAGCTAAAATCAAGTCAGGTTTTCTGTATTTTATTTCTGGGTTATTTGGACTATTAATAGGATTTGTGCTGATTGTAGGAGGTGCACGTGGAGGCTTCAAACATTTCGCTCAACCAATAAGTATGAATAGTGCCTGGCTTTATGTGAAAAAACCGGAGAATGCGGAAATAGTTTTAAATACTCCCTTTACTTTGATGCATTCAATTGAGAAAACAAGCTATAAACGAGTCAAATATTTCTCTTCTGTCGACGAACTTAATAGAATTTATTCACCTTTTCATAAATCCACAGGTAATCCAATTAAAAAAGAAAATGTAGTGATTTTAATAATTGAAAGTCTGAATAAAGAATTTGTAGGTAGTCTGAATCCAGACCTTGAAAACGGCAATTATTCTGGATTTACGCCATTTCTGGACTCACTCATAGGCGTAAGTAAAGTTTTCAAACACTCTTATGCAAACGGTCGTAAATCAATTGATATTCTCCCATCGATTTTTTGCAGTTTACCAAGAATTGGAGTTCCATTCGTTTTAAATTCAACCTATTACAAAAACAACTTAAGCAGTTTTCCGGGGATGCTAAAGGAAATGGGATATAAATCGGCTTTCTTTCATGGTGCCCCAAATGGTTCTTTTGCATTTCAGTCATTTACAAATATTATCGGAATTGATGGTTATTACGGTATGACCGAATATAATAATGAAAAAGATTACGATGGCTCATGGGGAATATGGGATGAAGAATTCATGCAGTATTTTGCTACTAATATTGATACATTTTCAACTCCTTTCATCGCGACACTTTTCTCAGTTACCTCTCATCATCCGTTTATTATACCAGAAAAATATAAGGATGTTTTTATCAAAGGGGAATTACCTCAGGAACACTGCATTCAATATACTGATTATTCCCTTAAACGATTTTTTCAAGCCGCATCAAAAATGGATTGGTTCAACAATACTCTATTTATTATTACAGCAGATCATGTTGGAGCAAACCAACGACCAGAGTTTCAAAATGAAATAGGGTATTTCTCTGTGCCAATCATTTTCTTTAAACCAGGGAGCAATCTCGTTGGAGTCGATACGATAACAAATGCGCAGCAAATAGACATCATGCCTACCGTTTTGAATTATCTTGGGTATAATAAGGATTATTTTTCCTTTGGGAAGGATCTTTTCAATCCAAGTGAGAGAAACATGGCTTTTAATTGGCTGAATGACAGCTACAGGCTATTCATGAATGATAAGTTACTTGTTCTAAATGGCAATGAAACTAAGGCTTTTTACAAAGTCGAAGGTTTCCGTCATCTTCAGGAGGTAAAACCCGAAGAAACCTCTGTTGAAAAGGATAGTATGGAACTTATTCTGAAAGCCTATATTCAGCAATATGTAAACCGCATGATCGATAATCGGCTAAGCAAAAATTAGAATTTCAATGATTTTTGTGAAAATTTATTTCTATTTTGTGGGCTCTAAAACATGAAACATTCTTTGAATTTTAAAAGAGTATTCAAAGACCAATTTAATTATCCTATGAAAAAAAATCCTATCATTATTCTCGCAGTTTTTCTTTTTTTTGCAAACGTTTCGTGTACGAACACGAAAAGGGATTCCAGCACTGAATGGGAGTATCTTTTTAACGGTACCGACCTCACTGGCTGGGTTAAGAAAAACGGGCAGGCACCTTATCAGGTAATTGATTCAGCAATTGTTGGAACAACAATTTTGAACACACCAAACAGCTTCTTGTGTACTGATCGCAATTTTTCTGATTTTATCCTTGAACTAGAATTTAAAGTTGATCCCTCCATGAACAGCGGAGTACAGTTCAGGTCAAATAGCTATCCGGAATACCAGGATTCAAGAGTGCATGGCTACCAGTTTGAGATTGATCCATCAGACAGAGCATTTACCGGTGGAATTTATGACGAAGCCCGTCGTGGATGGCTTTATCCTTTAAGTGATAACGAAAATTCAGAAGCCCGCTCAGCTTTTAAAAACGGCGCTTGGAACAAATTCCGGATTGAAGCCATTGGAAATTGCATTAAGACTTGGGTAAACGGAGTACCAGTTACAAAACTTTATGATGATGCTGACTCTACCGGTTTTATTGCCTTACAGGTGCATTCAATTGGTCAGGATTCTGCCATGTTGGGAAAACAGATCATGTGGAAAAACATAAGAATAATTACCAAAGACCCGCAAAAATATGCTACCGATTCTCCTGCAAAAACAAGATCATTTCTGGTAAATACACTTACTAAGGAGGAAATTGCTGAAGGCTGGAAGCTACTATTCGATGGTCAGTCGAGCAAGGGATGGAGAAAAGCTTATGCGGAAATTTTCCCTGAAAAAGGTTGGAAAATTGAAAATGGCATTTTATCAGTACTTCCTGCAACCGGCGCAGAATCCCAAAACGGGGGGGATATTGTAACCGTAGATGAATATTCAAACTTCGAATTATTGCTACAAACAAAAATTACTGACGGTGCGAACAGTGGGGTAAAATATTTTGTAACCGAGCAAGAAGTAAATAATCCAGGAAGTGCCATCGGGCTTGAATATCAAATTCTTGATGATGTGTTGCATCCCGATGCAAAATTAGGAAATCACGAAGGAAGCAGAACTTTTGCTTCACTTTATGATCTTATTAAAGCTCAGAATAAACGTGTGAATGCAATGGGTCAATGGAATAATGTTCGTATTATCTCCTTAAATAATCATGTGGAACATTGGCTGAATGGCTTCAAAGTTCTTGAATATGATAGGGGAAGTGCAGAATTCAGAAAACTGGTGTCTGAAAGTAAATACAAAGACTTTAAGGCATTTGGTGAAGCTGAAAAAGGACATATTCTGCTTCAGGATCACGGAAATGAAGTGTTTTTCAGAAGCATTAAGCTCAGGGAAATCAAATAATTAATTGGTGAAAAAAGGAATATCATGAATTGCTGATTTTATATAGCATTCATGGCAATTCTGAAAGATCCAGAAACAATCCAACAGATCAGTTGAAATGTGCAAAATTAACCCGGTGGCTATCCATCGGGTTTTTTTGTAAAAAAGACCAAGAAAATAAATTGCAATTGCCCAGTAGGTATGCAAGGGATGGAAGTTGATGCTGCACCTCTCTGGATCGAAAATCGGACTAGCTAAAAGATGGTCAAGATCAATAAATATCGCCAAAAGCATTACCAATCCTGCCTTTTCCCAATCTTTCCTGAAAAAAATCAAGGCAACAAGAAATGGAACAAGCAAGTGACCCGAATAATGCACCACAGTTTGCCAATCAATTGAAAATTGAATTCCTACTATCCTCATTGGAAATAATTGATTTTTTTCACAAAGCTAATATCTGTTGTCTGGTAAAAAATCAAAACAAATATTTATTTAATATTTCGCTGTTCTGCAACTATATTACATTCATGTATATACTTGACTACAAACATTTTGCTACTCTACAGCTTTTTTAAGCGGCAGCACTTCGGCATGCTCAGCAGAGCCGCCGCCTAAATATTTGTAGAAATAATGACAAATGCCAACAGTAAGCCTTATAAGGGCGCAATATTTTCAAGTTCTACAAAAAACGATGGGTTTAGATACGTGCAAAATAATTTGCCAAAAACC
>Ga0105047_10004330_pt1 | contig 24742 bp, 19 predicted proteins | sample MAT04_FD_78384 | JGI IMG/M metagenome (GOLD analysis project Ga0105047, IMG submission 78384) | Freshwater microbial communities from Lake Fryxell liftoff mats and glacier meltwater in Antarctica - MAT-04 (megahit assembly) | ecosystem: Environmental > Aquatic > Freshwater > Ice > Liftoff...
CAAGAAGGGCAAGAAGGCCAAGAAGGCGACGAGGGCCGGGGAGGCGCCACGGAAACGTCGCGGGCGCCGTTCCACGCGGGAATCATGCAGCTCGGCCGAAACATCGCCGCCCGCCGGGGGGGTGGCGATGCGAGATCGGTCCGGCTTCGGACGAAGGATGCCGACCCCGCCGCTACCATGCCCCGTCCGACCCCCCGGGAGGCCGTCCGTCCGTGGAACGCCGATTCGTTCTCGCCCTGACGCTGTCGCTCGGCGTGATGTTCCTCTGGCCCATGATCTTCCCGTCGAAGCCGATGGAGAAGCCGCCCGCGGCCCCGGCCGCGACCGGGACCGCCCCGGTTGCTGGCCCCCCGGTTGCTGGCCCCCCGGTTGCTGGCCCCCCGGTTGCTGGCCCCCCGGTTGCTGGCCCCGCTGTGCCGGCGGCCGGCCCCGCCCCCGCCGCGCGGCAACAGGCCGAGCGCCAGACGTTCGTCGTGAAGCCCGCGTCGGGCGAGTTCCTCGAGGTCGAGGCCACGTCGCGGGGCGGCGCCCTGCGGCGCGTCACGCTGCGCAACGCCTACGAGTACGCCGCCGGCGACAGCCACGCGACGAAGGAGCGCCAGCACCTCGACGTCCTCATTGCCGTCGAGGAAGACCTGCTGACGGGCGGCCTCGCGTTCGACGCGGCCGACACCGAGCGGATGCGGACCACGGACTGGACCCTCGACCAGCGGACCGACGTCTCGATCGCGTTCTCGTTCCTGACCAGCGATGGGCTGCGGGTCCGCAAGACGTTCACGCTCCCCACCGAGACCGACCGGTTCGACATCGCGGTGGACATCGCCCTGGAGCAGCTTGACGGGATCCCGGCCGCCGACGCCCGACGCTCCCTCCGCCTGCTCGGCGCCGCCGGCCTCCTGACGGAGCCCAGCAACCACGTCGCGATGTCGTCGCGCGGGGGCACGACCGGCGTGCAGCCCGTGACGTACGTCGTCGACGTGCACGACGAGCCCGAGTGGGCCGACTGGTCGATCCCCCGCGTCGAGCTCAACTCCGTGCGGCGCGAGACGCGCGCGTTCCGCCTCGCCGGCATCGCGAGCAGCTACTTCCTCGCCGCCGTCTGGTCCGAGGGCGACAAGCGGACCGGCCCCCTGGTAGAGGCGACCTGGGTGGACGGCGGAGACGCCCGGTCCCGCGACACGAAGGCGGCCTTCGAGCGCCTCAACGCCGACATGAAGAGCCGCGGGCGCGTGCCCGCCGAGGAGGGCGAACTCGTCGCCCGCCTCGAGTCCGCCGCCGCCGTCTTCCACCGCGCCTGGGTCGAGTTCGAGGCCCCCGTCGGCGGGGCGGGGAAGGCCCCCACGTCCACGTTCCGGCTCTACGTGGGCCCACTCTCGCGGCGGGTGCTGGCGCAGGACCGGTACGACGCCCTCGAGGGCCTCATCGTCTTCCCGGCGGCGCCCGACTTCCTCGCCCGCTTCCTGCTCTTCATCTTCGACCTCTGGAAGGCGCTCACGGGCAGCGCGGGCCTCGCCGTCATCCTCATGACGCTGACCGTCCGCGGCGGCCTGATGCCGCTCTCGATCCGCAACCAGCTCGGCATGCGAGCCTACGGCCGCAAGATGGGCAAGCTGAAGCCCAAGCTCGAGGCGCTGAAGGCGCGGTACGGCACGAACCTCAAGAAGTACCGCGAGGAGCAGCAGAAACTCATGCGCGAGCACGGCGTGAAGTTGCCGCTCGGCTGCCTCATGATGCTCCTGCAGATCCCGATCTTCTTCGCGCTGTTCTCGTCCCTCCGCGCGGAGTACGAGATCCGCAACCAGGCCTTCGCCTGGATCCGGGACCTCTCCGGCCCGGACCGGCTCGTCGACTTCGGCCGCAACGTGCTCTCGTTCCTGCCGTTCCCTCCCGGCGGCTTCCGCGGCATCAACCTGCTCCCCATCGTCTACATCGTGCTGACGATCTGGCAGCAGCGCCTCATGCCGCCGCCCCAGGACCAGCAACAGGCGCAGCAGATGAAGATGGCGAAGTGGATGTCGATCCTCTTCTCGATCCTCCTCTACAACTACACGGGCGCCCTCGCGCTCTACATGTGCGTGTCGTCCATGGTCGCGGTGGTCGAGAGCCGGATCGTCCGCGCGCGTGACCGCCACAACCTGGCGGCCGCCGCCGCCGACCCCGCCTGACGCGAGGCCCCGCGCTGGGGCCCCCGCGCTGGGGCCCCCGCGGGTGGGGCTCCAGCGTGGGGCTTCGACCGTGGGGCTTCGACCGTGGGGCTTCAACCTTGAGGCCCGCGCCGACGACGGTTTCGCCGCAACCCGAACGCGGCTCGCGCGAGGACGGAGGGTGTGCCCCTCCGAGTCCCCCGTCCGTCGTCTCGACGTCGAGCCTGCCGTCGTGCTCCCCGCGGTCGGGGTCCCGACCCCGGTGGCCCCAGCGGCCGTGGCCCCTATCGGCGGGGTCTCCGCGGGCGCCGTCCCGGCGTCCGTCGAGACGGTGACCGCCGGCCCATCGACGTGCGACGTCGGGTGCGGAGGGCCGACGCCCGACCTTCCACTCGCGGCCCGTGCGCGCGCGGAAGGGCCGGACCGGCTCGAGGCGGCCGAACTCGTCGCCCTCGTGCTCACGCGCAGCGCTGGAGGCCCGAGCGCGGGCCCGTCCGTGCGCACGGTGGCCCGGGCCCAGGCGCTGCTGGACGCGTTCGGCGAGCTCGGTCGGCTCGCCGTCGCAACGCCCGGCGAACTCGCGTTCCGCGGACGCCTGCCCCCTGCGGCCGCGCTCCGGCTGGCCTCGGCGTTCGCGTTGGGCCGCCGGACGCTCGAGCGGCCGTGGCCGCGCAGCGCGCCCGTCCGGAGCGCCGCCGACATCGTCGACCGCTACGTGGCCCGCTTGCGACACCTACGTCACGAGCGGTTCCTCACGGTGCTTGTCGACGCCAAGAACCGCGTGCTGCGGGACGAACTCGTCGGCGACGGCGGGCTCTCGAGCGTCTCCGTGCACCCTCGGGAGGCCTTCGGCGCCGCGCTGCGCGAGGGCGCGAGCGGCGTCGTCTTCGTCCACAACCACCCGAGCGGTGACCCGGAGCCGAGCCCCGTGGACGACGACCTGACCCGGCGGCTGCTGGCGGTCGGCGAGCTCCTCGGGATCCGCGTCCTCGACCACATCGTGGTCGGGGACGGGCGCTACGTGTCCTACCGCGACCGCGGGATCGTGCCGCCCGCCTGACGGCGGCCGGGCCTCGCGTCCCCGGTCCCTGGGTCAGCCCTCGTGAAGAAATCGCCGTCGCTGGGTTTCCGTTGGGTAAGGCCCCCCCGAAACCCGCTCCGCGCGCGGCCCCTGCGGGCCCGCGCTTCGCGGCGGGGACGAAATCGTCGATTCCTTCCCACGCTCTCCGGCGTCTCAGGGGTTTCAGGAGTCTCAGGGGTCTCAGGGGTCTCAGGGGTCTCAGGCGAAGCCGGGATGCCCACGAAGCCAACGGATCAGGCCCAGTTGGCCGAGGTGGTAGGCCTCGTGAAGTTGGAGGAAGCGCGCAACGTCGGCGACGGTCGTGCTGCCGTCGGGGGTGCGGACGCCGAACGGCGCCGCCGCCTCGGTCGGCAAGAGGGCCGCGAGCCGCGCGCGCACCTCGCCCCCCCGGTCCCGAAGGTCGGCGAGCAGGGCCGTCGGGTCGGCGTCGCGCACGTCGCCCGCCGGGACGCCGCGCGCCACCGACGCCTCCCAGGCCGCGGTGGGCACCGCGACCCCCAACCGCCGCGCGAGGTGGCGCCGCATCGCGGCGACGTGCGCCAGGATCCAGTGCGCGGAGTTGCCGACGTCGGGGGCCGGTCGGGCGCGCCCGTCGGCGTCGGAGAATCCGGCGACCGCGGCGTCGAGCATGCGCTCGTCGAAGGCGAATCGGTGGGCGAGATCGGCAAAGGGGCTCGGCATCGGCGGCCTCCGCGAGGGCGCGCGCGATCCTATGGGCTGGTGTACGGGCGGCCCCCGACCGGAGTCCCGCCACCGCGCGCCGGCGTGCGGCGCTCGGGACGCCGTCCCCGGGGGATGGGCCCCACGAACGACGCGAGCCCGGAGACCGAAGGTCTCCGGGCTCGCGAAGGGGCTTCCCGTCGGAACCGGGCGGACCCGGCCGACCGCGAACGGTCAGCGCGGCTGCTCGGGCAGCGGCGCCGGGGCCTTCTTGTAGTCCGTGAACTTCTCGGCGAACCAACGCGAGAGGTCGTTGCTCTGCTCCTTGGCGATGCTCGTCGTGATGAGCGCGGCGAGGACACCGACGACCGCCGTCAGGACCAGCATCGCGACGATGCCGGGGTGGGTGCGGCCGTCGGCCACCGGGGCCGGGCGACGCTGCGCCAGCGCCGGCGCGCCGCGGCTGCCGCGCGGCTTCGCCGACGCCTCGGACCCGATCTCCTCGGGTTCGTCGCCGCCGACGTCCTCGGTGAAATCGATCGGCTCGGTCGACATGCCGACGTCGCCGCCCTTGTCGATGAACGTGTCCTGGCTCGAGATCTCGGCCGTCTTCATGCCCGCCCGCTTCGTGAGGTCGGGCTCGTTGAGCAGGTCGTCGGTCAGGGTCTCGGCGCCCTTCTTCCTGGCCGGGCCGCGCGCCGGCTCGTCCTCGAGGCTGATCTCGGTGAGGGACGTGTCGGACGAGCCGCCGCGCCCGCCCTTGCCGGCGAGGTTGTCGATCTCGGCCCGCTTGAACTTCATCTGGTCGCCCTCGCGGAAGGCGCGGATCTCACCCTCGGAGACCAGCCGCTTCAGGCGGTTCTCGTCGATGTTCAACTGCCGGAGGACTTCGTCGAACGTGTAGAACTCACCGCTCTTGGACTTGGCCACGCTGGGCTCCCGAAGACTCGCAGATTTCGAACGGGGATCGCCGGGGTGGGATCGCCGGGGTGTCCGCCGCCACTCCCAGGCAACCCGCCAGGGCCGTGACGTCGGACCCCCGCAGAATGTCATTTCTCGCCGGGAATATCAACCTTCTTGACCGGCATGTCCCCGCCGCCCGGCCCGCCGCGGGACTTGACCATCTTTTCGTAGTCGTCCCGGAGCTCGTCCCGGCTCCGTTCGGACAGGTCGCGGTACCCCTCGAGCTTCAGATCGAAGTCGATGTGGCGGGCCGCGACCAGGCGCAGGCCGCTGCGCTCGCTCCGGGGGTCCCCCCCCCGGTACTGGTACACGAGCAGACGCTGGAGCTCGGTGTCGAAGTAGTAGACGACCGACTCCCCGCTCCCGATCGACCCGGCGAGGGCGATGGCCCGGTTGTTCATCGCCGAGGTGCCGTAGGCGGGGCTGGGGATGCCGCGGTCCCGCGTCCCCGCGTCCGGGTTGATCGTGCGGCCCGGGCCCGTGGGATCGAGCGGCCCCGGTCCGGGCCGCGGGGTGGCATCCTGGGCCTGGGCGCTCGGGAGCGGGGAGCCGCTCCAGAACGCGGCCAGGGTGGCCACCCACCCTCCGGCCAGGAAGCCCACGAGACAGGATCGGCGGTCCATCACGGTCTCCGATCGCGCCCGACCAGCGGGCCCGATGAACATCCTACAGTCTGCGCGGCCCCCGCACGGGGTCCCAGGTTCTCCCGCCGGTTCCTCACCGGCACGTCACGGGACGGCGGCCTCCCGTCCGGCGCCGCCGAGACCCTCGGCGCCGGACGCGCCGGGGGCCGCCGGCGCCACGACAGGGTCCACCGGGGCGCTGTCGCGGGGCAGGACCACGCGGAAGCGGGAGCCCTGCCCGAGCGCGCTCTCGAGGTCGATGCGGCCGCCGTGGTTCGTGACGATGTTGTGCACGACCGCGAGGCCGAGCCCGGTGCCCTCGCCGACGTCCTTCGTGCTGAAGAACAGGTCGAAGCACTGGGCCTGCACGTCCGGCGTCATGCCGACGCCGTCGTCCGTGACCTCGAGGATCGCCGACTCCCCCTCCTCCCGCACGGTCAGCTCGACGCGCCCCGCCCGAGGCGACCCGTCGGGGTGCGGCGCGAGCGGGAACGGGATCGCGTCGGCGGCGTTGAGCAGCAGGTTCAGGGCCACCTGCTGCAGTTCGTGTGCGTCGCCGTACACCCGGACGGGCACCGAGGGGATCGTCTCGACGTAGCGGACGTCGTGGCGGTCGAGGCGGTGGCGCGCGAGCGCGGCCGCCTTGCGCGCGACGTCACGCAGGTCCGTGGCCTTCGGCGTGGGCGTCCGGGGCGTGAACTGGAGGACCTTCTTCACCGTCTCCTCGACGCGTGCCAGCCCGTCCTGGACCAGCTCGAGGTACTCGGCCGTCTTCGCGGCGTCGAGGTCGCCCCGTTGCAGCGCCTTCACGGCGCTCCGCATGCCCCCGAGCGGGTTGTTGATCTCGTGTGCGATCCCGGAGGCCAGCTTGCCGGTGGCGGCGAGGCGCTGCGCGATGGCGAGGTGCTGCTCGGCCTTCCGCACCCGGGACAGCGCCGCCATCACGCGGTCCTCGAGCTGCGACTGGTGCTCCGCGACCTCGGCCGCCATGCGGTTGAACGCCTGGGCGGTCCGGTCGATCTCGTCGCCGGTGCCCGATGTCGGCACGCGCGCCGTGAGGTCGCCGCCGGCGGCGCGGTCGGCCGCGGACGCGAGGCGCGCGAGCGGACGGACGACGAGCCGCGAGAGCAGGATCCACCCGAGCGTCGTCACGGCGACGATGCCCGCGAGCAGCGTGAAGTAGAGGGCCCGCGCGCGCCCGACGTGCGCTCCCGTGCTCGTCCAGCGGGCGTACAGGCTCTGCCGCCCGGCCGGCGGCGCCGGCGCCCCCACCGTCGGCTCGGCCTCGCGCCCGCCCTCGAGGAGGACGAGCAGCTCGTTCTGGAAGTAGAGGTTCCGGCCGTCGCGGCGCGCGGCCTTGTGGTACTCGACCGCGCGGCGGAGGTCGGCGTCGGAGGGCGAAAGCGACCCCGCGTCGGTGTGGACGCGCGGCTCGAGCACCATCGGGTCGTCGTCCTCCTCCAGCCAGAGGACGGACTGCACGAGCCCGGGCAGGGCGGTCCAGAGCAGGTCCACGTTGCGCGTGCGGTGCTGGCGGGCCACCTCGCCGTCGCCGGGGTCGACCCGCACCTTCTCGACGAGGCGGAAGACCTCCGCGCGACGGTCCTCGCCGGCCACGCCGAAGAGGAGGACGAAGACCGCGAACACGAGGACGACGAGGTTGAGTCCGACGACCGCGGCGAGGATCTTCGTCCGGAGCGACATCGCGAACCAGTGTACGCGCCCGTCGCGCCGACCGACAGTCGCGGGCCCGTCGACGAGCGGCCGCCGGGCCCGGGGACGGCCGCGCGACCCCCTACTTCATGCTCTGGCCGACGCCCTGGATGAGCTTCATCAGCGGGAGGAAGAGGCCGAGGACGATGATGAAGACCGCGCCGCCCATGAACAGGATCAGGATGGGCTCGATGATCTTCACCAGCGAGTCCACCTCGACGTCGACCTCCTCGTCGTAGTTGTCGGCGACCTTGATGAGCATCTTGTCGAGCTCGCCGGTCTCCTCGCCCACGTCGATCATGTTCACGACGATGTCGTCGAAGATCCCGCACTCGCCGAGCGGCTCCGCGATCGACTCGCCCTCGCGGACGGACGCGTGCACCTTCTCGAGGGCCTCCTCGAGCACCACGTTGCCGGCGGTGTTCTTGCAGATCGTGAGGGCCTCGAGGATCGGCACGCCCGACGCGATGAGGGTCCCGAGGGTGCGGCTGAACCGCGCGACGACGATCTTGCGCGTGAGGCGTCCCACGATCGGCAGGCGCAGCTTCACGCGGTCGAGCACGCGCCGCCCGCCCGGGCTCCGCTTGTAGACGTTGAAGAGGATCACCAGGAGGGCGATGACCCCGAACACGACGTACCAGCGCTCGACGAGGAACTTCGAGATCGCCTGGAGCGCCTGCGTGATCTGGGGCAGCTCGCCGAGCCCGGGGATCTGCTTGAAGACCTCCTCGAACTTCGGGACCACGAAGATCATGATCATGAGCAGGATCGAGACGGTGACGAACAGCACCACCGCCGGATAGATCATCGCGCCCTTGACCTTCTTGCGCAGCCGGTCGGCCTTCTCCATGAAGCCGGCCAGGCGCGAGAGGATCACGTCGAGCACGCCGCCGGCCTCGCCGGCCTTCACCATGTTGGTGTAGAGGCCGTCGAAGCTCTGGGGGTGCTTGGCGAGCGCGTCGGAGAGCGGCGAGCCCGACTCCACGTCCTCGGTCACCTCCAGGAGGGTGGACTTGAAGGGGCCGCGCTCCATCTGGCCCTCGAGGATCTTCAGGCTCCGCACGATGGGCAGGCCGGCGTCCTGGAGGGTCGAGAGCTGGGTCGTGAACGTGGTGAGGGCCTTGACGGACGCCTTGCCCTTGATCGGCTTGTCGGCCTTGGCTACGGCGACGCGACCGCCGCCGGCGGCGGGCGCGGCGCGGCCCGGGCCCTTGGCGGCGGGGGAACTTCCAGCGGGGATCTTGGGCATCGTCGTTCCTCGTTCTGTCCGTGTCCGTCCGTGTCAGTCCGTGTTCGTCTCGCGCAGCACCTCTTCGACGGTGGTCAGGCCGTCGAAGATCGCGAGCCGGCCCGACTCGCGCAGGGTGCGCATGCCCTCGCGTCGGGCCTGCTCCCGGATGGCGTCGGACGAGACGTTGTCGATGATCATCTGGCGCAGCGACTCGGTGAGCAGCAGGATCTCGAAGATCGCCATGCGGCCCTTGTAGCCCGTGCCGTTGCAGGTGGCGCAGCCCCGGCCGTACGCGAAACGCCGCTCCCCCACGTCCGCGACCTTCAGGTCGAGCTGGGCGAGGACGTCCACGGAAGGGGCGTACGTGACGCGGCAACCCGCGCACACCTTCCGCACCAGGCGCTGCGCGATGATGGCCTCGACCGTCGCCGCGAGCAGGAACGGCTCGACGCCGAGGTCCAGCAGGCGGGTGACGGCCAGCGGGGCGTCGTTCGTGTGCAGCGTCGAGAAGACCAAGTGCCCCGTGAGGGACGCCTCGACCGCGATGGACGACGTCTCGAGGTCGCGGATCTCGCCGACGAGGATGATGTCGGGGTCCTGGCGGAGGATCGAGCGGAGGCACGCGGCGTACGTGACGCCGATCTCCTCGTTCACCTGGATCTGGACGACGCCGTCCAGCTCGTACTCCACGGGGTCCTCGGTCGTGATGATCTTCACGCCGACGTCGTTGACCGTGTTGAGGCACGAGTAGAGCGTGGTGGTCTTGCCGGAGCCCGTGGGCCCCGTGACGAGCACGATGCCGTGGGGCAGCGCGAGGAGCCGCTTGATCGCGTCCGACTCCTCCGCGCGCAGGCCGATGTTGGTCAGGTCGAGCGCGACGACGCTCCGGTCGAGGATGCGCATCACGCACGACTCGCCGAACATCGTCGGCAGCGTCGAGACGCGCAGGTCCACGGACCGGCCGCCGATCGTGAGCTCGATGCGGCCGTCCTGCGGGAGCCGGGTCTCCGCGATGTCGAGGCCGCTCATCACCTTCACGCGGGAGATCAGCGCCGGGGCCAGGTGGGGCGGCGGGGCCTCGAGGTCGTAGAGCACGCCGTCCACGCGGTAGCGGATCTTGAAGTCGTGCTCGAAGGGCTCGAGGTGGACGTCCGCCGCCCGGTCCCGGATGGCCTGGAAGAGGATGTACTGCAGCAGCTTGATGACCGGCGCCGAGTTCGCCATCGCCTCGGCGTCGGCGAGATCGACGGAGCCGCCACGGCCGACCGCGCGCGGGGCCGACTGCGCGGCCTCCTGCACCAGCGACGTCATCTCGTTGCCGGTCTGGGCGAAGTACCGCTCGACGACCTCTTTCACCTGGGCCTCGGGGGCCAGCACCCCCACCACCTCGCCGCCCGTGAGGAAGCGCAGGTCGTCGAGCACCGTCGCGTGCTGCGGGTTGGCGACGGCCACGGTCAGGCGACCGGGCTCCTTGCGCACGGGCACGACACCGAAGATGCGTGCCGTGCTCGCGTCGATGGACTCGATCAGCTCCGGCGTGAACACGACCTTGGTCAGGTCCACCGTCTCGAAGCCGGCCTGGCGGCCGAGCGCCGCGATCAGCTGGGCCTCGGTGACGTGCTTCAGCCGCACGAGGATCTGGCCGAGCTGGCCGCCCTCGGTCTTCTGGACCGAGAGGGCCTCTTGGATCATGCCCTCGTGGCACGCCTTCATCTCCTTGAGGATCTGCCCCAGGAGCTTCTTCGTGCGCGTGTACCGGTAGGAGGTGTCGGCCACCGGGTCAGGCCTCCGCCACGATGCCGAGCTTTTCGCGGATGGCGCGCGGGTTCTGGCAGTGCCCGAGGAGCGCCGCCTGGTCGATGACGCCCTGGGTGAAGAGCTCCCAGAGGTGGTCGTCGAGCAGGAACATCCCGAGGTTGCGGCTCGTCTGGATCGTGCTCGGGACCTTGAACGTCTCCTTCTTGCGGATGTGGTTCTCGATCGCCGGGGTCATGATCATGACCTCGAAGCCGGCCACCACGCCCTTCCCGTCGGCGCGGGGCATGAGCTCCTGGCTGATGACGGCGATCAGGGCCACGGAGAGCTGGACGCGCACCTGCTCCTGCTGCTCCGGGGGGAACTGGTCGATGATGCGGTCGACGGTGCGCGCAGAGCCCGTCGTGTGCAGGGTGCCGAACACGAGGTGGCCGGTCTCGGCGGCGGTGATGGCCGTCGCGATCGTCTCGAGGTCGCGCATCTCGCCCAGCAGGATCACGTCGGGGTCCTCGCGCAGGGCGCGCCGGATCGCCTCGCCGAAGGTGGGCACGTCCGTCCCCACCTCGCGCTGCGTCACGATCGATTTCTTGTGCTCGTGGAAGTACTCGATCGGGTCCTCGATCGTGATGATGTGGACGTCTTGGTTTTCGTTGATGTGGTTGACCATCGTGGCGAGCGTGGTCGTCTTGCCCGAGCCCGTGGGCCCCGTCACGAGCACGAGGCCGCGGGGTCGGTCGAGGAGCTCGATCACGCGCTCGGGGAGCCCGATCTGCTGGAACGACAGCAGGCGCGTCGGGATGAGGCGGCACACCATCGTGTCCGTCCCCTTGCTCCGGAAGATCGCCACGCGGAAGCGGGCCTTCGTGCCGTACGCGTAGCCGAAGTCGGCGCTCCACACCCGCTGGAACTCGTCCCACTTGCCGGGCGGGCAGATCTCGCGCACGAGCGCCGTCGTCTCCTCGCGGGTCAGCGCGGGGATCGTGAGGTTGCGCAGGTGGCTGCGGATCCGGAGGACCGGGGGGCGCCCCACGGCGATGTGCAGGTCGGAGGCGTTCTGCTCGACCATGAGGTCGAACAATCGGTACAGGTCGGGACCTTGGAGGGGCATGGGCGGGACTTCGGGGGACTTCGGGGGACTTCGGGGGACTTCGGGGGACTTCGGGGGACTTCGGGGGACTTCGGGGGACTACCGGGGACTTTCGGGGGACTACCGGGGACTTTCGGGGAAGTCGGACGGGGTTCGCGAGGACGGGGCGGCGGGAGGCCGGTCCGCACGAGCGCCGGGAAGGGAGCCGGAGGGAAGGGAGCCGGAGGGAAGGGAGCCGGAGGGAAGGGAGCCGGAGGGAAGGGAGCCGGAGGGAAAGGAGGCAGAGTGAACGAGCCGGTGCCGGGCGGCCGTCGGGGGGAGCGGTGCGGCGCGATCCCCGGGGGATCGGCAACTCGGTTACCAGGGGGCGCCGGGGGGCCTTACCCCGTTGCCGCAGCGAGGTCCTCCCGCTTGGAGACCGTGAGGATCTCCTCGATCGTCGTGACCCCCTCGAGGACCTTGCGCACGCCGTCCTCGAGGAGGCTCTTCAGGCCGCCGGTGAGGCGGGCCTGATCGCGCAGGCGCATGCTGCTCTGGCGCTTGAACGTCGCCTCGCGCAGCCGGCCGTCCATCTCGAGGAGCTCAAAGAGGCCGACGCGGCCGCGGTAGCCCTCGAAGCGGCACTCGCGGCACCCGACCGCGCGGTAGATCGTCCGGCCCTGCAGGTCCTCGGGGGTGAGGCCGACGGAGCGGAGCAGGGACGGCTCGGGCGCCATGGGCTGACGGCACGAGACGCACAGGCGGCGCACGAGGCGCTGCGCCATGACCGCCATGACCGCCGTGGACACGAGGAACGGCTTCACGCCCATGTCGATGAGGCGGGTGAGCGCCGACGGGGCGTCGTTGGTGTGGAGCGTCGAGAACACCAGGTGGCCCGTCAACGAGGCCTGGATCGCGATCTCGGCGGTCTCCTTGTCGCGAATCTCGCCCACCAAGATGATGTTGGGGGCCTGGCGGAGCATGGCGCGCAGGATCCGCTGGAAGTCGAGCCCGATCCGGTGCTTCACCTCGCACTGGTTGACCCCCTCGAGGTGGTATTCGACGGGGTTCTCGGCGGTGATGATCTTGACGTTGGGCTTGTTGAGCGTCTTCAGCGCCGCGTACAGCGTCGTCGTCTTGCCCGAGCCCGTCGGGCCCGTGACCAAGAAGATGCCGTTGGGGCGCCGGATGATCCGCTCGAACCGGTCGCGGTCGTTGCCGATGAAACCCAGGCGGTCCAGGTCTACCAGGCCCTGCTCGCGGTCGAGGATGCGCATGACGACGCTCTCGCCGCGCGATGCGGGCACCGAGGACACGCGCATGTCGATGGGCCGGCCGAACAGCTCCGTCTGGATGCGGCCGTCCTGCGGCTTGCGCTTCTCCGCGATGTCCATCTTCGCGAGGACCTTGACGCGGGTGACGACGGACCCCGAGAGGTCGACGTCGAGGCTCGCGGCCTCGTAGCAGACGCCGTCGACGCGGTACCGGACCCGCACCCGCTCGGCCGAGGGCTCGATGTGGATGTCGGACGCGCGCGCCGTGAGCGCCTTCTCCATCAGGTCCTGGACCAGGCGGATGACGGGGGCCTCGGGGTCGGCAACCTCCTCCTTCTTGCCCTTGCCCGCGGTGGCGGCCGGGGCCTCGGCCCGTTCGCCGAGGCCGTACGTCTCCGCCCGCGCGTTACGCATCGCGCTCGGGGTCGTGAGCGCGAACACCAATTCGCGGTTCAGCGCGAACCGGAGGTCGTCGGCGACGAACGTGACCATCGGGTCGTCGGCCGCGAGGATCAGTTTGCCGTCCTGGAGTTTCACCGGAACGACGTTGAAGTCCTGGACGATCTTCTTCGGGACGAGGTCCGCCACCGGGGGGGGGATGCGGAGGCGCGACAGGTCCACGAACGGCAGCCGGTACTGCCGGCAGAGCCCCTTCGTCACCTGCGCCTCGTCGCAGAACCCGAGCTCGATGAACGCCTGCCCGATCTTGGTGCCGGGCTTGGAGCGCTTGAGGTAGTCGAGCGCCTCCTGGACCTTACGGTCGTCGAGGACCCCCATTTCGATCAGGATCTGACCGATCGGCTTCTGCGCGGAAGACATGTCCGGGGGGACGCTCCGGGAGGGGGGGCAACGTATAGCACGCACCATGCCGTGCCCGCCAACGGGGTTTCCCGACGCGAGGCCCGGGGGCGCGCCCGCGAGGCGGGCCCCGGACGACCGGAGGCCGTGGGCCGGGCCGGGGCGGCCGGGGTCCGCCGTGCTACGTTCCCCCGTCCATGCACCCCCGCACGCTTCGGGGCGGCCTCGTGGCGGCCGTCCTCGCCCTCTCCCCCCTCGCCGCCTGCTCGACCCCCAAACGGGAGGCGGTCCGCGACGCCACCCTCAACCGGGAGTCGCCCCGGGCCGCGTACGAATACCTGAAGGCCATGGTCCGGGCGGAGCAGCCCGAGGCGGAATGGAACGCGTTCTCGCCGGCCTTCAAGCGGCGCCTGAGCCAACAGGTCGGCCGCACGATCGACGTCGGCGACTACGTCCAGGCGCGTTCGACCGTGGCGACGAACAAGCGGAAGGAGCTCCAGCTCCTCCTCGAGAGCGAGGTCGTCGGCGACAAGGCCGCAGGCGGCGACGTCGCCGTCGTCACGATCCGGGCCGGCAACCAACAGGCCCGCCCGCGGTTCGTGAAGCTGACGACGTGGGAGCTGTTCTTGAAGGGCGAGGGCGAGCCCGTCGCGGAGTTCGTCCCGACGACGTCCGACGTGATCCAGATCTCCCCCACCGGCGCCGTCGAGCTGCGGATCGCGCCGTCGGACGCCACCGCCTCGTTCCTGCGCGACATCCCGCAGGACCGCATCCAGGGCTTCGCGATCCACGAGTACTGGTACCTCGACGATTTCGGCGGGATCGAGGCGGCGGTCCTGAACGGGCTCCGCGGCGAGAAGGGCGGCGCGCCGGACGGCGGCGACGACGCCCCCACCCCGCGCGGCGCCGCGCCCGGCGGCCGTCCCCCGCCCGAGCCGGAGCCGGCGCCGCTCCCTGACCCGTACGCCCCGCCGCCCCCGCCGGCGCCGGGCCCGGGCTCGCCCGACGGCGCCCCGCCCGACAGCCCCATCGGTTCACCGGGCTAGCGCGAGCGGGTCGCGGAAATCGGACCCGCGCGGGCCCCGGCCGCGCCGCCGCGGAACGGGGTCGCCGCCGTCGGGCCCGTGTCGCACAATGCCGCGCCCACGACAGGAGGTCGCGTTGAAGACGATCTACGAGTTCGGGCCCGGACGCGCCGACGGCGACGGAAGTTGGAAGGAACTGCTCGGGGGCAAGGGCGCGGGCCTCGCGGAGATGTGCCGCCTCGGCCTCCCGGTGCCGCCCGGGTTCACGATTCCCACGACCGTCTGCCCGCGCTTCTACGCATCCGGCGGCAAGGTCCCCGCCGACGTGATGGCGGGCGTCCGCAAGGCCATCAGGCGCCTCGAGAAGGAACTCGGCCGCGGGTTCGGCCAGGCCGACCGGCCCCTCCTCGTCTCGGTGCGCTCCGGCGCCGCGGTCTCCATGCCCGGAATGATGGATACGGTGCTCAACCTCGGCCTCTCGGCCGCCTGCGTCGAGGGGCTGGCGAAGCTGTCCGGGAACCGGCGGTTCGCGCTCGACGCCCGCCGCCGCTTCCTCCAGATGTTCGGCGACGTCGGCGCCGGCGTCGACCACGACACGTTCGAGGACGTGCTCGCCACCGCCAAGCGCGAAGCCGGCACGGCGCTCGACACCGGGCTCGACGAGGCCGCGCTCGAGCGCGTGATCGAGCGGTACCTCGAGGCGTACCGCGCGCACACCGGGAAGCCGTTCCCCGAGGACCCGTGGGAGCAGCTCGAGCGGTCGATCGCGGCGGTCTTCGGCTCCTGGGAGAGCGATCGCGCGGTGAAGTACCGTAAGATCCACGGCATCACGAACCTCGGCGGCACGGCGGTCAACGTGCAGGCCATGGTGTTTGGCAACCTCGGCGAGCGGTCGGGCACGGGCGTGGCCTTCACGCGCGACCCGTCCACCGGCGAGAACGTGTTCTACGGCGAGTTCCTGATGAACGCGCAGGGCGAGGACGTGGTGGCGGGCATCCGCACCCCCGAGCCCATCGCGGACCTCGCGAAGCACCTCCCCGCGGCCCTCTCCGAGTTGATGCGCATCCGCACGCTCCTCGAGCGCCACTACGGCGACATCCAGGACATCGAATTCACCATCGAGGAGGAGCGGCTGTACCTGCTCCAGACGCGGCGGGGCAAGCGCACCGCCGCCGCGGCCGTGAAGGTCGCGCACGACCTCGCGAACGAGGGCCGCATCTCGCGCGAGGAGGCGGTGTCGCGGGTCGAGCCGACGCAACTGGACCAACTGCTCCACCCGTCCTTCGACCCGGACGCACGCCGCCGCGTGATCGCGACGGGCCGCCCGGCGAGCCCGGGCGCCGTCACGGGGAAGGTCGTGTTCACCGCCGAGGAGGCCGAGAAGCGCGCCGGCGCGGGCGACGCGGTGATCCTCGTGCGCAACGAGACGAGCCCCGAGGACATCGGCGGCATGCACGCGGCCCAGGGCATCCTCACGGCCACGGGCGGCATGACGTCGCACGCGGCGGTGGTGGCCCGCGGCATGGGCAAGTGCTGCGTGGCGGGCGCCGGCACCGTCCGCATCGACTACGACGCCGAGCGGTTCGTGGCCGGCGACGTCGTGGTGAAGGCCGGCGACGTGATCTCGCTGGACGGCACGGCCGGCGAGGTGCTCCTCGGCGCGGTGCCGACGAAGCCGGCCGTGGTGACGAAGGAGTTCGACACGTTGCTCGGCTGGGCCGACGACCTCCGGCGCCTCGGCGTGCGGACCAACGCCGACACCCCGCGCGACGCCGAGGTGGCGTTCCGCTACGGCGCCGAGGGCATCGGCCTGTGCCGCACCGAGCACATGTTCTTCGACGGCGACCGCATTACCGCCGTCCGCGAGATGATCCTCGCCGAGGCCAAGGAGGCCCGCGACGCGGCGCTCGCCAAGTTGCTCCCCATGCAGCGCCACGACTTCGTGGGCATCTTCAAGGAGATGAAGGGCAAGCCGGTCACGATCCGGCTCCTCGACCCGCCGCTGCACGAGTTCCTGCCCCACGAGCCCGAGCAGGTCCGCGCCGTCGCGGCGAGCCTCCGGCTCCCGGAGGCCGTCGTGCGCGACCGGGCCCGCCGGCTCCACGAGATGAACCCCATGCTCGGCCACCGCGGCTGCCGCCTCGGCATCACGTTCCCCGAGATCTACGAGATGCAGGTGCGGGCGATCTACGAGGCCGCCGTCGCCGAGGCGAAGGCGAAGCGCCCGGTGCACCCCGAGGTGATGATCCCGCTGGTCGGCACCCGCAAGGAACTGGCCCTCCTCCGCGAGGGCCTGACGAAGGTCGCCGAGGCCGTGCTCGCGAAGGCGAAGGTGCGGATGCCGATCGTGTTCGGGACCATGATCGAGGTGCCCCGCGCGGCCCTGCGCGCCGAGCACATCGCCCACGAGGCCGAGTTCTTCTCCTTCGGGACGAACGACCTGACGCAGATGACCTTCGGCTACAGCCGCGACGACGCCGGCAGCTTCCTCCCGACCTACATCGAGAAGGGCATCCTCCCCGAGGACCCGTTCCAGTCCCTCGACCAGGACGGCGTGGGCGAACTGATCTCCATGGCGGTGGAGCGCGGACGGCGCACGCGGCCCGACCTGAAGGTGGGCATCTGCGGCGAACACGGCGGCGACCCGAAGAGCATCGCGTTCTGCCACCGCGCGGGCCTCGACTACGTCTCGTGTTCGCCCTACCGCGTGCCGGTGGCGCGGCTGGCCGCGGCGCATGCGGCGATCGCCGAGCGCGCAGCAGCGAAGGCCGCGAAGGCGCGCGGCACGTCGCCGAAGGTCACCGCGAAGCCGAAGGTCACCGCGAAACCGAAGGCCACCGCGAAGCCGAAGGCCACCGCGAAGCCGAAGGCCACCGCGAAGCCGAAGGTCACATCGAAGCCGAAGGTCACATCGAAGGCCCGGCCGACCGGGAAGAAGGCGCCAGCGAAGCCTCCCACGGCGAAGCGGCCCGGGCGCACGCTCATCGCGACCAAGGCCCGTCGCTGACGCAAGGCCCGCGCGCCGACAGGGGTCGCCCCGTCGGCGCGCGCGTCACCGGGCGGGCGCGTGCGGGGCGGGCGCGGGCCGGTCCGCCGGCGGCCCGTCCGACGTCGTCGTCGGCGGGGCGGCTTCCGCGAGACCGACGACGCGCCACGCGCCGTCGGCCGCCCGCCGGAGCGTGAGCGTCAGCGTCGCGGCGCCACCTTCGACGACGACCTCGACGTCGGCTTCGGCGTCGCCGGCCGGGACCGGCGCGCCGACGCTCCGCGCCCGGAGGCCGTAGCGCTCGTGCAGGTCCTGCACGGTCCCGGCGACATCGTCGGCCCGGGCGGGCGCGGCGGCGCGGTCCTTACGGTCGGCGGTGAGGGCGGCAAATCGCGCGGGGTCGTTGGTGTCCACGGCGACGAGCATCGCCGCGGCGGCGGCGGCCGCGGGGTGCGCGGCGGCGACGGGCGGCGGCGACGCGTCGCGGCCGCACCCGGCGAGGGACGCGAGGCCGAACACGAACGCAACGAACGCCGGGCCTCGCGTCCCGGGACGGGGTCCGTTCACAGGGGCACCTCGACGGCGTCGAGCAGGTCGGCGACCACGCGCTCGCGTTCGTCGGCCGTCGCGTCGCCGCCGGCGCCGGTGCCGAGGACGCGATGGGCGAGGACGGGCACGGCGAGGGCCTTCACGTCGTCGGGGAGGACGTAGCTGCGGCCCTCAAGGAGGGCGCGGGCCTGGGTGGCGCGCGACAGCGCGAGGGACGCGCGCGGGCTGGCGCCGAGCGTGAGGTGCTTGTGGCCGCGCGTGGCTCGGACGACGGCCAGGAGGTAGTCCACGACGGGCGGCTCCATCCGGACCGCGCGTACGGCCTCCTGCATGCGGACGACGTCGGCGCCGGTGACGACGGGCTTCAGGTCGTCGAGGGGGTGGCGCTCGCGCTGCGCGGCGAGGATGGCCTTCTCGTCGGCGAGGGACGGGTAGCCCATGCGGACGCGGACGAGGAAGCGGTCGAGTTGGCTCTCGGGGAGCGGGTACGTGCCCTCGAACTCGTAGGGGTTCTGCGTGGCGACGACGAGGAACGGCTCGGGGAGCGTGTGGGTCGTGCGGTCGACGCTCACCTGGCGCTCGTTCATGGCCTCGAGCAGCGCGGACTGCGTGCGCGGGGTGGCGCGGTTGATCTCATCGGCGAGGAGGACGTGCGTGAAGACGGGGCCGGGCTTGAAGTCGAAGCGGCCGGACGCGGCGTCGTAGACGGAGACGCCGAGGACGTCGCTCGGCAGGAGGTCGGGCGTGAACTGGACGCGGCGGAAGTCGCAGTCGATGGACCGGGCGAGGGCCTTGGCGAGGACGGTCTTGCCGACGCCGGGGACGTCCTCGAGGAGGACGTGGCCGCCGGCCAGGAGGCCCGTGAGGACGAGGCGGACGGTGTCGGGCTTGCCGAGCACGACGCGGCGGACGTTCTGCTCCAGCGCGGACAGCAGGGTCGCGACGTCACCGGGGGTGCTCATGCCGGGAGTCTACTCGGTTCCGCCCTCCGGTGTCTGACACCCGTTGGCGGTGCCGCCATCCGGTGTCGGGCACCCGTTGGCGAAACGTCCCCCGGTCGGCGGGGTCGGCGGGGTCGGCGGAATCGGCGGGATCGGCGATGAAACCGGGGCGCAGGATGCGGATCCGGCCGCGCCCCAACACAACGAGCGGTCCTGCGGACACCCGCAGAACCGCTCGTCGGAGCGACCGGTGCGCGAACCCCACGCCGCCGCAGAGGCGACGTGGCGCCCCGCGACTATCGCTTGCTGAACTGGAACCGAGCGCGCGCGCCGCGCTGGCCGTACTTCTTGCGCTCCTTGCGGCGGTCGTCTCGGGTGAGGTGACCGGCCTCGCGGAGTTTCGGCAGGAGCGTCTCGTCGGACTTGACGAGCGCACGGGCGAGCCCGTGACGCACCGCGTCAGCCTGACCCTGCGCGCCGCCACCGGCCACGCGCACGTGGACGTCGAACTTGCCGACGACGTCGCACGCGACGAGGGGCGAGCGCAGCGAGCCGCGCTGGTCCGTCGTCACGAAGAACTCGTCGGCCGGCTTGCCGTTCACCACGATGGTGCCGTTGCCGGGCAGGAGGCGCACCCGCGCCACCGCCGTCTTGCGCCGACCCGTACCCCAGATCACGTTCTTCGCGTCCGCCATGGTGCGTTAGCCCTTCTTCGCCTTCTTCGCCGTGCGCGCCGCCTTCGAGGTCCCGAGCGCGAGCGGCTGGGGGTCCTGGGCGTGGTGCGTGTGAGTCGCACCCTTGAACACCTTGAGCTTCGAGAGCATGTGGCGCCCGAGATCGGTCTTCGGGAGCATGCGGCGCACCGCAAGCTTGATGACGTCCTCGGGGTGCTTCGCGATCATCTGCTCGTAGCCGACCGTCACGAGCCCGCCGACGTACCCGGTGTGGTACCGGTACACCTTGTTCTCGCGCTTGCGGCCCGTGACCTGGACCTGCTCCGCGTTGACGACGACGACGAAGTCGCCGGTGTCGGCGTGGGCCGTCCAGGTGGGCTTGTGTTTCCCCTGGAGGATCCGCGCGACGCGCGTGGCCATGCGGCCGAGAACCTCCTGGGAGGCGTCGACGAGGTACCAACGGGCGGCCGCCCGCTGGGTCGTGGCGCAAGTCGTGGTCATGGTTCGGTCCGGTCCTCTCCCGCCGCGACGGAGCGAGCCCGCGGATTGCGGGGCCCGGGCGGAGAGTGAAGGGCGGAGGGTATCCGCAGTGCGACCCCGGTCAAGGCAGGGACCAGCCCGATCCCCGACGACCGCCGCCCCACCGGGGGTCACCGTGGCCGCAGGAGCAACGTCCGCACCCGCGCCGGGGGGGGCAGCCCCGGCCACGGCGCGCCGCCCGCCCCCCCATCCGCCGTCGCGTCGCCCGCGAACGCCCGGCCCCCGATCGCGTCCCTCCCGGTCCGCCCGAGCAGCGGCATCGCCCACGCGGGGATCTCGTCGGTCGCCGCGAGGCCGGTCGTGTCGCCTCGGCCCGGGCGCTCGACGACGATCCAGCCTTCGCCGTACGGGGCGAGGGCGAGGCGCAACCCCTCGGCGTCGCGCACGACGCGGAACCCGAGCGTGCGGACCGCATCCGGGGACGCGAGGCCCGGCCCAGCCGGGCCCACCCAGCCCCGGGGGCCGGCCGCGACGTACGACGCCTCCACCCGACGCCCGCCCGCGCCGCCGGTCTCGAGGACGACGGTCTCCACCGCCGGCGCCGACGGCGGGACCGGGAGGATCGCCACCTCGAGCGTCGCGAGCGTCGAGAGGACGACGAGGGCGACGAGCCGACGTCGGCGGAGCCACGCGGCGACGAGACCGAGGAGCGCCGTGGCGACCGCGGTGAAGCCGACGAGGTCTCGGACGGGGCCCCCGTCGAGCACGAACCGCCGGGCCCCGCGCGGCGCGGGGGGCGGCGAGGTCGCGCCGTCGAATGCGGTGAACAGGCGCGGGCGCGCGAGGCCGGCCGCGATCAGGTGGGCGACGTCGCGGAGCGCGTCCGCGCGCGCAAGGTGCCCGGCGCCGAAGCCGACCGCGCCCGCGACGCCCGCCGACGACGGCGCGTCGGGACCGAGCCGGCGCGCGAGCGCCGTCGGCCACGGACGGCCGGCGGGCGGTCCGACCACGAGCCCGCCGCGGCGGGCGAATCCCGCGACCGCGTCGGCGCGCCGCGCGTCGTCGTCCCCGCCCCCGAGCACGACGACGTCGAACGGGTCAAGGTCGCGGGCGTCGGCGACATCCACCGGCGCGACCCGCACGGACGACGCGCCGTGGACCCCCGGCGCGTCGAACACGCCCAACAGGAGCACCGCGGGCCCGCCGCGCGGCACGTCGGCGACCGCGCCCTCCGGCACAGGAATCCACGTCGCCGCAGCGCCGGGCGGCGCGCTCGCGGGCCACGCGTCGAGGCGCGGCGCGCGCGCGAAACGGCCGACGCGGCGCGCGGCGCCCGGCCCGGGAGGCGACGTCCACGTCGTCGGGACCCCCGCGGCGGCCCCGGCAGCGGGGAGGTCTTCGGCCGCGCTGCGCTCCCGGAGCGGCGACGTAGGTGCGCGCAACGTGGCCGGGACGGCGACCACGTCCGCCGCGTCGAGCGCCGCACCGCCCCCGAGCCCGAGCGTCGCCGCGGTCACGATCGCCGCGCGCGCCCTCGGGCCGACGGCGGTGGCCGCGAGGCCCGCGGCGACGGCGACGACAACGAATGCGACGGGGACGTCGAGCGGCCCCGCGGCGCGGTGGAGCGCCGCGGCCGCGGGCAGCGCGACGAGCACCGCGGCGAGCACGTGTGCGGGCCGCGCGGTCCGCGTCGCGGGCACGACGACGGCGACGAACGCGGCCACCACGACGAGCATCGCGGACGCGACCGCCGGCAGCGCGCTCGGCACGAGCGCCGCATCGCCGCCGATCCACGCGCTCGCGAGGAGCGCGACCAGGATCGCGGCGAGGACGGGGACGGCGCGGTCCTTCATCGCGCCCTCGCCCACGCCCGGGCCTCGCGTCCCGCGTCCGGGTCCGCGGCGCGCGGTCGTCGTCCGACGCCCGCGGCGGCGCCCCCTCGGGCGGCGGACATGCGCCCCCCGCAGCGGGTCGCAACCGCGAGGACCGGAATCCGCGGCGGCGGCGCGCGCGGGATCCCGGGGATCCGCGACGGCAGGGGCCGTCCCCGCGCGCTCACCCGTCCGAGCGGAGGCCGAGGTCGCGGAGGCCGGGGGGAAAGCGCACGTCCAGGGGCCGTCGGTCGGCGACCGGTCGCGTGGCGAGGAGGTCGAGGAGCCGGTCGCGCTTCACATCGTACGGGTCCTCCCGCGTGACGCCCGCGAGGTCCCGCTCCGTGCGGCCCCACTGCACGCTGCGCCCGTCCGACAGGAGCAACACGACCTCGCCCTTCATGCGCGAGCGCGACGTCGCGGGGAAGCCCGCGACGTCCACCGCGTCCACCTTCGGCGCCGCGAGGCCGAGGAGTTCCTGGTTGAGCCGGTTGGCGACGCGCGCCGCCGCGAGGCCCTCGGCCACCTGCTCCTTGGAGTCGGCCCAGCGCCGTCCCACGCCCGGGCAGACCGCCTCGACGCCGGACACCACCACCGCGCGGTGCTGCTTCAGGAACGGCTCGTAGGTGTGGGGCTCGAGGACGACGCCGTCGTTGTCCACCGGCAGCGCGACGTAGGTGGGGCCCTCGCCGCGCCGCGCCTCCGGCCAGCGGGCCTTGAAGCACGCCAGCGGGGTCCGCACCGTCGCGCGCACGCGGACTTCCGCGGGGAACCGCACGTCCACGTCGAGGACCTCGCGGATCATCGGGTGCGCGGCGAGAAGCTCGCGCAGGCGACGGTCGAGGGCCGCGTCGAACGTACACGGGCGGTGGACGAGCTCCTTCGGCCAGAGGGCCGCGAGGCCCTCGCGCAGCGCGGTCGCCATCCGCTCGTCCACATGCGTCGGCAGGTCGACGAAGGCGACGGCCTCCGGGCCCAGACGGTACGCGGGCATCCGCGCCACGGCGACCCGGGCCTGACGCACCGCGACCGCGCAGACCAGCAGCGTCAACGCGAGGCCCAGCCCCCAGGCCAGCGAGCGGCCGAGGCGCGAGGAGAGCAGCGCGAGGAACCGGGCGATGGGGTCGGAGGGGGACGAGGGCATGGGGAGGGGAATGCACCATCCGACGAGGGAGCGCCCCGCGCCGTCGGCACGTTCACCTTGAGGTGGATCGGCTCGGCCGGGGCCCGTCCCCACCGAACGGACGCCGAACGCCGCCCCCCCACCTTGACCCTCCCTCGGGGCCGCGCCACCCTCGCGCCCATGACCGACCCCGCGGCGAAGCGCCCCTCCCCGTTGACGGCCTTCTTCCGCAAGGAGTCGGCGGGGCTCGAACGCCTGCTGTTCGCGCTGGTCCCGGCCTTCCTGATCGGCGGGTTCGTGATCGTCCTCGTCGGGCGGCGCGAGGGGCTGTGGACGCTCCTCGCCGTCGCCGTCGTCGGCTTCTTCCTCTCGAAGCGGATGTTCCGGCCGTAACGCGGGTCTTCGCGCGGCGCCCGCAGGCCGCTATGGCGACGTGTTGAAGTGGATGTCGTCGGAGCCGGCGCGGTTGTCGGCCCACGCGGCGTAGACCCGGCGGTTCGCGCAGACGATCGCGGCGGCAGTCGAGGTCCCGGCCCCGGGGCCGTCGGTGTCGAGCCGTACGTCCACGCCCCACGTCGCGCCGCCGTCCACGGACCCCGCCAGGTACACGTCGTAGGCCCCGTTGCGGTCGTCGGCCCACGCGACGAACACGTCGGTCGCGTTCCCGGTCATGACGACGCCACTCGACGCGGCGGACCCCGCGAGCCCGGCGTCGAGGCGGACGTCGCTCCCGAGCCACGTCGCGCCGCCGTCGGCGGACCGGCGGAAGCGCACGTCGCCGAAGCCGTCCCGGGTGTCGATCCAGGCAACCCGCACGGCGGCGCCACTGCGGTGGAGCACCGGCACCGTGGACGTCGCGGCGCCCGCCAGGTCCGTGTCCACGCGCACGTCCGCGGCCGACCACGTCGCGCCGCCGTCCGTCGTGCGAGAGCACCGCACGTCCCCCAGCCCGTTTCGGCGGTCCTCCCACACGACGGTCGCACCCGCCCCGTCGCACGCGACCGTCGGCCGCAGCGACACCGCCGTCCCGGGGCCGTCCGTATCGAGTCGGACGTCGGCCGCGAGCCACGTGACGCCGCCGTCCGCGCTGGCGTTCGCGTAGACGTCGGGGAGCCCATTCCGCTGGTCCGTCCACGTGACGTAGACGTGGGCGCCGGACGCTTCGACGCGAGGCTCGAGCGAGTTCGCCGCGCCCGCGAGGTCCGTGTCGAGGCGCACGTCGGCCGCGAGCCAGGTGACGCCGCCGTCCGCGGAACGGTTCAGGTGGACGTCGCGCGCGCCGCTGCGCGCGTCCTGCCAGACCGCGTACACGTTCGTGCCGACGAGCGCAAGTCGCGGCGCGTCCGAGGCGGCGCCGCCGGCGAGGTCCGTGTCGAGGCGCACGTCGGGAAGGAGCCACGTCGCCCCGCCGTCGAGCGAGCGGTTGAAGAAGACGTCGGTCGCGCCGTTCCGGTCGTCCTGCCACACGACGTAGATCGCCTGGCCGCGGACGACGACGCGGGCGTTCGTGCTGTTCACCAGCCCCGCGGGCAGTCGCGGGACGCGCAGGTCCTGGGCCATCCACGACGCGCCGGCGTCGAGGGACGTGCGGACGAAGACCTCGCTGGTGCCGGTGCGCTGGTCCTGCCACACGACGGCGACGGTGTTCCCGTCGCAAGCGACCTGCGGTGCCAAGCTGCCCGCGGCGCCCGCGACGTCGGTGTCCAGGCGCACGTCCGCGGCGAGGAAGTTCGGCGCGTAGAACGGCGGCGGGGTCGGAGGGATGCCGCCGCCGCCACCGCCACC
>Ga0105047_10004331_pt1 | contig 24731 bp, 16 predicted proteins | sample MAT04_FD_78384 | JGI IMG/M metagenome (GOLD analysis project Ga0105047, IMG submission 78384) | Freshwater microbial communities from Lake Fryxell liftoff mats and glacier meltwater in Antarctica - MAT-04 (megahit assembly) | ecosystem: Environmental > Aquatic > Freshwater > Ice > Liftoff...
AAGCAGGAGCTTTGCGCATGTTTTGCACTCAATTGTTTGCAGTTTGCAAACAGCGTCAGCCCCTGATGCTATTGAGTTTTGCCCCGGAATGGCGCGGTTTTGTTAGCACCGCAGGTGCATCCGGTGTGTCGGCTTTTGGAGGCTGGGCCGCCCGACTCGCCCGAACCGGGTTCAGCGCCACCCGGTATCTGCCTTCGCAGGCCGGGGCAAGGTGGGTTCGCCAATCATGATTCAAGGCGAGATCAGTCGGAAATACTGTTGCTGAGCCGAGTGGATAGGCAGCCGGTAAGGGGAGCCGCTGTTCAAGGCCGTCCAGATGGCGTTGGAGCCGGTGGCACCGAGCACGGGAATCGTGTCGAGATAGCAGTTGAGCGAGGTCCATGGCAGGACGGCGTTCGTGCCTTCGATGGGGAGGTTAATCTGCGGCGGCAACACATAGTCCCACGTCAGTTTGAGAAAACTGTCCTGGACGGAAAAGCCATCCACCGCGACGCGCTAGGTTTGTCCAGCGACAGCGTTGAACTGCACTCGGCTGTAGAGCAGCGCGGCGCTGGCATTCACGTCCTCGTTGGAGACGATGAGCGAGAGCGCGTTCACGCTGTTGCCGGTGTAAATGCCGCGGCTGGTGTCGAACGCGCTGCCCTGCTTGTCGAACCCCACCGGGCCGTTCGCTGGCGCGGTCCAGTTGAGCCACACGGAACTGCCACCCGTATTGCCGCCGTGGTTCGGCTCGCCCGCCTCCTTCGTCGCACCGACGGTAATGCCGTTGGTCGAACTAATGTAGCTCGACAGCGTCCAGGCGTCGGCCAAGTTATCATTGGGGGCACCGCATTGGCGCAGAGGGCGACAAATTGAATTCCTCGAATAATTCCAGTGTGGAGGTTCATAGTATTGGTTTGGCTTCAAACCGTTCAACATGCGGCCAATTGAAAGACCCCGTTACCGCACGCGATGGTCGGGAAACTGGTCGGCCCGCGCCTGGCTCCAGCGCAGGCCCGTCACATGGCCATCGGTGTAAATGTAGTTCGCGCGACCCCCGTGGCGGTCGTGGCGAATCCAACCTTGATCGCCATAGGGGCCACTGCCCCAGCGCACCATTGCCGCTTCGCCCACCCAGGTGTCGTAGTCATCTTGGGCCACGCTGCCGTAGTCAGAGTTGTTCGCGGCGTTCAGCGCCTCCGAATTGCGTTCGGAAAACATGATGATATTGGGGTTGGGCAGCGCATTGATCGCGGCATCCGTGGCGAAGCCGGACAGGGCACCCTCCAGCGCATAGCGCGCCGACCGGTGGGTGAAGATCGAGTTCAGCAGATAGTTTTCGATCGCCAGATGATCGTTCTGCGCCAGGGCAAGTTCAGAACCGGGCGGAGGTGACTCACTGGTGCTGGTAATGCCGCCATTGTAGTCAGTCAGGTTGCGGGCCAGGTTTTGCGAACGCGGGGCGCGATCTGAGGGACAGAAAGGCGCGCGGCGATCGTTCAAGTAAGGTTGGAAGAAGATCACCCAGGGCTTTTCCGCATGGCTGTTGCCCATGCCGCCGCCCAGCACACCACTCAAGTCGCTGGGCAGGGTGTCCACCTGACTGCCATCGTCGAGCACCCAGCCTTCGTGATGGTGGAACAGTCCGCCGTTGTGGTCGTCCATGTAGAGCCGCGCGGCGAGTGAGATTTGCCGCAAATTGGAGAGGCATCCGATTTGCCGGGCTTTTTCCTTGGCGCGAGCCAGGGCTGGCAGGAGCAGGCTGGCCAAGATGGCAATGATCGCGGTGACAACCAGCAGTTCGATAAGAGTGAAGGCTCCTTTGCATGGCGCGCGAAAGTGGGACGCGCTTCGCCGCCTGCACGGAGGAGCGGTTGGCCGTTTAAGGGTAAGTTTCATAATTTAGTAACCGGTTGAGAGAACTCTGGACTGAGAATGTTATGGCGAGCTGGCCGGCTTAGAACGGCAGCCATTTGAAATCGAGCGCCCGCTCCGCGAACCACGTGACTGCCACTGCGATGATCGCGACCGACCCCGCCCGCAGCACGAAATGCCGGTAGAATAACAGATGCCGCACGGCCAGCGCCAAGGGAAGGAACAGAGCGACAATGAGCAACTGGCCCAACTCCACGCCCAGATTGAAGCCGAACAGAGTAATAGCTAGATCGCCGTGGCGCAGGCCGAGGTCGCCCAGGGCATTGGCGAAGCCAAAGCCGTGGAGCAGCCCAAAGCCGAAGGCCACCAGCCAGCCGCGTTCGGCGAAGAACGGCACGAGGTTGTTCAACGCAGCCAGCACGACCGAGGCGGCGATGGCCGATTCCACCAGGCGCGCGGGCAGATGCACGATCCCGAGTGCCGCGAGACTGAGCGTGATGGAGTGCGCCACGGTGAAGGCCGTCACCACTTTCAACACGTTGACAAAAGCGGGCCGCGCCGCCACCACCGGCTCCCAGCCATCCGCGCCGTGCCGCAGCACGCCCGGCAGGAGCAGCGCAAGCAGGAAGAGGAAGTGGTCATAGCCCGTCCAGATGTGCCACATACCCTCTTTCACAAACGTAAGCCAAGCGGTGCGCGGCGCCGGCGTGGTCAGGTCGAAATGCTGGGTCGAGGTGGTCGGGCTAAAGATCGCCAGGCGCGTGCGCCCGCCGTGCTCCAGGCGCAGCAGGCCCCGATGCGAGGGATCCAGGTCGAAGAGCGCCCGGTATTGCACTTCGAGCGCGGCCACCGATGCGAGGCGGTCCACTGTGAAACGCAGTACGGCGTAAGCGCCGTCCGAGTGATGGTCCACGAGCAGTTCGGTAATGCGGAGTTGCGCTGATTGCTGTCCGCTGCGCAGGTGCAGGCGCGCGCCCGCGTAGGCGGAAAGCGCCGTCTGTCTGGAGCGCAGTTCGTCCCACGTAATCGCGCCATTGTCATCCGCATCGAGACCGATCGCGTCTTCCAGATCGCGCAGGGCGAGATGCCACTCACCGGTAACTTGCGCCGGCGTGGCGCGTACGGTTAGATACGAGTCGCTCGGCTTGTGGGCGTGCATCGGCGTGGCCGCGGAAAGGAAAACCCCCCATGCCAGGGCGAAGGCCCAGAACCTGGTCAGCTTGGGGCCAGAAAGTTTCATCGGGCAGCTTGACCAGTGATTTGGCTGGCGAGCCTCGCCAATCGCGCGTCCTCGAGATGGTTGGTCTGGATGAAGTCGAACACGGGCTGCGCGGCTGCGCGGGCCTGCGTCGCGAGGGCGGCTTCCAACAGGATGCGAGCGTCGGACGGTTCATGTTGGACGTCCCAGTTTTGCTGCGCCAGCAGCAGCGCGGACTGAGGTCGGCCCAGCAAATGCAGCGTGAACCGCGCTTCCTCCCTTTGATGCACGCGGTCCCCGCGGAGCCGGCTGGCCTCGAACCGCTCTCCCAAACTGGCGACATGCGCGTCGAACCCCGGAGGGCGGGGGGCGAGCGACTTCTCCGCCAGGGCCAGGCGCAGCAGCAGACCATCGGCGCGAGTTTCGCCCTGGAGCAGCGACGCGGCGTCCTGCGCACGGCCTTGGTCGAGCAGAAAATCCGCGTAGGCACCCAGCAGATAGCTGTCCCGCTGGCCCAAAGCGATGGCGCGCCGGTAGAATTGCTCCGCCTCCGCGGCGCGGTCGAGTCGGGCGGAGGTCTCAGCCAGAAGACCTAGCGCCCACAGCTTCTCCGATGTCGGTGCGGAGGCGCTTTCATCCAGGGCCTTCTCGAGCAGGGCGCAACTCCGCTCCGCCTCGCCAGTCAAGCTGGTCACGCTGGCTGCGGCGGTGATCGCCACTAATCCGGGCGCAAGCCGGGCCAGGGGCAGGCAGGCACGGCGGGCTTCAGCGTAGCGACCCAACACCGTCAGAATCGTCGCGCGTGTCAGTCGGGCCTGGGCATTGGCGGGATCGGATTGCAGCGCGCGATCGAGATCCGCCAGGGCATTTGTGAAATCATGCTGGCTTTGTTTGATTGTGGCGCGCAGCACCAGCACCGCGACGGGCGGTTGAGGGTCATCCCACCAGTGAGTGAGTGCGGCCTGTGCGCGCCCCAAGTAACGCGGATCGGCGTCGGCGCGGCTGCGCTCGATGTAGTGGCGGGCCAGTTCCAGAGCGAGGTGGACATTGCCTGGCGCGGCGGCCAGGCGCGTGTGCAAATTGCGCAGTTCGCGGGCTTCGGGATCAAACGCAACCGCCCGCAACCGCTCCAAAACCTGACGGCCATCCTTCGGCACGAATGGTTCCGCACGACACATCACCACACAGCAAAACGCCAGCGCCAGTCCAAGCCACAGGCTTGAGCAAGTTGGGAATAGGATCGGTTTCCTTAGCCGCATCCATGCAGTTGCGGAGCGCGGATGTCTCCGCCGCAGCCGCGGAAAACAAGGGCCAGGCCAGCTTCTCCGCCAGGTGTCCACGATCACCAAGAAGTGAGCGCGAACGCGCCAGCAGGAGCGGTTGCAAAACCCTGCGCCATTGGCTGGCGAACGTGGCTGCGGCTGGGACAGCCGCGCTCTGACGGCATCGTTACGGCTAAGTGCTGATTTCGGAACCCTGTGGGAGCCGACTTGGGGAGAGGGCCACGGTCTTCGAGCGGGCCGGGCGGCCAAGATCTGACTTTGGACGGCAGCTTCTCCGTCGCCTCCCTGCGAATGGAGGAGAGGGCGGGGGAGAGGAGGTGCGCCGGCTCGATAAGCTGGGCCGCCCGGTTTCGCAGGTTCCTGAATAATCTCGCACTGCGCAGGAGACAGCGACCCCTTGCGCCAGCTCCAACAGAATTGGAAGCGACTCATGCGTCGAAATAGCCGGACCTAGGCAATGGTCGTTGTCCGGGAGCATAGGCGGGCTTTGACGGATCCTCGGATTTCGGTTGAGGGATAGTCAAAGCCCGCCTGATTTTTCGTTTGGCGTCAGGGCACCTACCTATGGGGTTTGGACCCCAATCAGGACGTTCGTGCCCTGCACCTGTGGGCCAGACAAGCGCACGCCGCTGCGGTCGGCCTTGGCGCGGAAGAACTCTGTGCTGTCTCCGCCCTTGGGTGCCGTGAGTTTGTGCGTGGCCCCGTCATAGGTGGCCGGCGTGTTCACATACGGCCCGGTCGCCTGGGCACTGCGCTGGAGTGTGAGCGTGACCGAAGGGTCATTCGGGGATCCGGGCAGGGGTGGATTCAAATAAGGGAAGACCTGCTGAAACATGCTCGCATTAACGAGGGCGCCGTCCGTAAAAGGCAACTGGCCGGAGGGCGCGTCGTTCGTCGAGAGCAGCTTGCCCATCATGACGCGCAGGGCGATGTCCACGACGTCGTCGCCCGGACGGCGACCATTCGGGAAGCCTGCCGAGTCGTCGTTAATGACGCCAAGGTTGTCCTGTGCTCCGGCAGCGTAAGCGAACGTCGCCGTGTTGAGCCGGAGCATTTCCGCAACGGCGGTGGTGTTGTTCAGTCCGGGCACGCCAGTGAGGAATACCGTGACCAGATCCGTGCGCGGGAAGTTGGTTGGCGCGCGGACGCCGGCGGCGCCGAAGAGCAATTCGATCAATGCTGGCAGGGTTGGATGCGTGACATAGTCGGCAAACTGGGCGTCATCCTTCGGCTCGCTGGCGTTGAATTTATCCTTGTCCTTGAGGCCGATGACCACTTCGTTCACGAGCGGTTGGCCCAAGCGGGAGACTTGCACGAGATTCGTGCCGTCGTACCGGCTCGCCGTGGTCCAGCCGGCAATCACTGGGCTGACCCCGTTGGTCAACAGTGGCTTGGGCAGTTCCAGGATGAGCGAGGTGACATTTTTGTCCCCAAGGCTGTCCTTCGTGCCGTCCACGGAGCCCAGCGGATTGCTGAAGTTGATCAGGTCAAAGGTTTCGCCGAGGTTCACGACGAAGGGATCCTTGCGCTGGCCGACGAACAGCCGGCCGGGTGTGGGCGAGCCGGGAATGTTGATGTTGTAGATATAGGTGTTTGCATAGCTGTTGTAGTCCGGCAGCGTCTTATTGCCGATGTTATCCACTGGCTTGGTGAACACGGTCGAGCCGTTGGCGGCGTTGGTCAGATACTGCGCCACGCCGGTGCGGCGCGGGCCGCGAATGAGTTTCACCGAGTAGTTTTCCACCACGTTCAGGGCTGCGTTGTTGCCGGCCATAACCTGGCCGGCGACGATGAGCGGGATTTCGTTGGTGCGCTGGTTGCCCGGGGGACCGATGGGGAGGGCGAGGTGCCGGGGCGTTTGGGTGAACGCGAACTGAAAAGTCAGATCCTCCTGTCCGTCGCCGCCGTTATCCAGGTGGATCTCGTACACTCCGTTGGGATCGAGGGCGAAGTAATTCGGGCCGCCGTAGGCGTCCTGGAGCGGGAGGTAATCCGCGATGAGCGTGACAAAGTTCGAGCGCCCGGTTTCGTAACTGTTGAACAGGTAGAAGTCCGCGCAATCGAGCTTGGGGGTGGTGGTGATCAGTGGGGCCTCGCGGTGGCTGGAGGCGAGGGCGTGGGCCGCCGTGAACATTCCGACCGCGGCGAACGCGACGGCCAGTGTGGACTGATGAATCATGGATGCTTTCATAGTGTGTTAATGGTTCTGTTTTCGGTCACACAGGGAAAACGAACGGCGGGAGCGAACGGATGCACCCAAGCGTGGAAAATTTTCCGCCGCGGTGGATTGGTGGAGCGCGTCGCGGTCGCCGACACTGCCGCACGGGTGCAGGGCAGGGATACGCTTGAGTCACAGGCAAGGAGAGAAGCACAGTTTTCCCTGCGCTGTTCCTGCGCTAGGGCCCGCGGGTTGCATCCGTTCAAGCCGCGCAGTCGTTGGTGTTCTGGTGACCGCCCATTTGCCAACCCGCTTTTCGTCGGCTAGGAATCTCGCCGCATGGATCCTGGCACCGGGCAGCGCGAGGTTGACTCGCCGGGTGCCGGTCGCGCTTGGGGTGCCTAACGCCGTGAGCGAGAGACCGGAAACCTTTGAAGCAGGCTTGCTGCGACGCATCGCCGGGGGCGATAGCGCGGCCCTGGGTGAGCTGTACGACCGCCTTGCCAACATGCTCTTCGCGTTGGCCTTGCGCATCCTGCACGACCCGAAGGAAGCCGAAGACGTGTTGCAGGAGGTCTTCCTGCAAGTTTGGGACAAGGCCGCGACGTTTGACCCCAGTCAGGGACGTCCGCTGGGCTGGATGCTGACCTTGACGCGCCACAAAGCCATTGATCGCCTGCGCGCGGCCCAGCGCCGCGCGCGGCTGGTGGAAGAGTTCCAGGCGCAGGCCAGTCAGGAGGGTGCAGAACCGTCGGACGCCGTGGAGGCTGGTGGAACGGGCGACGAAACCGAGTTGGTGCGCGCGGCGGTGGCACGGTTGCCGGCGGACCACAGGCGCGCGATTGAGATGGCTTTTTTCAGCGGATTGACGCAGACCGAAATCGCCGCGGCGCTCCAACAACCGCTGGGGACCATCAAAGCTCGCATCCGCCGCGGCATGCGCAAACTGCGGGCAGAACTGGAGCCGCAATTGTCGAATGATCGAACTTCTGCGCCACACTCCTTCGGCGCTGTTACCACGTGAAAAGGGGCAACAACAAGGCAATCGAACTGGCAGCGCTCCACGCGCTCGGGGCGCTGGACGGCGCCGACGCGCACGCGTTCACCCGTCTCCGGGCCGAAAGCGCCGACGCGCGCAAGGAGTCCGCCAGCTTCGGGAGAGTCGCGGAGGCGTTGGCCGGGTCGCTACCTGACGCAGCCGAACCTTCGCCAGACTTGCGGACGCGCATCCTCAACCAGGTCAACCGGGCCAAAGCCCAGGCGGCGTTGCGGGCGCAGTTGCACGCGCTCGCGCCAAAATCCGAGGCGGGTCTGGCTTTTTTGAAACACGCGGACGTCTCGGGCTGGCTGCCGTTGCGCGTGCCCGGCGCCTTCGTGAAGCTGCTCGCATTCGATCCTGGCAGCGACCATGCCGTGCTGCTCGGCAAACTTGATCCGGGGGCGCGTTACCCCAGCCACCACCACCGGCACGGCGAAGACCTCTTCATGCTCTCAGGTGATCTCCATGTGGGCGACGAAATCATTCATGCCGGGGATTTTCACCATGCCGATGCTGGCTCCGATCATGGCGTGAACTGGTCTGAATCGGGATGCGTGTTGCTCGCCATCCTGGCAAAGGAGGATCTGTTCACGCAGTTCGGGGTGGCCTGACCGGGCGGCCGGCGCGACCAGTTCCTGGCTCGCCGGTTATGCGCACGAAATTTGCGGCGTGCCGGCCCCCCCGGGCGTGCAGCCGCAGGGAAGGATCGGTTCGGCCCCCGGCTCTGCAAGACGAGCTTTGCAGCCTGCCGCCCATGCCCCGCAAGCTGCGGATTGAATCTGAAGGCGCGATTAGCCAGGTGATGAATCGCGGGACTTGCGTTCACGCGATAGCCAGGGTTGCCGTCCGCGGCGTTGTCGCTTGATTTCTCGGTGCATTTTCTCACCTGCCGCTTTCCTGTCCCGCTTGGTTCGAATTATCTGTCCTCCGCCCGAGGCGACGGGTGTCCGGACGAGCCGGTGGTCCTTTCTGCGCCGCATCTGGTGGGCCCGGCGGGCCTTTCAGCTACTGGGACGGCGTGGTGCCCGGCGGGTTGGGATCGAGGCAAGGCCGCGGAGAAAGTTGTACCTGGCATCCCACCCAGGGGCTTCTGCTGGTGCGAGGCGGGATCCAGCGTGGATTTGCCCATCAGCCGACAAGGGCGCGGCTGGTGGCGGGGCAGGGAGGGAGTGCCAAGAGGGTTCGGAGAAAGAGCCGCAAAAACCGGTTGCGCCGAAAAAAAAGTGGGGAATTCTTGCGTGGGTGCGCGCGGGAGGTGGACTTTCTATTTGACCGCTCTTGGCCTTTTCAGTACCCCACCACGCGCTGCGTCTGCGGGCAGGCTCGCTCCCCGGCACTCAGGCAGAGCACAGAGACCGAAACACATGCTGAATACGAAGTCATTCCTGGCCGTTGATTTTGGCGCCGGCAGTTTAAAACTGGCGGAGTTTGAAGTCACCGAGGCTGGTGGGTTGCGCCTGAAACAATTCGGGCTGAAGAACCTTGGTGCCGAAGGTGCCCAGGCCAGCAAGCGCGACGTCGTGATCCGCAAGGCCCTGACGGAGTTGGTCACGGAGTTGGGGATCAAGGCCAAGCAGGTCAACGTCTGCGCTCCCGGCGTGGATGTCTTCTCGAAGTTTGTCAAACTGCCCCCAGTCGAGTCGGGCAAGATCAGCCAGATGGTGCAGTACGAGGCGCAGCAGAACGTGCCCTTCCCCTTGCAGGAGACGGTCTGGGATTACCAGATCCTGGGGACGACCGCCGCCGGCGAGTTCGAGGTTCTGCTGGTGGCCATCAAGTCCGACGTGATCGAGGGCCTGTTCAAGGTGGTGGACGAGTCCGGGCTCAAGCTGCAACTCGCCGACGTCTCCCCCGCCGCCCTCTGCAACGCTTTCCGCTACAACTATCCCGACGTCGAGGACTGCTGCATGTTGCTGGACATCGGCGCGAAGACGACCAACGTGCTCTTCTTCGAGAAGGGGAAGGTCTTCGCCCGCAGCATCGCTCTGGGAGCCAACTCCATTACCCAGGATTTCGTCAGCGAAACGAAGAAAGGCTGGGCGTTTGCGGAGGAATTCAAGCTCAAGGAAGGCTTCGTGAGCCTCGGCGGCGCGTACGAGGAGCCGGAGAATCCGCAGCAGGCCGCGTTGTCCAAGATCGCGCGCCAGTTCATGACGCGGCTGCACATCCAGGTCAACCAGACCATGCAGTTTTATCGCGGGCAGCAGGGTGGGAGCATGCCGCAGCGGGTGTATCTGGCGGGCGGCGCTTCGATCATGACCTACACGCTGCAGTTCTTTCAGGAGAAGCTGAGCGTGCCGGTGGAGTATTTTAATCCGTTCCGCAACGTCGAGTTCGATCCGGCGGTCAACCTGGAGGAGCTCTCCCGCTCGGCGCACGCCATGGGCGAAGTCGTCGGCTTGGGGCTGCGCAACCTGGCGCAGTGCCCGGTCGAGTTGAACCTGATGCCCAAGAGCACGCGGCGGCTACAGGCCTTCAACCAGAAGAAGCCCTACCTGGTGGCGACGGTGTTTTGCATCACGCTGGTGGTGTTCGCCATGGGCTACCTCTTCAACCAGCTCGCGGACGAGAAGGCGGCGACGCTCGAGAAGCTCGATGCCGAGATCCAGCCCCTGCAAATTCGCTCCACCAAGTTCACCGGCGTTCTCAAGGACCTCAAGGACGCGCGCACGGAGGCCGACCAGTTGGCGGACTGGATGAATGCCCGCCGCTACTGGGCGCTGACGTTCGAGGAGTTGCGTCGGGTGCTCGCCCGGACAGAGGGCGAGGTGGTGCAGAAGTACAAGGCGGACACCGGCGTGTGGGTGGAACGGTTCTTCAGTTTTCAGACGGCCGACAGCAGCGCGGCCAGTGGCTTTTCCGCCGAGGCCCCCGGTGGCGCCCCGGCGTCCGCCGGTGGCGGAGCGATCCCTTCGGGGATGACGCCCGAGATGCAAGCCCGCTTCGCCCGGCGTTACGGCTTGAAAGCTCCCGGAGCCCCGGCCGCCCCGGCGGAAACCGCTCCGGCGACGGCCCCGGCTGACCCCGCGGCCGCCACGCCTGCCGACCCCAACGCGCCCGCTGTGGCGGCGGACGGGAGCACGGCGACGGCGACGAATGCCCCCGGCACCGTGACGCTGGAAGTTCGCGCCATCGGTCTCGCTGACCCGACCGGCAACAATCAAATCGCCTTTGAGTTTCTCAAGGAGTTGCTCGCCAGTCCCTTGACCTTCGGGGGCACGCCGGAAGAGAAGGAAACTTCCACCAAGCTGGAAGGCACCGTCACCCCCGTCCAGGAGAGCACCAGCACATTCCTCTTCCGGGTTAAGTGGCGGCTCAAAACCCCGATCAAGTGATTGCTATGTCCTGGATCAAGCGAAACCTCTATTTTCTCGTCGGCAGCGTGATCTCGGTGGCGTTGCTGGCCGTGGCCGTCGTGTACCTGCTCGGCAGCTCCGCCAAAGACGGCGAGGTCAAGGAGAAGCTCAGCAAGAGCTACGAAGACCTCAAGAAGCTCAAGGGATTGGACCCGTCCCCGGGCAGCGTCAAGGTGGACAACATCACCAACGCCCAGGCGCAGGTCGCGGCGCTCCAGAAATACGCCCGGGAAGCCCAAGCCACCTTTCTCCCCGTTGATTCTATTCCCAACACGCCGCGCGTGGAGGGGCAGGTGTTCTCGTCCGAATTGCACAGCACCCTCAAGGGCCTGCGCAAACAAGCCGAAGCGGCCAACAACGTGACGCTCCCCACCACGAACCCGCCCTACAGCTTCACCTTCGAGTCCATCGTTCGCCAGGTGACTTTTAGGCAGCCCAGCTTGAAGGCTTTGGCCCGGCAGTTGGGCGAGGTCAAGGCCATCTCCGAGATTCTCTTCGCCGCCAAGATCACCGCCTTGGAAGGTTTCAAGCGGGTGCGCGTAGCCGCCGAGGATGACCCCGCTACCAACCCCAACGATTATCTCAATGATTCGCCCAAGACCAACGACTGGGCCGTGCTCGTCCCCTACGAAGTCACCATCCACTGTTTCAGCGCCGAACTGGCTGCCGTCTTCAGTGGCTTCGCCAATTCTAAGCATTGTTTCGTCATCCAGGCGATCAACGTGGATCCCTTGGCCCAGGCGGAACCCGATCCGTTTGGTGGCGGTGGCCCCGGGTTCGCTCCGATGGGAGCGCAGCCCTACTACGCCATGCCGGGCGCGTCCAGGATGCCAGGCCCCGACGCGATGAGTGCCCGCATGCGCAGCCGTTATGGCATGGGCGCTGGCGGCCCCGGGGGCCCGCGCGGCCAAGGTCGCTTCAATCCGCCTCCGCAAGCCGCTGTGCCCTTCCAGCCGCCGCCGACTGCTGGCAGTCCACCGCCGCCGATTGACGTGCCGGTGTTGAGCGAGCGGCCTGTGCGGGTGACCCTCAAGATCACTTTGGTGCAACTGCTGGGGGGTGAGGGCGACGGTCGGCGCCGTGGGCGGGGAGCCAATTAACGCGGATATGAAGCGCTATCTCGACAATATCAAGAAGCATTACGAGAAGATCATTCTCAGCGTTGTGCTGCTGGGCTTGGCCTGCGCCGTGGGTTACCTGCCCATCAAGATCGCCAACGACCGCCAGGAGTTGCGCGAGCTTTCCGAGAAGATTCTCAACCGCCCGGTGAAGGAACTGCCCGCCTTGGACACCAAGGTGCTCGGCGAGGCGCTGGCCGAAACCAAGGAGCGGTTCGAGGTTTCCCTTTCCGCCCCGCCCCACAACACCGTCAACCCGGTGGATTGGCACCTCGAACGGCCCGGCTCGCCGCTCGTCCGCTCCGCGAAGAATCCCATCGGCGTCAACCGGGTCGAGGTCACCAAGATTACCCCGCTCCACCTCACGCTCAGTTGGGAATCCACGAGCGAGGGGGGGGCGAGTTACCGGCTGCGGCTAGACGACCAGAGCCTGTTGAGCCGGCGCTCCCAGTCCAAATACCTGAGTGTGGGGGAGAAACTGGGGCCGGTCGCGCTCAAGGAAGTGCGGGCGGCGGGGGACGGCACGCCGGAGTTGCTGGTTGAATTTACCGAAAGCAAAGAAACCGTCACCCTCGTCGAGGGCAAACCTTTCCGGCAGGTCAGCAGCCATACCGCGGACCTGAAATACGATCCCGAAAACCAAAAATGGCGGGACCAGCGCGTCGGGGCGGTCCTCCGGTTTGCCCGCCAGGAATACACCATTACCGCAATAAATCTGATTGCCCCGGGCCAATACGAAGTTGTATTGTCCGCCAAGACAGGCAAGAAGACGACGATCCCATTCAACGCCGTTCCCCAACCATGATTACCTCCGGTCGAATCGCCCTCGCACTCCTCATGCTGGCCTTGGCCAGCGCAAGTTCCACCTTCCAGACGCACGCCCAGGATGCCGCTGCCACCGCGAGCGGTGAGGCCGTGCGCCGCCAGGCTTATACCTTGGAATTGCGTCAGAAGCTGGATGAGGCGCAGCGCGCCGTGGATGCCAAGAACCTGCCCTCCGCCGCCAAACTCTATGGCGGATGCTACGACCTCGTGCAGCGCATCGGCACCGGCGTCGAAGCAGAGGCCCAGGCCACCGTCAACGGCCTCATCACCACCCGTCTTGCCCTCGCCAACCAGGCCTACGCCCGGAAGGATTACCGTGAGGCCCAGAACCAGATCAACGACGCCTTTCGGGTGGACCCCAAGAACCCCGAAGTGCTGGCCTTCAAAAAGCAGAACGACGAAGCCCTTGCCGCCAACATCCGCATGATGCCCAGCACGGAGGCCGTGCAGATGGTGCCCACCGTGGTGAGCAACCAGATCAGGTCCGCCCAGTTGGTGCAAGACGGTCGGCTCTATTATGAAATGGGCAAGATTGACGAGGCGGAATCCCGCTTCAAGGCGGCGGTGCTGCTCGACATGGACAACAAAGCCGCGGCCTACTATCTGAGCTTGTGCAAGGAAGCCCGCTTTGCCCGCGCCAACGCGGCCAAGCAAATCAACGCCAAGACGGCCATGGCGGAGATTGAGCAAGAATGGATCCGCCCCATGAAGGGCGACCTCCTGCCCGTCCCCAATCCCTACGCCCGCACCAACTTGATCAATACCAGTTCCGCCCGGCAGGTTGTCCAGAACCGCCTCAACCGCATCAAACTTACCGAGACGCCCAAGTCTTGGGACAATTTGGAACTGAACGTCGTCCTGCGCGAACTCGGCGAGGAGGCTCGCAAGCGCGATCCCGATCAGCAGGGGATCAATTTCCTGATCGCCTCCACCTCGGGTAATCCTTCCCCTCAGGCTGGTCCGCAGTTGATTGACCCCGTGACCAACCTTCCGATCCCGGCTGCCCCGCAGGCGGGTGCCGGCAACAGCGCCGATGACTTGGGCAACGTGAAAATCCGCATCATCCCTCCCCTGAGGAACGTCACCATCGGCGAAGTTTTGGACGCGATTACCAAGACGGCCGAGCGGGCCATCCGGTTTTCCGTCGAGGATTACGCCGTGGTCTTCAGCCTGCGCAACCCGGAGGCCGAACCGCTCTTCAGCCGCACTTTCAAGCTCGATCCGAACACCTTCAGCGAAGGCCTCGAGGGCATGAGCTTCGTGCCCTTCGGCGGGGGCAGCGGCTTTGGGGGTAGTGGTGGTGGCGGCGGTGGCTTTGGCGGCGGCGGCGGTGGGGGCGGCTTTGGCGGTGGCGGCGGCGGTGGCAGCCGCGGCGGCGGCGGTGGTGGCTTCGGCGGTGGCGGCGGCAGTGGCGGTCGCAGCGGTGGCGGCGGCGGCGGCGGCGGCCTCGGCGGTGGCGGCGGCGGCGGCTTTGACACCCAAGGTGTCATGCAAGGCGCCGGCGAGATATCTTCCGTGACGCTCACGAATTCCCAGTTGGGCTTCACCATGATGGCGCGCGATTTTTTCACCGCTACTGGGGTGGACTTCACCCAACCGCCTGGCAAAGCCCTCTTCTTCAACGAGCGCAAGGGGTTGCTCTTTGTCCGGGCGACGACGGCCGAACTCGACCTCATCGAGTCGGCCATCCAGACTCTCAATGCCGTGGGACCGCAGGTTAATATTCGGGCCAAATTCGCCGAGGTTTCCCAGGAAGACAATCGGGCGCTGGGTTTCGACTGGATTCTGGGCAACACCCTGATGCGCAATGGCACCGTCGGTGCCCAGGGCGGTTCGGCGCCCTCCTTCAACGGAACCCCGACCGCGGCCAATCCCGCCGGCACGTTCCCCACTCCGGCCCAGGCGGCCAAAGCCACGGACGGGGTGGTCAGCTCGGGTTTGCGGAATTCCGCCCCGTCCCTGTTCACGCTCACGGGCATCCTCACCGACCCGCAGTTCCGGGTCGTCATTCACGCCCTCGAGCAGCGCAACGGCGTCGAACTGCTCGCCGCCCCCGAAGTCACCACTTTGAGCGGTCGTCAGGCCCAGATCAAGGTCACCGATATTCGGACCATTGCCGTGGACATTCAGGGCAACCAAGCCAGCGGGCAGGCCAATACGGGCTTGGGCGGCACCGTGGTCCAGAACAACCAAGTCATCATTCAGCCCATCACCCAGCCCTATGAACTCGGCCCCGTGCTGGACGTGGTGCCCTACGTCCTCGCCGACGGCGTGACCATCAAGCTGGATCTCGTACCCAGCATCCGGGAGTTCGTCGGTTACGATCCCCAGCCGCAGATTCCCACGGTTCAGCAGGCCGGCGCGGTGTTGGTGCCCATGGTGCTCCCCAACTTCCGCATCCGCCAAGTCATCACTTCGGTTTACGTGTGGGACGGCCAAACCGTCGTGCTCGGTGGCCTCCTCGCGGAGGACTCCCAGAAGATCAAGGACAAGATTCCCTTCCTCGGTGACCTTCCGCTGGTCGGCGTGCTCTTCACCAGCCAATCCAACTCCACCCGCAAGAAAAACCTCCTGATCTTCGTCAGCCCCACGATTATTGATCCCGCCGGCAATCGCGCTCACACCGACGACGAGATGCCTTTTGCCGCCCAGGGAATTCCCAATCAGCCCAACCTCGAGCCGCGCGCTTCAGTGCCGCCCTTGGGCATTGGGGCGCCGACTGGCCGGCCCTGACGGGCTGGCGGCTTCTGACCCACAACCGTCTTCCGGCAGGCTCGCATGAAGACGGTTTTTTTGTAAATCACCCACCGCTAGCCACCGCACCAAATTCCGCCGGGATGACCTCGCGCCTGCTTCTGATTGATGGCCATGCCTACGCCTACCGGGCGTTCCATGCCATTCGCCGGCTGCACGCCCCGGACGGCACCCCAACGAACGCGATCTTCGGCTTCGTGCAGATGCTCGGCCGGCTGCGCGCGACTTTCCAGCCCTCCCACCTGGGCGTGATTTGGGACGGCGGCTTGAGCGCCGAGCGCGTCGCGGCCTTGCCTGCGTATAAGGCGCAACGCCCGCCCATGCCCCCGGAAATGGGGCCGCAACTGGACGAGATAATCGCCTTTCTCGGGGCGTCTGGCTGTCACTCCTTCTGTGCCGACGGGGTCGAGGCGGACGACTATCTGGCCTTGGCCGCCCGCCGCGCAAGTGCCGCCGGACTGTCCGTGATCATCGCCAGTTCGGACAAGGACTTCATGCAGCTTGTCGGCCCCGGCGTCGCCTTGGTGAATCCGGCCGACAAGACGCAGTCCCTTTGGGCTGCCGAGCAAGTGCGCGCCAAGACCGGCGTCGTCCCGGAGCAGATCGTGGATTGGCTCAGCCTCATCGGCGACAGCGTGGATAACATCCCGGGGGTTGCGGGCGTCGGCCCCAAGACCGCCACCGATCTCTTGGTCCGTTTTGGCTCCGTCGCAGCGTTGTATGAGCGACTGGACCAAGTGAGTTCCGAGCGCGTGCGCGCCAGCCTCCGCGCGGCGGAGTCGGACGTGCGCCGCAATCAGCAACTCATCCGGCTGTGCGAAGACCTCCCTTGCGCGTTCCGGCTGGAAAACTTCGCCTGCCGCCCCGCGGATTCCACGCGGTTGGTGGCGTTGTTTCGCCGCTGGGGATTTCGTACTCTGGCCGCTCAGGCCGTCGCTGACGTACCGGGCGTGGAAGCCGCCTTGCCCGGATTTGCCTGAAATCATGCGTGTTTCCACCTACTCCGCCATTACTTTCCCGAGCGCAAGAAAATACCGGGCGCGCGGAGGAAGAAACGGTTTGCACTCCGGTAGTCTAATGGTATAAGTCCTCGAAAACTTTATGTCGCTGTTGCAGTTGCTTCGTAATCACACCCCCGGCGTCCTGTTCGCGCTCGCCTGCTTCGTCAGCCTCAGCGCCCGGGCGGCTTATGTGCCCCAGGGCGGGGAGTATTCGTTGCTCGACGACTCGCGGGGAGATCAGGTTCGCCCGATGGTCGCCGTTGCGCCGGGCGGCGGTTGGAGCTACGTCGGCTGGGAGGACAACGCGACCGACGGCAGCGGCCAGGGCATCAGCACCCGGCTGCTGGACACTTCCCTGCAAGGCACTTACGACCGGTTCCGCATCAACTGGACCCTGGGCGGCAACCAGGAGCGGCCGGCCATTGCGATGCTGGCCGATCGCAGCGTCGCGTTCGTGTATCAGGGCGACAGCGGCAATGCACAGCGGATCAGTGCGGTCATTCTCAGCCCCTACGTGACGCTGGCTTCGGGCGAGGTCCGGGTGAATACCTTCAACGGCGGCTCGCAGACGGAGTCGGCCGCCGCGGGGTTGGCCAATGGCAACTTAGCCGTCGTTTGGACCAGCACCGGCCAGGAAGGGGCTACGAATTACGGCGGCATTTTCGCCCAAATTCTTTCCTCCGAAGGCGACCGCATCGGCGGCGAGTTCCATGTGAATCAATTCCTCCCCGCCAACCAGCGCGGCGCGGCGGTGGCCGGATTGCCCGATGGCCGGTTCGTGGTCGCCTGGATTTCGGAAATGCAGCGCACTTCCCGGACGGTGGACATTTACGCCCGTCTGTTCAACGCGAGCGGCACGCCTGTCGGCGCGGAGTTTCTGGTCAACGCCTCTACTAACATCTGCGCCGCGCCCAGCATCGCGGTCGCGGCCAGCGGCAAGTACACGATCGTTTGGGATGAAACCAGCGTTTCGGTTCCGGCCAATGGCATGGATGTGTTCGCCCGCACTTTCGCCGGCACTACGGGCGGCCCGGTGCGGCAAATCAACACCCGCCTGGCCGGCAATCAGCGCATCCCTAAGATCGCCGCCACGGGCGAGGACTATTTGGTGGTCTGGAACGAATCTGCTGCGGACGGCACGCCGCAGGGGATTGATGCCCGTTATCTGAGCACCGATGGTTCCCCAGCGGGCAGCGTTTTCCGGGTCAACACCACGGCCATTGGCATCCAAACCAGCCCGACCGTCGCCTCGGATAGCGCAGGCCGTTTCGTCGTGGTTTGGGCGGCATTTGTGGGGGGTGCCGGGTATGACCTTTACGCCCAGCGCTACGTCAACGGCACCCCGGCCATCCCGGCCCCGGCGGCACCGTATGTCACCGCCCTCGATGCCTCGCGACTCTCCCTCGCTTGGGCTCCGGTCACCGGCTACAACGTCGCTCAATATGAGATCTATGCCGATGGCGCAACCGCGCCCACCGCCACGCTGGCGGCAAATTACTGGACCCATACCAGCCTCGCTCCCAATAGCGCCCACTCTTACCGCCTGGCCTTCACGCTCGCGGACGGACAGCGGTCTCAGTTGTCGGCCGCCACGACCACTCGCACGTGGGGTGCGGATTTGAATTCAGATGCCTTGCCCGACGACTGGCAGGCGGCCTACTGGGGCAGCGCCGCCGCGGACCTCGCGCGCGCCAAGGCGGACGCCGATGGGGACGGCGTGAGCAACATTGATGAGTTTCTCGCCGGCACCGATCCGACCAACCCGGCCAGCCAGTTCCGCACCCGGTTGCAGCGGTCCGCTGGCGCGACGGAAGTTCGGTGGAATTCCATCCCCGGTCTGGTTTACCAACTTCAGCGCGCCACCAGCCTCACCCCGGAGAATTGGCAGGCCGTGGGGCAGCCGATGGTGGCCACGGGCAGCACCAGCGCCGTGAATGTCACTGCCCAAGGCCCCGGCTTCTATCGGATCATGCGGGTACGCTAGCCCTTTTCACGAGTATGTTGCGACTTCTTAGAACTATCGGATTGCTGGGTCTTCTGGTGGCGGCGCTTACTTCCGCCCGGGCCTTCGTGCCGGGCGGGCCACCCAACGAGCCCTGGCAGATTCCCGCGATGGGCTACAACTTTGGCGATGACTTGCTCGCGCCCAAGAACCTCAGCGATGAGTATCGCTGGAACATTCCGGTCCTCTATTACAGCTTCGACCAGACCTTCCTCGATTTCTTCGGTGCCCAGGGCGTGCAGGCGGTCGAACAGGCCATCGCGGTCTATAACCAACTCCAGCCCGTGTCCAGCTACGATGCCGGGTTGACGAGCTTCCCGCTGTCGGTGCGCCGGGTGAACTATTCCGCCCAGGCGCAAAACCTCTTGGATATCAAGTCCACCACCATGGAATATCTGGCCGAGCAGTTCGGTCTCGCCGAAGCCGAACGCTATGTGTGGTGCTTGCACGCGCGGCAGGTGGGGCCGGGTGGCTGCCCCAATGACGTCTCCTATCTGGTGGTGCAGCGCAACCTGGCCATCTCCCCCAGCCCATTGACCCAGGTGCAATACTCCGAGTTCGTCAACGGCGCCTTCATCGGCTACCAGATCTACGAGCGCTGCACCGGTCCGAACCCGATTACAGCAGTCCTGCCCTCCTATCCCGATGCCTATGACCCGCGCACCAGTCCGGTCGCCTCGCGGCTGTATGAGTTTGGCGAGTTTTTCAATGGGTTGACCCGCGATGATGCGGCGGGCATCCGCTATCTTCTGAGTTCGAATAATATCAATCGGGAAGCCCTCGGCACGGGGGCCGAGTTGGTGATCACCAATTGGTCCGGGCTGAATCTCCTCGGCACTTCCAACCTGGCCTTGCTCTCCTCGCAGTCGCTGACGAACGACCCGGCGACCTTGCAGGGACTTTATCCAACGTTGGCCATTTCCAGCGCCATCCCCAGCTTCACCACGGTCATCACCACGAACATCATCAGCTACTACACCAATTACCCGTGGGGGATTGCCGGGTCGCCGCCCACGCTGGCCGTCGCCACCAACTACTCTACCAATGTGGCCTACCGCTACCAGTACCAGTTCGGCAACGTCGTTACCAACTCCTATTACACCTCCAGTCCCGTGACCGTAGCCGCTGTCAGCGTTGGGTCCGCCCCGTGGTCGGTCGCCGGCTCCACCAACACCGTGCTCTTGACCAATACCACGGTGACCCAGATGATGGTTCCCGAGGTGGGCGGAGAGTACTATGTGTTGCCCACCAATGCCTGCGGCATCCTGATTCTATCGAACGTGCTGACCACCGTCATTGCCACCACCAACCTGGTCATTGCCCCCCTTACCAACCAACCAGCCACCACCAACACCGGCGGCACCACGGTGGCGTACACCAATTATTCCCTCAGCTACATCTATTACTATACCAACCACCAGGTCGCCTATGTGCCGGTGGACTGCACCGGTGGCACGAACGTGACGGTCAATGCCCGGGGCGTTGAGAAGATCACCTTTGTGCGCCGGGATTACGACTCGCTGATCGGCCAGTTCTTCGCCCCGGTCACCAATAACTTCACGATGGGTTCGATCACCAATAACACCAACGCCGTCTTGTACCTGCGGCGGGCCGTGCAGAATCCGGACTTCCTCTTTCGCGCCGAAGACCTCGCGACCTCGCCCGACTGGCCGCCGGGAACGCCCCTCATTCCGGCCGTTGCGCGCAACATGAATTTCAACACGGGCACCGTCCAAGCCGGCCAGTTCGGCCCCGGCACTTTGGGGCCGCCGATTCAGATCACCTACAACAGTGCGGGTGTGGCTTGGTTCAACACTTCTTTACTTGGCTTGGGTCAGAGGTATGGACAGAAGCTTTTCCTCTGGGGTTCTTTTGATGGCACCACCAATCTGCCCACCGTGTATCCGAACGGGGCCAGCCTCACGAACCTCGTCAATCAACTCGTGATGCAGATCACCACCACGAGCCTGCCGTCGGGCCAGGTCAACGTCACTTACCCGCCCACGCAACTGGCCGGGCAGGGTGGTTCCGCGCCCTACACCTGGTCCCTTGCTCCTACTTCCCCCGGCATGCCGCCCGGCTTGGTGCTGTTCTCCGACGGCACCATCAGCGGGATTCCCCGCTTGGCCGGCATTTTCGACTTCACCGTGCGTTGGACCGATGGCGGCGGGCGCTATGTCGAGAAGGCCCTGACCCTGACCGTGAACCCTTGACGCTCGCCCACTGCCCCCGAGCCTTTCCTAGACCCATGAACCCGCGAATCTCCCTTCGAACTGTCCTGAATCTCCGCTTCCTCCTTCCGCTCGCAGCGGCGCTCGCGGTTTCGTCGGTGCCCGCCCAGACGGTGCCGTTCTACATCAACGACGCGGTGGTGCAGGCGCCGCCTGGCATCCCGCCGCAGATTGATGCGCTGAACTTCGTCAACAACGGCACCTTCAACATCCAGAGCCTGTTCAGTTCGCTCCCTTACGCTACGGCCAACACCGTCAACTTCACCAACCGCGGTACCATGGCTGGCTCCAGCGGGTTCTCGTTCATGACCCAGCCGGACTTCGGCGGGGCGGTCCAGGCAAATTCCTTCTACAATTCCGGCATTATCTACTCGGGTTCCGACTCGTTCCTCACCTTCCTGCTCACCGGGTGGTCGGCTTTGCCGCAAACCCGCATCAATGCCCGCACCGTACTGAATCCCGGGACCATTCGGATGGGCTCCAGCACCTTGTTGAGCGTGACCGGGGAAAACGTGGACCTCAACCGTGCCACGCTGCTGATGTCCAGCACGATCGGTGACTTCAGTGACACCAACTTCTTCTTCCCTCGCGCGATCACCAGCGGGGGCATGTACGACAGCTATTGGGGGATGAACATGGTCGCGTTAAATCCGGGCTTCGAATTCAGCACGTTTTTCCCCCGCACCCCGCTTCATTGGGTGACCAATCGTTACGGCGTGGGCCTCGGCACCAATTTCGCCAGCCAGACGGCTATCTACCTGCCGGAATATAACTTCTACGTTGAACAGGAGCTGGTCGGCTCCAATGTGTGGACCTACGGCGTGTTTCTGCACCAGAGCGATCCCACCATCACCAACGCCGTCCGCATGATCCCCCAGGCGGGCGTCATTTCCGTCGAGTGGTCCTGGCCGGGAGTGGATCCTGCCAACGGCACGCCGATGACGAACCGCTTTTACCTCTATGACGCCTTCGGGAGCATCAGCAACCTGATCGTCATCACCAACGGCTACGTGGATGCCATTCCGACCTTCATCCCCACGAACTACTATTTTCTCAGCTACCAGCCCATCTTCGGAACCAACGCGGCCATCGCCGATCCCGGCCCGTATTTTCGGGACTTGAGGGTCACCAACGATTATGCCGCCTACCAACTTCTTCTACTGCCCAACACGGTGATCCCGGGTGAGACCTACGGCTCAACCGTCGAGAACCTCCCCGGCCGCGTCGAGTTGAGCGCCAGTTCCGTCCTCAACCTTACCCGTTCTCGAATCTCCGCGGACAACACGATTTCGCTCAAGGCGACCAACCATTTCATCGGCACGCGGGCGGACCTTTCGGCGCCGTTCATCAATCTCGACTTGACCACCACCAATGGCAGCCTGGCGATTTCCAACCTCATCGCCCCCTCCATGGCCCGGCCCACGGGAACCATCAGTCTGTTCACCACGCGTTGGACGGATGTCCGGCCGGACGGCTACACGAACAATTACGTGGTGCTCTTCGTGAACAGCCAGCTTCAGCCCGCCGCCAGCCTGCAAGAAAACCAGGTCAAGCTGGTTTCCCCCAACGTGTTCATCAGTGACTACTTGAACATCAGCAGCAACCTCCTGATCACGGCCACGAACCTGACCCTCACCACCAATGCCCCCGGCACCCCCGCCGCTTATGGAGCGTTGGTCATCCAGCCGGAATCGGTCTTCTTCCCTTCCGCCCTGCCTCTCCTTCAGAACCTCACCAACTATGGCTTTATCAGCCAGCCCAACGCCACGCTCTTCACCGGGATGCGCACCGCCCCGTGGTACGGCAGCACCTTCACCGAACCCTATAAGTCCATGGTCAATGCGGGCAGGATTTACAACCAGGGCATGCAGATTCGCGTCGAGGACATGGTCAACTCGGGCCTGCTCGATGCCGGGGTGGGCAACATTGAGCTTTACTCCCGCAACGCCTATCTGAGCGGCGGCACCATGAATAGCTCCGCCGGCGATGTGACTCTGCTCGCCACCAATGTGATGACCGTCAGCAACCTGACCCTCAGCATCGGGCGGACGTTGCATTTGAGCGCCGGCACCTCGCTGGACGACGGCAGTCTCACGGTGCCGGTGGCCCGGCTTACCAACCGGAATTTCTGGGCAGTGGGTCGCGGCTTCGACCTCACCCGCCTGCCCGCTGTCTCCAGCCTGCTCGGCACCTCCGTGACCAATACGGCTCCGGCCTACCAGCAGGTGCCGAACGCTTGGGCGGGCTTGGACAAGGGCACCAACCTGGCCGGCTACCAGAACAATGCCGCGCTCGGTCGCCTGGTGCTGGTGGGAGGCACGAATTCCTCCTTTGGTTTCGCCGGCACCGGCACCAGCAATGCCATCTATGTGGACCGCCTCGAGTTGGTAGGCTTCGCCGGTGCGAAGGATGTGGATAACGATCTGGTGGCGCTGGACATCGCCAACAACATGCGCATCTACTACGCCGAGGCGCTCGTGAACGGCGTGTCGCAGGCCGAGAAAATCAATGGCCACAATGCTGGCCGGCTGATCTGGGTCAACGCCTACGCCGGCTACTTCAGTTCGACCAACATCGTTTACCCCAACGGCACCACCAACGCCGTCAACTCAGCCCTGGCCGCCAGTTGCAACCTTGATTCCGACCATGATGGGCTGGTCAATTGCATTGACCCAACGCCGGTTACGGTTCCCGGTTTCTGCACGGTCTCGCTCTCCTCCAGCAACGCCGCCTACGCCTTCGACGGCGGAACGGGCAACTTCTCGGTGCAGGACACCAGCTTCTGCGGTTACACCGTCTTCTCCTCGAACACCTGGCTGACGGTGACCGGCGGCTCCTCCGGAAATGGCTTCGGGCAGGTGTCCTACCGGGTGGCAACCAATACCACCTCGGTGACGCGTACCGGCATCCTGCACATCGGTTCCGCGACCTTCACCGTCACGCAGTCGGCGGGTGGCTGGGTGACCAGCCCCATCTTCGGTCAGTTGTATTACGCCGGCGATGGCTGGTATGGCAGCAGCGCCTATGGGTGGATGTGGTTCTCCGGCAGCACGTGGGTTTGGAGCACCAGCCTCCAGGGCTGGCTGGGTCTGAACGGCAATGCGACTCCGCTCTGGAGCCCGCAGTTCCGCTGGCTCACCCCTTCCACCAGCGATCCGTACCAGGCCAACACCAGCACCCTCGGTTTGATTTACGTCGGCCAGTACAATGGCGCCCAGATTCCCGAAGGCTGGGTGGTCAGCCCCCGCTTCGGCTATGTCTGGGCGGCGGGGGACGGGACTTGGTTTTACAGCGACCAGTATGGCTGGCTGGGGGTCACTCCCGACGGCGGCATCTGGAGCGTGAACCAGAACCGGTTCCTGTGAGGCGAAGTGCCACCCGTCGCGGCCAGGTTCGTGGGCCAGGGCGGGCGGTTGCTCCCCTGCCTGGGCTGGTTGGCCAGACCGGGTTCCCGCCGGTTCCCGCGAGCTTTTTTACGGCGTAAGATTGCATGTTCACTACGAAATTCTGCCCGCAGCCTCGTCCGGTGCTGCCCGGTTCCTTCTCGGAGGAGTCTGGGTGGGGCTGTGCGTCTCCTGTCGGCAGCCGTTTCTCTCCGTTCCATCCCCTTCACCGGTCGCTAGGAGCCTACATCAGGAGAATCCCGGCTTCGAGCACCCGGCCACGCGGCCATAATCCCCAACGTAGCGGCGTCTCGGCAGCGCGCCGCCATCTTTCCCCCAGCCGGATGAGTGCGGCGCGCTGCCGAGTTGCCGCTACGCCCGCGTCCACCGATGGGGCCCGAGACTCCGCCCTTCCGCTCGTTTACAGGCAGCGCATCCGGCGGCTCAGCCGTAACGATGCAGTCGGAGCGCGGCTGTCTCAGCCGCAGCCACGTTCGCAAGCCGATGGCTCAAGGGTTTTGTCACCGCG
>Ga0105047_10004332_pt1 | contig 24730 bp, 20 predicted proteins | sample MAT04_FD_78384 | JGI IMG/M metagenome (GOLD analysis project Ga0105047, IMG submission 78384) | Freshwater microbial communities from Lake Fryxell liftoff mats and glacier meltwater in Antarctica - MAT-04 (megahit assembly) | ecosystem: Environmental > Aquatic > Freshwater > Ice > Liftoff...
AAATTTACTTTGTAACTCTAGATGACTATTCATTAGACCCAGCAGTTGATTCGAAATAGAAAGCCCTAAACCAGTTCCGCCAAATTTTTTAGTTGTCGAATTATCTTCTTGCGCGAAGGCTTCAAAGATTCGTTGTTGATTTTTATTTTTGATTCCGATTCCAGTATCTTTGACCTTAAATTTCAATTTTATAATTTTATCACTAATCAGTTCTAAAACAGAAATACTCAAATTAATATGCCCTTTTTCTGTGAATTTTACGGCATTACTTAACAGATTGATAAGAATTTGTTTAAGTCTAATGTAATCAACCTTAATGTACTTTGGAACATTTTTCTCTATAGTGAAATTAATTTTGAGATCCTTGATATCCGCTTCATATTTAATCAAATCAAATACCTGACTCGTAATTTCACTAAGATTTATCTTTTCTATGTTTAGGTCGAGCTTCCCCGATTCAATTTTTGAGAAGTCCAATATGTTATTGATAACCTCCATCAATGAATTTGCCGATTGATTGACTGTATTCATATATTTTTTCTGGATATCTTCCAGATTTGAATGCATCAAAAGTTCAGTAAATCCAATAATTCCATTCAATGGAGTTCTGATTTCATGACTCATATTGGCTAAAAATTCTGATTTTGCTTTATTAGCAGCTTCGGCATAATTTTTTGCTTTGATTGCTTCTTCAGCTTCAATTCTTTGCGTAATATCAATAAAGATCCCCACTATATATTCGATCGAATTCTCTTTTATAATTGGTTCTCCAAACTCTTCGACCCATTTAAAATGCCCGTCTTTAGTTATGATTCGGTAAATCAAATGAAGCTTTTGTTTATTTTTGAAGAGGTCGTGTGCTTTATTTAAAACACTATTTAAGTCTGCTGGATGCACTAAATCAATATAATAGATTTTGTTTTGAAGAAAGTCTTCTTTTGAATATCCCGTTAGTTGTTCTATTTGATCATTGAGATATATTTTAGACCATTTGGCATCATAACGTGAAAGATGAACCGTTCCAGGAATGTTGTTAGCTAGCAGCTTAAACCGTTCTTCACTTTGTTGCATCAGACTCTCATTGAAATTTCTTTCAATGGCATACGAGATATTATTTGTTAAAATTTGTAATGTATTGACTTCGTCACAGGTCCATTCTCGTTCATTTTTGGTCATGTTAAATGCAAATAGGCCGTACAGATTTCCTTGAACAATAACTGGAAGTATTAAGATTGATTTGGTGTTTAGTTTTTCAAAAAATTCCTTTGTAACTTCATTTTTTATTTTTCGGACGGTCATAAAATAAGGAATTTTATTTTCCATATTTTCCATAACGTCAGAAATTGTAGCGTAGGGAATATTTATTATCGCCGGATTTAATGCGGTTAATGATTTTGTTTCACCTAACCATCTGTATTTTTGAATGATCGATTTATTTTCTGTATCGTTTTTAAAAAACAACAGTTTATCAACTTGTGTTACAGTACCAATAGTTTCTAGAATACCCTCAAAAATGTCATCGGTATTTTTAGACAATAGAAATTTTTGAGTGTTTTGATTTATAACTGTTAATATTTCAGTTTTGTAGGATAGTTTTTTATCTGATTCTAACAGTAATTGCGACTCGATAGCAATAGCGATCAAATCTGCAATTGAGCGTGAAAAGTTGATGTCTTCGTTATCCCATTCTGTGGTGATTTCAACTTTCTCAAAGCATAAAATTCCGATGATCTCTCCATTAATAAATATCGGCGTATCTAAAAGCGATTTAATGTCATTTTTGGGAAAATAGTCGTAACAAAGTTCATGTGTAACGGTGTTGTCATACACGTTTGAAGCCACAATTTGAACACCAGTTTCTAGGTTTTTGAAATAATTTGGATGTCGTTCTCGGTCAATAACAAAGTTCTTTTCAAAGCGGTCACTTTGCAAAAAATACATATTTTTGCACGTAATTGCTTCTTTCTGGAAGCTCCAATAACTAGCTCGGTCAATTGCACAGTTTTTACTAGCAATTTTAAGAATATTTTTTAGAATCCCACTAAAAGTATCAGTGTTGGAATAACTTTGAGAAGTTAATATTTTTAAAGTTTCGTTATGGACTCTAACTTTTTTGCTTCTATTATAATGTTCAATTTCTAAGCTTTTTACCAAGGTTATATCTCTAGCAATTGCTGAAAAACCAACGACTTCTGAATTTTCATTTCTTTTTAAGGTCACTTTTTGAGACACCCAGATTGTATCGCCATCTTTTTTGATTAGCGGAAATACCAAGTCACTATATTGATTAGTATCGGTTGGAATATCTTTATAAAAATCGACAACATAATCCACATGATCTTTACGGATGTACTTAAAGAAATGCCTGCCCAAAGACTCCTCTTTTGAATAACCAAGTGTCTTTTCTGTAAATTGATTAACATAAGTAAGAACAGCATTTAAATCAACTTCATAAATTAAATCTGCTGCTGATTCAATTAGGCTTCTGTACTGATTTTGTATTTTAATCTGCTCGGTTACATCTTGGCCAATACCGATCAGAATATCGTCTGAATATTTTTTATCTCGCCACTGAATAAATCTATAGTCCCCGCTTTTACTCTTTAATTTTCTAACGTATGTTCTTTCATCTTCATAATTGTCGTGATATGCTTCGCCAATAAATTCTGGATCCTCAGTTAATAGCCAAAATCCATTTCCTAAAACTTCTATCGAATTATAGCCCAGAATAGATTCAATAGAGTTGCTACAAAATGTTATTTCTCCTTTTCTATTCGTAGTTAAAATAATAGAAGCACCATTATTTATTACAATATTTGAAAAATTAAATTTGCTATTATTTTCAATGTAAGTCAAATAATTTCCAATATGAAAAATAATGATTGAAATGAATGTACTAATTAAAACAATGAAATTATCTTTTTCGATCGCATCAAATACAAATGCAGTAATTAAAATACTAAAAACTAACAATGTAAAAAGCCAATAGTGAACTATTTTTTGTGAAATAAAATAAGAAATAAAAAAACTGAGAATAAAAGTTACATAGGATGCAAATTCATAAGGCTCAAAAAAAACAGTAAAGCAAATAAAGCCGAAATAAACCGTAAAGAAAAGAACAAAAAACGCATAAATATTTTTTGAAACAAATGTACTTTTGGCGTACATAAAATAAATTAGTAGTAAGATTGCCCCTGTTGAGTAGTTAAAAACTACATAATTGGTCGCACGAACATCAAACAAATATAGTATAGTTTCAAAAAGAGGAATTGTAAACCCGAAAAACAGAAAGAATAGTTTGTAACGCTCATCGCTTGCTGTAAACTCTGAATATTTACCATTAAAATTTAACTGTTTTTGAATTGTTTTGTACACGACAAAATAAAGAACGACAAAAAATATAATAATGCATCCAAATGCACTATAATTATTCAAGAGTAACAAGGAAAATAAAGTATTCAATGGGGAAGGTATTGTTTTAAATTTGATTTAAAGAAACGCTACTTAATTATATGACTACCACAAATATAAAAATACTGTTTACAATTTTTACTTTCGTATTCAAAATTTTGTTACATCCATTTTAATATTTTTTTTAGTAAAGCTACTTTCCCTTTGTATGGCGAATAACGCAAAGGAATATCAACCCAAGTTGCTTTTTTTACTATGGCTTTTTGATGCGAAAAAGTATCAAAACTTCGTTTACCATGATAGGCTCCAATTCCGCTGTTGCCAACTCCACCAAAAGGTAACCTACTATTGGCAAAATGTATCACAGTGTCATTAATACAGCCACCTCCAAACGAATATTTCTGAATTATTTTTGTTGCAAACGAATTGTTATTGGTAAAAACAAATAGAGAAAGTGGTTTATTATAATTTGAAATAATATGGTCTAGATCGCTTTCGGTTTTATAGGATAGAATTGGTAGGATTGGTCCGAAAATTTCATCTTTCATGACTAAACTTTCCAGTCTAGGCTCGTCGAGTACTGTAGGAGCAATATAAAAATCTAAGTTATTGGTTTGTCCGCCTACAAGTACCTTTTCATTCCCTAACATTGCGGTCAATCTTTTCCAATTTTTATCATTGATAATTCGAGGAAAATCTGGGGAAGTTTCTGGATTTTCACCATATGCGTGGTTGATTTCTGTTTTTATTAATTCGACAAATTCGGCTTTTACCTTTTTTGAAATTAAAATATAATCGGGAGCTATACACGTTTGACCTGCATTTAAAAATTTACCCCAAACGATTCGTTTAGCGGCTAGTTTAAGATTTGCAGTTTCATCAATTATACATGGATTTTTACCGCCAAGCTCTAACGTTACTGGTGTAAGATTTTCCGCTGCGGCTTTGGCAACTATTTTTCCAATGGCGACACTTCCGGTAAAAAAGATATAATTCCATCGTTCTGCCAGTAATTTTCCGGATACGGTATGGTCACCTTGCACACATTCTACGTGCTTTTTGTCAAATGTTTCTTCAATTATCTGAGCAACAACTTTAGAGGTATTTGGCGTAAGTTCAGAAGGTTTTACTACAACTTGATTTCCTGCTGCAACAGCTGCAATTAAAGGTGCAAATGCCAATTGATACGGATAATTCCATGGCGCGATAATGAGTACTTTACCGTAAGGTTCTTTGTAAATATAATCTGTTGAAGGAAAATTTATAACGGAAGGCCAAACTTTACTCGGTTTTGCCCATTTATGAATATTCTTAATTGTCGAATTAAGTTCTGATATAATGTAGCTCGTTTCTGTGGCAATTGCTTCAAATTCCGACTTTTTAAAATCATCGTAAAGCGCTTTTATGATTTCTGGTTCATACAATTGAACGCAATTTAATAACTTTATTAAAGACTGCTTTCTATACTGTATATCGGTTTTAAAACTCATAACTATACGAAATTGGTTCAGCAAGTTACGTTATTAACAGTTAAAATTCAAGTTTATTATTTTATAAAAAAGCAATGCGGTAGCCTGTATAAAAATCAGCTGCTTTACCATCTGTTAAAGACGTAATAATAGAACTTGAACCTAAATAGAATCCCGCTAACCTGAATCCAATACCTACATTTGTTCCCGAAATATCATCATCTGAAATTGGAATATAAGCTTCAAAAAAACCCAAGTTAACTCGCGGCGTAATACTAATAATATTTGGAACCGTTATTTGGGCGTTTCCATCATCATTGTTTAATTTTCTTTGCATGTAAGCGGTAACATAAAACTTTGGGACAATTTTAAAATCTGCGTATGCAGTAAGCGATGTTGGTAATTTTACTTTAAATTTTCGTTCAGAAGGCAATTGTGTTAAATAGCCTTGATCTCTTAAAATTTGTTCAACTTCACTCAGGTTATCTATATTCTGAAAAATACTTAGGTCCAGTCCTTGTGGATTTTGAAGATTAGGTTGTATGTTCAACGTATAATTTGAAGACGCATTATTGTTATCCTTGTAAGTCATGCTTCCAATATTTCTAATCGACAAACCGAAATTTAGTTTATAACCACCCTCATTTTTTAAACGATAATTAAAACCAATATCACCCGAAATGCCATTTAAGCCTCCAAAAATTGATTTGCCATAATCGCTAAAATTCGAAAAACTTTCAGCTAAATTTCCTGAGTATGCAATGTTCAGAGTAGCCGGCGAATTTGTGGTGAGGTAAGCACCAGTTCCATTTTGTGTAATCGTTCCGTTAAGATTGCTAAGTCCAAAATTGGAGTAGGAGCCAGGAAATATAATTTTAAATGTTGTGCCAACACTTATTTGATGTTTTTCAGTTTGATAAATAATTCTAGACGCCGACAAACCCACTTCTCCATACGAAGTTCCGCTTAATCGTTGATTATTTGGATTATTTAAAAGTGTCGTATTTAAAAGTAAATTAGTATTGGTGATGGCGTTACCAATTGTTGGGTCAATATCAACCATATCAAATTTTGCGTGTGCGGCAGTCGTTATTGCAAAGCCCCATCTTTTCCATTTTGTGGCAAAACTAGGTCCGATAATAGTTCCATTAAATCTTGCATTTACTGGTGAATTACCTGAGAAAATTAATTCTTCAAGATTGTCAGAACCCAGTTCGCTAATTCCGATTTTATTATTGGATGCATTTAAACTTATGCCAACCACATTAATTTCAAATTTTTTAGTAAGATTAGAAAATTCGGCTGGATTGATGATACCGTTTAAAATTCCAACGCGATTGGAAGTGCTTATTCCAGAAAAATGCTCTTGTGAAAAGGCCGTTAAACTAAATAATAAGCCGACAGATACAATGATATTTCTCATAGCATATTTTTTTTTGAGTGTTTGCGGTATAGTGTAAAAATACAATTTTAATTGTTACACTGAGTTCCAAATAGCATCTTTAGGAGTTGGTGCAGTTATTTCAATTACTTCTTTCGAGACAGGATGGATAAAAACTAATTTTCTAGCGTGCAGATGAATTCCGCCATCCGGATTGCTGCGATCGAAGCCGTATTTTAAATCGCCTTTTATCGGAGAGCCTATTGCGGTTAATTGCGCCCTGATTTGATGGTGTCTTCCTGTATGCAGCCTAATTTGTAGTACAAAATAATTGTCGAGAGTTTTAATAATTTTATAGTCTAAACTCGCTTTTTTGCTTTCGGGAACTTCGTTACTATGCGCTTTTGACGTATTATTTTTTTCATTTCTCTTCAGAAAATGAACTAAAGAATCTTCTTTTTCTGGAGGTTTATTTTTCACAACAGCCCAGTAGGTTTTCTGAGTTTCTCTGTTGCTGAACATTTCATTTAAACGAGTCAATGCTTTAGATGTTCGGGCAAAAAGTACAATCCCCGTTGTGGGTCTGTCAAGTCGGTGTACCACACCAAGAAAGACTTCACCGGGTTTTTTGTATTTGTCTTTGATGTATTCTTTGACAATTTCTGACAAAGGTTTGTCGCCTGTTTTATCGCCTTGTACAATATCGCCCGCACGTTTATTCACCACAATAATATGGTTGTCTTCGTGGAGGATTTGCAGGTTTTTTTTAGTAGAAACGATTTTCATATAAATTCCCCCTTTGGGGGTTTGGGGTCTTAATACTGCTCATTCGCATTCGGAAAATCCTTTGACTTAACATCTGCAACATAATTCCCTATGGCTTTTGTCATTTGCTCATACAAATCTAAATAACGGCGCAAAAATCGCGGACTAAATTCATTATTCATTCCAAGCATATCGTGAATTACTAAAACTTGACCATCAACGCCACCACCAGCTCCAATTCCGATTACAGGAATAGAAATTGTTTTAGCTACTTTTTCCGCCAAACTTGCTGGAATCTTTTCCAAAACCAAAGCAAAACAACCGATTCTTTCAAGCAATTTAGCATCTTCAATAAGTTTTTCAGCTTCTTCTTCTTCTTTGGCACGAACAGTATAAGTTCCAAATTTGTATATAGACTGAGGTGTTAAACCCAAATGCCCCATTACCGGAATTCCAGCATTGAGAATTCGTTTAATACTTTCTTTTATTTCGCTTCCTCCTTCCAATTTTACAGCATGTCCGCCACTTTCTTTCATTATCCTAATTGCAGAGCGCAGGGCTTCCTTAGGATCCGATTGATAACTTCCAAACGGTAAATCAACAACAACCAAAGCGCGCTCAATAGCACGAACTACGCCCGAGGCATGATAAATCATTTGGTCTAAAGTTATTGGCAAAGTAGTCTCGTGGCCCGCCATAACATTGCTCGCGGAATCACCAACTAAAATTACATCAACACCGGCAGAATCAACAATTTTAGCCATTGTGAAATCGTATGCGGTAAGCATAGAAATTTTTTCCCCATTGGCTTTCATGTCAAATAAGGACTTGGTTGTAATTCGTTTGTAATCTTTTTTTGCGGTGGACATAACATTGAGTTTAGATGCAGTAAAAGTATAAAATCTATTTGTCTTACAGCAAAATTCAACAGAGTATGCTTAAATTATCCTATTTTTGTCTCATCTAGATTTGGAGCGAAAGGTGCGTGCTTGAAATAAACCATGTTCCTGCTCGAGTTTATCCTGAGCTTGTAAAAGAGTTACACTATCTTTATCAAAGTAAAACCTTTGCCAAAGATTATTCTCACTGCAGTCAGGGCTGATAAGTAACCATTAATAAAAATCGTGTATTCTTATTTAATTTGAAAGCCGAAACATACAATTATGCCCAAAATATTAATTATCGAAGATGAAGCATCAATTCGCAGAGTATTAATCAATATCCTTTCAGAAGAAAGTGATAGTTATACAGTTGAAGAAGCGGAAGATGGAAAAATTGGTTTTGAAAAGATAAAGAATGAGGATTACGATTTGGTTCTTTGTGATATCAAAATGCCAAAAATGAACGGTGAAGAATTGCTTGAAGCGGTTAAAAAAATCAAGCCAGAGATTCCAATAGTGATGATTTCCGGCCATGGCGATTTAGAAACTGCCGTCAACACGATGCGTCTTGGAGCATTTGATTACATCTCAAAACCACCAGATTTAAACCGCTTATTAAATACCGTCCGCAATGCGTTGGATAAAAAGCAATTGGTAGTTGAAAACAAAATCCTCAAGATAAAAGTTTCGAAAAACTACGAAATCATCGGCGAAAGCGAACCTATTGATCAAATAAATCTGATGATTGAAAAGGTAGCGTTAACCGATGCCCGAGTTTTGATTACAGGTCCAAACGGAACCGGAAAAGAATTGGTAGCGCATCAATTACATGAAAAAAGCGAAAGAGCTGCTGCTCCGATGATTGAAGTCAATTGCGCTGCAATCCCATCAGAACTGATTGAAAGTGAACTGTTCGGACATGTAAAAGGTGCATTTACTTCTGCCGTAAAAGACAGAGCTGGTAAATTTGAAGCTGCCGATGGTGGCACTATTTTTCTTGACGAAATTGGCGATATGAGTCTTTCGGCACAAGCCAAAGTATTACGAGCGCTGCAGGAAAGTTTAATACAAAGAGTAGGTGCTGATAAAGACATTAAAATTAATGTTAGAGTTATTGCTGCAACCAATAAGGATTTAAAAAAGGAAATTGCTGAAGGAAGATTTAGAGAAGATTTGTATCACCGTTTGGCCGTGATCTTAATCAAAGTTCCATCGTTAAACGAAAGGCGAAGTGATATTCCATTGTTGATTGATTATTTCTCTACTAAGATTGCTGAGGAACATGGAAATAGCACCAAAGCATTCTCAAAGCAAGCAATCAAATTACTGCAAGAATACGATTGGACCGGAAATATTCGAGAACTCCGGAATGTTGTTGAGCGGTTGATTATCCTTGGGGGAAACGAAATTTCAGAAACCGATGTGAAACTATTTGCATCTAAATAAGGGCTTAGTGATCTGTACATCATGAGTAGTCGAACAGGCCGCTATTTACAAATCACTTATTACAAATCATTATTAAAAATATGAACTTAAAAAAAATAAATCCAAACCTTCAAAAAGCATTAATTGAGCATGGTTTGACCGAAGCAAACGAAATGCAGCATGAAACTTTTTCTACTATTAAAAGTGGCGCTGATGCAGTTATCCAGGCGGTGGGAGGAACCGGAAAAACAACAACTATTGTTTTGAACGTAATCCAGAAATTGGAAAGGACATTAGATGAAAGCACAAGGGCGCTCATTATTGTAGAAACTAAAGAAAAAGTTGTTGAAATGGAAGAACTGTTTCTGCAATACGGAACATATACCGATTTAAGTATTTTGGGAGTTCACGAAAAGGGCGACATCGATTATGATAAAAATGTAGTTTCTATGGGATTGGATATTCTAATTGGAACCCCAACCAAAATCAATGCTATGTTTGCCTCTGCAGGATTCAATAGCAATACAATTAAGCTGCTGGTTGTTGATGATGCCGATGTTTTGTTCAGAAATAGAATGGACGCTATAGTGCACCGCTTGTCCAACAGCATTGAAAAAACACAACGTCTTTTCTTCTGTTCCAAAATCACCGAAAGAGTAGAGTCGCTAGCAGAAAAAATAATGATTGAACCAGTTTTCTTCGAGATGGACGAAAAGTAAGTACTCAGAATGTAGCATTTACAAAAAAGAGCGCAGTGTTTAGTAACTAATGTAGCCACTATGCACATTTATAATGTAACTAATCGATAATAATTCATAAACAATAAAAAAAATGGGACTTATAAAAATATTTTCGGGAGAAGAAATTCTTGCCGTTGGCTTAAAAGGAAAGCTAGAACAACTCAATATCAATGTTGTCATTAGAGATAATAATCAGGCGAACGTTTTGCCAAGTATTCAAACGGCAAAAGCGGTTGAATTGTTCATTCAAGAAGTTGATTTTGGGAAAGCCAATCCAATTATTGAGGAGTTTCGGTTGAGTATTTAATTGTTCAATGCCTACGGATGCAAGCACTAAAATTCGTTTTTAAATCACTGGCAGTATTTTTTGGAATTATCTATTTGCTTTATGCATCTTACGTTTATTTCAATCAGGAAGAAATGATTTTTGCAGCGTCTAAGCTTGCTAAAGAGTATAAATTTGAATTCGATCAAGATTTTGAAGAGCTTACTATAACTTCTTATGACGCCACAAAACTTAACGGCTTATTATTTAAAACACCAAACCCAAAAGGCTTAATTTTTTATCTTCATGGAAATGCCAGTGCGCTGGATTCATGGGGAAACATTGCCGAATTTTATACGTCTTTACGATATGACATTTTTATTCTAGACTATCGAGGTTACGGTAAAAGTGAAGGTAAAGTTGAAAACCAAGAACAATTTTTAAAAGATGTTTCTTTTGTTTATAGAAATCTGGCGAAACGGTATGATCAGAATAAAATTAGCATAATTGGCTACTCTATTGGATCCGGAGCTGCTGCGTATTTGGCTTCGACCAATAATCCTAGAATGCTAGTATTGCAAGCGCCGTATTTTAATTTCCTCGAATTTTCAAGTTCAAGAGCTCCTTTTTTACCTGATTTTCTGAAGAAATTTACTTTTGAAACTAATGAATACATCGTTAAAGTTAAAGCGCCAGTTTATATTTTTCATGGCGCTGAAGATCATTTGATTTCTATTGATAATTCACTTCGACTTCAAACACTATTCAAACGTACCGACAGATTATTTATCCTTCAAAATCAAGGTCATAACGGAGTAAATGAGAATCCTGATTTTCGAGATAGGATTCAAGAAATTTTTAATCATTAATCATTAAAAGCCAAAGACGAAATGCGCGCATACAGAATCGAAAACGACAATCTGGGTAATTCCTATTTTGAAGCAGGAAGTTTACCTGAATATTTAAGTATTGCAAGCCAACGCTTTATCATCCAAACGAAAGTTGAAGAATACCAAATGCACCAACATAAAGCGCCGCGTTTTCAATATGTAGTTACACTAATAGGAAAGCTACGATTTACAACTTCTGATGGAAATCAATTTATAATAGAGCCTGGAATAATTCTTGTTGCCAAAGACATTCACGGCGAAGGTCATTCTTGGGAACTGATAGAAGGCGAAGAATGGCACAGAATTTATATCATTCCAAATCAAAATGCGGATGATGCATTTGTTGCAAATTAATTATTTAAAAATCTTTAATCTGCTAACCAAAACCGTAATAAATATTCCGAAAACCCCAACAATGACGAAGGAATATTTCAGGCTTGTAACTTCAGCAATAAATCCAATTAACGGCGGGCCAATTAAAAACCCTAGGAAACTAATACTTGAAACAATGGTCAGTGCTATGCTCGTTGGAACTTTGTCATTATTTCCAGCAACACTAAAAATTATCGGAACTACATTCGAAACTCCAAATCCTACCATCATAAAAGCGATTGTGCAAGGAATCAAATAGGGGAACAAAACGGCGCTATATAATCCGGTAGAAATTAGTATTCCGCTGATCATAAGCACTTTTCTTGTCCCATATTTTCTAACTAAAATATCACTTAAAAAACGACCAGAAGCCATACTAATCATAAAAGTTGTGTAGCCTAAAACCACTAGAGCTCCTGGTGCTTTGATGATCTCCTTAAAATAAACGCCGCTCCAGTCAAACATAATCCCTTCACTTGCCATTCCGCAAAAACAAACAACACCCAACCAAATCAGCGTCACATCTGGATTTTTGATAAAAGAATAGCGGGCGTGTTCTTCTTTTTTTTTGACTTTGGCCTTAATGATAAACTTGTAATTTAATAATACAATCAATAACACAAAAACGAAGGCTATCATAAAATGCTGAAACGGAGTTAGTCGTAATGCCAACATTAATAAACTTGTCACAGCACCAAAAAATCCGGCTAAACTCCATGAACCATGGAACGATCCAATAATAGGTTTGCTGAATAGTTGCTGCGTATAAACGCCTTGCGTATTTACTGAGATGTTGCAAAAGTTGCCACAAAATCCAAAAAGGAATAAGCCTAAAGCCAATTGCCATTTTACGGTTGCCAATCCTAATATGGTAAGACAAAGTGCATAAAGTGGTAAAGTCAAAATTGCAATGTTGCGGCTTCCGTATTTGTTTACAATGCTACCCGAAAAAGGCATTGCGAAAAGCTGACCAATTGGCAAAACAAAAAGCATTGTTCCTAATCCAGCTTCGCTTAATTGCAGCATCGATTTGATGTCTGGAATCCGACTAGCCCATGTCGCAAAGCAGAAACCCATTCCGAAAAAAAATAGGGAAGTGGCCAACCTAACTCTATTCAAGTACGATTGTTTTGCGTTTCGAAAGCTTTTTTTGATCTTGGCTTTGGGCAGAATTTTGGATAAAAAACTATAATCTATTAAAGGCATAAACTGTTTTTCTTCTGATTGATCGGCTAAAAGTAACCAAATCTGATGGTAAAGAAAAGTATTTGTTCAAGTAGCTTATCTACCCAACAAATTACAACGTTATTGTTATTAAATTGATTCAAATAATTTGTATCGCAATAGAAAAGGCTGCTCATTTGCAGCCTTTTGCTTTAAATTAATAGTTTCTGCTATTTTACCATGAATTTTTTTAAGGTTTTAGTCTCGTTATTAGATAATTCAATTAAGTACATTCCAGCTTGTGGTTGCAACTCGATTTTTTCAGTCCAAATCTCTCCATCTAAAATAGCTTTTTGTTTGTGGATCATACGTCCACGCATATCGTAAACGGCTAATTCGTACTGGCCAATTATATTTTTAGTTTGAACATAAAACGAACCATTATTCGGATTTGGATAAATAGTAAAATCTGTAACAGGCATAAAATCGATTGTTGAAAGTGCTGGTAATACTCGGCACAGATTGAGGCTCCAAGAATTAATAAAACCTCCATCTTGTTCAGCTTCATCAGTAACTTGTAGGGTCCATTCTCCTACGCTTGCTTCACCTCGCAAAGTATTCAAAGGTGTTTCCGGTCTAATAATTCCAGAAATTACCGGTGTCCCTCCGCACGTTAAAGCAATACCAGCATCGCTAAAATTTGCCACAACATCATCGCTGTCGCCGCATCTGTTAGTGAAAAGATTGAGTACTGTTCCGGACGGACTTATCAATTTCACAACCATATCGGTTACCCAAGTATGAGAAATATCAACAGTCACTGTGGCATTTTCGATGTTAAAATTATCGGTAAAACTTAATGTAGAAGAAACTGTGGCAGCAGGACCTGATGAAATAACAACGGGCACATTTACCGAATTATAATTTGTACAAATAAATTCACCTGTTGTAAATGTGGAGACATTACTAAAACTGCCACTACAACCATTATTTTCAGGACGCACACGCCAATAATATACCGTAGCTTCATCCAATCCCGAAGCAGTGTAGGTATTTGTTGATGTTATTGAAGTTGCTACAACATTGTTAAACGCTGAATCGGTTGCAATTTGAAAAGTATATTGTGATGCATTGTCATCTGCAAGCCAAGTAAAATTTGGTGAAAATGCAACTCCGATTGTATTGTTAACCGGACTTGTTAAAGCCAGTATTTGAAAAGAGTTGTTCAATAAATTTAGGTAAACAGTAGTTGTTTTGGTAATTGCTCCTGAAACCGCAGAAACAATGATTGGATAAAAACCAACTGCGGCGTTTTGTGTATTGGTCAAAAGTAGGGTAACAGTTCCGTTTGTACTTAGTGAGGTCGGAGTAAAAGTAGCTGTAGTTCCGGCTGGAATTCCAGAAACGGAAAAATTGGTAGTGCTAGTAAATCCGGAAATTGTTTCGTACTCAAAATTGTAGCTAACTGTTGTTCCTAAACAAGAGCTCGTGTTTTGCGTGTTACTGCTTGCCAACAAGAAGGTCGGTGCTGTGATCGATATTGTGAAATTTTGATTGGATACATCATAGAAAATGTGATTGTGACCTCGCACCATTATTCGATTGGCATTTCCTGGTAAGTTAGGAATAGTGATGGTTTCGGAACCGTCATTTGGTACATTTATCGCAAGTGGAATTGAAAAAGTAAGTCCACCGTTGTTTGAAAGTAAAATATCTACGGTCTCGCTATTAATGCCATTAGCTGTTGTTCCTGACACGTTCCAACTAACTATTTGATTTGATGCAATTGCCCAATTAACAGTTGTATTTGGTGCTGTAATTATGAATGGACCAGCTAAATTTGAAACTGTAACCTTCATAAAATCAGTCACAGATTTACCACCATTAATGTTGTTGTCACGTACAGTAAAAGCAAAATTAAATTCGCGCCCCACATTTGAAATCACTTCCCAAGTTGGAGCAAGATTATTTGCTAAAACATCGGAAAGCTGCGGCAGATAGCGTATCGGAGTACTTGAAATAACTTGTGGTTTAAAATTAGGACCTACTACTGCGGTTGACACTGGTGGCTGCACAGAAATTTCACGGTCATATTGTTCCCACACGTACGTTAGCGCATCGTTATTTGCATCGGTAGCACTTCCTGCGAGAACAAAAGCAGTTCCTTTTGGAATAGTATAATTAAATCCAGCACTTATAATGGGAGAAACGTTCGCGGTAGCAGTGGTTACTGCACAACTGCCACCAGCACCATTGATTGTATTTCGTATTTGCGCAATGCTACCTGCAAAAAATTGGGCATCCGAATTTCCTTGTATATTTGGCACGCAAATTCCAGCATAAGCCATTATTGAGCTTCCGCTTCCAGGCTCGTAGGACCAATTACTATCTCGATTGCCTCCGCATTCATTATTAAAGGTATGTGCTGCGCCAAACTGGTGTCCCATTTCATGTGCAACATAATCTATATCAAAAGCATCTCCAACAGGTGAACCCAAGCCTGTTGCACCAAAAGCTTTTGCGCCTTCAGTACAAGGTTGTCCGCCACCCAATCCGCCACCAGAAGTACCTACGCCATGCCCAAAGTCATAATTAGCTGTGCCGATAATAGCATCAAGAGTTTGTTGCGTTTCGCCTATAAGTTCACCTACATCATCGTTGGTCAACTCATCAGAATCTATAAAAATTACAGCATCTTCATTGGCAATCAATTGTAAAAAAACCGAAAGATCGCGTTCGAACATAGAATTTATTCGCGTAAGGGTAACTGTAACTGCTGCTAAAACTGCTGCTTTTTTTTGTGCCAATGTCCCAAGTTCAAGTCCGGCCTCTGCAATTTGAAATGCCGAATATTCTACGGTAGTTACAATTCCAGTACGATACGTCTTGTAACCATCAATGTCGTGCGGCTGTGCACTACTTTCGTCAATTCGCAATTCAGGTGTTGAATCAAACGTATGACATTGAAAGTTACCACTTGTCGTTAATCCTGCACGAAGATAACTCACATAGTAAATTCCATCTTTTGAGTAAGGATCGATATACGAAGTTCCATTATCAGCAGCAAGAGTCATGGTATGTAGACCAAATAAAGTTATACTAAAACGTATAACCGAAGAACGATTTTCAACACCTTGGCCAACGTAGGATTTGCTGTCAGGAAAACGTGCAGCTAAATCAGGATGCATGACTGGCGCCTCGTAAATTGTAAAGTGTTGCATTTTTCCATTTCCATCTGGAAAAGGTATAATTAGTGCCGAATTTTGGCCACGCATTGGAGCATTTTGAAGCGATTGTTTTAAACTTACAAGATTAAGTTTATAATAATGTTCGATTTTTGGAATAGTAACTCGATTTTTTTTGCCAGAAACCGCAGCCTCTGTCTGTAAAACTTTTTGCCATATTTCTTGGGCATTACTACTAAATATAGAACAAAAGAACAAAAGAGTCATTAAATTTTTTTTCATTGCTGGTTTTTAAAAGCCTCTAAGATACAAATTTAAGTTCTCTCTTCCCTATCAAATAAAACATTGCCACTACTGATTTCTATACTATCTTTGCCGCTTCAAAATGACACCCTAAGCGCAAATCGAAGGGCCTATAACCAATTCCATAATATGATTACTGTAAACGACATAGCCGTAGAATTTGGCGGTACAACACTTTTCAGCGAAGTTACTTTCGCCATTAATGAAAACGATAAAATTGCCTTAATGGGTAAAAATGGGGCAGGTAAATCAACACTTTTAAAAATCGTGGCTGGAGAAAGCAAACCTTCACGCGGAAATATTTCTGCACCAAAAGAAGCTGTCATTGCTTACTTGCCGCAGCATTTATTGTCTGCCGATAATTGTACGGTCATGGAAGAAGCATCAAAAGCATTTGCCGAAGTTTTCAAGATGAAAGATGAGATTGATCAAATTAATGAGCAGTTAACAATTCGTACTGATTATGAAAGTGACGAGTATATGAAACTGATTGAGCGCGTTTCTGAATTGAGTGAGAAGTTTTATTCCATTGAAGAAGTGAACTATGAAGCGGAAGTTGAAAAGGTTTTGAAAGGATTAGGATTCGGAAGAGAAGATTTCAATCGCCCAACCTCTGAGTTTTCTGGCGGATGGAGAATGCGCATTGAGTTAGCTAAAATTTTATTAAAACAACCCGATTTAATTCTGTTGGATGAACCGACGAATCACTTGGATATGGACAGTATCCAATGGTTGGAAGATTTTCTTATCAATCAGGCGAAAGCCGTAATGGTAATTTCGCACGACAGAGCCTTTGTAGATAATATCACCAACAGAACTATCGAAGTTACAATGGGCAGAATTTACGACTACAAAGCCAAGTATTCTCATTATTTGGAGTTGCGTAAAGACAGAAGAGTGCACCAGCAAAAGGCATACGACGAACAACAAAAATTCATCGCAGATAATCAAACATTTATCGATCGGTTTCGTGGTACTTTTTCTAAAACTGATGCAGTTCAATCACGCGTTAGAATGTTAGAAAAAATTGTTCCAATTGAAGTTGATGAAATCGACAATTCGGCTTTGAAGTTAAAGTTTCCACCTTCAGTTCGCTCCGGACAATATCCTGTTATAGTTCGCGATTTAGAAAAATCATATGGAGAACATTTGATTTTTAAAGATGCCAATATGGTAATTGAACGTGGTCAAAAAGTAGCTTTCGTTGGAAAAAACGGTGAAGGTAAATCGACGATGATCAAAGCCATCATGAAAGAAATCGAAATTAGTAGCGGAAATGTTGAGGTTGGACACAATTCCCACATTGGTTATTTTGCCCAGAATCAGGCCTCATTATTAGATGGAAATGCTACCATCTTTGAAACAATTGACACTATTGCAGTTGGCGATGTACGTACACAAATCAAGAATATTTTAGGAGCGTTCATGTTTCATGGCGATGATGTGCAAAAGAAAGTAAAAGTGCTTTCGGGTGGAGAAAAAACGCGTTTGGCAATGATTAAATTATTGTTAGAACCTGTTAATTTACTGATTCTAGATGAACCTTCAAATCATTTGGATATGAAAACAAAAGATATCATTAAAGAAGCCTTGAAAGACTTTGACGGAACGTTAATCTTAGTTTCCCACGACAGAGATTTCCTTGACGGATTAGCAGATAAAGTATTTGAATTTGGTAATAAACGCGTCAAAGAACATTTTGAAGACATCAAAGGATTTTTGGCACATAAAAAAATGGAAAGCCTTACGGAGATAGAGAAGTAATAACTGTTCCGTAATGATTAATGATTAAAAATTAAATCTTGTCTGTCTTGAATAAAAAAAACATAATTTAACTATCTTTCTCTTTCATTTTATCTGATTTCTTTTTTCGAATTTTTTTTGGTTTTGATGATGATTACGCCATTTCCTTTAGCAGCGTAGAGAGCAGTTGCAGCTGTATCTTTTAGAATAGTTATTGATTCTATAGTTTCTGGTTTTAAGCTTTGAAACTCTTTATTGTCTATGGGTTTTCCGTCAAGAATATACAAAGGCTGATTTTTGTTGCTGCTTGAAGTTGCAGAATTAGAAAGCATATGTTTTTTTGTGATATTATTTTCAAGCGTGTCAGTTTGTCCAAAAACAATGGAACAACAAGAAATAGCAATTGCTACTAAAATTCTATTTACATTTTTCATAACTTAAATTTAAGAGTTTAATAATATTATTTTTCTTTTTTTAAAGATAAGGGTTTCCCGTTTTTGGTGGTAATTATCACGACACCTTTTTTTCCTTTTTCGCCATAAATTTCTGTTGCCTTTTCATCCTGTAGAATAGAAATCGTTTCGATTTCTTGTTTTTTAAGAGGCGAATACGGACTTGTAGGATTTGGGCCAAATACTTCCTTTTCAGTATATTCAACACCGTTAATAATATATAACGGTTCATTCAAAACAACTAATGATTCATCATCGGTGAACTGAACATCTTGTATTTTTGCCTGTACGATTTTCTTATCAATCACTACAAGCGGTTCATCTTTATGCACCAAGGATGCTTTTCCTCTATTTTGCATCATCATTTCTACATCTGCTTTTTTAGATTCAGTCACTGCGTTTTCTTTAATAATACTATGACGTGTTGTTGGAGAACTTAAGTAGCCCGATTCTGGAGGAGCAACATCATTTACAGCATCAGCTTCGCTTTTAATTTCGAATCTACCTTCCATTACAACTTGAGTTTCGGGTTTTATTTGCTTTTCCAAAATTTGAACTGCATCGTTTTTAATCTCCGGATTTAGTACTTTTTTTACAACTACAACTCTATCTGTTTGAGTTGGTGTGTTGATTGAATCTTTTACAACAATGGTTTCGTTAGATTCTATTTTAGGTTGTTCTTCTTTTAAAAATTGGTAGCCCAATGTTCCCAGTAATAAAAGGCAAGCTGCCACAGCGATTTTCTTCCAAAGCAGCATTGCTTTTTTGTCCTCTTTGCGGTCAAGTTTTTCTTCAACTCGACTCCAAACTTTATCCATTGCGGCGAATTCTTTGGTTTCTGAATTTTGAGCAGCCAATTTGAATTGGTCAACTATTTTATCTTCTCTCTTCATCACTATTTGGCATTTTGATAATAAAATTTAGCAATCAGTTCTTTTAATTTTGTTTTGGCAGCATTCAATTGCGATTTAGATGTTCCTTCAGATATATTGAGCATCTGTGCAATTTCTTTGTGTCCGTAACCTTCGATAACAAATAAATTGAAAATCGTTTTACAACCTTCTGGAATCAGAGTCAATAAGTTCAACAAATCTTCTTCTTCTAGTTGGGTTTCGGCGGCAACTTCTGGCTGTAAATAAAACGGAGTATCTTCTAAATATAAATTGAAATTAACGTTGCGTTTTAAATGGTGCAAACAATGATTCACCGTGATTTTTCTTGACCAAGCTTCAAAAGCGCCAAATTCCTTTAGTTGATCAATTTTACTGAATATCGTGCAAAACGCATCGGCCAATACTTCTTCAATTTCCTCTTCCTTTTTTAAATAGCGTTTGCAGGTGCGGTATAACTTGGGCGACATATATTCATAAACTTGTCGCTGCGATTCGCGCTGCATTTTTCTGCATCCTAGTATTTGATTTTCGTTAATCACAAACTTGCTTTTTTATAGAGAGAACAATTTTTGTAAAAAGGTTGGGATGATTGATAAATATTTTTTAAAAGGCAGAATGGACAAGGGATGACTTTTTTCTTTTTATAACTTTTCTCTAGTCCTTATCACTAATTTAAAAATTGTGGACTCTAATTTTTCCGTATCATTGTCTTCACAAATCAAAAATTCAATTTCATTGGACGTTTGTTTGAATAAGGTCAAGCCTTCAAATTTATGTTCTTCCGAAATCTGAACATAATCAATAAGTTTCATGGTTTTCAAATCGATGCTTCCAATAATGCTTCCCAAAACCTCGCCGTCTAAATACGTTGAGGTGGTGTCTTCGGCTGTAGCCAAAAAATAAATAGTTTCATTAACGAGAATCGCATCCGTAAAGGTCGCCGCAACATTCTTGATCTTTGGTAAATCAAACATAATATATTCTAATGTTGCAGTTTCGGCACTATCATTGGCATAAATAATTCCGTTCTTCCCAATTGTTCCGTTACCTCGTTGGAAAATATAAAATGACTTTCCATCTATAATCACACCTTCAATATTCAACTCGTCATCGGCAATTGTATAGTCTTTTTTAATTTTTGAATAAATATTTGTAATATCTTTTACTATGACTTTCCCTGATTTTGGTTTGTATTTAAAAAGTCGGTTCCTGCTTGCTGTCGAACCTGAACCAAATAAATAGAGGTCTTTTCCTTTTAAAGCAATTGCCTCCAAATCGGGTTTGTCTTTTTTGGGAATGTTTTCCTGCGGATTTTCGACCAGTGCAATTTTACTCAGTTGAGCATCTCCAATTTGATATTCATACAAATAACTGCTGCTATCAGAAATGATATAAAGCTTGTCGTCAAGATAAACCAATCCCGATGCAGAACCGATTCCGATAATCTTGAACAATAGCGAAAGTTGAAATTTTTCCATAAGTTTACAAATATAAACACTTGCACAATGAAAAGTATCAATCCCGATGATTTTAGAGTATCGAAACACATCATGTTGGCTACAGTTCCAACTAATTTGGAAAAATATTCCGATGATGATGATGAAAAAGAAGGCGAATTAGAAAAAATACAAAAAAAATTAAGCGAGCGCCAAGATGTTATGTATGCGCACAACAGGCATGCGGTTTTGATTTGCTTGCAAGGAATGGATACCAGTGGTAAAGACAGTTTAATTAGAGAAGTTTTTAAAGAATTCAATTCACGTGGAGTAGTGGTGCACAGTTTTAAAACGCCCAATTCGACCGAATTAGAACACGACTACCTTTGGCGTCATTATTTGGCTTTGCCCGAAAAAGGAAAGTTTGGTGTTTTTAACAGAACGCATTATGAAAACGTACTAGTGACGAGAGTTCATCCGGAATATATCTTATTTGAGAATCTTCCAGGCATTGAAAAAGTAGAAGACATCACACCAAAGTTCTGGAAAAGTAGAATGAAACAAATTAACAATTTTGAGAAGCACATTACCAAAAACGGTACGCTCGTATTAAAGTTTTATTTGCATATGAGCAAAGAAGAACAGCGCAAACGCTTATTGAAACGATTGGAAAGTGGTGAGGACAACTGGAAATTTTCTGTAGGCGATTTAAAAGAACGTGAACTTTGGGACGAATACCAAAAGTGCTACGAAGAAGCTATTAATGAAACTTCTACTAAACACTCGCCGTGGTTTATAGTGCCGGCTGATGATAAAGAGATGGCACGGGTAATTGTTGCGAAAATAATTTGGGAAGAACTTCAAAAACTCACCGACATCAAGGAACCCGAATTAGATCCAAAAGTCAAAGCTAATATTGAAGAATATAAAGAGTTACTAAAAGACTAAAAAAAAATGCTCCTTGGTAAGAGCATCGTTTTTGGTTATACTTAGTTTATGATAATTTTCTCGGTATATCTTTGATTAGTATCCGTTGAAATTTTAATGATATAAATACCTGCAGAACGAATAGGATTAATCGCAATGTCATTAATAGTTTCATTTAAAGAAATTGATTTTGTTTCAAGTAAACTTCCCTGAACCGTGTATATTTTTAACGTTGCTTTATCAACCGCGGTATTCGATTTTACAGTCAAAATTCCATTGGTCGCATTTGAACCAGAAATTGCAAAAGTATTTTTACTGAACTGGTTGTTTGATAAATTAAAAGTAAGTGTTTCCCAAGTTCTGGCTACGCTTATAAGTCCAACAACGCCAGTCGGCATTCCAGCTGGCCCTGCATTTTGTCTAAACGCCAATCGGTCTACATTTCCTGCTTGATCATTTCCTGTAAAATTAGTGGCAGAAACGGTATTTCCGCTTTCACCAGCTGGATAGTCAGCATTAGCATATAATGAAATAGTATCATCATTAACTCCAGCTCCTTGCGAATATTTGAAAATTAATAAATAATCAGTACCATAATTATACGAGTTCGTAGTATAAACTGTCGGATTAGAAGTATCGCCTTTTCGTATACCAACACTAAAAGTTGAACCACCAGTAGGTTGCACTAAAACGCGAAATGAAGTGTTAAAATTTCCGCCACTTAACACTCTAAAAAAATCTATAGGAGCTGTTTGTGCCGCAGTAATGTTGACGACCATGCCAACATACAAATCTCCAGAAGTTACCGCAGGAAACGCTCTTCCACATCCGTCAGCATTTGGCCTCAAACTGAAGACTTTGCTTGACGAACCGTAACCCATAGCAGCAATATTTTGATTAACAACAAAAGCATTCAGGCAACCTAGTCCTACGCAAGTTCCTAATCCGCCAGGAAGCGAAGAATTATTGGTCCAAACTCCTTGTCCGCTGAGTTGCGCATTTGCAGTATAACCTGCAAAGTTTTCTTGAAAAACATTTTGTGAAAATAAAAATGTTGAGGCGAACGTCACTATTGTAAGGAGTATTTTTTTCATTGTTTTTATTTTTTAGGTTACCATAATTAGGTGCAACAAATATATTAAATTTTTGCTAGTAAAGTAGTGTTTACTTCTACTACAATCCATTACTTTTGTCAACTCAAAATTGCAAAATGAATCTCTCAGTTTATACCAAAGAATTTAAACGAAACCTTACCCTAGCATATCCGGTGATTATTGGAATGTTGGGGCACACCCTTATTGGTATTGTAGATAATATCATGGTTGGAAGATTGGGCAGTACTGAACTTGCAGCGGTTTCATTGGGCAACAGTATGATTTTTATTGCGATGTCTATTGGTATCGGATTTTCTACCGCAATTACGCCAATTGTTGCCGAAGCAGATGCCGAAAATGATAATAGCAAAATACGTTCGGCTTTTCATCACGGCTTGTTTTTGTGCACTATTTTAGGATTCTCTTTGTTCGCAATAGTGGTTTTGGCTAAGCCAATAATGGAATTATTGCACCAACCGGACGATGTAATTGCCCTGGCAAAACCTTTTGTTGATTGGGTGGCTTTTTCGCTCGTTCCGCTAATTATTTATCAAGGATATAAGCAGTTTGCCGATGGTTTATCAATGACAAAAGTATCAATGTATGCCATTGTTATGGCTAATATTTTGCACGTAATCATAAACTATTGTTTGATTTATGGCCTTTGGATTTTCCCTAAGATGGGCATTATTGGAGCCGCACTAGGAACGGTAATTTCCCGAATTGCCATGGTTGTTTTTATGCATTTTATCTTATCCAGAAGGGAACGATTGAAACAATACTTCCAAGATTTTAGTTTTGAAGAAATCAAAAAAGAATCGATTAGAAAAATGGTCAATCTCGGATTTCCATCTGCCATGCAAATGCTTTTTGAAGTTGTGCTGTTCACTGCAGCAATATGGCTTTGTGGTAACATTGGTAAAACTAGTCAGGCTGCCAATCAAATTGCGTTGAGTTTAGCGTCAATGACATTTATGGTCGCTATGGGACTGAGCGTAACTTCAATGATCAGGGTCAGTAACCAAAAAGGTTTAAACGATTACAAGCAGCTGGTAATCGTAGCACGATCTATCTTTTTATTGGCCATACTTATTGAAGTAGTATTTGCCATAATGTTTGTAGCACTGCATCAAATCTTACCGTATTTGTTTTTGAACATGGAAAACCCAAATCAATTAGTAGACAATCAGGAAGTGATTGCTATTGCGGCAAAATTGCTTCTGATTGCGGCAGTTTTTCAAATATCTGACGGAATACAAGTCGTGGTTCTCGGCGCTTTGCGCGGCTTGCAGGATGTTAAAATTCCGATGTACATTACCTTTGTAGCTTACTGGATTATCGGTTTCCCGATATCGTACTACTTGGGCATTCACACCGACTTACAAGCAGTAGGCGTATGGATTGGATTATTGGCCGGACTAACAGCCGCCGCGATATTTTTGTATATTCGTTTTCATTATCTAACTAAAAAACTTATTTCAGATGTTGGATCATAGGTAATCGTTGAAAAATTCTCTACATAGTTATGTACTTTTGCCTGAATTAAATTCTATTATCTATTAATCTATTATCTATTTTCTTTAATCTAAACACAAATGGAATTACCTAAATTTTTACTAGCTGACAATACTGATTTGCAAGAGGATGATATTTTTGTTATTCACCTTGATTTTCCTCGTTTTATAATTAATTTAAAAGATGATGAGGTTGAGTTTTTAGAAGACCTTGAGGGCGAAGATGAAACGGAATTAGAAAGCGAGATGGAACACCTAATTACGCTGGCAGGCGAATTTTATGACCGCGAAATGCAACGTTATGAAGAATAGCTTCTAGTCTAGTCCGCTTTTAACAGCAAAAACAGCCAGACCGACACGGGTTTTAATTTCCAATTTTTCGCATAAACTATTTCTATAGCTTTCAATAGTTCGTGGGCT
>Ga0105047_10004334_pt1 | contig 24726 bp, 20 predicted proteins | sample MAT04_FD_78384 | JGI IMG/M metagenome (GOLD analysis project Ga0105047, IMG submission 78384) | Freshwater microbial communities from Lake Fryxell liftoff mats and glacier meltwater in Antarctica - MAT-04 (megahit assembly) | ecosystem: Environmental > Aquatic > Freshwater > Ice > Liftoff...
CGATGCGGCCGTCGGTCGCCGCGATGGCACCGGCGCGTCCGCTCGGCGTCCAGGTGCTGTCGTCGTCCTGGCGGCTGCCGCCGGCGAGCAGACCGGCGCCGGAGAGCTTCTCGACGCCCACCGCTAGGCCCGTGTCGCACTCGCCGGCCTTGATCGCCATGATGACGGTACGCAGCGCCGTCGCGCCGGTGGCGCAGGCGTTCTGCACGTTGTACACGGGGACGCCGGTCTGGCCGATCTGCTTCTGCAGGACCTGCCCGAATCCACCCGGCCCACCCAGCAGGTTGCCTGCGGCGATCACGCCGACGTCGTGGATCGTCATGGCGCCATCGGCGAGGGCCGCCAGAGCTGCTTCGGCCCCGAGATCGGCGCTGTCCTTGTCAGGGTGCTTGCCGAACTTCGTCATGTTGATGCCCACGATGAAGATGTCGTCGTTCATGAGGCGCTGCTCCCGCTGTCGACCGGCTCGAAGCCGAACCCGACACCCTCGTCCCCGTTGGAGTCCTCGCCCATGGAGTAGGTGGCCAACCGGACCTTCTGCCCGAGATGGACGTGGTCCGGATCCGGCGTCACGTTGAGGAGGTTGGCCTGCACGGTGGTGCCGCCACAGTCCAGCACTGCTGCCACGAACGGCACGTCGATGCCCGGGGCGGCGAACCCCACGATGGTGAAGGCCGTGACCTCGGCCTCGGAGGAGACGATCGCGTCGACGAAGTCGGTCCGCCCGCACGAGGCGCATGCGTTGCGCCGACCGAAGAACCGGGCGCCGCAGCTCGGACACTCATGTGCGCGCAGATGCGGCTCGGGCTCGAGCACCAGGTAGTCGACGATGGGGACGCGTGCCATGTACAGCTCCGTTGGATCGTTGGACGGATGCACCGAGGATCGGGCGAAGAGATGGATTCCACCACTGGCCGCGATCGCATCGCTGTACTGTGGCACGCTATCGAACACTGGCGTCAGGTTCCGGCGTGGTGCCGAACGATCCCGGGGGGGAAACTGTGTCTCGACGACCGCTGCGGGTGCTCGCCGCATCCCTGTTGGTGTGCCTGGTGGCTACCGGGTGCGCCAACTCCAACTCAGACGAGAGCGCATCGAGCACGACCGCGCCCAGCTCGACCAACACCACCGGCAAGGGCGGCGAGGAGACACGGGACGACGTCGTTGCACGACCCGGCGTCCCGGGCGTCACCGACGACGAGATCAAGTACGCGGTGATCGGCACCAAGACCGGCAACCCACTGGGCATCTGCATCCTCGACTGCTACGCCGACGGCATCGAGGCGTACTTCGCGTTCCGCAACGACGAGGGCGGCATCTACGGCCGGAAGCTGGCCATCAGCGAGATACTCGACGACGAACTGGCGCAGAACCAGCAGAGGTCCCTCGACGTCATCTCGGGCAACGACGCGTTCGGCGTCTTCTCGGCCACGCTCCTGCCCGCTGGATGGGGTGCCCTCGATGAGGCCGGTGTGCCGACCTACACCTGGGGCATCCATGCCGCTGACTCCGCGAACCGGATCCACAACTTCCCGAGCGCGGCGGTCCGCTGTGCGGACTGCCCACGGCCGGGGGTGCCCTACATCGCGCAGCAGAGCGGTGCCACCAAGGCGGCGAGCATCGGCTACGGCATCAGCGAGAACTCCAAGGTCTGCACCCAGTCCGTCGCGGACGCGTTCGACATGTTCGAGAAGAAATCGGGAGTCGAGGTGGTCTACACCAACGACGACCTGGACTACGGGTTGCCCAACGGCATCGGCCCACAGGTCACCGCCATGAAGGCGGCCGGGGTCGACTTCATCTCGACCTGCATCGACCTCAACGGCATGAAGACCCTCGCCCAGGAACTGGACCGCCAGGGCATGGAGGACGTCGTGCTCTACCACCCCAACAGCTACGACCAGAACTACGTCGCCGAATCCGGCAACCTCTTCGAGGGTGACGTCGTGGGGGTGCAGTTCCGTCCGCTCGAGAGCGACGCCGCGGGCACCGCGCTCGCGGACTTCCTGAAGTGGATGGACAAGCAGGGCAGCGAACCCAGCGAACTGGCGATGGTCGGCTGGCTGAACGCCTCCCTGGCCTTCGACGGGCTGCTGGCGGCCGGTCCCGAATTCGACCGTGAGGGCGTCACCGCGGCGACGAACGCACTCACCGACTACACCGCTGGGGGACTGCTCGCCCCGATCAACTGGTCGACGGCCCACACGCCGTACACGGCAGCCGACCCGCAGGAGGATCGTCCCGAGTGCACCGCGCTGGTCAAGGTCGAGAACGGGAAGTTCGTGCCGTACTCCTCACCCGACGAGCCATGGCTCTGCTGGGGCTTGGACCCCAAGGCCGACTTCGAGCCCACCCCGACGACCTTCGGCTGAGCGTCACGTCCGGTGATCGTCGCTGCTGGATTCGCCGAGGACCTGATTCGGGGGGTGCTCCAGGGCCTCCCCCCGGGGGCTGTGTACGGGCTGATCGCGATCGGCTTCGTACTGGCCTACAAGACTTCCGGCGTGTTCAACCTGGCGTTCGGGGCTCAGGCCTACGTGTCGGCCGCGCTGTACTTCCAGGCGCGCAACGCATGGGGCTGGTCCAACGCCGCTGCGTTCGCTCTCTCGGTCCTGATCGTCGCTCCGGCGCTGGGCCTGATCCTCGAGCACCTGGTCTTCCGACGTCTACCACCGGGCTCGACCCTGGCCAAGCTCGTCATCGCCATCGGCCTGTCGGTCGCCATCCCGAACCTGTTCGAGCTGGTGGTCGGCTTCGAGCCGGTCGCCGGGCGAACGCCCGAAGGACTGCTGAGCGAAGGGGCCACGGTGTTCTACGACCCGGTCGGCCTGTACCCGTTCAGCCGCAACGAGTTGACCGCCATGGTGGCGGCGCTGCTGAGCACCCTCGCGCTGGCGGCGCTGTTCCGGTTCACCACCATCGGCCTGCAGATGCGGGCCGTCGTGGAGAGCCCCCGGATGACCGAGCTCAACGGCATCCGCGCCGAGCGTGTCTCGGCCTTCAGCTGGGCCCTGTCGAGCATGTTCGCAGGGCTGGCAGGGGTGCTGATCGCCCCACGCTTCAACACGCTGGCGGCGCCGGACTTCTTCAACCTGGTCGTGGTGGCCGTGGCCGCAGCTGCTGTCGGCAAGCTCATCAGCCTGCCGTGGGCGCTCATCGGTGGGCTGGGCCTCGGCGTGCTCATCTCGGTGGTCAACACCTTCCTTCCCGAGCTCGCGACCAACTACCCCTGGCTCACGCCCATCCAGGAGAACGTCACCCCGGCGATGCCCTTCGTGGTGCTGTTCGGACTGGTCACGCTGTGGCCGGCACTGCGCGCCACGACCGATCACCAGGATCCGTTGTCGGGAGTCGATCCCCCGCCGCCGGCACCTGCGGCGCTGACGCGCAGCCCGCTACTGACGCGCATCACCTTCGTGTTCGGTGTGTCCTTCTTGGCGGTGGTGGGCTTCGCGGTGTTCACCGAGGCCGACGCCTCGTGGCTGTTCCTCATCACCCAGGCCGTCATCATGGCGACGATCTTCCTGTCGATCACCGTGCTCACGGGCTTCGCCGGCCTGGTCTCGCTCTGTCAGGGCGCGTTCGCCGCGATCGGTGGCTTCACGGTGTTCCAGCTGGCGGACCGGTTCGGTGTGCCGGTGCTGGTCGGCGCGGTCGTCGGCGCCGTCTTCGCCGCACTGGTGAGTGGGCTCCTGTCGGTGCCGCTGGTGCGTCTGGGCACGGTCTGGGTGGCGATCGCGACCCTTGCGTTCGCAGCCTTCTTCGACGCGGTCCTGGTGCGTCTGCCGTTCCTGGGCGGTGGCGGCACCTCGTTGCTGCAGGGCACCCGGGTACCGCGACCCGTCATCGGGCCGTGGGACCTCGCCGACGATGTGAAGTTCCTGGTGCTCGCTCTGGTCGTGTTCGCGCTCGCAGCGATCGCCGTGAAGCAACTGCGCGCCGGCACCATCGGCCACACGCTGCAGGCACTACGCGGCAGCGAGGTCGCTGCACAGTCGATCGGCATCTCCCCCACCCGGGCCCGCGTGACGGCGTTCGCAGTGTCGGGGTTCCTCGCGGGGCTGGGTGGAGCGATGCTGTCCATCCAGCAGAAGAACGTGAACTACGCGAGCAACTTCTCACCGTTCGCCGCACTGTTCTGGCTGGTGCTCGTGATCTCGCTCGGCTCCCGCACGATCGAGGGCGCCAGCTACGCGGGCGCGAGCTTCTCGCTCATGGACCGCGTCATCTTCCGCGGCGCGTTCATCGCCTGGATCACGCGCAGCGAGGAGCTGGTACCCGGTTTCCTGCCGCTGTCACCGAAGTGGCGGTTCGTCCTGTTCGGCCTGGCCACGCTGTCGTTCGCACGCCATCCCGAGGGGCTCGTCGAGTCCGGCAAGCGCCGGGCCCACGAGCGCGTCGAACGCCTGCTCGCCCGACGCTCCGCGCCTCCCCCCGGTCCCGACGCAGGCGTCGCAGTGCGCCGCTCCGCAGAGGAGCCCGTGGGATGACGCCGGTCCTGGAGGCCCACCACGTCACCAAGTCCTACTCGGGCATCACCGCGCTGGCCCAGGTCGACCTCGAGGTGCTCGAACGCGAGCGGGTCGGACTCATCGGCCCCAACGGCGCCGGCAAGACCACACTGTTCAACTGCATGCTCGGCGTGCTGACCCCCGACCGTGGCACCGTGCAGCTGGACGGGGTGGACCTGGGAGGCCTCCCGGTGCACGAACGCGCACGACGCGGGATCGGGCGCACGTTCCAGCGCATCGAGCTGTTCGGCGGCTCCACGGTCCGCGAGCACCTGCTGATCGCTGAACGGATCCGCCGAGGCACCGGCCGTCTCTGGAAGGACCTGCTCGGCCGGGGCCGCCCCACCGCCGAGGAGACCTCGGCCTGCGACGCCGTGCTCGAGCTGCTCGGGCTGCGAGAGCTGGCCGACGAGCCGATCGAGCACCTCAGTCTCGGGCAGGGCCGACTCGTCGAGGTCGGGCGTGCGCTCATGACGCGACCGCGACTGCTGTTGCTCGATGAGCCATCCTCCGGGCTCGACCGTTCCGAGACCGCCGACCTGGCCAGCACGCTGCGCACGGTCCAGGAGGAGCACGGCTTCGCGATCCTGCTCGTCGAGCACGACGTCGAGCTGGTTTCGAGCTTCACCGAGCGCTGCTACGTCCTGGACTTCGGCACGATCATCGCCGAGGGCCCCACGGCAGAGGTCCTGGCCGATCCGGCGGTGCGTGAGGCATACCTCGGCGCCGAGGAGGGTGCCTCGTGACTCCGGTCCTCGAGCTGCGCGGAGTGTCAGCCGGGTACGGCCCGTTCCACGCGCTCTTCGATGTGTCCTTCGCGGTGCAGCCGGGGCAAGCCGTCGCGCTGCTCGGCGCGAACGGTGTCGGCAAGACCACGGTCGCGCGGGTGGCCAGCGGGCTGGTGAGCCCGCACCGCGGCGCGGTCCTGGTCGACGGCAAAGATCTCACGGGCGCCCCACCCCACAAGTTCGCCAGGGCGGGCATCGCACACGCTGTCGAGGGGCGCTCTGTGTTCGCCTCGCTGTCGGTCGAGGACAACCTGCGCCTGTCGTTCCGTCGCTCCTGCGGCGCGCGTGGGGTCGCCGCCGCCCTCGACTCGGCCTACGAGCAGTTCCCGGTGCTGGCGCGGCGCCGGACCCAGCTCGCGGGGCACCTCTCCGGCGGGGAGCAGCGGATGCTCTCCATGGCCCGCGTGCTGGTCGAGGCTCCCGCGTTGCTGATCGCGGACGAACTCTCGCTCGGTCTGGCGCCGATCATCGTCGACGAGATCTACAAGCAGCTGGCCCGTCTGCGCGACCAGGGCACAGCGCTGCTCATCGTGGAGCAGCAGGTCAGCCACGCGCTCGGGCTGTGTGACCACGCACTGCTGCTCGACCACGGCGCGATCGTCTGGGAGGGCCCACCCGCCGACGCCGGCGACCGGGTGGCGACGCGGATCTTCGACCACGAACCCGGCTGACGCCGCTCGGCCGCCGGCACGGGCTGTCAGCACGACGCTGTCAGCGCGCCGGGTCGAGCGCCACCTTGATCGCGCCGCTGCGCTCCTGATCCGCGCAGGCCCAGAATGCGTCCTGCCACTCCGTGAGGCCGAAGGTGTGGGTGAGCATCCCGGTCAGGTCGACGCGACCGGCCGATGCCAGGTCGAAGTAGTGCTCGATGCCGTGCCGGCGCACGCCGTCCACGTCTTCGATGCCGAACGCGTTCGAGCCGACCAACGAGATCTCTTTGAAGTACAGGGGGCTCCATTCCCACCGACCCGGGGCGTGCACCCCGCTCTTGACCAGCGTCCCCCTTGCACGCAGGACACGGACCTCCACCTCGAAGGTCTCGGGCTTGGCCACGGTGTCGTACGCGACGTCGATGAACCCCGGGTGACACATCGGGATGCCGTCGAGCCCGGGCATGGTCGGCTTGAGCACTCCGCCCGACCACTCGGCGAGCTGCTCGACGAGGGCGGCGGTCGTATCGAGGCGGAACACCGCGTGGGCGCCGAGTCGTCGGGCCAACGCCGCCTGCGCGTCGAAGCGGGCGACCACCGCGATCTCCACGTCGGGGTACAACGCCGCCAGGATCGCGACCGCCGAGCAGCCCAGGGCGCCTGCGCCCCACACCAACGCCCGACCGCCCGGCGGCGGCGGATGCCGGGTGACGCTGTGCAGCGAGACCGCGAACGGGTCCGCCAGGATCGCGTGCCCGTCGTCGACGTCGTCGGGCACCGCGAACAGCATCGACGAGTGCGCCGGCATCAGCTCGGCGTACCCGCCGGTGGCGTCGCTCGACACGCCGGTGTGGAGCCCCGGGCTGATGTCGCCGGCGGTGAAGCTCCAGCAGAGGCTGAGGTCGCCGGCCTCGCAGGCAGGGCAGATCGGGGTGATGCCCCGAGGGACGCACGAGAGCCACGGGTTGAGCGCGACCCGGTCCCCGACCTCGAACCCCGATGCTTCCGGCCCGGCCGAGTGCACCAGACCGACCACCTCGTGACCAAGTACCTGCGGGAACGAGCAGAGTCCGCTCATGGCGCTGTCGCTGTCACCCTCGAAGTCCATCAGCACCTGCTTCGAGTCGGAGCCGCAGATACCGGTGAGCAATGGCCGCACGACGTACCAGTCGGGCCGGAGCGGCCGGGCGTCGGGCACCTCGACCAGCGCGCACGGCGTGGACGCGAGGTTCCGGACCAGTCGGTTCGCGTCGGGCGGCGGTGTGAACGGTTGGGTCTCCGTGCCGAACACCAGTGCCTTCATGCATCCCCCGTCGTTGCGGTGGTCAGGCCGTCGGTGACCACTCCCGGGGCTATTCTGACACCCGTGTCACATCCTGGGGTCCGATCAGTACCGGTGACCGTCGGCATCGACATCGGCACCACCTCGGTGAAGGCCGTGGCCGCCGATCCGGACGGGCGGGTGCTGGCCAGGGCCCGGGTGTCGCACCGGGTTCGCAGTCCGTTCCACGGCGCATTCGAACACGACATCGATCAGGCGTGGCGGGCGAACGTGATCGCCGCCCTGGCCGAGGTCTCCGCCGGGCTCGAGGTGACCGCCGTCAACGTCGCCGCGATGGTGCCCTCGCTCGGCGCCGTCGACGCCGATGGACGCGCGCTCTCCCCCGGGCTGCTCTACGGGGACCTTCGGGGGCTCACCGACACCAACGACCCCGACCAGGCCGGCGACAGCGGCGAGCTCCTGGCGTTCCTCGGCTGGCTGACCGCCGCGGCACCCGATGCCGCAGCGTACTGGCCGGCACAGGCCGTTGCGAACCATGCCCTGACCGGCATCGGTGCGATCGACTCGACCACGGCCATGACCGCTTCGCCGCTCTTCGACTTCGTGGGCTGGGACGAGGCGCTGGCTGCCGCAGCAGGCACGTCACGGGCTGCCCTGCCACAAGTGGTCCCCGGCACGCAGGTGCTCGGCACCGTCATGGAGGGACTGCCCGCAGCGGGCGCGGTCGTCGGCGGTGGCACCATCGACGCGCTCGGCGAGCAGGTGGTGGCCGGCGCCGACGAGACGGGCGACGTGCTCGTGATCTGCGGCGGGACCCTCATCACCTGGGGGGTGATCGACGACTGGCGGACGATCCCCGGTCTGTGGACCGTGCCCCACACGGTCCCCGGCAAGGTGTTGATCGGCGGGCCCAGCAATGCCGGCGGCCTGTTCCAGGACCGTGCTGCGCGCTGGCTGGCCGCCACCACACCCGATGAGCTCGACGCGGTGGGGACCGACGACCTTCCGGTCTGGCTCCCCTACGTGCGGGGCGAGCGCACACCGCTGAACCGCCGCGACCTGCGAGCGGTGCTCGACGGCGCAGCACTGCACCACGAGGCGGCCCACCTGCGCCGCGCCGCCTACGAGTCCGCCGGCTTCGTGGTTCGCCACCACCTCGATCTGGCGGCGGACGCCGGCCTCGCCCCCCGGCGCATCGTGGCCACCGGGGGCGGCACGCGGTCGCGGCACTGGATGCAGTCGCTGGCCGATGCCACCGGCCTACCGGTCGACGTCGTGGCGGTGCCCGAAGGGGCTGCGCTGGGCGCCGCGTTCATGGCGCGCTGCGTCGCCGGGTTGGAGACCAGAATGATCCACGGACGCCGATGGGCCAGCACCGACCACCGCGTCGAGCCCGACTCCCGTGCCCGCGGCCACGTCGAGCAGCGCTACGAGCGGTTCCGGGCGCTGACGGCCGAGTGCTGACTTGGTCGCCGGCGTGCGCCCAGATCAGGTGAGGAACTCGAAGTGCTGCACCTCGACCATGATCGGGAGTCGGTGGCGCACGTAGAACGAGTGCAGCCGGAGGACCCCGGCGAACTCCTCGGCCCTGGGCTCGATCAGCTCGACGTCGCCGGGCAGCCGCTCCTTCCAGGCCGCGGCCCGCCGTGCCACCTCGTGGAAGTCGTCCAGGGTCGAGACCGACACCCCGACGTGGTCCGTACGGGGTGCCCGCATGGGCTGGTCGTCGGCCACGATGAAGAAGAACTGCTCGTGGGTGTGCAGGCCGAGCACCAGCTGCGCACGGTCGCGGGTCATGTCCGGGTACTCCGTCGCACCGAGCAGGTCGCCGTAGAACTCGGCGATCGCCGACCGTCCCTCCGCGTCGAGCTCGTCGGCGGCCACCGAGACGGCGATGTGGTTGAACCGCGGCGCCCTGGCGAAGTCGGGACCACTCACGGCCGCACCAGGACCTTGCCGGCGACACGGCCCTCGGCCAGGTCGACCATCGCCCCCAACAGACCCTCGAGCGGGACGTCGCCGGGCTCAAGGAGAATCTCGACCGGCAACGCGCCACTCCCCAGGAGCTCGAGGGCCCGGTCGAACCCACCGTGGTCATAGGTGAACGCGCCGGTCACGACCAGCTCGTTGAGCAGTATCCGGTTGGGATCGAACCTGGGCGGCTCGATCCCCGCACCGACCAGGACGAGCGTGCCGGCACGGACGAGCTGTGCAAGACCCGCCTCCATCGCCGACGCGACACCGGAGCACTCGAGCACCACGTCGACCGCATCGTCGACGACCCGCCCGGGCTCGGCGATGGAGGGCACCTCGAGCTGCTCGGGATGCAGCAGTCGCGTGGCGCCGAGCGCACCTGCCAGCGCTCGACGGGCGTCGTTCGGTTCGACGCACGCGATCTCGTCGACCCCCATGGTGGCCAGCGTGGCGATCGCGAGCGCGCCGATCGGTCCGGCGCCGAGCACGAGGACACGCTGGCCGGCTCGCACTCCGCCCTGGATGATGGCGTGCAGCGCCACCGCAAGTGGCTCTGCCAGCGCGGCAGCACGGGGGTCCAGGCCATCGGGTAGTTCGATCAGTTCGTCCGCGGAGTTCAACTTGAAGGTCGCGAAGGCCCCCGGTGGGTCCTCCTGGCCGGGCGCGTCTCGCCCGGCGCAGAGGGCCGGGCGATCCGCCCGGCACATCGCGCATGTGCCGCAGCGCTGCGTCGGACCGCCCACCACCTGGTCGCCCGGGAGCCAACGTCCGACGTCGCGGCCCACCTCGACCACCGTGCCGACCCATTCGTGCCCCTGCCAGGTGCCCGGCGGGGCCCAGCCCTCGAGCACCATGTGCAGGTCGCTGCCACAGATGCCGCACAGGTCGACCGCGACCAACACCTCGTCGGGGCCGACCAGCGGCCGCGGAACGACTTCGACCTGGATCCTCCCGGGACCCTTCAGGACCGCGGCCAGCATGTCGCCCGTAGCTCCCACGTCCCGACCCTACCTGACGTCTCTGTCAGAAAGCGGTTGGGATCCCGCCAACAGCGAGGCGGCACGGTGGGCCAACGCCGCCAGGGTCAACGTGGGGTTGTAGCCAGCCGAGGTCACGAACACCGACGAGTCGCAGACCACGACGTTGTCGACGTCCCACAGGCGTTGCTCGGGCGAGACCACCGACACCGCCGGATCGGTGCCCATCCGGGCCGTACCCATGACGTGCCGGCTCGCCGGCGCCATTCCTAGGGGATTCAGCTCGGCATGCGCCGTCGGGTCTCCCTGCGGCGGCGAGGTGGCGGAGAACGCCACGGTGGCACCTGCATCCTGCATGACCGCCTCGTGCAGCGGTGCGGCGTAGGCCGACGCAGCCAGGTCGTGGGCATGGGGCGCATACGTGACACGCCCGGCGGGCAGACCCCAGGCGTCGCGCACCGAGGGGTCCAGGTCCACCCGGTTGGACCACTGGGGGAGGTCCTCGCCCTGCATGGTGAAGACCCAGGTGTGGCGCCGGAGCCCGCTGCTCGCCATCGACTCCAGGTGCTGGCGACCCGTCGGGTAGGTCGTCGCCTCCTCGACCGGCCCGGTCCCTGCGCCGTGCTCGACCACACCACCCCGCAGCCAGGGCAGACCTGCCGCCCCGGCGGCGGCCCGCAGTTCGGGCGAGTCGACGACGAGGTCGTCGTGCAGGTGGGTGACGCTGCGCCCGCGTTCGCCACCGGTCGGCTGCTCGAAGATCCCGAGGGTGAAGGTCTGGTGGTGGCACGTGAGAAAGCGCCCGACCAGGTCGCCACCCAACCCGTTGCGCAACAGCAGGCGCGGCGTCTCGAACGCTCCACCTGCGAGCACGACCGCCGTCCCGGCGCGCAGCTCCCGCGTCGGGGGCTCCGGGTGCTGGGACAGGTCGAGGTACCGCACGCCGGTGGACCGCCGCCCGGCGGGGTCCAGCACGAGCTCCGTCACGTAGGACTCCGCGATGATGCGGCAGCGGCCGGTGCGCAGTGCGCGCTGCAGCGCCGCGATCGGATCACCCTTTGCGTGGACCGGACATCCGTAGCCTCCACAGAAGCCGCAGTCCACACAGGCGGCACGACCGTCGTACGGACGACTGTTCACCCCGGTGGGTGCACGGTAGGGGTGCATTCCCGCTCGTTCGGCAGCTGCTGCCGACACGAGCGCCATCGGCATGTCGTCCCCCGGCGACATGGGGAACGGCGAGCTGCGCCATGCCGCGAACGGGTTGGTGCCATCCTCCCCCGCGACGCCGAACAACTGCTCGACGGCGCCGTAGTGGGGTTCCAGGTCCTCGTACTGCAACGGCCAGTCGGCGACCTCGGCTCCCTCGATCGGCCCCCGGGAGCTGTGGAGGTGGAAGTCCTCCTCGCGCCAGCGCGGCAGCTTGGCGTCGGCGTGCACTCCGCCACCGCCGACGGTCGAGGGCAGGTTGTTCACCTCACCGATCATCAGCCGGTCGCCGTCGTGGGGCCCACGTCGGTACGTGCGGGGTTCGAGGAGCGGATCAGGCCCCAGCAGGTGGCGCCGCTGGGCGATCTCGTCGTTGGAGAAGTGCTGGAGTGGTTCGTACGGAGCCTCCAGCGACACCAGGTGGTTCCTGCCCTTCTCGACGACGACGACCGAGAGCCCCGCAGCGGTCAGGACCTCCGCCGCGGTGGCACCGCCCGGGCCCGAGCCGACCACGATCACGTCACAGTCGTTCATCGAGTCGACCTCGCAGGTGGGAACAACGGCTCGGGGAACTCGATCCGTTGCCAGCCGGCACCGTCGCGGTTCCCGCCGTACGCAGGATCGCCGTAGGTCGCCTCGCACGCGTGGACATGGACGACGCGGTGGTCCGAGTCGTCCGCTTCTCCCGCCGCGACACGGCGGTAGACGTCGCGCCACTGCCCGATGCGTTGAGCCCAAGCCTGGCGCTCCCACGGTCCGATCGCGAGCCACTGCTGCCCGTCGCCGGCCCACTCCCCCGGTGCCGCCCACAGGTGCGGCGGATCGTGGTCGAGCGCTCCCAGGAGACGCTCGACGTAGTCCAGTGCACCGGCATCGACCGAGCCCGGCACCGCCGCGTCGAGCACCGCGGCGATCGCGGCCAGGTCGGCATCGGTGAACGCGCTCACGGGTTGGACCGGATGAACCGGTAGACGCCGGCCATGTCGCGGTTCACCTTGTCGGGCAGTGGGTGGATCGTTGCGCCCATGGAACGCGCGCCCCACACGATCTTCGCTGTGCGCTCGGCGAGGGCGGCGTTGTGCAGCGCCTTCTCGGGCGTCGCTGCGCAGGTGACCAGACCGTGGTTGGCGACCAGCGCCGCGCCCCGGTCGGCCAGCCGCGCCGCCACTTCGTCGCCGAGCTCGACCGAACCCGTGCCCTTGTAGGCACAACACGGCACGTCGCCCCCCAGGTACACCACGACCTCCTCGATCACCGCGGGGATCGGCTCGTGGGCCAGGGCGAACATCGTCGCGTACACGGCATGGGTGTGGATCACCGCACCGAGCTCCGGGTACGCCCTCAGCGTCGAGAGGTGCAGATCCTTCTCGGTGGTGGGCGAACGATGCCCCTGCACGACGGTGCCGTCGAGGTCGACGATCACCAGATCGTCCAGGGTCATCGTGTCGTAGGCGACCGAGGAGGGCGACAGGCACACCAGCCCGTCGGGCAGGCGCCCCGAGATGTTCCCCGAGGTGCCCTCGACGAGCCCGTGGGCGAGCATGGTGCGCGCAGTGGCGAGCACGACCTCTGGCGTTGTGGTCGGTGACGTGACGGGCTCAGCCATGATCGAGCACCTCCGGATTGGCGAGGTTGGGTGGGGTGTCGCCCCGGAACAGCGCGGCGAGCCCGCTGGCCATCATCATCGTGTGGTTCGTCTCCGTGTCGAAGGTGGCGCCGCCGATGTGTGGGGTCAGCACCACGTTGGGCATCGCGATCAGCGGATGATCGGCACCCAGGTGCTCGCCTTCGAAGTGGTCGAGCGCCGCAGCGGCCAGGTGCCCCGATTCGAGCGCGGCGGTCAGCGCATCGAGGTCGTGCAACGCGGCCCGTGCCGTGTTGACGTAGACCGCTCCGGCGCGCATGCGGGCGAACTGCTCTGCCGAGATGAGCCCGACCGTGTCGGGCGTGACCGCGGAGTGCATCGAGACGACGTCGGCCTTCGACAGGAGGTCGTCGAGGTCGTGGGTGGCATCAGCGGCGAACGGATCGGCCGAGATGACGTGCATCCCGAGCCCTGAGAAGCGCCAGGCGGCGGCACGTCCCACCGCACCCAGGCCGACGATTCCCACCGTTCTCCCGCTGAGCTGCCAGCCCCGGAACCGCTGGTACGGGATCGAGCCGTCCCGATACACCTGACCCGTCCGGACGTCACGGTCCGCTGGCACCACGCCGCGCGTGGCCGCCAGCAACAGGGCGACGGCGAGCTCGGCGACCCCGTCGGCGTTGCGTCCCGGCGCTCGAAGCACAGGGATCCCGCGGTCGGTGGCGCCCACCAGGTCGACATTGGTGGGGTCGCCCCGGGTCGATCCGATGGCCTCCAGGGGCAGGTCGAGGACGGGCCCGCTGCACTGGTCGGCTTCGCAGATGACCACCGAGGCCCCGAGCTCACCGGCGCGTTCCGCCAGCTGCTCCGCGCTGTAGAGGCGCAAGGGGTGGTGGTCGATCCACGGGTCCAGCACCACATCGCCGAGCTCACGCAGCTCGTCCAGGCCGGGCCCGCGCAACGGCGCGGTGGACAGGATCACACGGCTGCTCACAGCTGGTCCTCGGTCGGGAGGTGCACGTGCACGGTCGCTGTCGCCATGACGGCGTCGTCCTGGTTGCGCAGCTCGACGCGCACCACTGCGATGTGGCGACGTTTTCGCTCCACCTGCGTGTCGACGACCTCTCCCGACACGAAGGTCGCGTCACCGGTGAACGCAGGGTTCCGGTACTGGGCGGAGGAGTGCGTCACCGCTCCCCACTCGCCGGCCCATGCGGCGACGTAGTCGATGATCCATGCCCCCATCGAGGCCCCGTAGCCGTACCCGCGTGGCATGCCGACGTGTCGGGCCCACCGAGGCTGCAGGTGCCCCCGCGACGGCCCGTAGTACGCGCCGTCGGTGAGCTCGGGGTTGACCCGTTCCATGCGGCGGTCGCCCTCGAAGCCGGCCATCTCCTTGGTGTAGCCGAGCGCCTCGGCACGAACGGAGGTCGGGCCCTTCGCGGTGGCGCCCCAGGTCGTCATCGGGTAGGCCCGCCATTCGGTGGTGAAGGTGGCAAGGCTGTGCGGGCCGATCACGTGCTCGGCCAGCCGGTCGCCCACCGCAACCGACTCGAACGGGCGCGGATCGTGCGCGAGCTGTTGGACCTGGTCGATGAAGGCCAGCTTGCGTTCCTCGAGCCCGGCGAGCTGCTGGTCGGTCCACTCGGGCTCCTGCGGTTCGGAGAAGAGCTGTTTCTCCTTGGCCTGGCGCACCCTGTAGCGGATGGCGGTGGAGCGCTGCAGCGCGACCCGCTCGCCCTTCTGGTTGATGTAGAGCGTGTCACCGCGCTGGAAGCAGGTCGGACCGGCGAACTTCGTCTCCGTCACCCGGTAGTCGTAGGGCATCCGGTGACAGACCAGTCGATCCCCTGGCCACACCCGGGGCCCGAAGAACCACCAGTCGTCGCCGCCGAAGATCAGGTGCGAGTCGGGGATAAGTCCCACCTGGGCCGGGGAGCAGCCATGGCTGGTGTCGCAGGCCACCGTGAAGGACTGTGGGGCGACGATCGAGCCGAACCGGCTGGCGGCCGCCCACACCTCGTCGTAGTGGAGCGGGTTCGGGTAGTGCATGGCCTGCACCCATCGACGCACGTCGTTGGTGGCCACCGGTTCCTTCAGCTCGCCGGGCTCCATGGGGACACCCATGTGCTGGTCCAGGTCCGACACGTCGAGTGTCTGGCCGGACTCGGCGGCCGTGGTGTGCGCGGGTGGGGTGTCGGTGGTGCTCATCGCTCTCCGGAGTGGGTCGGGACGGATGTCGTGGGCATGTCGGTGGACGGAGGTGGTGCTGCGTCGAGCAACGTGCGCACGAGCGGGAGCAGTGCGTCGTCGCGCACCTTCGTGCCGCTGTCGGTCATGGGCATCTCGCCGTCGGCGAGGAAGACCACGCGGCTCGGCACCTTGTAGGGAGCGACCCGACCGCGGAGGAACTCCCGGACCTCGTGCTCGGTGACCTCCTCGCCGTCGGCAACGACGATGCACGCCACCACGACCTGGTCGAGGCGGTCGTCGGGCACGCCGAGGACACGGCTCATTCTGACCGACGGCAGCGCCCGGAGCTGGACCTCGATCTCGGCGGGCGAGACGTTGGCGCCGCCGGTCTTGATCATCTCGGTGCGCCGGCCCGAGAAGTGCACGACGCCGTCCTCGTCGACGTGGCCCGCGTCGCCGGTGTGGAAGAAGCCGTCCTCGTCGAAGCACTGCTCGGGGGTCGCGCCCAGGTAGCGGAGCATCAGAGTGGCGCCCGCCACGGCGAGCTCCCCCTCCTGTCCGACCCCGAGCGACCGACCGCTGTCGGGGTCGACGACGCGGAGCCGGGTGCCGGCCAACAGGTGGCCGCTGCCCACCTTCGCCAACTCCCGGGGTGTGTCGGAGCGGTGGCTGCTCACGGACGCACTCGTCTCCGACAGCCCGTAACCGACGGGCATCACCCAGGACGGGTCGCCATGCACGCCCGGGTGGCCCGCGTACGCCGACTTGCCGTAGACGCAGCGCAGAGTCGACAGGTCGGTGCTCGTCCAGTCAGGGTGATCGGCGAGCGCCCTGGTCTGGTGCGGCAACGTGTACGGCTCGGTCACCCGCTCGCGGCTGAGGAGTTCCAGCGCGTGGCCCGGGTCGAAGGTCTCCTGCATGACCCAGCATCCGCCGACCGCCAGGGTCGATCCCATCGCGGTGTTCAGCCCCGCGGTCCAGAACAGCGGCAGGGCGCTGAACATCCGGGTGAGTCGATCGCGTCCGAAGATCTGCGACTGCAACCAGAACTGCAACGAGGGCGAGCGGTGACCGTGCAGCATCGCCTTGGGCTCACTCGTGGTGCCCGAGCTGAAAATGACCAGCGCGGGATCGGCCGGAGTGACCGCCGCAGTGCGGGCGATGAGCTCCGCAGCCGTGTCCGGGCCGCCTCCGAGCCCGACGAATTCGTTCCAGCTGGGCTCGCCGAGGACCGCGACGTGGATCGGTTTCGCCCGCTCGGCGCCGATCACGTCCAGGTCCTGCGCGAAGCGGCGACCGAGCAGCGCCGACTGGGTGAGCACCACCACCGGCTCCGAACGGCCGAGCATCTGGGCGAGTTCCGGGCGAGGGGCGAAGGTCGACATGGGCACCGCCACCGCGCCCGCCATCGCAGCCCCGAAGATGGCCGCGACCGCCTCCGGACGGTTGCCCATCACGATCCCCACCGCGTCGCCGGGCGCCACGTCGAGCGCGACCAGCGCCCGACCCACCTCGGTGGCCCGAGCACCGAGATCGTCGTAGCTCCAGCGGACCGTGCGCCCACCCTGCAGGGGGTCGTCGAACACGAACGCCTCTGCGGGTCCGAATCGATCGACGACCTCGCCGAGGAACGAGCCCAGTGTGAGCGCGCCCAGGCCGTGCACCTGATCGAGCGGCGGACCCTCGAAGGTGGTCATCGGCCTGCTGTCCCGTGGAGGAACAGCCCGTCGAAACCATCGGCGTCGATCGCCGCGACCAACGCCGAGGCGGCGCGTTCCACGCCGCACGGCAGGCGCAACGCCGGCTGCACCATCCGGGTCAGTACCGAGATGTCGTACTCGTCGCACACCCCTGCGGCGCCGTGCAGCTGCTGGCAGGTCCGCAGCACCGAGCGGGCCACCTCGAGCGCGTGAAGACGCAGTGCCAGCACGTCGGCGCGGGCGTCCGCGCCGGCCACGTCCAGGCGCCACAGGGTGAACGCAGCCAGCTCTCGCAGGCCGGCGACGGCGACGGCGGCGTCGGCCAGCTGGAACTGCACCGACTGGAAGGCAGAGAGCGGTTTGCCGAACTGTACGCGTCCCGCGACGTGGTCGACCGCAAGCTCGACGGCACGGTCGACCGTGCCCAGCACGGTCCAGCACGTCAGCGTCAGCTGCAGCAGGACGTCGGACAGCGGCGGCGCGACCAGGTCGTCGGTGAGCTCGAGGTCCGTGACGAAGGGGCCGAGGCGGGTGCCGAGCCGGATGCCGCCCGCCACCGCAACGCCACCCCGACCGTCGAGGGTCCCGACCCTCCACTCGGGCAGGAGGTCACCGTGGTCGACGCGCGAAGTGCGGTCGGGAACCACGGCGGTCGGTCGGCCCTGTTGGTCCCGCACCAACATGGCGGCCACCGGGCTCGGCAACGCGACACGCCCCGCGGCCTCACACAGGGCGGCGGCCGCGGCCAGCGTGATCGCGTCGAGGCGGGGGTCCAGGTCGTCCAACCCGAGCTCACGCAATGTCGACAACACCTCACCGGAGCGGACACCGGGGTCCTCCTCGGCCCTCCGCGCGGCATCGACGCTGCCGAGCGCGGCGAACGCCGCGTCGGCGGAGGCCCGCAGGGCGACGGCTTCCTCCGGCAGGTCCGGGTTCACGAGCGCGCTCCCGCGAGCAACGCCTTGGCGACGATCATCCGCTGCACCTCGATGGTGCCGCTGGCGACCGTCGCCGCCTGCGCGTAACGCCAGTGGTCCTCGACCGCACCGTGCAGCGGTGCGGTCGAACCTGCCTCGAGGCACTCGTCATCGAGCGCTGCGAACAGCACCTCGGCGACGCTCTGGTCGCACTGAGTGACAGCGATCCGCGCCGTCGACGCAGCCACGTCGGGCACCTCGCCGGCGCTCTGTGCGTGCACGGTCCGGTAGGCGAGCAGTCGGGCCACACGGACCTGCACGAGCGCGCGTGCCCATGCCGTGTGCAGCGAGGGCGGCAGCTCGGACCAGTGCGGCGCCATCGCCCGGCCAAGTTCGGACAGGAGCCGCTCGCAGCGTGCGTAGCGGGCGATGCCGACGCGCTCGTGTGCCAGCGCGGTGCGGATGACCGACCAACCACCGCCGACTTGGCCGAGCACGGCGTCGGCACCGGTGGACATCTCGTCGAAGAACACCTCGTTGAGGTGGTGGGGCCCGAGCATCGAGCGGATCGGCCGCACGGTGATGCCGGGCGCGTCCATCGCCACGAGGAACATCGTGATGCCTTCGTGACGGGTCCCGCTGCCCACGCGGGCGGCGATGATGCACCACTGGGCCATCGAGGCGTAGGAGGTCCAGATCTTCTGGCCGGTGATCCGCCAGCTGTCGCCGTCGGGCTCGGCCCGGGTGCGCAGCGATGCCAGATCAGACCCTGCCTCGGGCTCACTGAAGCCCTGGCACCAGATGACCCGGCCCGCGGCGATCGGCGGGAGGTGACGCCGCTTCTGCTCCTCGGTCCCGTGGGCCATGATCGCCGGGCCGACCCAGTTCAGTCCCATGTACTGCGCACCACGGGGCTCGTGGTGTGCCCACATCTCCTCGCGCACGACGGTCTGGTCCCACACCGAGCCACCACCGCCGCCGTACTCGACGGGCCAGGCGATGGTCAGCAGGCCCGCGTCCGCGAGCGTCCGGCAGAACGTCTGGGCGACGTCCAGGTCGGCCGGGTCGTCGGTGAACGCGCCGAGGAAGTCGTCGTCGATGTGCGCTGCGATGAGTGCGCGCAACTGGATCCGCAGGTCGGTCGCCTGCTCCCCCAGATCGAAGTCCATCCCGATGTCCCTCCAGAAAGCTGACGTGAACGTTAGTCGGCGAACATCCGGTCCTGCTCACCCGCACCCGACCGCACCCGACCGCACCCGGCCCACGGAGCTCACGGAGCTCACGACAGGCGCGGTGCGACCTCGGTGATCCATGCCCGCATGGTGTCCTGCCGGGGAGCGTCACGACACCACAGGATGAACTCGGAGCATCCGGCATCGACGAAGGCCTGTGCCTTCTCCGTCACCTGATCGATCGTGCCGACGAAGTTGTCTCGCACCCAGTCCTCGTCGGAGGCCTCGCCCCACAGGTGTCCGCCATGTTGCGCGATCCATCGATCGAGCTCCGCTGCTGAGTCCACGATGAGACAGTCGGGCCCATGGGTGCGGACCATGGAGTCGGGGTCTCGTCCGATGCGTTCGCAATGCTCCGACAGGACCGCCGACTTGTGCAGGAACTGCTCGAGTCCGACCTGCCAGTTGGTGGCATCGGCGTGGGCGGCGGCGAGCTTCAGGGTGACCTTCTCGCCACCGCCGCCGACAAGGATCCGTGGACGGGAGCGTCCCGCGGTGGTGAGCGGCTGTGGCTCGCAGAACGCCCCATCGAGGCGCACGCTGTTTCCTTGGTGGCTCACCGTCTCCTCCGACCACAGGCGGGGGATCACCACGAGCGCGTCCTCGAGCAGCTCCAGGCGCTCGCGGGCCGACGGGTACGGGTAGCCGTAGGCCGCGTACTCGCGCTCGTACCACCCGGCGCCCAGCCCGAGGACGAGTCGACCGCCGGACATCACGTCGATCCCTGCGGCCTGCTTGGCCAGCAGGCCGAGGTTGCGATAGCCCACGCAGGTGACGAGCTGGCCGAGCTCGATCCGCTCGGTCAGCTGCGATATCGCCGCCAGTGTCGTGAAGGCCTCGAAGGTGTGCGTGCGTTCACGGCGCGGCACCGTCTCCATGTGGTCGTAGACCCACAGGTGGTCCCACCCCAGCGAGTCGGCGGTGCGGGCCCAGTCGCAGGACTGCCGCCAGGCCGACTCGGCGTCGACACCGGAGTACTCGAGCTTCCAACCCTGCGGTACGAACACCCCGTGGCGAACCGGGTGTGGCGAGCGGGTCGCCCATGGGGCGGTCATGGCCTGGCGGCCGCGACGATCAGCGACTGCAGCGGGGCCTGCGGCGCGGTTGCCCCCTCCCTCGGATCGAGGTCCATGCGACGTCCTTCCAGAAACCTGACATGGACGTTAGTCGGAGCGCTACCGTCGACACCCATGGACGTCGCGCCCACCTCGGTGGCCCGGGTGTTCGATCGGGCGCTGTCCTCGGATCCGGACAGGGAGGCACTGGTCACCCGGTCGGGCCGCATCTCGTACGCGGAGCTCGATCGACGTGCAGATCGAGCGGCGCAGGCGCTGCGCGGGCTCGGTCTCGGGACCGGCGACCGGGTCGCCGCCTCACTCCCGAACGACGCGGACGTCGTGGTGGCGTTCCACGGTGCGATGCGGCTGGGCGCGGTGTGGATCGGCGTGAACCGCGCGCTTGCGGCACCCGAGCAGCGTCACCTGGTCGCCGACAGCGGCGCAAGCCTCCTGCTGACCGATGACGACATCGGCGACATCGGCACCCGTGTCGTGGACCTCGCGACCTGGCGTGACGCGGTGGCCGCCGCCGAGGACCGCCCGGTCGGCGTCACGGTCGATCCGCACGCACCGGCCGGGATCGCCTACACCAGTGGCACGACGGGCCGACCGAAGGGCGCGGTGCACAGCCAGCACAACCTCTTGCTGCCGGGGACCGTGCTGGTCGCCACTCGGGGGTACGGACCCGAGCTGCGCAAGGGGGACTGCTTCCCCTTCACCGTGCTCAACATGGCCGTGCTCACCACGCTGCTGGTCGCCCAGGCCGCCGGCACATCCGTCGTGATGGACCGGATCGACCCCGACGGCGTGGCCGAGTGGATCCGCGACGAGGGGGTCACCACGTGGAACGGACCCCCGGCGCTGCTGCACTCGTTGGCGCACTCGGACTCCGTCGTCGCGTCGGATCTGGCCAGCCTGGACGAGGTGTGGACCGGCGGAGGCGACTGCCCCGAGTCGATCCGCGAGGCCTTCGTCGCAAAGTTCGGTCGCCCGGTGTTCGCCACTTACGGTCTGAGCGAGGCACCCACCGTCGTCGCCATCGACGGCCCTGACGACCACCACGTCGCCGGGGCCTCGGGTCGGCCGCTGCCGCACCTCGCGGTCCGGATCGCGGACCGCGACGGCCAGTCCCTTCCCACCGGTGAAACCGGCGAGATCCGCGTCGGCGCCTCGGACGGTCGGTACCGCCCGATGCTGGGGTACTGGGGTCGACCCGATGCCAGCGCCGCTGCGGTCGACGACGGTGAGCTGCGGACCGGCGACCTCGGCTTCCTCGACGACGGCGGTCGCCTTCACGTGCGTGACCGCATGAGCCTGCTGATCATCCGTGGCGGTGCCAACGTGTATCCAGCCGAGATCGAGCGGGTCCTGTGCGAACACCCCGCGGTCGCCGCAGGCGCAGCACTCGGCGTGCCCGACGAGCGGCTCGGCGAGCGTGTCGTCGCGATCGTGGAGCCGGTCCGGGGGGCGTCGCTCGACCTCGACGAGCTGCGCGTGCACCTGCTCGCCAACCTCGCCCGATACAAGGTGCCCGAGCAGATCGCGGTGGTCGACAGCCTGCCCCGCAACGCGATGGGCAAGATCGTCCGCACGGAGCTCCCCGGACTGCTGTGACGCGGGCGGCGCCGCACCTGCCTCAGACCGAGCGCAACGTGCCGCCGTCGACCTCGAGGGTGCCGCCGGTGATCCAGCTGGCCGCTTCGCTGGCCAAGAACACGACGGCGGCGGCGATCTCGTCCGGTTCACCGAAACGACCGATGTCCACGCGGTGCTGGGCGAGCTGGCGCGCCATCACCTCCTCGATCGAGCTGCCGGTTCGCGCCGCGGTGCCCGACGCGTTGGCAGCCACCAGCTCGGTGAGCGTGATGCCGGGCACCACGCACGAACTGAGCACCCCGTCGGCGGCGTAGGCCTGCGACAGCGAGCTCGACCAGTTCAACAGCGCGGCCTTGGCCGCCGAGTAGGGAGCGAACCGGTGATCGGGCTCCCGAGCGCTCACCGACGCGACGTGCACCAGCCGGCCCCAGCCGTTGCGCCGCATGACCGGCACGGATTCCCTGGCCATGCGCACCGCGGCGAAGAAGTTCAGCTCGAACCCGCGCCGCCACTCCTCGTCGCCGAGCTGTTCGAAGGGCACGGGTTCGGCTCCGCCGGCGTTGTTGACGACGATGTCGAGCCGCCCGAACCGTTCCAGACAGGCGGCGACGACCGCTGCGGCGGCATCGGGAGTGACCACATCGGCGGCGAACTGCACGCCCGGACCGTCGCCCCCGGAACGGGACACCGCCATCACCTCGCAGCCCTCGGCCGACAGCCGCTCGACGACCGCTCGCCCGATGCCGCGGCTGGCGCCGGTGACGACGGCGACACGTCCCTCGAGCCCCAGGTCCATCAGGGTCACCGTAGCCCCGATGACTACTCTGACACCGGTGTCACTTCTGGTGACCGCTGCCACCCGGGGAGGCGCACCATGGAAGCCGAAGAGTTCGGTGGCCGGATCGGCCGCTACCACTGGGACAGCGAGGCTTGGTGGCCGCCCGAGCCCCAGCCACCGGCCGATGCGCCCAACGTGTTGGTCGTGGTGCTCGACGACGTCGGCTACGCCCAGCTCGGCTGCTTCGGCTCCGACATCGACACACCCACCTTCGACCGCCTCGCGGCCGGTGGGCTGCGGTACGCCAACTTCCACACCACCGCGCTGTGCTCGCCGACGCGTGCGTGTGTACTCACCGGCCGGAACCACCATCGCGTGGGCATGGGCCGCATCGTCGACCTGGCGACCGGGTTCCCCGGGTACGACGGCCGGATCCCCCCGTCGTGCGCGATGGCGCCTGCGATGCTCACCCCCCACGGGTACGCCGCCTGGGCGGTCGGCAAGTGGCACCTCACCCCCGAGGACGAGGAGCACCTGGGCGCGACCCGGGTACGCTGGCCGCTCGGCAAGGGCTTCGAGCGCTGGTACGGGTTCTTCGGCGGAGAGACCCATCAGTTCGTACCCTCCCTGTGGCACGACAGCCACGTCGTCGAGCCCCCCGGGTCCTACGAGCACGGCTACCACCTGACCGCCGACCTGGTCGACCGGGCCATCGGGGATGTGGAGGACCTGCGCAACGTCGACGTCGACAAGCCGTGGTTCCTCTACCTGGCGCCCGGCGCCTGTCACTCCCCCCACCAGGCACCCCGGAACTGGATCGAGCGCTACCGCGGCCACTTCGACCGCGGATGGGACGAGTGGCGCGAGCGCGCGCTGGACCGCCAGAAGGACGAGGGGTTGCTGCCCGCGCACACCACGCTGTCGGAACGGCCGGCCTGGGTCCCGGCGTGGGACGAGCTGGACGACTCCGCTCGACGGGTGCACGCGCGCTACATGGAGGCCTTCGCCGGATTCCTCTCCCACACCGACCACGAGGTCGGACGCCTCATCGAGCGGCTCGAGGTACTCGGCGAGCTCGAGAACACCGTCGTCGTGGTGCTGTCGGACAACGGCGCATCCTCCGAGGGCGGCCCGGAGGGTTCGCTCAACGACGCCCGTGTCTGGAACGCGCTGCCGCGCACCGTGGAGGAGGCCGACGAGCACCTCGACGAGATCGGGGGCCCCAGGGTCCACAACAACTATCCGTGGGGATGGACCGTCGCGGGCAACACGCCGTTCCGGCGCTGGAAGCGTGAGACCCACGAGGGCGGGGTGGCCGACCCCCTCATCGTGCACTGGCCCGCGGGCATCCCCGCTGCGGTGCGTGGAGAGGTGCGCCACCAGTACGTACACGCCATCGACGTACTCCCGACGCTGCTCGAGGTGATCGGCATCGACCCGCCCGACCGCGTGGCCGGGGTCGAGCAGGTGCCCCTCGACGGGTTCAGCTTCGCCTCGACGTTCGGATCCGACGATGCACCCGAGGTCCACACCGTGCAGTACTCCGAGATGCTGGGATGTCGTGCGTTGTACCAGGACGGCTGGAAGGTGGTCAGCCACCACGAGGTCCAGCAGGAGGAACCGGGTCTGGACCGTGCCCCGTGGGAGCTGTACGACCTGCGGGCCGACCCTTCCGAGACCAGGGACCTGTCCGCGCTGGAACCGGACCGGCTGACCGCGATGGTCGAGCGATGGTGGGAGGAGGCCGAGCGCAACCAGGTGCTCCCACTCGACAACCGGCCGTTCTCCGAACTGGTCTTCCAGCGCGCGGCGAGCGTCCCGCCCCGCCAGCGCTACCGGTACTGGCCCGGACGCGCACCGGTTGCCGAGTCGGTTGCGGCGAACGTGCGGTCGCGCCCCCATACGGTGACCGCGCACGTCACCGTGGCAGCGGACCACGACGGACCGGTGCACGGAGTGCTGGTCCAGCAGGGATCGGTGTTGGGCGGATGGTCCTTCCACGTGCTGGCCGACACCGACGGAGGGAGCCGTCTGGTGTACCTGCACAACCTCGCGGGATGGCGCCGGTACCGCGTCGAGGCCCGCATCGCACCGCTGACGTCCGGCGACCATCGCCTGGGCTTCTCGTTCGAAGCACCCGAGCTGGTGCTGCACGTCGACGGTGAGGAGGTCGGCCGTGGGGAGGTGCGCCGGACCGTGTGGAGCCGCTTCTCCCTCACCGGCGCCGGTCTCACCGCCGGCTGGTCCCCCGACTTCTCACCCGCCGACGAGGACTA
>Ga0105047_10004336_pt1 | contig 24723 bp, 23 predicted proteins | sample MAT04_FD_78384 | JGI IMG/M metagenome (GOLD analysis project Ga0105047, IMG submission 78384) | Freshwater microbial communities from Lake Fryxell liftoff mats and glacier meltwater in Antarctica - MAT-04 (megahit assembly) | ecosystem: Environmental > Aquatic > Freshwater > Ice > Liftoff...
AACTTTTCGTTTGCAATCCGTTTGCACGGACCCTCTGGACCAGGAAGGCCCCGCTGGTGGCGGGGCCCTGACCTGCTGTTTCGATGGTGGCGGGGGCAGGATTTGAACCTGCGACCTTCGGGTTATGTGCGCGCGTCGATCGGCAGGTGGTGTTGCGAACCGGCATCGTGCTCGACCGCGGAGCGCCCGCATTCGAGCGGCTCACGCATCTGACCAAGCTCGGTCTCGGAGGCCGCATCAGCCGCGGCGACCAGTGGGTCAGCTGGATCCACGTTGACGATTTCCTCGCCGCGCTCCGGTTCGTGTGCGAGACACCCACGACGGACGGCGTCGTGCACGTCACCTCGCCGAACCCGATCCAGAACCGGGACATGATGCGCGAGCTCCGATCGGCGCTCCACCGCCCCTGGTCCCCGCCGACACCGAAGCCGCTCGTTCACCTGGGCGCGCTCCTGATGCGCACCGATCCCGCTCTCGCGCTGACCGGCCGCCGCTGCGTGCCACGTCGGCTCAGCGATGCCGGATTCGAGTTCCAGCACGCCGACTTCGCGTCTGCCGTGAATGACCTCCTGAAGTCCCCAGAAGGCGACGATCACGGCTCGTAGGATCCCTTCGTGACTTCCGAGGGTGTCGACCATGAGCAGCTCCGAGATTCGGCGACCGAGTTGGTCGATGCCGTCGAGTCGCTCCGCGACAACCTGCTCAGTCGCGGCTCGGCGCACATGCAGCACTACGACTGCGCTGACCGAGCCCGACAGCTCGCCTCGCATCTTCGAGGCGCGATGGCGCTCTCGGGCCTGCATCTGTATCCGTCGGCCCTCGCCATCACCCGTACGGCCTTCGAACACCAGATCTTCGACCGACTCCTCTTCCTCGCCCGTCGGCTGGTGAAGGTCTTCGAGGGCGTTGACGACGTCGAGTTCGCCAGGATCGAGGCTCAGATCGCGAACGGGGAGACTCGTATCGAGTCGATCGAGCGGCTAGGCAAGCCAACGAAGCAGACGGTCCGGGTTGTCCGACGAGGGATGCCGGTGGTTCCGGCTGGCGCGAGCGAGCCCGCGTACGACCTGAGCGTCTACTACGCGGTGATCCAGGAACACAGGCCGCTCGTCGGACGCCCATCGGATCAGGAGTTCCTTGATGACGGCCTGAGCACGCTCGAAGAGCGCATCGAACGCGCTCGCACGCAGAAGTCGCTGTACGAGCGGTTTCTGCGATGGGAGAGCCTCAAAGACGGGTTATTCGTCAACGACCTCGCAGACCAGACGGAACTTCTTCAACTCGAAGTGCACTACCGGTTCCTGAGCACCTTCACTCACGCGACCCAGCCGGGCTATGCGTTGGTACGCGCGACCTCGTCGAACCCGCCCGATCACTACGGCGAGGAGCTCGTCTGGTTGTACGCCGTCGAGGTCGCTGCCGCAGAGCTCGAGGCGTTCCTGAGGATGGCAGAGCTTGAGCCACCCGTCGGCGTCACCAACGCCGACGAGATCCGCCACCTGGTGCGGACGGCCCGTGAGCGATCCGCTCATCTTTGGTTTCCCGGCGGGGAACCGGATCGCTTCGACTACGTCGAAGAGGCGAACGCGCGGGCCTTCCGACAGGTCGAACAAGACGGCTTCTCGGAGCGGCCGCGATCTACTCCTGACCACATCCAGCCCGAGGAGGTTGGATACTACGCCGACCCGATGCGCCGACTGATGAGACTGCACTCCAGCTTCGTCGAACGTACGACGGGGTTCGCCTACCAAAGCCGCTGGCCCCGTCAGGACGCCTCGATCTCGAGATGAGTCGGACGGCGCATCCGAGGAGCGGCCCCGGTGGCCCTTCTGTGGTCCGTCAGAGGACGGACCACCCCGGTACATGGCGGTCACTGGCGGACACCAGTTTTCGCAGGTCAGGCCGTATTTCCACGCGGACGGCCAGGTCAGCGGCACCGCCAGAACAGTACTACGACATCTAGTATCCAGTCTTCAGTTGCAACTGTAGACTGAACGATCTAGGGTTTAGGTATGCCGAGACCTGCGCAGATGGGGACAGTCGGGACGCGAGAACTGGCTCGTGCGCTGCGTGCGCTCGGGGCCACCGTCTCGGAGTCCGGGGCGGAGCTCGAGGTCGCAGTGGGGGACGGGCCGACGGTGGTCCTGCGTCCGGTCACCCGATCCGTGTTGTCCGCAGGTCGAGCGGCGGACGTCGCACATTCCGTCGCTGAACAAGGCGCGGGCGCCCCAGTGATCATCGCTGACAAGATCCCGGGCCCTGCACGCGAGGTGCTGACCAAGGCGGGGGTTGGCTGGTTCGATCGGCGCGGTCACGTTCGCGTGCACGCGGCTGGTCTGTTGATCGATGCGGAGGTCGCTGTGGCTCCGGCGAAGGCTCCGCGCGCGACGTTTCCTTCGGGTCGCACCGGCGTCGGCGCGGCTGTCGCGTTGTTGATGGCGGCTTCGCTGACCGACAGCGGTGACTGGCGCTCGGTCGCGCCGACGACCACGGAGTTGGCGGACCTTGCCGGCGTCGCGGTTTCGGGGGCGTCGGCGGCGCTGAAGTCGTTCCGTGTACTCGGGTACCTCAACGGTGACGGTAGCCCGGTCGTGCCCGATCTCTTCTGGGCCACGGTCGAGCATTGGAAGCCTCGATGGATCAGCCTGGCCCAGCCGATCGATGCGGACACCAAGCTCACCGCCACGCTCGGGGCGAACTTCGACGACCTCGCACAGGCCGGATGGTGCCTGGCCGGCGACGGAGCGGCGGCCGCATGGCACGCGCCGATCGTCGGCGGGGATGTCGGCGTGCGCCAGTGGTATGTGCCCTCCTCCGATGTGCTCGACACGTTGCGTTGGACGCTTGGCGAAGCGAGTCCCGGTGAGCGACCGGCGGCGCATGTCGCGGTGGCGCCCACGCCCCTCGTTTGTCGTAGGAGAGTCGACCGCGGCGTCGGCGCTCCCGTCGAGCCGCTCGTCGCTACTGGGCTCGATCTCGCGCTCGATCAGGCCCGCGGCCATGAGACGCTCGAGCAGTGGGAACCCATCGACGGGCATCGAGTGTGGTGACAAGAGTGACGACGCCGTCGGTGAGATCGCCGTGCCTTGCTCGGCGGAGTCAACCGTGGCGCGGTTCATCGCGCTCGTGGGTGGTCTCGGGCACGAGCGCAAGCGCGAGCTTGTCCTGATCGGTGGTCTCACCGTTGCCTGTCGTCTCGGTTTCGAACATCGCGTCACGAACGACGTCGACGGCCTCTACCTCAACCGATCCGACGGCTCGATCGAAGAGGTCCTCATCGCCCGCGACGTCAACACCGATGGTCATCGCGTGGTGTTCGAGGATGGGACCAAGCTCGACGTGATCGAGGTAGGCGATCTCGACCCGGCCCAACTACCGGACGACGAGTCGAATCGCCTCTTCATCGAGCACACCGCTGGGCGTACGACTCATCGACCACGGAAACGATCACGGCCGTGGACCCGACGAACCACGCCATCCACGCGGCGGTGACGATCCGTCTCGCGCAGCCCGCCGCGTTGATACCGATGAAGCTACGAGCCGCCGAAGCACGCCCGCGCAGCAACGAGAAGAAGAAGGCGAGCGACGGACTCGACGCGTACACGGTCCTGGACAGACTCGATGTCGACGGCGCGCTCGCGACCGCCGTTGCCCAGGCTCCATGGGACATTCCCTCGCTCACCGAGGCGTATCTCCGACGCGGCTTCTTGGAGAACGCCAACGTCACGGCGGGTCGAATCAACCGGTGGATGAACCTAACGGTCGTGATCGAGCCGGCCGATCTGCACCGCGTCGCGAAGCGCTTCTTGAGGCGCCTCGGTTGAACGTGGTGCGCCGGTCAGCGCGGTCTTGCCTCGACTGTCAGCACGAAGTCGCGATCGGGGAGGCCGACGTCGATCACGATCTGGTTGTCCGCGAGCCGAGAGACCTTGATGCCGGGAAACGGCTCGGCGAGATCACCGGTCACCAGGGTGTCGATGACCTCCTCGATGATGTCGTTGGGAGAGATGCGCATCCGGAAGATCGTGGCATGTTGACGGCAACCCGGCGTTGCCTTCCCGATGGCACGGGTTCGATCAACGGCTGCGCTCACGATGACGACGACATCGGCTCGCCGGCGAACGTAGTCGCCGTGGAGGAGATGGTCGGCGTGATACATCGTTGTTACGTGGCGGCTCGTCCGACGGGCAGAAGCGCTGGTCAGGAGGAATCGCTCCCACGCTTCTACAACATAGAGATCTTGGTCGATCTGTCGCCCAGGATCCTGGCCGAAAACTCCTTCTGACCTGTGGAAAGCCGTTGCGGGTGCCGACCCTCGTTGGCCCCCCTTTGCTGGTGGGTTGATCCACCGCCGCTCGACGGGCGACCGTTGGAGGCCGGGTCGATGGGGGTCGTAGTCCTTTCGGCCGCTTTCACGGCTGCCCACGCGACGACGTCTTCGGGTTTAGGGTGCGTCCGACCGAGGAGCGAGCCAGATGTTGTTGAACCCGAGCCATCACGATCGTCCGTATCCCGATGACGCATCACGCGACATCATGCGCAAGACGATCGCGTTCTTCGAGGACAAAGGCCTGCGCCGCCTCAAGGACGACGATCACGCAGCGGTCTGGTACGCCGACTTCCTCGACTTCCAGAAGAAGGAAGCGATCTTCGCCACGCTCGTCACCCCCGCGGCCTACGGCGGTAGCGCCGACGCTCGCTGGGACACCTACCGCAACTGCGAGTTCGCCGAGATCCTCGGCTTCTACGGCTTGGCGTACTGGTACACGTGGCAGGTCTCGGTGCTCGGCCTCGGACCGATCTGGATGAGCGACAACGAGAAGCTCAAGGAACGGGCCGCGCAATGCTTGCGCGACGGCGAGATCTTCGCGTTCGCCCTCTCGGAACGAACCCACGGCGCCGACGTCTACTCGACCGACATGATCGTCACGCGGCAAGACGACGGCACGTACCTCGCGAGCGGTCCGAAGTACTACATCGGCAATGCCAACAAGGCGGCCATGGTCTCGGTCTTCGGCAAGATGGCCGACACCGACGAGTACGTGTTCTTCGTTGTCGACTCGCGCCATCCGAACTACAAGCTCGAGCGCAACGTGGTGAACAGCCAGTCCTACGTCGCGCAGTTCGCGCTCGACAACTACCCACTCACCGACGACGACTTCCTACATCGCGGCCAAGAGGCGTTTCACGCCGCGCTGAACACGGTGAACATCGGCAAGTACAACCTTGGTTGGGCGTCGATCGGCATCGCGACGCACGCGTTCTACGAAGCGATCGACCACGCCGCCAACCGCCATCTCTACGGCATGACCGTCACCGACTTCCCGCACGTGAAGCAGCTCTTCACCGATGCCTTCTGCCGGCTCACGGCGATGAAGCTCGTCGCCATGCGCGCATCGGACTACATGCGTACGGCCTCGGCGGACGATCGTCGCTACCTGCTCTACAACCCGGTCGTGAAGATGAAGGTGACGACACAGGGCGAAGATGTGATCAACCACATCTGGGATGTGATCGCGGCCAAGGGTTTCGAGAAGGACATGTACTTCGAGATGGCAGCTCGTGATATTCGCGCGTTGCCCAAGCTCGAAGGCACCGTGCACGTCAACGTCGCGCTCATCGCCAAGTTCATGCCGAACTTCTTCTTCGATCCCACCGAGTACCCCGAGGTCGGCACCGTCGACGCAGCGACGAACGACGACTACCTGTTCGAGCAGGGGCCAACGCGCGGCCTGGGCAAGATTCGCTTCCACGACTATCAGCCGGCGTTCGATGCGTTCGACCTGCCGAACGTGGATCTGTTCGAGGAACAGGTAGCGGCGTTCAAGGATCTCCTCGCAACGGCGTCACCCAACGACGAGCAGACGAAGGACATCGAGTTCCTGCTCGCGATGGGCGAGATCTTCACGTTGGTCGTCTACGCGCAACTCCTTCTCGAGAACGCGAGGAGCCACGGCCTCGACGACGATGTGGTCGATCAGATCTTCGACGTCTTCGTGCGCGACACGTCCCACTTCGCATTGAGCTTGCACGACATCCCGAGCAGCACGCCGGAGCAGATGCAGAAGTGCCTCCAGATGATCCGCAAGCCGGTGGTCGATGCCGAACGTTACGCCCGTGTCTGGAACGACCATGTGCTTGCGCTCGCAGGCACGTACACCATGAATCCGTGATGGGCGTCGGCAGGTCAGCAACGCTCGCTCCTCTTCATCCAGGACAGGTAGATATTCGGTGGTCGTTCCGGGCTCCAGTCGCAACAGAAGACTGAAGAACTTCGGAGTTGGCTATGCCGCGAGCAGCGCAGATGCCGACAGTCGGGACGCGAGAACTGGGCCGCCCGCGTGGCGTACTCGGGGCAGCGGTTCCGGAGTCTGGGGCGGACCGCGACGTAGTGGCGCTGTCCGTGCGTCGACGGCGCTCAAGTCGTTTCGCACCCTCGGCCATCTCAACGGTGACGGAGTCCCGTAGTGCCGGATCTCTTCTGGGCGACGGTCGAGCATTGGAAGCCTCGATGGGTCAGAGTGGCCCAGCCGCGTACCCCCAGGTCATGGGCAATCGTTCACCGGTAATTCGACATTTGATTGATGGTTCCGGCGGTTCGCCGGCCACGGGTCGTTTCTGAATGCTGATCTGCGGAAACGACCGCTCATCCCGGGCCAGAGAGTGCGGTGATTCCGGCCTTTTGCTCAGGAATCTGTGGGGTCTCCGCAGACCCCATCTGCGGGCCCGGAATCGACCAGAGCACGCGAGGCTCGTTGACTTGGTACTCGAGCGACCTGTCGCGAACTCGGCGATCGGACGCCCGTTTCGTGCCGTCGGGCCGGTGAGATCTGTGGCACCCTTGTTCGCCGTGTAGCCGCACGGACAAGGGAGGCCGGCGACGATGTCGTCCATCGCAGGTGAGCTTCTCACCGAGACATTCAACTTCGACGGTGGTCGCCAGGTGACGGTGTACGTCCCGCCGGACGAGCCTGAGGCAATCGTCTTCACCGGTGATGGTCAGGTGCTCTCGCAGTGGGGCGAAGTCCTCGAGGCGGCGGAGGTACCCGCCACGATGATCGTCGGCGTGCATCGGCTCGACGATGAGACGCTTCGGCTCCATGAGTACTCGCCGGGTTTCGACCCGGAACGGTTCTCGGCCCACGAGGAGTTCTTTGTCGAGGACGTCCGACGATGGGCGCAGGCGCGCTTCGGAGTCGCCTTGCCTGCTGAACGCACTGCCGTGTTCGGTGTTTCGGCGAGTGGGGAGCTGGCGCTCGCAATCGGCCTCCGGCACCCGGATATCTACGGTGCGATCTTCTGCGCCTCGCCTGGTGGGGGATTCCGACCGCCTGACACCATGCCGAGCCCACTTCCGCGCACCTACCTCGTCGCCGGCACGCTGGAGCCGTTCTTTCACCAGAACGCGTCCCGTTGGGCACAGGCGCTGGGCGATGCGGGCGCCGACGTCGTGATGACTGAGCGAGTCGGGTCGCACGGCGACCCCTTCTGGCGAGAGGAATTCCCGCTCATGGTGTCGTGGGCGTTTCGTTAAGCACTGAAGGATCGCGATGCCGGCCGGGGGTCGGCCCCGTCGTTCGGGCCGGACGTCGGTGTCCTTGGCACACGTGAGAACGGCTTGCGGGTCGATTCCGAAACGGCTCACTGCCAACGAACCGGTGGTGCTATCGGCGCGGGGCATACGACCGAAGTGGCATGGGGGGACACCCTCTGGCGTCGTGCCCACTCGAGGCCGGGGTTCGTGGGCGTGTCACCTGCGTACTCACCCGACCGGATCCAGGTCGAGGCCGGGTTCTGAAGGCCGCGTGAACTGGTGATGGTGAGGGGAGTTGGCGCTTCGTGATCTTGGGGCGACGGTGACCGAGTCTGCCGACGGCCTTGAGGTGGCGGTCGGCGGGGCCGATCAGTCTTGGTCCGACCGGTAGCGAGGTCGGTGTTGTCGACCGACCGCGCCCCCGGTGTGGCTCGGGCTGTGGCGGACGATTGGCCGTGCGCGGTGGTGGTCATCGTGGAGAGATCTCGGGCCCGGCCCGTGACGTGCTCGCCAAAGAGGGTTTTGGCTGGTCAGATTGGCGGAGTCATATGCGTGATCGCACGTCGGGCCTGGTGATCGATGCTGATGCGGCAGCGGGCCGACCGGCAGTCCCGAGGTTGGGCTTCAGGCAGGGGCGGACCGGTGTCGGTGCGACTGTGGCGTTGATGGCCGCCGCGTCGCTCCCGGAACGCGATCCCTGGGCTTCGGTCGCTCCGGCGGCGAGTGAGATCGCTGACGTGGCCGGTTTTGCGGTGTCGGGTGCATCGGCGGCGACGAGCCGACTCGCGCATCCAGTGGCGCCGGAACCCATGAAGTTGCGAGCCGCCGAAGCCCCTCCGGGCACCAACGCCAAGAAGCAGGCGATCGAAAGCCTGGACGCCTACACGCGGGCCGTCGGTCGGGTTGTCGGAAGCGTTGCGGGCTGCCCAGCTACAGGAGCTACCGGACAGAGGTGCCGGGCTCGACTCAGACCTCGGGTGTGGCGTTGAGATTGTTGAGGAACTGGGCAGTGGATCCGATCGCAGCGGGAATCGGTAGGTTGCCATCATGAGCACGCCCGCTGCCTCCGCGGCGGCCTTCAGCTCCCGTCCCCACGATCTGCATGCCGGCTACGAGCCGAGGCCCGCACCGATAGGAGTGATCTTCGCGTTGGCGAAGGAAATCATCGCGCTGCCCACGGTCGAGATCGAGCAGTTGCTCACCCGGGCGGACCACGAGAGTCGGGTAGGAGCGGTACGCGTGATGGTCTGGCAGCCGCGGGAGAAGTAGAAGCCGCCCCAGCAACCAAGAGCTCTACGAGCTCTCCGTCAGGAGACATGATCACATCAACACGGGGAACCTCATGGATCGGGCCGCTCCGCACGTCGTCGGCGGCTACCTGATCGACAAACCGCGAGATCAGCTCTACCTCTTTGCCGCTTCCGACGCGCCGATGGAGCGACGCACCGCGATCGTCGCCACGATGCCTCGCACCGCTCTGTGCTACGCCATTGAGAAGCTTTCTCCCGATACCCGAGCCCGCTACCTGGCACGCCGCAACGCCACGTGAGCAAGCGGTTCCCCTCCGTGGAGGCGGCGCGCACGGTGCAGGCCGACCGGCTGCCTGATTGCCGGTCAGTCCATGAAGGGTTGGTTGCCATAGTGATCGAGGTGGACGACCTCCCCAATCGGTCGGCGCGTGGTGGGGCCATACTTCCCTTTCGCCCAGCCGATCGGGATGACGCACACCGGATTCACGTTGCGGGGGAGGCCGAGAATCTTTCGGGCCGACGGTACGTACCAGATCGGTAGCGTTTGAATCGATGCGCCCAGCCCCACGGCGCGGCAGGCCAGCAGAAGGTTCTGCACGGCAGGGAACACCGATCCGTAATACGAGGAGACGGCGATCTGCGGGCGCCCAACTGGTCGGTGTTTGATCCCTCGCTTGTAACACGGGATCACGAAGACCGGGATGTCCTCGAAGTTTTCCGCCTGCCACTGCCCGGGCCGCATCTGCCGTAGCGCGTTCTCGTCTCCCTTGGCCATCCGCTCCACAATCGGATTGAACACCCGATAGAGCTTCCGGTAGAGCGCAGCGAGACGAGCCTTCTGGTCGCGGTCCTCGACGACGAGGTAACACCAGTCCTGCGTGTTCGAACTGGTGGGGGCTTTGAGCGACAACTCGAGGAGCGGCAAGAGCACCTCGTGGGGGACGGGGTCCGTTCGGAGTCGGCGCACGGCGCGCTGGGTGCGCATCGCTTCAGCCATGGGCATATCGAGGGAGGCGAGCACGTCCTCGGTGTTAGGGGCCACAACCTCGAAAGCGGCGGGGGTGTGCGGCGGGGAGGAATCGGCGTTTTGGTCATCCCGGATCGTCATGGCGGCATGGTACGGGAGCAACAACCAATCGATCGGTGCTGGCCTAAGCGGACTCGCACCAGTGCTACCAACCAGAAGCAACAGTGAGAGGCGCGTGACCGACTTCCGGTTGGAGCACGAGGCGCACGTAGTACTGGCAATCGGAACGGTACGGCAAGGCCCGCCGAGCGAAAGCCGATGCGTCGACGATCGAGGCCGGTGGCTGTCCAAGACGAGTGATCCGGTCGCTACGATGGGCCGTGTGCAAGGCGTTCCCCAGGCGGTGGACGACGCGATGCTGGCGGCTGTTGTGCGGGGCGCCGGTGACGCGATGGGCATCATCGACGAGACCGGCGTGATCCACTACGTCAACGAGTTCGGCGCGCGGCACTTCGGCTTTACGCCCGACGAGCTCGTCGGCACAAACTTCGTGGATCTCACCCACCCCGACGACCTCGAGCGAAACATCGAAATGATGGTGACGTCGGCCGAGGAGGACGAGGGCCGGGACTGGTTCAGCCCTCCGGTGCTCACCCGGGCTCGTCAGCGCGGCGGCGGCTACTGCTTCGTGTCGGTGACCGGGAGTGTGGTGGCCCGGACTGACGAGCACGTCTACCTCTCGATTCTGCTCCGACCGGCGGACGACTTCGTGGCGATGCACGCGGCGCTTCGGGCCACCATTGATTCGTCGGAACCCGACGAGGTGCTGGAACGGATTCTGGAGATCGTTCGTTGGCAACAGGACCGTCCGTTCGTGTGTTTGGTCCGACGCGTGGATGGCGAACTCCGCCTGCTCGGCGACGACCTGCCCCGGGATCTTTGCGGCGAGGCATGGGCTACCGGGTCGCCGTGGGACGAAGCGTGGAAGGGTGAGCCATCGCGAGGCACAGCCGGTGAGCTGCCGCCAGAGCTGCGAGACATCGCCGTCGAGCATGGCCTTCACCAGTTCTGGATCCGTCCGGTCCAGCGCGCCGGGCACGACGTCGCCGCCGTCTTCACCCTCTGGTACCCGACTGCCGGCCGTTCGTTGCTCGCGTGGGAGTTGACGATCGACTTCATGATCGATGCCACGAGCGTGGCGCTCGCCTACCACGACCAACGCGTGCAGCTCGAACACGTCGCGCGGCACGACGCGCTCACCGGTCTGCCAAATCGGCGGGCGTTCCTTGGAGCGATCGCCGACCTGGTGGCGGTTGCCCACGGCGCGGGCGCCATCGAGCCCGTGAGCGGGATCGCTGATCACGAACCGTGTGCGGTCCTCTACATCGACCTCGACGGGTTCAAGCCGGTGAACGACCGCTTCGGGCATAGCGCCGGCGACGCAATCCTCGCCGCGGTGGGAGATCGTTTGCGGATGATCGTGTCGCCCGCCGATCTCGTTGCTCGCCTGGGAGGCGACGAGTTCTGCATCCTTCGACGGAACACCACGACCGACGATGCAGTCGCCCTCGCCGACCACGTCCTCGCCGAGTTGGCCAAGCCCTTCCCGTTCGTTGCGGGAGACGTCGTCGACAATTCGGCCGCGGTGGCCCCGGCCCGACGTTCCCAACCCGTCGTTGGTGATCAGATGTTCGCGTCGATCGGCGCCAGCATCGGTATTGCCGTCGGGAGGTCGACCGACGCCGACGGCCTCGTCGGCCGGGCCGATCGAGCGCTCTACACGGCGAAGAGCCTCGGCGGCCGCACCACCCATCTCGCAGACTGACCCCGCTTGGTCTCGGGACCAAAGTCCCATCGGATTGGGGTCGGGTGCCCCTGCCGGTCGGGCGAGCTGTCGTCGACTCTGGTGAGACCACCGCACGCGCCCAGCAGGAGCTCTTCTATGCCCGTCCCCTCGAAGAAGGCCGACCGCGAGGTCCTTACGATCTTCGCCACTCTTACCTCTGTCTTCGCATTCCTTTTCGCCGCGATCGGGATCGCCGTGGTATCCACTCGATCGGGCGGTTCGAGCGGGTCGGGTGACGTCGCAGCAGCCGCGGCCCCCGTGGCGGTCACGCTGTCCGAATACAAGGTCTCCCCCGCCGTCATCAAGGTCGCGGCGGGTGAGGTGACGCTGTCGATCAAGAACAGCGGCTCGCAGGTGCACAACTTTGCAGTCGACAAATTCGCCAAGACCAAGGACATCGCGGCAGGGGAGACCGTGCTGCTCAACCTCGGCGCGATACCGGAGGGCACCCACAAGGTCACGTGCGAAGTGGTCGGCCACACGCAGAACGGCATGGTGGCAACGTTGGTGGTGGGGCCGCCAGGCAGCGCGCCGTCTTCTGGCGAGGTCGGCGACATGGCAGGAATGGACCATTCGTCCGGTGAGATCGACTACGCCGCGATGGATACCCGTATGGAGGCGGGGATGAAGGCTGGGCTCGAAACCTTCACCAAGGGCAACTCCACCAAGGGCGTGGGCAATCAGCCCCTTCAACCAACGGTTGAACCCGACGGCACCAAGGTCTTCACTATCGAGTCGGCGATCACCGACTGGGAGGTTTCGCCCGGTAAGACCGTGAAGGCCTGGACCTACAACGGTCAAGTGCCGGGACCGTGGATACGAACCGAGCCGAATGACAAGGTCAAGGTCGTCATCAAGAACAGCCTTCCCGTTTCGACCGACATTCACTTTCACGGGATCAGTACTCCCTTCGAACAAGACGGTGTGGCGCCGCTGACCCAGGACTACATCAGACCGGGCACGACGTACACCTACCAGTGGACGAACGCAACGCATCCCGAGCTGGGGATGTACCACGCTCACGACCACGGGAACATCGCGGTGCTGAACGGGATGTTCGCCGTCTTCCAGGTTGGCGACGTCAAACTGCCTGCCGGCCGCACCGTCGGGGGAACCACGCTCCCTGCGAGCATCCAGCCCACCCAGGAGTTCCCTATGGTGCTGAACGACGCTGGCACGATCGGACTCAGTCTCAACGGCAAGAGCTTCCCCGCCACGGCGCCGGTATCGGCGAAGCCCGGTGACACGCTTCTCGTGCATTACTACAACGAGGGTCTGGCGGCGCACCCGATGCATCTCCATCGGGTCCCCCAACTTGTTGTTGCCAAGGATGGGTTCTCCCTGGACCAGCCGTATTGGGTAGACACGCTCAACATCGCGCCGGGAGAGAGATACAGCGTATTGATCATGCCCGGACCCACCGATGTTGGTGTGTGGGCCTGGCATTGCCACATCCTCACCCACGCCGAGAACGACGACGGGCTGTTCGGGATGGTCACCGCGCTCTTGGTCGACGACCCGACCCCGTAGCGGGACGCCAGCGAAATGCCGAGTGCCGACGAGCAGGTGCGGCCGTCGACGGGTGTCAATCAGCGGTGACGTCGCCCCGAACAGTGGGCCGTCCGATCCCGAGAAGCGGGGGTTGCGCCTCCCGCGATCCGGCTCGTGGTGGCGCGGCGGTGATCGCCGATGGCCTATCGGATGACCGAAACGTGGTCAGATGAGCGCCATGATTCGAGTCTTCCTTCTCGACGACCACGAGATCGTGCGTCACGGCCTACGCGATCTGCTGGAGAGCGCCGAGGACATTGAGGTGGTCGGTGAAGCCGGAACCGCCGAGGAAGCCCTCCAACGAATCCCCGCAACCACGCCCGACGTCGCGGTGCTTGACGTTCGGCTGCCCGACGGCAATGGCGTCGAGGTGTGCCGTGAAATTCGATCGCGGAACCCGCAGATCCAATGTGTGATGCTCACGTCATTCGCCGACGACGAAGCGTTGTTCGACGCGATCATGGCCGGTGCCGCCGGCTACCTGCTCAAGCAGATCAAGACGATCGACCTGCTCGCCGCGGTCCGAACCGTCGCTGGCGGTCAGACCCTTCTCGATACGAGGGCCACGGAAATGGTGTTGCACCGCCTTCGCCACGGCACCGAGTCGGACAAACGGCTCAAGCACCTTACGGATCAAGAGCGCAAGATCCTGGTCCTGCTCGCCGACGGGCTGACCAACCGGCAGATCGCGGAGAAGTTGTCCCTCGCGGAGAAGACGGTCAAGAACTACGTCTCGAACATGTTGTCGAAGATGGGCATGGCGAGACGGACGGAAGCCGCCGTGTACGCGGTGAGGAACATCCGACCAGCGGAGTAGGAGCTGCTCCGTCTTGCAGAAGGTTCACGTAGGCGACGGGAACCCGCCCCGTGAGGTGATCGGATCGTCGTTCTTGATCGGGCCGAGGGGAGCCATCCAAGTGACCTCGGTACCACCGCCACGGAGAGCGGATATCCGAGCGGTGCCCCCCACCCGCTGGGCGCGCTGAACCATGTTCTCGAGGCCGCGCCCACCCACCACCTGCTCGGGAACGCCCACACCGTCGTCGGTGACGGTCATCTCGACGCTGTCGGCGACGACGAAACGAACGCGTACGGTACCGGCCTCGGCGTGCCGCGCAATGTTGGACAATGCCTCGCGAAGCGAGGGTAACAACTCGATCATGACCGACTCGTCGATGGATTCGATGGGGCCTTCGAACTGCACCCGGGGATCGAAGCCGAGCGATTCGGCGGCGGCGGTCACCACCTCCACGATCTGGCCGCGCAGCCCGCCCGGTGCCGCGCTTGCCGCCCCCTGGAGGGAGAAGATGGCCATCCTCAGCTCCTTGATGGTGTCGTCGAGGTCTTCGATTGTGGAGGCCAAACGGGTCTGGACCTCCTCGTTCGCGATCGACATCGTCGCCTGGAGTTTCATGCCAGAGCCGAAGAGGCGTTGGATCACCGTGTCGTGCAGATCGCGGGCAATCCGCTCGCGGTCATCGGCGACAGCCATGACTCGCGCCGCCTCCCGAAGGGCATCCTGGCTGAGCCGAAGCTCCTGCTCGGCACGCAGTCGGTCGGCAATGCCCCTGGCCAACACGATCACCCACAACGACCCATCCCGACCCGCCGGCGCTGCCTGGAACGTCTCCTCGACAGGGATCTCTCGGCCGTCCTTCCGCAGAAGACTGCTCTGCCAGTTGACGGACTTTCCCTCCTGCGCTTGCAACTGATCGATGAGCGCACGGTAGGACGCGGCGTTGGCGTGGGGTTCCAGATGCAGCGGAGTCATCGTGGTCAACTCATCGTGGGCGTACCCGACAAGTCGAACGGCTCCATCGTTCACATAGCTGTACTTGAGCGTGGCGGCATCGAAGATGAACACGCCGTCGTCGCTGGCGTCGAGGGTGGTGAGCACGCGGTGCAGATAGTCCTCGGCCTCAACACGATCGGTGATGTCACGGACAGCGGCGACGGAGAACGTCTCGTCGCCGAGATCCATGGGGCTGAGACTGATCTCTACGGGAAACTCCGACCCATCTGATCGCCGCGCACGGAGGACGAGCCCGGCCCCCATCGGGCGTCTCGTGGGCTCGGCTCGGTAGCGGGTTCGGTGGGCCCGATGCACCGCCCGGACGTCTTCGGGAAGCAACTGCTCGACTTGCCGTCCGAGCAAGTTGTCACGGGTGTATCCGAACATCTCGGTGGCACGGTTGTTGACGAAGATGATGTCGCCCGTGCCACCGACCACGAACATGGCGTCCGGCGTGGCATCGAGAAGCGACCAGGAGAAATCATCTCCAAACGCATCGAGGGCGGGTGTACCTCTTGCCATGATCGGTTGCAGCTCTACTCCGGCGATCGGGGAGCGTGCAGAGTACCGGACTCATCGTGATCGGCTGACGCCGGTGGTGGCACTCGACCGGCAGCGTCGCGACCGCAACGCATCCGCCGTCCGGCGGCCCACCCTTCAGGTAAGGAACCTCGCTCGGATCTCGCCGAGGAATGCTTTTGCCAGCACGTCGAATTGCGCGGCGTTGAGCATGATGCGGTCGCCGACCTCAAGCTGGAGGACGGAATCGGCGGGGACGAACTTGATCACGTTGTTGCCGCGGAGCACTGATCCGTTTGCCATCACCGATTCGGTCAGAAGCTCCACCTCGTTCAAGGGGTTGCCGTCTTTGCCGGTGACAGCACGAACGCGGTGCACGAACATTCGGTCGAGCACCAGGACCATGTTGTTGAAGAACAGCGGCTCGAACGCCTCGAGCGCGGCCTTGGCCTTGGGGTCGCTCGTGGCATTGATGGTCTTGGCGAGCTTCTTGTAGGCATCGAGTTGTGCCTTGATCGCCGCAGTGGCGGCTTCGAACTCTTCGGGCGTGTAGTCCTTGCGGCCGAGCATTGTGGTCCTCCCTCGGAGGTGAAATTGAGGTCGGGGGTGAGGGCAGTAGCTGGGGCGCTCAGGCGCCGGGACGGGGCGAGCCGGGAGCGACGGTGCGGGCGAGAATGCCGAGGGTGGCTCGAAGCGCACTCTCCGGAATGATCGGAAAGATGTTCGCTTCGCGCCACACGTCGGCGATGTTCGACCAGTCGTAGTAGGAGGTGACGAGCGTGCCACCGTCGAAAGGCTCGAGGCGGTAGCCGTACACGTGCCCGATCTGCGGCTTGATGGCGCCGGTGGGCGTCCACGCGATCTCCCGGTCGGGCTCGTACGTGACGAACTCGACGGTGACGTCGTAGAGCCCGAGGGGGTAGTCGTTGAGCGCATCCCGATCCATGTGAATAAGGAACGTGTCGCCCACTGCTGACGCAGGATCGCCACTTCCCGACATCAGCATCCCCGAGGCGTCGACGGCCACGTGGCCTTCCGGTGTTCGGAGCAGTGCGAAGATCGTGGCGCAGTCGGCGGCAATTGGGCGCTGCACCTCCATGCGGTCAGAGGTCATGGGTGCATCCTTTCATGTCCAGTCGCCCCCGGCATACGCCGCACTGGCGGGACGTGATGGCGGGTCTTCGATGGACCCGCGCCAACCTGGAGTTGCCGGCTCGGGGAGCGGGTACGCGTGCACTAGGAATCGAACGATGGAGCGACCGGCTGGTGGGCAGGGTCCAGCAAGGCCATCGGGTTTCGAAGGTCGTCGACATACCCGAGGGCATAGGCGCCGAGTTCGTAACCCATGAGTCGTTGCACACGCTCCGGAAGGGTGCGCACGACGTCGATCGGGACCGACAAGTACTGGTTCTCCTCTTGCCGGAGCCACCCAAGCACGTAGTCGACGTTGATGCCCGTGCGAACACAGTTGGTTTCGTTGGCTCCGCCACCGTGCACCGTGCGTCCGGTGTACAGAACGATGGAGCCGCGCGGCATCTCCGCGGCGACGGTGTCGGCCGGAGACACGGATCGCGCGTCGACGCCGGGAAGGTGACTGAACGGTGCCACTCGCGTGGCACCGTTGGCTTCGGTGAAATCATCGAGTGCCCAGATCGAGGACACCTCAACCTGCATGTCGTCCGGGAAGTCGAAGAAGTCGAAACACCATTGGTCACGGTGAAGCATCTGGGCCTCAGCACCAGGGCCGACGGAGATTGCTTGGGTGAGGTGAAGCTGGAATGTGGTCTTCGACGGCCACAGCACAGCATCGGCCACCTCGAGCACAAGCGGGTGGGCGATCAGCTCCACCGAGCTCGGAGCACGGGCGAGGAGGGCACCGGTTCGGCGAGTGTGCGATCCGGCGAACGCGTCGGCGCCAAGAGGTGTTGCGGCGAGGTGTGGGGCCAACTCGAGCGCGACTCGGTCGCAAAGTTCGGTCGGCGCGAGTCGCTCGATGATCACCGCACCAGCGTTCCGAAGGGACTCCGCGATCAGGCGAGAATCGAGGGGAGCCTCGCCGTCTCCGGCCTGATACCGAACGATGTCTCGTGATGACCGGTCTGCGGCAGCCATGGGGGGGGGAGAGTAGCGGTTGCGTGTTTGGTAGACGAGTGAACTGGGCGGCTGTGTGTTGTTCTTGGCCGTCGGCTGGACGCTGGCTGTGGGGCTCAGGCCCTCTCGCAACAGGGTGTTCGTACGGATGTGTTCTTGCCAGAGCCGGTCCGCGGATCGCAACCGCAGCACCTTGGCGTTGACGAATGTGGGAGCGACCCGACCGCACCCCGCTTGCATGGTTACGCGTCAGGCGCCGACGGCGTTGGTGCGCGGCATCGCTGAGAGCACGTTTCCCTCGTCCTCCGACGCATCGGCGCCGAATGGCGTAGTGAGTGTTCCAATGGCCCCGCAAACGGGGCAGCGCAGGGGGATCACGAGCACGTTGTCCGCGGGATCGGAAGCCCCCTCCGCCCGACCGATCGTGTCGGCCGACAAGTAGGCGGCGTTGATGGAACTGGCGCAACCCGAGCAGCGAATGCGGGCACCACCTTCGACGATGAACTGGGCCTGAACCCCGTCATTGGTGTTTGGTGGCGGCGCGGCATGGTCGGCGCTTCTTTGCCCATCGAGCAACTCGTGCTCTACGTCGTCGAGAGGACGATCCTCGGGAAGTTGTTCCCTTTCAACGTCGGTGATGTCCGGCCTGGGAAGTTGGCGTTCAGACGTACGATCTGGTTGCGGGCTGGACACGCTCATGGTCTACTCCTTGTTCACATCGTTCGGTTGGAGCGGAGGTTGCTCCGGTCGCTGCCGTGTGATGTTGAACAGCTACCTACCCGAAACACCGATTGCGGAGAACGACCGTCCCTCTCGTTCTGCCTACGAGCCACCCACCCGCCCGCCGCAGCACGCGAATACGACGGGCTGGGTAAGGATTGGCCGGACCCGATCCGAGGAGTTCGAGATGGACGCCAGCGAAGCCAGCGACACGCCCGATCTGAGCCCGACCGCCTCGTCACGGGGAACGGGCCAAGACGAAGGGATCGCAACACGCCAGGAACAGGATTCGCTCGGCTCGATCGACGTGCCTGGTGATGTGTACTGGGGCGCGTCGACGGCCCGGGCGCTCGCCCATTTCGACTATCCCGACGAGCGAATGCCCATCGCCGTGGTTCACCAGCTTGCGTTGTTGAAGGCCGTCGCGGCCACCGTGAATGCCCAGTGCGGCGTGCTCCCGGCCGAGCTTGCGCACCTCATCTCCCTGGCCGCGGAGGAAGTGCGTTCTGGCCAGTTGGATGACCACTTCCCCCTCAGCGTGTTCCAGACGGGATCGGGAACCCACACCAACATGAATGTCAACGAGGTGATCGCAAATCGGGCCAACGAGCTCGCGGGCCGCCCACTTGGCACCCGGGATCCGATTCATCCGAACGACCATGTCAATCGCAGTCAGTCGTCAAACGACGCCTTTCCTACCGCGGCCAACCTCGCCGTGTTGTCGGCGTTGACCACAGAGGTGCTTCCCGCGCTCGACGAGCTCCTCGCGGCCGTCGATCGTCGTTCGGCCGCGTGGAACGATGTGGTGAAGTTGGGACGGACGCACCTGCAGGATGCGGTCCCGATGACGGTCGGGCAGGAATGGCAGGGCCATGCCACCCGGCTCCGTAGTGGACGGGTGATCACGTCAGGCGCCATTCCCGTTCTGGCGCAAGTGCCGATAGGCGGAACCGCCGTGGGCACCGGGTTGAACGCCCCACCCGGGTTCGCCGAAGCGATGGTACGTGGGCTCGGCGCGGCGTCGGGTTACGACCTTGCCGTCTGTGATCCACCCATGGCCGGTCTTGCGGGAGCAGAGGCGCTGCTCCAGGCGTCCGGCGCGCTGCGCCATGTGGCCACGGTGATCTTCGGGCTGGTGAACGACATCCGGTGGTTGGCCTCCGGCCCTCGGGCGGGGCTGGGGGAGTTGGTTCTTCCGTCGTTGGAGCCCGGGTCCTCGATCATGCCCGGCAAGGTGAATCCCAGCCAGTGCGAAGCGGCGATGATGGTGGTGGCGCAGGTGTTGGGGAACGATGCCGCCGTCGTGTTCGCCGCCACCCAGGGGAACCTCCAGCTCAACACCATGCGCCCGGTGCTGGTGACCAACGTTCTGCGGAGCAGTCGCTTGCTGGCCGGATCGATGCGTCAGCTTCGGACCTGGCTCATCGACGATCTCGAGCTCAATACCGCGACTCTCGAGGCTCAGGTCGAGCGATCATTGATGCTTGCCACCGCACTGACTCCCGAGATCGGCTACGACCGAGCGGCGGCGCTCACGCGCAGTGCTCACCGTTCGGGTCGAAGTCTGCGAGAGGTGGCGCTCGAAGCGGGGGACCTCACGCCGAGCCGATACGACGAGATCGTCGACCCGTTCCTCATGGCACGCCCTCATGGGGCCGATCCGGACGCGTCTCCGCACTGAGTCGATTCGGGGTCGATTGCGCACATCTTCGAAGGCGTCGATACACTTGCCGGGATCGGTGACCCGCCCTCAAAGGCGGTTGCGGCCTCGTCCAGGACGCTCCAGACACCGGGTTCGGGAAACGGACAGCGCCTCATGAGGCAACTCGGGGGCGACGCGCAGGAGCGCGTGACACGCATGACAGCTACCAATCGAGCACTCGAAGAAGCGGTTTGGGCCGCAGCCGACGGCCTGGCCACACCGGCCGATCTGGCGTTGCTCGAAACCGACCGTTGGGGCTGGCGACGCACGCTGGAGCGGCTCCTCGACGACGTCGAAGAACGGCTCGACGCGATCGGCGATCCGGCCGACCACGAAACGCGCCGGGCGATCGCCGACCTCGAAGGTGAGCTCGACCTGCTCGAGTCTGCCTACGACCGGCTTCTCCACGTCACCGCGCTCCCGAATGCGTCGCCGCTCGCCGCCGCGATGGTGGTGGCCGATCCTGTCGGCGAGGTGCGCCTCCAAGCCACGTGGGAAGCCGATCATGTGGTGGTGTGGGCAGCGGGTCCCACCGCTCCTCCGGCCAACAACGACCAGCTTGCCGACCTGCTCGAGTCGATCGACGGCCCCGCTCTCGGGTGGAGTGTGCATCCCGACATCGCCCTTCCGGGCGGTGGCCGCGCCGCCGCGTTGTCGATTCCCGTCGCGGAGGCGCTCGGCTGGCTCGCCGAGGTCGGCGGTGGGCGAGGCGCCGACGGTGTGGGTTCCAGTGTCACGTGGCTTGGTCGGGTTGCGGTCGAAGCCGTGCGTCTCGTGGCAAAGGGCGCCGTCGTGCCGGCATTGAAAGCGTCGAAGCGCCCGTCCGACAACCTCCTCGACTTTCGTGTGCGGTGGGCGCCAGCGCTGATCGACGACAGCATGCTCACACAGATGGCAGAGGCGATGCCGGGGCCGATCACCGTGTTTGGTCGCAAGGAAGGCCGAGCGGTCACGCTTGACGTGCTCGGCGCCGTGGTCGATGCCATCGTGCACACTGCCGCGCAGATGCTTGAGTTGCCGGCCCCGCCGCCCTACACCCGCACCGTGGGCGCCGTGTCCGAGGCCGTGGTCACCCGGCTCAATGGTTCGGATTTCCCGGCGCCACCAGCCATCGGTGGCGAGGTGGCCAAGCGGCTCGAACGCTGGGCCAAACCCGTCACTGGTGCCAAACGCCCGCGTCTCGTGGTGCAGCTCGATCCCCCAGATCGTGGCGATGCCTGGTTCCTGTCGATCCTGGGCCACGGGGCGGAAGGCGGACTGCTGGCCATCGAGGTGGCGCTCGCCGACAGCAAGGCCACGAAGCCACTGGCCGATGAACTGGCCCGGGTCGAGCGCGTGTTGCCGGCATTGCTTCGCGCCGGCGGCCAACGTCGGGGGCAGGTATACCTCAGCCAGGAGGAGGCGTGGGAGCTGATGACCGTCACCGGCCTCGTGCTCGACGACCTCGGGTTCGACGTGCGAATCCCCCGTCTGTCGCGGCGCAAGCCTTCGCCTGCGTTGCGGCTGTTCACGGTACCCACGGGTGACTCGGTGGTGGGGGCGCATCAGCTCAGCAACGTCCGTTGGTCGGCCGTCTTCGACGACGTCGAGCTCACTGCTGCCGACATCTTGCGGCTCGCAAATGAAGCCCGACCCTTGGTGAAGTCCCGAGGCCGTTGGGTTGAGCTCGACAAGGTCGATCTCAAAGAAGCAGCCGCGGCGCTCGCTGAACGGGCCGGCACCACACAGATGACCGGCGCGGAGATCCTCCGCCATGCCATCGGGCTCGATGGCCCGAGCCTTTCCGGCGGCCTTCTCGTGGAAGGTGGCGGGTGGGCGGCCGAACTCATCGACAAGGCCAACGCCGCATCCAAGGACCCCGTCACCTCGCCCGAAGGATTTCACGGGGAGCTCCGCAGCTACCAAGCCGAAGCGCTTGGGTGGCTGAGCTTCCTCGATGCCGTCGAGCTCGGTGGTTGTCTCGCCCTCGACATGGGTCTTGGCAAGACACCCACCGTCCTGGCCCACCTGTCGCGGAACCGGGGCGATGGGCGTGCACTCGTCGTCGCACCTCCTGCGGTGGTGGGGAACTGGGCGGCGGAGGCGGCCAAGTTCACCCCCGGTCTCAAAGTCGTCGTGCATCACGGGGCGTCACGTGCCTCGGCCACCGAGCTCGATGCCAAGATCGCCGACGCCGACATTGTGATCACCACCTACGGCACCGCAGTCCGTGACGTCGAAGCCCTCGCTCGCCGCGACTGGAAACGAGTCGTGCTCGACGAAGCCCAAGCGATCAAGAACGCCAGCAACGAGACGGCCCAACAGCTACGTCGTATTCCTGCCGCCAGCCGCATTGCCCTCACCGGTACCCCGATCGAGAATGGTCTGGGGGACCTTTGGGCGATCCTCGACTTCACGAATCCGGGTCTGGTCGGTCCTCGCCCTGCGTTCATTGCCCAACTCAGCGGCGAGAACGAAGCGGCGTTACGGGCGCTCAACGGCGTGTTGGTTTTCCGACGCACGAAGAGCGAGCCGGTGGTGGCCGCAGAGCTTCCGGCCCGGATCGACGAACTCGACCACTGCACGATGACCCCGGAACAGATCGGGCTCTATCAGGCCGTGCTCGACGGGCTCATCGCGAACCCGGCAGCGGGTGGGGCCGAGCCGAAGCAGGGTGCGATCCTGGCGGCGATCACGGCCTTGAAGCAGATCTGCAACCATCCAGCCAACTATCAAGACGACGGTCGGCCACTCGCCGGCCGTTCCGGGAAGTTGGCTCGGTTGGAGGAGATCGTCGATTCGGTGTTCGCAGCCAACGAACGAATCCTTGTGTTCACCCACTTCGCCGAATGGGGCAAGCGGCTCGCCGACCATCTCACCGAGACCACTGGGGTCAAGATCTCCTGTTACCACGGTGGCCTCGCTCGTGGTCCCCGCGATGCGCTGGTCAAAGAGTTCCAGGCAGGGGAGGGCCCGGGGGCGCTCGTCCTTTCGTTGAAGGCGGGCGGTACTGGTCTCAACCTCACTGCCGCCAGCCACGTGGTGCTGTACGACCGATGGTGGAACCCCGCGGTGGAAGACCAGGCGCGCGACCGTGCATGGCGCATCGGGCAGACCCGCACCGTGGTTTCCCATCGGCTCGTTTGCCCCGGCACGGTGGATGAGCGGGTGGAGGAGGTCGTGGCTGGAAAACGTCACGTCGCCGACCTCGTGCTTCCGAAATCGAGTTCGCTCGCCGACCTCGACGCAGACCAACTGCGCATTGCCCTTGGGCTCCGCCCAGAACAGCTCCTCACCGGAGAAGAGACATGAGCCCAGCCCGACGAAAGCCGTCGCAGAACCGACGAGGCGGCCAGAAGTCGCGCGGGAAGAACCCGGCGAACGATCTCTGGCGGCCCGTCCCGCAACTCCCCTCCCCCGAACCGATCCGGCCCACCTCCGACCCAGGCGCCGTACTGCGATCGCTGGGCGACCCGCCGTTGCAAGGCCAGGGGGCCGTGGCAGAGCACTACATCGCCGCTGTGGCGGAGCGTGCGGCATCGATGGCCGGTGCCCTCGCCGCCACCGCCGGGCTGCTCGCCGAGCCCGATCTCGACGAAGAATGACCTCGCCCCGGGCTGTTCGGTGAGGGGTCGGAGGGATCGGTGCGCGACTAGTTCGTTCGCACTACCGCCCGGGCCGTTCGGACCACTGTGGTACAGGTCACCTCAAGGTTTTCTCAATGCAGGACGATTCATGGTTGTCGCCTCGGCACTCGGCCTGGCGAGCAACATCGGCAGGGCACCATGTTTCGGCGGAAGAGCACATCGAACACCACAACAGAACCGATCACCCCGGTTGCGGCAGATCCCACGCCGGAAGCGGCAGGGCCACCGGCGGCCGTTTCCGTGAAGCGACACGCCAATCCCGATGGCAGTTCCGGTGGCTGGGTGGCGAGCACCGCGACGGTTGAGCAGGGTGCATGGGTGGGCCCCCGATCCACGGTGACCGGCCGGGCATTCGTGGCCGCCGGCTGTCGGCTCGACGGCTCCGCCGTGGTGACCGACGACGCCGAGGTGCGGGCTGGAGCCGTGGTGCGCGACGGAGCACATGTTGGCGGTCGGGCCAGCGTGCACGGGGCCAAGATCGACGGCAGTGCCCGAGTGAGCGGTTCGGCTCACGTGGCGGAGGGTGCCTATGTCACCGGCAATGCGCGGGTGCAGGGCGATGCCCGAGTGACCGGCACTGTTGTGGTCGACGGAGATGCGCTCGTGACCGAGCGGGCCTGGGTGCGCGGGGGTCGGGTAACCGGCTCCGCCAACGTGGCCGGGACCCACATCATCGAGGACGGGATGCACGTCGACGGGTCGGCCGGCTACCAGTCGAACGACCGCACCGGGGCAGGCTTCGGGGGGCTCGACGCACTGCCGCAGCCGAGGGCCACACGTTCCGATCCCGCGCCGATCGTGCGCCGCAAGCCCGTCCTGTCCATCTGAGTTCACGTTCCTCGGGCGTCTCCACCACTGGGCGTTCTCGTCGCCAGGCGCGGGTTACGGGCGCCCGGGAGAACGGACCCGCGGGCCGCCACCTGATGAGCGGAAGATCTGGACCCCTGCTACGTTCTCGACGTCATCACGGCGTTTGGTCCCACTCCTGCTCCGTGCCTCGTACTCACGGATTGGTTGGCATTCCATGACGCGTCCTTCGCCCTCCTCGCCTCGTCGGATAGCCCCTTGGCTCGCCGGTGCTTTACTGCTACCCCTCTCGGCAACGTGGGGTGTCGTTGCGTCGGC
>Ga0105047_10004338_pt1 | contig 24719 bp, 22 predicted proteins | sample MAT04_FD_78384 | JGI IMG/M metagenome (GOLD analysis project Ga0105047, IMG submission 78384) | Freshwater microbial communities from Lake Fryxell liftoff mats and glacier meltwater in Antarctica - MAT-04 (megahit assembly) | ecosystem: Environmental > Aquatic > Freshwater > Ice > Liftoff...
ATACCCCTATGTGCTATCGATCAAAATCTTCTATAACCATGGTCATTCTTGCCCTTAGCTTCGCCCTTGCGGGGTGCGGAAGACCAAAGGAGACCGATATACGTTCAAAGAATGCTCAAAATGCCATGCGAGCTGTTTTGCTGTACGCCGAACTGAACGATCCGTACGTTATCGTCCACAGCCGAGCCGTTGTCACGAAATTGCTTCCGCTCATCTCAGGTAAGAGTAAGTACGAAGTTCCGAAAGGATACGTCTACCCCCGCGGTTCCCTCGTAGTCGACAGAGAGGGTTTCTACTCTGCCTACCGCCTTGACACATACGATCCAAACGGTCCTAAAACGTAACTGGGTCCCATGTTTGACAACGCACTGGAAATAATTGCTCATGACGTGCGATCTAGAATAGTTGAGTGCCTTGAGTCGTCACATGCAACAAAGGTAGTCGTGCCTTCATACCGCATTAGCGATGAGAAGAGTTCAGACAGGATGTCTTATTCCGAGATGACTCTCGGTTCAACGGAGCGGGCCTCAATGCTTCGTCTTGTCAAAGGTAGTCCTAACGAGTCCTTTCTCGGAAACTTTCCCATTGGGGAATCAAACGACCACCTGGATCTCGCACTCTCTTGTAAAGCGCAAGATGGGACTCGGGCTAAGTGGCGCTTTTTCGCTGCTCTTAGGCACGATGAAGTCTATGCTTTCTCGGACGATGCTAGGCGGGCTTGGCAAGACCTCGTCAAGACCTCGAACTGGAGGGAGTCCTCAGAAGGACCATTTGAAATAGACCCTCGGATCATCTGGTGAGGATTGTATGCAATTAGTCTCGTACAGTATAGACTGAGGCTCTAAAGCATTTCAGGGTTACAAGAATTATCGGATCTTCCGCCAGATTCCACAGCGGTCTTGGCCGTTCGTCTATGGTTATATCTCACCGTGGACGCCCACACAGAATACTTTGCACCCACCAAAGTACTTCTATATCGGTGGCCTTGATCAGTCGCTCCGCATGCCCTAATTCTTCAGATCCTTGATCGGCAAGCTCCTATTTGGACCGCTCCATCACTGAGCTTACATGAAATTCGTTCGATTCAACTTTTCACCCCTGTTAACCACCATGAAGCTGCCTGGCGGGATTCCAGCGGGTCTGATCGCTAAGTGGGCGACCGCCTGCCTCGCGATATCGGCAGAAGGCTGCCAGATGGTGCGAGGCACACTAGATTCCAATGCGAAGCCGGACAGCATCGCGATCGCGGCATCACTCTACTTTGCCGACTACGGTCCTCTGGACCACTTAGCTGATGACAGGTTGATCCCGGACACCCAGCAGATGGGAGCAGTAGAACAGTTCCGCATCCTTAATCCAGACGTTGCCAGAAGGCTTGAGGAACTATCCCGCCAGTACAAGTCGGTCGGCGCCAGACAACAATCGGTCTATACCTGGATTGGCGTCGTCGTCAAGGAGAACGGAATGGCGTCTACCCACTACCGGGAAGTAACTTCCGCGCAATCGGAGACCTTTGATTCAATGGAGGCAAGCCGGATTCTTCACGTCGCCACTTCGGCTTACATGCAGCAGTGCGAGAAGGAGCTTGCTCGGCGCATTCCAACCAGTAAGCTCCTCCGGATTGTTGCTGATTCTCGTACTATCTCTGATGATTCAGCCGATGATGTAGTTAGTCCTATCACTCTTGAACTCCTTCCCTCTGATTTACAGATCCCACGGGATCTGTCTAGGGCGAGACCTCCTGCGGGAGGTGGATGGTTAACTCGGATGTCAGTCCGTGTATTGCTCGATAGCGATCAAGAGAAGACTTTCTGGTGCGACTTACCTGTTCCATCACCCGTTGAGCTTCAAACGATGCCGCACTTGCGAGAGTCCTGGACGAAGCTCCTCCAACATTCAACCTGGCGGCCCGCGACCGATGACGAGCTCCGCCCGCGCGTTCGGATTGTTCGTTGACGGTCGGCGAGACGGGATGATGGGGGTGACGTGTCGTGGGCTGACGTTTAGTTCGTTCCCCGGACTTGGTCTGGAAGGCCAAGCCACGCCGGAGTCGCGCCTTGTGTGTTACCGCCTACACCGTGCACTCGGCAGCCCCGTCCGGTACCCTAGTTGGGCTTTGAGGACGTATCGGATTTGTAAGCGATTCACGGTGGAGAGTGGGCACATGCTGCACCGGCACCCCGACCGATGCCGGTTTCCCCATGGGCACTCCCGCACGATTGAGGTCGTGGTCGCGGCGGACGCGCTGGACGTCAATGGAATGGTGCTGGATTTCAAGGCCCTGAAGTTGGCGATTGGCCCGTTCATCCAGCGCTACGACCACGCGATGGCGATCCACCGGGACGATCCCCTGCGCCCCGCCATCGAAGCCGTCTATCCCGAATCGCTGATCGTCTACGAAGACTGCGACCCCACCACCGAGGCGATGGCGGCCCAATTGTTCGACCAAGTCGCCCAGGTCTTAGCCGACGGCGTGACCGTCCTCGATGGCGAAATCGCCTACACGATCCCCGCCGGTCAGGCTCGTCTGGAGCGGTTACGGATTTGGGAAACGCCCAGCAGTTGGGCCGAAGTAGGGGCATAGGACTTTGCATCCTCCCGGCCTCTTGTTCCGTAAGGTCCTCTGGTGCATCCGCTTCCCCACGAAAGTTCACTCGACCGATTCCTGATGAATCGTGCGCCGGCGTTACTCGGTATCTCCGATGCCCGCACCGCGGGTCGAATTAACCAGGGAGTGGCCGCAACGATGCTCGGGGTCGCCCTAATTATCGCCGGCAGTGCGATCGCCGCCGGTGAGCCCGGAATGATTGCCGGGGCGATCGGCCCGGCCGTCGCCGGATTGGTCAATCTGGTTGTTGGACGGGCCATGATGCAGCGCCATCAACCCATCCCCGCTTCGTCCGCCCAGCTTTCTCCGGAAGCCAAGCGTTACCTTCAGCCACTCTTTCGCGAGGTGGTCGGATGGACTGGGTTACGTCACCAACGGCGGCGCGCCCCGTACCGCGATCGGCCGATTGGCCAGCCCACGCGGACTCAAGCGGCCGCGCAAATCGTCGATGCCTCGGTTTTCGATCACCTCGACCGGGCCGCCCACGAAGCGAACCGCGTGTACGGCATCTTAGAGCAGATCCCCCTCTCTGATTCCGACCGAGTCGGGTTGGTGGCCCGGGTGAGAGATGCCACCGATCAGGCCATGGCGACGGTGCTCCATGCCGCCGCGCAGATGGACCGTTACCCCGAGGCAAGCGCCTTGCCGGTGAGTACCTTACAAGAGCAAACGCGGCGGCTGGGCCAACTCGCCGATCGACTCCCGGGGATCGGACAATCCTCAAGCCCGGCGATGGAAGGGCTCACCGCGCTCGAAGCCCATCCTGGCGGACGGCTGACCCAAGTCTTGGAAGAGTTGGATCTGCGCAACCTCGCGGACCGCGAACTGCGCGCCGACGACGCCCCGAGCGCAGTTGAAGTTCGGTCGGTCAAATAAGCCCCGCCGGAAAAAAAACACTCGGAAACGGGTACGACTGGAGCCCCGATGTCACTTAATCCGAAACCCATCGATTGGCATTTCCCGCTGAGTCGGCCGCACACGGGCGTGCCGCTGGGCGATGGCACACTAGGCCTGCTGGTATGGGGCGAGACCGCGCTGCACCTCACCGTCGCGCGCGCCGGATTCTGGGATCGTCGCGGCGGTAGCCCGGCTCTGGACCACGTGACCTACGCCGACGTGCGGGGCCGCCTGGAGGCCGACGACATGCCGGGGATGCGCGCGCTCTTCGCCGAAACCGAGATGGTGCCCCAGCAAATCGGGGGCGGGCGACTCGTCCTGACCATGCCCGATGGCGCGGCGCCGGTGCGCGGGCAACTGGATCTGGCGACGGGCGTCCTCACCGTCACCTTTGCCAACGATGCGACGGTGACGGTACGGGTACTTCGCGGCGAAGAAAGCGTTTGGCTTGAATCCAACACGGATTTCCGGGCGGAGTTGATTCCCGCCTACGACCTAGTGCGCGCTCAGGCGATGGCGAAGCGCGGCATCGCCGAGCCCGCCCGGTGGACGGATGGCCAGACCGGCGGTGGCTTTACGCAGACGCTCCCGCAAGACGAACCCTTGGCGGTGGCGTTTCGGCGCGACGGAAATCGGCTGGCCATCAGCACGGCGCTGGGCGATGACGCCGATGCGGTCGCCCGAACCCGTGTGTCCAACATCCTCGCGCAAGTTCTTACGTCCGACGATTGGCTCACGGCGTATTGGCAGACGATTCCGTCGCTCGAATTGCCCGACGCCGACCTGCAGTTTGCCTACGAGCTGGGATGCTGGAAACAAGCGGGACTGACCCCACCCGATGCCCCCGCCGCCACCCTCCAGGGGGCGTGGATGGAGGACAACCAGCTCCCACCGTGGAGTAACGACTACCACTTCAACATCAACGTGCAGCTAGTCTACGGACCGGTGTACGCCACCAACCGCCTGGCGCATTTGGACCCGTTGTGGGCCCTGGTGAAGGGATGGCTGCCCATCATGCGGCGCTATGGCGAGCACTTCTTTGGCCGGCCGGGAGCGCTCATGCTGCCCCACTCGGTCGACGACCAGTGCCAAGTGATCGGGGGGTGTTTTCACACGACCATCGACCACGCCTGCATGGCCTGGGTGGGCGAGATGGCGTGGCAACACTACCGGTATAGTATGGACCTCGACGTGGTGCGGGATTTGGCATGGCCGCTGTACGTCGGCGCGTTCGAAGGTTTTTGGGCGATGCTGGTGCCGGTGGAGCGGGACGGGCGGCGCGAGCTCTCGCTACCTTTCAGCGTTAGCCCAGAATACACCGATGGCACGATGAGCGGGACCTGCGGGCGCGATGCCAGCTTCCAGTTTTCCGCGCTGCGGATGACCGCCGACCGGTTAATCCAAGCCGCCGCGCTCTTGGGCGAGCCGGTGGATTCCCGATGGGCCGAGGTGTTGACGTCGGTGCCGCACTACACCACCGTGCCCGGCAGTGAGCCCGATCGCCCCCGAATTGCGTTGTGGGAGGGCCTGGAGATCCAGATGAGCCACCGGCACCACGCGCACTTGGCCGCGATCTGGCCGTTCCAGACTATCGATCCCTTCGCGCCGGAGCATCGCACTATCGTCGCGGATTCGATTCGGTATTGGTGCGAATTGGGCTCGGGACAGTGGACAGGTTGGTGCATCCCGTGGGCGGCCCAGATCTGCACTCGGTGCAATCAAGCCGATGCCGCAATGCTGTGGCTCAAGTGGTGGTCTTACTTGTTCGTCAACGAGGGCTACGGCACGTTGCACAACGCGGACTTTCCCGGGATCACGGCCTGGGACGATGGCGCGCTTTATCGTCCCGACTTCGAAAAAGAACCGGACTATAGCTGGGAGATGATGCAGTCGGACGCCGGGATGGCGGCGGTGCAGGCGATTTTAGACTTGCTGGTTCACGCGCGCGGTGAGACGCTGCACGTGTTGCCCCGGCTCCCGAAGGGTTGGCGCGAACTGGCGTTTGACGGCGTCCGCACCGAGGGCGCGTTCTTGATCGGGGCCACGGTGCGTAATCGTCGGGTCTTGGAGATCCGCGTAACGAGCCTGGCCGGAGCACCTTTGAACCTGGCGTTGCCCGACACGGGGCCGTGGTGGGCCGACGGCGAGCGAATTGAGGGGACGCAGGTCGACCGACCCACGTCTCTCGGACAGTCCCTGCGGTTTACCCGCGCTTAGCCGCGAATTCCGGCCCGGGCGGGCCGGATCGTCGCGGGTATGTTATCATCCTTAGCTGGCGCGAGCGGAGGGGTGGCAGAGTGGTCGATCGCGACGGTCTTGAAAACCGTTGGACCCAAAGTCCCGTGGGTTCGAATCCCACCCCCTCCGCCCGGCCGACGCCCCTAGTTTTTCTGGATCAGCCGTTGCAGCTCAGCCGGGTCCACGCCCGCAAAGAACGCTTGGATTCGGCAGCCGGTCTGCTTGGCCATCTCCTCGATGCAGATGCCATCGCGAGGGTCGGTCATGGCCACCTTGACCCGACCCGGGGTCACCCGAATCGGCAGTGCGGCCCACCCCTCCCACCGGGTTCGAGGCGCCAAAGCCAGTGCCGCCGGGTCGAACTTCAGGTCTTGCGGATCAACGGTCTTGCCCCGACCCGCCATCTTTTGCATCAGCACCTGGTCGTCCTCAAACGAGCTGAACGCCTTGTCGCGCTCGCGCAAGTTGTGGGCGTTTTGCATGCTCATTTTGCGCTGTAGCGCCGCACCATCTTCGCTCCAATTCCGCTGCAGAATATCGAGACGCCCGATGGACGCGTCGATACGCGTCAGGACGGCCTCCGTGTCCGTGGCTTCGGGATACCGGCTCAGCCGGTCCCGTAGCCCGATCAGCCGCTCTCGCATTGCGCCGGCGGCATCGGCACTTGTCAGCTTCACCACTTCCGATTCCAGCACGGAAAGCTGGTGCAGCCACCGTTCGCGCCCGGCAAGCGCGTCGTCGCCAAACTCATCCGGCACCATCACCTCCGCCGAGAAGAGATCGCCGGTCATTCGATCGCGCCAGTGCAACGTGACCGTGCCGGGCCGGGGGAGTTCCGCCGTTTCCAACACGCGCGCTTTGGTTTCATCGGCCCAGAAGGTATCAAACCGCGTGATCAGGACGCCAATGTGGAGCGACACCTGATCCACCGCCGATTGCTCGGCGGCGAAGCGTTCGTTACGCAAGGCGGCGTCCACCGCGTCAACCTCGTGGGCAAAGTAATGCGCTCCGCCCCCTAAGTGCGCCATGCCGGCCATCACCGCTTCGTCGTAGCCCTCGCCGATTCCGATGGTGCTGGTGGTCGTGAGGAACTCGCGGTAGCTCAATTCCGCCTGAGCGGCCAACGCGGGCGCCTCACTAAACCGACCCGCGTTCGCCTGCCCATCGGAAAGCAAGATCACGCGGCCCCCTTCGCCGACGGATTTTACGCCGGCCAACCAGCCACCGTAAAGGTTGGTGCTGCCGCGGGCTTCGATTTGACGGACCCTCGCGGCCAACGCCGCCGAGGGCGGAGCGGATGGCGAGATCGTGACCCGGCCGTCAAAGGCCACGACGGAAACGCGATCTTCGGGCAGGAGCGACTCGATTAGCCGGGCTATCGCCTCACGGGCAATCTGGATGGGGCGACCGCCCATGGAGCCGCTACGGTCTAACACAAGGCTCAGGTCCAGCGGCTGTCGCGGCCGGACGTCGTCCGCCGTGCTGGTCTTCACTTCAATCAAAAGTATGGGACCATCTAGGTCCCGATGGGCAGTGATCGTCACTGTAATGCCCAACAATTGGGTTACCGTTCTGTACATCGTTTCACCTCATGCGCCAATTTTGCTGCTGAGGAACACTGCGGTGGGTTTCTCTTCGTGGTTGACGTCTGTAGGTTTCTCTCGCGAGGTAAGCCCCCATGGCCGCGTCGTCCGGGGCAGCGGGACTTTCGGCCTACCGATCAGCTCTTCGCGCCGATGTCGCCCCGACAGAACAGCCCAGGAGCGTCAATCGCGGCGACGCCGGCATAGGCGCGGGCCTGGGCATCAGGCACCGTGGCTCCGGTCGCGGAGACCCCCAGCACACGGCCCCCCGCACTCACCAACGTGCCATCGGTGGCAAGGGCCGTGCCCGAGTGGAACACCACCACCTCGGGGGGCAACGGGCCAATGGTGATGGGCAGACCCGTGGCGTAGCGGCCGGGATAGCCCAGACTGGCCATCACGACCGTCACCGCCGCCTCCGGCAAGACTGGTACCGCCGGGATGGGCTCGCCGGCCGCGCACGCCCGCAGGGCTTCGGCCAGCCCCGGCCCCAGCCGCCGCATCACCGACTGCGTCTCGGGGTCACCAAACCGGACGTTGTATTCCAGGCAGTAGGGCACCCCATCTTGCACCAGTAATCCGCTGAACAGCACCCCGCGGAACTCGATGCCGCGCCGGGCCATCTCGGCCAACGCCGGGGCCACCACGCGGGCTTCGGTCTCCCGGACCATCGCCTCGGGCACGCTCGCGACGGGCGAGACCGTGCCCATGCCGCCGGTGTTCGGCCCCCGATCGCCATCCCGGGCGCGCTTGTGGTCCATGGCCACCGGTAGGCTCCAAAAACCCGCTTCGTTAGCCAGAGTCAGCAGGCTAAACTCAAATCCCACCAGTCGGTCTTCCACCACGATTTGGCTACCGGCTTCACCCAACTCCCGGTCCACCAGCATCATGCGGATTGCCTCGTAGGCTTCATCGGGGGTGTCACACACCACAACGCCCTTGCCCAACGCAGCGCCACTGGCCTTCACCGCCACGCCGTGGCCCTTCCCAAAGCGCGCGGCGACGTAGTCGGAAGCACTGGCGGCGTTGCGGAATACTTGAAACTCAGCGGTGGGGATTCCGGCCGCCGCCATAAGGTCTTTGCTCAGGGCTTTGCTGCCCTCTAACGCCGCGCCGTCCGCTCCCGGCCCAACCACGCGATGGCCCGCCAAGCGCAACTGGTCGGCTAACCCCGCAATCAGGGGGTCTTCCGGCCCGACCACGGTCAAGTTGGGGGTCAAACGGTCGGCCAAAGCCATCAGTCCGGCGCGATCCTCAACCTTAACCGGGAAGGTTTCGCAGTCCGCCGCGATGCCGGCATTGCCCGGGGTCACGATGACCTCGGCTTCCCCCTGAAGGCGCCACGCGAGGGCGTGTTCACGACCGCCCGAACCGACAATGAGGATTCGCATACCGTTTCAGGTTATGGCACAGGGCATGCGTTCGTCGTTGTCCTGGTTTTCCCCCGGTAGACTGCTGGGTTGTCATGGACCCGCGCGAGTTAAAGAACACCCTGAATCTCCCGGATGCCGACTTCACCATACCGATGAAGGCGGATCTGCCCGTCCGCGAGCCGCAACAACTGGCGGCTTGGCAAGCGATGGACATTTACGGGACGATTCAGGACGCCCGCGCCAACGCCCCCGAGTTCGTGCTACACGACGGTCCGCCCTACACCAACAGCCCGATCCACATCGGAACGGCGATGAACAAGGTGCTGAAGGACTTCGTGGTGAAGTCGCGCACGATGATGGGCCTACGTTGTCCCTACGTTCCGGGGTTTGATAACCACGGCTTGCCCATTGAGCAATCGGTGGCGAAAGCGTTTGCCGAGCGCAAAGAGACGCCGGACACCCCCACCTTCCGGGCCGCGTGCCGCGAGCACGCCCGGCACTACTGTGGCGTTCAGTCCGAGCAGTTCCAGCGGCTGGGCGTGTTTGGCCTGTGGAGTGACCCGTACACGACGATGAACTATCGGTTCGAAGCCGAAATCGTCCGGGTGTTCAAGCGGTTGATCGCCGCGAACCAAGTCTATAAGGGACTGCGTCCGGTGCTGTGGAGCCCGACCAGCCGAACGGCGTTGGCCGACACCGAGATTGTCTACCACGACCACGTGAGTCGTGCCATCACCGTGACGTTCCCGCTGCAGGAGGATCCCCACGGGTTCTTTAGCGACTACGAGAGTGTGGCCTGCGTTATCTGGACCACGACCCCCTGGACCATCCCCGCCAACGTGGCGGTGGCCTTTGGCCCGGAGCTGGAATACGCGCTGGTGCGCGACGGCGAGCGCATCTTGCTCATGCTGGACGCCCGCGTGGAGGCCGTGATGGCGGACGTCGGCGCGACCGGTTGGGAACGCATCGGCCTCGTGCCAGGACGCTCGATGGAAGGGTGCGTGTTCAAGCACCCGATCTTTGACCGGCCCAGCGTTGCCGTACTGGCAGACTACGTGACCACTGAGGACGGCACCGGCGTGGTCCACACGGCTCCGGGACACGGTCGCGAGGACTTCATCACCGGTCTCAAGTACAACCTTCCGGTGCTGTGCCCGGTGGACGAGCGCGGCGTGATGACCGAGGAAGCGGGTGAGTTTGCCGGCCTATTCTATACGGCGTGCGACTCCGCTGTTGTCGACCGTCTCCGCGAACTCGGCAATCTCCTGCACGTGCAGGAGTTCACGCACAGCTATCCCTACGCCGAGCGGGACGGCAAGCCGGTGATCTTCCGCGCCACCGAGCAGTGGTTCGTGAGCATCGACGCCAACGACCTGCGCAAGTTGATGCTCGAGCAGATCGATACCGTCCAGTGGGTCCCCGCGACCGGCGAGAACCGCATCCGCGCGATGATCACGAATCGCCCCGACTGGTGCATCTCGCGCCAGCGCCCGTGGGGCGTGGGAATTCCGGTGTTCTACGGTCGCCATTCGCGTAAGCCCATGCTTGATTCGGTAGCCATTGAGGCCGTCGCCGAACTCATCGAGCGCGAGGGCTCCGACGCCTGGTTCATGCGACCCGCCGAGGAGATTCTGCCTCCGGGTTACGTGCATCCGGATACCGGCGAGACTGAGTTCGACAAGGAAACCGACGTATTCGATGTCTGGTTCGACGCCGGTTCCACCAACCTGTGCGTGTTGGAAGGCAACGTTAATCCGCGGTGGAAGGAGCGTTGGCCCGCCGACCTATTCTTGGAGGGATCCGACCAGCACCGGGGTTGGTTTAATACTTCGCTGATCTTGGGTACCGCGCTGCGGGGGGCGGCCCCTTACCGCGCGGTCGTCACCCACGGGTTTGTGGTGGACGACAAGGGCTACAAAATGTCGAAGCGACTGGGCAACGTGATTGACCCGGTCGCGGCGTCGAACCAGTACGGGGCGGACGTGGTGCGCTATTGGGTGGCCAGCGTGGATTACACCAACGACGCGCCCTGCACCGACGCCTTACTGAAGCAGTGCGGCGAGAGCTACCGTCGCATTCGCAACACGCTCCGATTCCTGCTGGCGAACCTGAGTGATTATGATCCTGCGTCCGTCGCTGGCCCCGAAGAGGTCGACCTTTGGATGCGGGAGCAACTAGAGTTACTCACCGCGGACGTCGTTGCCGCCTACGAGCGCTACGACTTCTCGTCGGCCGCCAACGCGATCCATCAATTCTGCTCCGTTCCATTGTCGTCGTTCTATCTGGACGCCATCAAGGACCGCATCTATTGCGACGGCCCCGATTGGCCCTCACGGCGCGCCGCTCAGGCCACCTGCCAGACGTTGCTGATCCAACTGGTGCGACTGATCGCGCCGGTGCTGGTGTTCACGGCCGAAGAAATCTACTCGCGAATCCCCGGCCTTAACCATTTGGTTAGTGTCCATGCCGAAACCATTGCCGTGCCGTCGACCGAGCGATTGGCCGAGATCGCCGGAAACCCGCGCCAGGTGCGTTTTGCCCAGATGCTAGAGCACCGCGCCGAAGTGTTTACCGCATGGGAGCAGTTCAAGGGCACCGATGGGCTGAAGGACAGCCAGGACGTCATCGCCCACGCATATGTACTCCCCGTAGTCGCCGCTGTGCTAAGCGAGTTCGGGACCGATCTGGCTCTCCTTTACAAGTTCAGCGAAGTGCGCCTAATCCCCACGGAAGGCGACGGGGCCGGGCGGGTGTCGTTCTCTGCGAGTCCTCATCTCAAATGCGACCGGAGCCGGTTGCGGCGCGCCGACGTGCAAGCTGTGGATGGGGTGAATTTGAGCGCGCGGGATCGCCGGGCGCTTGGGCTTGAAGCGTAAATGACGGCGCGGTCAACGGCAGCGTTTCGCGTTTACCTCTCGGTGGCCAGCAGTCTCATCCTGGTTGACCAGTTGATCAAATGGTGGACGCGGGCAACGTTCGAGGTGCACGAAGCGCCGGGCTATCCGTGGCCCGGCGTTTTTGAACTCACCCTCACCTACAATCGCGGCATTGCGTTTGGCATGATGCAGGGGCACGGAGAGCTCTTCGTGCCGATTGCCCTCGCCATGGCGGGGGGCTGTGGATGGTACGTTTGGCGTCATCCCGAGGAATCTCGGCTGGCGACCATTTCGCTCGCGTTACTCACTGCCGGCGCCATCGGGAACATGATTGACCGGGCGATCCTTGGCCAAGTCACTGACATGTTTTGGTTCCGGCTGATTAACTTCCCGGTCTTCAACTTTGCCGACGCCTGCATCACCATCGCGGGGGGATTATTGGCGCTTTCGATGTTGCGCGAACCCCACCGACGACACGAAATTGGACTGGCCGAGGGTTCGTTCCCCGAAAGTCCCTCCACCGAACCGCCGAAGATGTAACCTAATGGTGGAACGGCTCGCGTCGTTCCTGGGAAACTCATATGGCAAAACCACCCAAAGGCGTCGTTCCTCCCTCTCTTACGGGCTTGGTCCTGCTGGGCGCGGCCCTGGTGCCAGCGGCCCTTCGCGCCAGCAAACCCTTCGCCCGGCGGATGGCGGTAGGCCTGGTGAAGGCGGGCGAAGCACTGCGTGATGCCCTCGACCAGGACGACGCCGAAGCCGCCGCGCCGGTCGAATCGGTCTCCGTTACGGAACCCGCCGCGAAGGTGAAGGAAGCGGTGATCGTCCCCGAAGCCACTCAGGCTCCCGAAGCCCCGGTTCCCGCCAAGCCCAAGAAGCTGAAGGCAACGAAACCGACGAAGAGCGCGAAATTAGCGAAAGAGGAGAAGCCAAAGGCCCCCAAGGTCAAGAAAAGCAAGGTCACTGCCCCCGAGGCGAATGCGGGCGATGCGCCTGATGTGACTTCATCCGAGCCCCCCGCCGCGGAACCCGTAGTGGCCACCACGGCGGCCCCCCGCGCCCGGGCGCGACTCGGTGCCGATGTTGACACGGCCTAACCGCTAGCCGTAGGTGCGGCCTTTCCACACCGTCTTGCCGCGACTTCGGCGGAACGCGGAGTACAGGAGGGTAGCACTCGCCGCCAGCAAACTCAACGGCAATAGTGGGACCGTCCAAACCGGCATCCGCACCACCCGGTCGACCGCCACCTTGCTCAGCAGCAGACTGCCGAGGGCCATCGGCATCCACGGTCCGGTGGCCAGCCAACCCAAGGCGAGCAAGCTCAGGAAGCCTGACAGGAGAACCGTGCCGACGCCCGGGCCCGCGATCTCTACGGAGTTCTTCGTCATCCCGTCCCAGGCCTCCCGCAAGGTCCGGTACATCTGCACCCCTAGCCCGTCGCTGAGGTTCAGCACCCGCACGCGCACGCCGTGCCGGGCCAGGAGTCGGCCCATCAGCACGTCCTCCAGGATCTGGCTTTTAACCATTTGGTTAGGCCATAGATCCGAGTAGATGTCCTGCCGCCACAGACACACCTGGCCGTTGGTAAACCGGTTGTGGCTCAGGCCCGTTTGCGCCACGAGTCCAAACGGATTAGTCGCGAGGAGGATCCACGGCACCCAGCTAAGGTAAGCGGGTTCCAGGCCACTTCCCGGCCGCATGCGGGCAAAGCCGGTCAGCACGGGCCAGCGCGCGCCGTCCCGCGCGGCCAAAGCGCTCAGTGCGTCCAAGAAACCCGGCTCGGGGCGAACGTCGGCATCGAGGAACAGCCACCAGCGGGTTTCCACGGCTTCGGAAGCCGCCAACGCCAGTTCGTGGCACGCGCGGTTTTTGCCGGTCCAGCCGTCCGGTAGCGGTTCGCGAGGGGCCACCACCGTCGCACCTAGGCGTCGCGCGATTTCTGCAGTGCCGTCGGATGATTCATCATCGAAAACCAGTACCGGATGACGCCCGCCCGTGATTCGCGGGAGTAGGTCGGCGAGGTTCTCGGCCTCATCACGGGCCGGAATTAGCACGGCAATGACCGGCCCGGGGTCGCCCGGCGCGGATGGTATCAGCTGACGGCGTAAGCGCGGCATCAGCCAGGCATTGCCTACGGCGATGGCAAATAATAGCCCGTAGACTCCAGTGATAACCAGCGCAAGCACCCAACGAGTGTAGCGCGTTGGCCGCCTTCCCGAAGGTGCCACTCCTTTTGCAGGATGGAAAGTACCTCACCGCATAGTTGCGAGGATTTCAAAAGAAGGCTTTGGGAATCAGGAAATCCTCCCTTATAATGCCAGTATTCCGGACACGGTAGTCCTGAAACTTAGCTACGTTTTGGAGAGGAAATGAAACGATCATTCTTGATTCTAGCGGCCGTGGCCGCCGTCGGGGCAGCTCAGGCCCAAATTTTGTCGCAGACCAGCTTTGAAACGGCCGAAGGGTACGCCCCAGGCGCGTTACTCGGCCAGCAGGGTTGGGATAGCGAGTTGCCCGCCAACACGAACTACACCGTTAGTCGGTTGCGCCCGCACACCGGGAACTACTCGACGCACATCGACACCGATCCCCTCAGCGGAACCAACTGGATCTGGCAGTCGCTGAACAAGACGCCGGGCGTGGACGTCGCGCCGATCATCAAAGCGAGCGTTTGGGTGAATATTGGTGCACCGTTCCAGTCCACCAGCTCCCTCACCTCTAGCTTCGGCTTCGGCGCTTACGATTTTACCGGCGCTTTGGTCGCATCCCTACGGATTCGATCCAACGGCACGGTCCAGACCTCGACCGGCACCACTGTGACGACCAGCGCGACGATCCTGCGCGACACTTGGTACAAGCTCGATATGAGCATGGACTACACGACCAAAATGGCCTCGTTCGCGGTCGACGGAGCGTCTTTCGGTAGCGCCTCGTTCACTCCCAGTACGTTGGGTGACGTGGATCTGATGGCGACGGCGTCGGGCTTTGATGTTGGCTATTACGACGACTACAAGGTCGAAGCGGTGCCTGAACCGGCGACCCTGACGGCGATGGGCCTCGGCCTTCTGGCGCTGGCGCGCCGCCGTCGCAGCAAGTAAATCCTTACCAGAATGAACACAGCGGGGCGAGGAGTTCTTTGGGACCCCTCGCCCCGAGTGCATTAGTCCTGGTGGGCTTCGATGAACCAAACGTACTTGTCCAACCCGCGCACGACCTCGGTAAAGAGATCACCGGTCGCGGCGTCTTCTGCGGTCGTAGCCAGGTCGATGGCCGCTCGAAAATTGGCGGCGATTCGACTGAGCAGACTAGCCAGCGCCTCGATGTGCTCATCCACGGTCACGGCCGCCACCGGATACGGGGGCAATTCGGTCGCCTTCACGGCCGCCTCAAGCGTGCCCAACGCGTGCCCGCCGAGCTGCTGAATCCGTTCGGCCACCAAATCGGCGAAGTCTTCTACCGCTTCGGCGACTTGATCGAAGAGCTCGTGGACGGCGATGAATCCGGGGCCACGAACCGTCCAATGAGCCTGCTTCGCCGCCGCCTGACCGGCGGCGAGGTCGGCCAGGCGCAGGTTCAGCAAGTCGGCCATGGCCTTGCGAGTGGAGAGGGGCAAATCGTGATGAGTTCGGTGCATGACTTTGACCTATCGTCCCGGTGATCAGGGCACACGTGCCCCAACAATTTTGCGGGTAACTACTTTAGGCTACGGTAAAGATTGGCCCGACGGTAGCCGAATGGGGGGTAACGCCTGACGGATCAACATGCGATGGCCCTCCAGCCATTCCGGAAGGCACAAACGCGTGCCGAGGGATTCCGCCGGCTCATCCAGCGCAAACCCCGGTCCGTCCGTAGCCAGCTCGTACAGCACGTGCCCCGGCTCTCGGAAGTAAACGCTCTGAAAGTAGACGCGCTCGCGCGGCGGGGTGGTGTTCATACCGGCCTCCGTCAAGGTTAGGGCGACCGCTTGTTCCGTGGCCAGGTCCGCCACCCGGAACGCCACGTGGTGAACGGACCCCGGCCCCAATCGGGCCGGACGAAGCCCTGGTAGACAACGCAAATCCACAAACGCGCGGGTGGCCTCCTCGCCCAGCCAGAACCGGAAGCGATCATTCAATTCGGCCTCCGCCACGGCCCCCATCGGTCCGGTCAATAGATCGGCCGAGGCCTGATAGCCGTCAATCCAAAGCTCTACGCCCCGCAGGCCGCGGATCGCCGCCCCCGTCGGCACGTCGCTCCCGGTCCATGGCTCGCGTGGGTCATCCGTCTCCACCAGCTTCAGCAGCATGCCGTCGGGATCGGCAAAGGTTAAGGTGCGCTCGCTCGACCGGTTTTCACTGACGGTCGAGGCCGTTCCTGCGAGGTCTAGTCTCGCTTGCCAGTACTCCAGGCTGTCCGGCGGAATGCTGAGTGACACCACGTTAGCCGCGCCGGTGCCGGCCTTGCCGGACGGGGCGTCGGCCCAAGGGAAGAAGGTCAATAGCGAACCCGGAGCACCGAATTCGGTGCCGTAATAGAAATGGTAAGTTCCGGGATCGTCAAAATTGACGGTCACCTTGACCATGCGCAGCCCAAGGGTTTCGGTGTAGAAGCCAACGTTGGTTTGGGCGTCCCCGCACATCGCGGTGACATGGTGGAGTCCGGTAATCGCGTTCGGCATGGTGCCCGGAGATTACCTAGGCGGGGTCGCGCGATCTGGGTTCATGGGGTACGGGTGACCCAGCTTGGAATCAAGTGCGCCGGTAGCTCTGGGAATTGTATGAGATCTTGAAGACTCCGCGGCGTTCATGCCAATATTTAAGCGGGGGCTGGTGAACGTCCTCCGCCTACCTCTGCGTCTCCTAGTCAAGGGCTAACGGGTTTCACCCAGTAGACTAACGGTCGTTCTCGATGCCGATCTATCACTACCGCGCCGAATCCGCCGACGGGCGCCAGCACACCGGGTCCCTCTACGGACGCGACCCCGAATCGGTGGCCCGCGATCTCGGTGCGCAAGGCTATGCTGTAACTGAAATGGTGGAAGCCGGTCCCGAAGCCGCCACGCCACCTGGCGCCGGTCCGGTCCGAGAACCCGAGCGCTTAGTCTACGCCGAGACCACCTTCACGCCCACCGAGACGGTCGGCCCGCCGGTGGAACAACGACCTTGGGTCGCCACTGACCTCTTCGGTCCAGTGTTCGGACGCGTTGGGCTTACTCACCTATCGTTCTTCTTCCGTCAGCTCTCGGTGATGCTTAACGCAGGCGTCAACCCCGTGCAGAGTCTTGAGACGCTGGGCAACCAAGCGCAGAGCCCCAAGCTTCGCAACATTATCAAAGAGTTGGCGGCCCACGCCTTGGCCGGTCGACCGATGAGTGCCGGGCTTCAGCGCTACCCCGAGGTCTTCTCACCGCTCATGCTCAGTCTGGTGCGGGCGGGCGAGACCGGTGGCTTTCTGGACGAATCCCTCAAACAAACCGCCGACTACATCGACCGCGAAATGGCGCTCCGCAACCTGATGCGGCGTACCACGTTCTATCCCAAGCTGGTTGTCGGGGCGTCCATCGTCATCTTCGTCGGGGCGAATGCTGTCATCGGCGCCATCGCGCCGAACTCCCCAATCTCGCTGTCCTCACCGCTCTCCAGCATGGCAATGTGGGCCATTCTCGGCCCGGTGTTGGTGGGGCTGTTCCTGTTTTTGCGAATTGGTCTGGCCAATCCGCGCGTCAAGTACAATTGGGACCTGTTCATCTCCTTCGTGCCCTGGATCGGCAAGACCTCGCGCCAGTTTGCGATGGCAAAGTTCGGGCGCGGTTTGGGGTCGTTGTACCAGGCCGGAGTACCCATCCCCGAGGCAATTCGCCTAGCCTCGGACGCGTGCGGCAACGAGTACCTGCGGGCCAAGTTGCGCCCCACCATGGCCCGGCTAGAATCCGGTGCTGGAATCTCCGAAACGCTGAACTCCACCGGAGTTCTTAGCCCCATCGTGCAAAACATGCTGGCCACCGGCGAACAGACCGGCAACGTGGACCAGATGATGGAGAAGATGGCCGAATTCTACGAAGGCGAGGCGGAAGTTCGTTCGGTGCAGATGGGATGGGCGCTGGGTGTGGGCTCGTTGCTGATGGTCGCGATTTACATCGGCTACATTTTCATCACTAACATGCAACGGGTCATCGCCGGACCTCTCCAAGAGATCATGAAGTGACGCCGAATCACTACGACCAGCTCGGGGTGCGTCCAGAAGCCGACGAAGCGCAGATCCGAACGGCGTACCGGCGCATGGTGCTGAAATATCACCCCGACCGGAACAAGGATCCCCGCGCCACCGAAACGTTCCTGCGCGTGACCGAGGCGTACGAAACGCTGAGTGATCCCGAGCGCCGGAAAAGATATGACGCGATCCTCGGTCGCAAGGCCCCACCCGCAACGCCTCCCCCACCCACCGAGCCAACCCTAAAGCCCAAACCCACCGCAAAGGCGGCTCCGAAACCGGTACCGAAGCCTTCGACAAGCCCGCCTAAAGGCGCGAACGTCGGACTGGACCCGCGCGAAGAGGCCCTGCGGCTCACAAACCTCTTGGCCTTAAGCCGGTACGCGGACGCCGAACGGTTGGCGCAAACGATGGTGAAGGGCAAGCGCGGCGCGGGCTTACCCCATGCCGTACTGGGCGACATCGCGCGCCATCGGGGCGAGTTGCGCACCGCCGCGGGACACTACGCGTTTGCCGTGCAGGCCGACCCGCGCAATCCGCTCTACCAACGCCGCTACGAGGAAATGCTCACCGCAATCCACCGGCGGGTCCCCACCAGCTTAAGCCCGACCGGGGCCGAAGCGGCTCCCACCGCACCCCTCTTTGCCGGTGCCACCCTCGTGCTGTTCAGCAGCCTCTACGTGGCGTTGGCCACGACCGAGCCCGCGATCGGCGGGCCGGCGATGATTGCCACATGGACCCTCGGCCTCGTGATGGCGCTCTTCGTCGCGGGGCTCTCCATGGGGGTTGCCCTGGCCATCTCGCGCCAAGTCGATGCCTTCTCCACTACCCATGGCGGATCGGCGGGAAGCCTGTCCCCTTCCGTGTTGCTGGGCTTTATCGCCCTAGCCAATTTTTGGGTCGCCGCCGCGCTGTACCTGGTGGTGGGAGCCAGCCAACAAGCGTTCAACCGCAGCACTTCCCGCATGGTGATGGGCACGGCTCTGGCGACGGTGATGTTCGCCTTGGCCAGCTCGGTTCACGGCGGCATTGCCCCAATCCAAACTCTCTTGTGGGGTGGCAATTTGGTCTACTTGGGAACGTTGATGGGGTGGCTGGTGGCCGACGGACTTCGCCCCTAAAGAAGGGTCTCGGTGGTGCCGAGTAAACTTGGAACTCCTATGCCCGCGAAGACTACGATTTGTACGGCGATCCCGTACGTGAATTCGATTCCCCACATCGGCACGGCCCTCACGACGCTCTCGGGAGACGTGACCGCGCGGTATGAGCGGATGCGCGGGCGGGACGTCTTCTTCGTGGCGGGCACCGACGAAAACGGCCTGAAAATCAAGGAAGCCGCCGACGCCCAGGGGCGCGATGTCCACGAGTTTGTGGATGAGATCGCCGGGCGCTACGAGACCATTTTCCAGGGCCTGGGCATCCGTTACGACGCGTTCATTCGCACCAGCAAAGAGCCGCACCGCGTGGCCTCGCGGGCACTGTTCCAGCGGCTGATGGACAACGGGTACATCTACGAAGGCACCTACGAGGGCTGGTACGACGTAACCACCGAGACGTTCTTTAAGGAATCGGACCTGGTGGACGGCAAGAGCCCGGACGGCAATGAAGTGCGCTGGGTGAGCGAGAAGAACTTCTTCTTCCGGCTCTCGGCCTTCGAGGACCGGCTGCTCAAACTGATTGAGGAGAACCCGAGCTTTATCATCAGCGACACCCGCCGCAACGAGGTGATCGCCTTCATCAAGCAGGGACTACGCGACACGGCGGTTTCGCGCGCTAATCCGGGCTGGGGCATCCCCATCCCCGGTCACGAGGACCAGGTCATCTACGTGTGGTTCGACGCGTTGATCAACTACATCACCGCAACGGGCTGGCCCTCGCCGGGTTGGGAAGACAAGTGGCCCGCGCTCGTGCAGTGGGTGGGTAAGGACATCCTCACCCGATTCCACGCGACGCTGTGGCCCGCGATGCTGATGGGCGCAGACCTGCCGGTGTTTCAGCATGTGGCGGCCCACGGCTGGATTCTGCTGGGCGGTGAGAAAATCAGCAAGTCGAAGGGTAACGTGGTAGCGCCGCTGGAACTGGCGCAGGATATCGCGGTGCGGTCGGGTTGTGCGCCCGAGATCGGGGTGGATGTGGTGCGGCACTACCTCACATCAATCTCGTCGCTTGAGACGGACTCGACCTTTACCTATGAAGACTTTGATCGTCGCTATAACAGCGACCTCGCCAACGACTTGGGCAATGCGCTCAACCGATCCCTGGCGATGGCGCACAAGTTCGTCGGCGGGGCGGTGCCCGATGGGGCGGCCGATCCCGAAGCCCTGGCCGCCATCCAACTGGCCCGCGAGAGCTACGACCGCGCGATGACCGAGTTCCGCCTGGGGCCAGCCACCGAGGCCGCGTTTGGTCTAGTGCGCTTCCTGAACAAGTACATCGACACCCGGGCGCCTTGGGCCTTGGCAAGAACCCAGGATTTGGCGCTGCCTTCGGTCATCCGATCGATGTTGCTGTGCTTGCGCTCGGTCGAGGCGCTGGTCCGGCCGACGATGCCCACCACGGCCGACGCCATTGCCGCCCAGTTGGGCCTTCCCCCGCAAACCATGTGGGAAGCCATCGGGAGCGAAGCTTCGTTGCCGGCGGGCACCGCGCTCCTCACGCCGCAGCCGATCTTCCCGCGCTTAGAGATCGCCAAGCCGCCTCCCGCCGAGAAAGCCCCCAAAGCGCCAAAGCCCGAAAAGGCCCCCAAACCCATGAAGCCCGCCTACGAACCGCCCGCCGAAATTGGCATTGAAGACGTGATGAAGGTCCAGTTGCGCGTGGGGCGCGTGCTGGAGGCCGAGGCCCTGGAGGGCAGCGAGAAACTGGTGAAGCTCCAGGTCATCATCGGTACCGAGCGCCGCCAAATCCTGGCGGGAATTCGCAAGAGCTACGCCCCCGCCGACCTAGTGGGTCGGCAAGTGGTGGTGGTCTGCAACCTGAAGCCCGCGAAGCTCATGGGCCAGGAAAGCCAGGGCATGCTCCTGGCCGCCGACGGCCCCGATGGGCAGGCCATCCTGCTGATGCCCGAGGCCGAAGCCCCCGAAGGCACTGCCATCCACTAGCCAGCGGCGAGGTCTGGATCCTCCATCAAGAGCACGGAACCTCCGGCCCACTGAATAACGTCTCCGGGCGAAAGTTTTTTGGACCGGCGGGTTTCAACCCGACCGTTCACCAAAATTCGTCGGTTTTGGATGAGCTCTTTGGCCTGCGCCCCTTGATCGACCACCCCAAAAGCCTTGAGAAGCTGCTGGAGCTCGATATGATCACCCCGAATCGCAAACGTCGGACGTTTCTGCACGAATGGATGATGGCATGATGCCCAACCTTGGGTGGGCATCGGTAGACTCGGGGCGATGATCGGTAGTCTGCCCCGAGTGCCCCGTCTTCGAACCTTGAGCTGGTTAGGCCTCGCCGGGTTGATCCTGATGGGTTGCGCGAAAATGGTCCCGACGACATCGTCACAGTACGTCCTCCCGTTTAAGGGTCGCTTGGCGAACGACAAGCCTTGGTCGCTGATGGACACGCTAAAGAACGACCCCGTGATGGTGGTGTTCATCGACGACGAACCCTTGAGTCGCCAGGCCGCCCCTTACGCCAGCCTGATTCAGCGCGCCGTGAACAACCGCATGAAAGTGCAGTTCGTGGTGCCCGCACCCAACCGCGAGGCCGACGTGACCCAGAAGGGCCTCCGCCCGCTGGGCCCGGAAATGCAGGCGCGCGCGAAAGCCATTGGCATTGAGAACCCCGTTCTGCCCGACTACGGCGGGGTCATCGCCCGGAACAACAACATCGCGCGCTTTCCCACGTGGCTGGTGATGGGCCGCGATGGCAACGCCGCCGCCCGAGTTGAAGGCCTCTCGCAGGAGGGAATGACGAAAGTGCTAGAGGGCGCGGGGGAGGTGACGGGCCGGCCCATCCCCCAAATTGACCTAAGCGCTCTCCCGAAAGAGTAAACCCGGAGGTGGATCATGGAGCGCAATCGGCTAGAAGCCTTTAGTGATGGCGTGTTGGCCATCGTCATCACCATCATGGTGCTGGAGATCAAGACGCCCCACGGCACCGACTGGGAGGCGATTCGCCCGCTGGTGGGCAAGCTCCTCAGCTATGTACTGAGCTTCGCCTATATTGGGATCTATTGGAATAACCACCACCACCTGCTCCAGACCGTGCGGCAGGTGAGCGGGGGCATTTTGTGGGCGAACCTGCACCTCCTGTTCTGGCTGACGCTAATCCCTGTGGCGAACGGCTGGCTCAGCGAGAATGGGGTGGCGCGCGCGCCCGCCGTCGCCTACGGCACGGTGCTGTTCTGCGCGGCGGTAGCCTATAAGCTCCTGCAAGAAGCCATCCTGCGCAGCCACGGCGAGGACTCCGTCTTGGCCCGAGCTCTCGGGTCTGACCTGAAGGGCAAGCTCTCCATCTACCTCTACTTGGTCGGCGTCATCCTGGCCTTTTGGCAACCGTGGTTGGCCATCGCCGCCTACGCGGGCGTCGCCGTCATGTGGCTCGTCCCCGACCGCCGGATCGAGCGCGAACTCGCTCAGGGCTAAGCACGGCAGGCCACTTGGGTGGGTGGGGTAGATCGGGGACGACCGGGGTAGCACTGTCAATCGGTGGATTGCTCCAATCTTCCGGCCTTCCAGTGGTCAGCTTGTCAGTGTTCTAGTACTTATTCAAGCCACATCGCTCCCTGGGTCTTCGCCCTGTTCTATGGACGCACGTCAAGCCCCACGCGGTTCGCGGACAAGCTAAGCGACTGCAGGTGCGCCCGACATCCCGATCATCGCGGGCCCGTGTGACCCCATCTGCCAGCAACTTACCCCGCTCACGCTATGGCTAGCCGGATTGATCTCATCATTGGGTCGTCAAACTTATGTGTCCCAAGTCGGGCTGAAGGATCAACGAACAACTCGGACACGGGGGCGGAGTTCTTCGTCAGTGGCGGGCCGCCAGCCTTTGGCTCTGCGTAGCCTCGTCCAAACTTCTCGCAAGGAGGGTATAGCCTGCAGCTCGGTCGGTGTTGGTACGGGGAGATCACACCAGAGCGGATTCTCTCCGTCGTCACCAACTATGACTCGGATCGACGACCGCGTTAACCAGTTACCTCCCGATGCTGGTCTTACCTTGGCAAGCTCGAGCGGAATCTGATTATCCTCTGCTGACGCAACAAGAGTTATCGCTTTAACGTCCGGACTGTCTGAATCCTCAACCATACCGCGGGAATCTGCGACGATACGAACGAGCTTGCTTTCTGGGATACTTCGAGCAAGTTCCTCCTCGCACTGCCCCATGTAAGCTGAGGTCGCAATTTGAAAGATTCGGTTGACTTCAGGTGAATCAAAGGTCTCGACGTCGGAGGAGACTATCTCTCGAAAATGAGTTGATGATTTGCCGTTCTCTTGGATCGCGACGCCTACTCTGCCAAAAATCGATTCACGCTCCATATCGGTCGATTGATGTTGGCGAGATAATTCATCTAGCTTCTGAGCAACAGAGGCGTTAAGAATCCGGAATTGTTCCGCCCGTCCGGATTGGTGGATTGCCGGAATCCCTCGGTCATCGGCAAGGTGGTCTAACGGTCCGTTATCCGCAAAGTACAGGGATGCCGCAAACACAACCGCGCCTTTACTTCCCCCATGTTGTAATGGACCACCAACTGGCTGACAGCCCCCTAACGCGAGTGCAATGCATGAAACCATCCACGTTACATCGAAACTTGGCATGGAGCGAATTCCCTTCGTCTTGTTGCAGTCATGCAGGGGTGAAACACTGGTCTGAATATTAGCCATATACGATCACATGTTAGCGTATGCAAATTCTTAACTATGCCTTAAGGGCATCTTAAGGCATACGTATAGTTTGATCTAGGCCACCCAGGAAAAAATATTTTGTAGCATGTAGCGAATTCTGGGTCGGCGTCCACGGGGAACAACTGCCATAGGCATACGGCCAGTACCTCAGGGGAATTTCACCAAAAATCCTGTAATACTCGTATCCCGCTAACGCTTTGGTCCACCAATCAAGCCGGAACTGCAGCCAACCGTTGTAATTGTTCCTCTCTCCAAAGCCATTATTGCCGATAAATGTAGATTGGCCATCACTGTATCTAAGAGACATAGGAAATGCGCGCATGAACCCTTGTTCATCGCTGCACGGGTTGTTGGTGACCGCACCATTTAGACCCGATCCTGCACTGCCGCACGTATCGATATAGACAAGTCGGTAAATGTAAGGGTTGCCGATGTCATCATAGTATGCCGCAAGTTCTCTGCGGCTGGCGAGTAACAAATCCAAACGAACTTCCTGTTTCATCCAAGGTACATCCCAAGTAGTGAATGATGTCGTACCCAACTGAAATCCTCGATGATCATTATCAACTTCGATATACCCATGCCCGCGCACGTATATATACTGTACCGTCGTCATCAGCCATCTTTTAATCGCGCTCGTAGCGCGGTCTGACACTCTGCTTGTTTCACCGCAATAAAGTGCCACACGAGGTGACCAGTTGACGCTTGGTTCATCCCAGACAGAGAGCACGTGATCGCGGAGCACTTTGTCAACCGCAGGATCACTTGCGGTGATTGTTTGCAGCATTAACGCTTTCGGCCAAGCGTAGTAAACGGTGTTGGGAAAACCTTGGACCAAGCCACCGCCGACCGCGACCTTCACGTCGTGCGTTCCGTCTGGGGCCGCTTGTCCGTTGTCTCGCTTGCCGTCCCAGGCCAAGTCGATGGTCGATCCAAATCCGGAAAAGGTGCGGAGTAACGCCCCGGCTTCATCCCGCATCTCGACGGTCCAGGTACTTGGCGTTTGGAGCTTCGCCTGGTAAAGCCAGGGATCGCTGCGCCCGCCGTCCCAGATGTCGCTTGACCTCGTCTCGGAAACCACGTTTGACGTCGTAAACGTCACCGGCGAG
>Ga0105047_10004339_pt1 | contig 24718 bp, 17 predicted proteins | sample MAT04_FD_78384 | JGI IMG/M metagenome (GOLD analysis project Ga0105047, IMG submission 78384) | Freshwater microbial communities from Lake Fryxell liftoff mats and glacier meltwater in Antarctica - MAT-04 (megahit assembly) | ecosystem: Environmental > Aquatic > Freshwater > Ice > Liftoff...
CGTGCGGAAGATCCAAATCAGCCATTTCTTCACTTCTAAAGCGTCCACGTTTCATTTGAAAACCGACGTCATATTGAATTCATTAGAAAAAATCGCTCCGGGGCTTCGTCGATGTGCAGGGTGAGGATGTTGTGTTTCCAACATTTAAACTGATCAGCTGCCGTGAAAAAATCATAACTTTCTACTTTTTCATGAACAAAGAGTATTTTCCTTTCTTCCGTTAGGCCTGGTTGGCTCTAAGTCTTTGATAACGTCATTTTTTTCCGCGCCTGACATGGGCCCCGGCACTTCTTTGCTTCTTTGCTCCTTTAAACTTTAGGTCTCTGCGCGGATTATCTTAACTCAAGTTTTAAGACCCGGTTGAAGCTTGATTTCAACTACCTTTAACCCTTTTATTCCGTATGGGAACCCTCATCGTCTATTTAACTGTTTCAATTGTTATTTCTTTTTTATGTTCTATATGGGAAGCCGTATTGCTGAGCATAACCCCTTCTTACATCAAACGAAAGCAGCAGGAGGATCCAGTCATGGGCCAGTACATGGCAAAACTCAAAAATGATATCGACAAACCACTATCTGCCATACTCTCGTTGAATACCATTGCCCATACGGCGGGCGCAATCGGTGTGGGTGCACAGGCCACCATCTTGCTCGGCTCAACGTACTTTAATTTATTGGGTATTCAGGTGAGCTATACCTCGGTAGTTGCTGCGGGCATGACGCTTGCTATTTTATTTCTTTCTGAGATTATTCCAAAAACACTGGGCGCAAACAATTGGAAAAGGCTTGCTCCCTCCACAGTCAGAGGCTTGCGCATTTTGATGTTTGTGCTGGCCCCGTTCGTATGGTTGAGTAACCTACTCACCCGAATGCTCAAAAATGACAAGGACAAAAGCGTTTTTTCAAGAAGAGATTTTGCTGCAATGGCTGATGTAGCCGGTGAAAGTGGTCAAATTAATAAAAGTGATCACACATTGATTAAAAACGTATTGGTTTTTGATGATTTGAAAGCAGAAGATGTTATGACACCACGGACGGTGATGGTGATGGCTGAAGAGAATCAAACTTTGAAGGAATTTTACGATAACCACAAAGATCTCCGGTTTTCACGTATTCCACTTTTCAATGAAAATCGCGATTCGGTAACCGGTGTTTTATTGAAGGATGAACTGCTCTCTCAACTTGTGGAAGGAAATCTTGACAAGCCCCTACACAGTATTCGTCGTGAAGTGGCAGTGATCGTTGAGTCTATGTCTCTTCGCAAGGTTTTCACAAAAATGAACGAAAACCGGGATCACATGGCAGTAGTGGTGGACGAGTATGGTGGATTGCAAGGATTGGTTTCTCTTGAAGATATCTTTGAAACGCTCTTCGGACTTGAAATTATGGATGAAACAGATTCCGTCTCAGACCTTCAGCAATTCGCGCGGCAGCAATGGGAAACCCGGGCGAGAAAACTGGGATTGATCGAATAGATCTGGATTTTCAGATTTCTTACCAATAATTTTAAATCTCCTTCGATTTCCTCATTAAAAAAGCCCAAAACGAGATGATCTCAGTTTTGGGCTTCGTTTATTTTATTGAAAGTACATTTACATCCTTCTTCTCTTTGGCTTTTCAAATCCACCTTTGCGATCTGAAGAGCCACCCCTGTTTGAACTCCGATCCGCGCCGCGCTCACCAGATCGTCTTTCAAATCTCGGTTCAGCATCAGATGAGCGTCTTTCAAATCTCGGTTCATCATCAGATGATCGTCTTTCAAACCTCGGTTGATCATCAGGTGATCGTTCAAAACGTGATTTCATATCACCACCTTCTTCAGCCTTGTTCACTTTGAGTTTCCGGCTGCCGAATTGGTAACCATTCAAAGCTTTGCTCACCATCTGTGCGTTGCTCGTCTCCACACCGATTATCGTCTTGTCACTTTTGATGTCAATGCGCCCAAATTGGATAGAATTGTCACCCGTGGCTTCATTGATCAACCCCATCAGACGGTTTGGTTTGATGTTTTGGGTTGCACCCACATTGATTTCGAGATCGGTAAAATTGGCATTGCTGCGACGGCGTTCAGGTTTTTCCTCCGGTCGGTCAAAATCCCTGGCCTTGGTATAATCCCTTTCTGAGCGGCTGTTGCGATCTCCACCGGAACTGCGGTTGTTTTCTCTTTCGGTAGAATATGCACGTGCGGGACGAGCACCTTCTCTCCCACCTCTGCCCCTGTCTGATGAAGCATTGCGATCAGAACTACGCACTGATCCACGATCACCGCCCCGTCCTGGTCTGCGGTCTTCCCATTCCCGGTTGCTCACACGACCCGGATCGATATTGATATCAGAATTATTTGCGTCTTCTTTGACATTTTGACGGTAGGACCATTTCACCCACTGATCAATAATCTGTTCGCGCGAAAGATCTTCAAAAAGTACATGCACTTCTGCAGGCAGCGGCCCCATCGATGCCAACTTGGCTTCAATGGAAAGCAATTCCTCCGTTTGTTTTACAACATGGAGCCGACCAATTTCATTGCCTGTTGGGGCTTTCAGAAGGTTGAATTGTTTTCCGGTCACTTTTTCCAACTCCCTGACACGGCTCTTTTCACGGCCGTGAAGGATGGAAATACACGACCCGCTTTTTCCGGCGCGACCTGTACGGCCACTCCTGTGCACGTATACTTCAAGGTCATCCGGCAGGTTGTAATTTACGACGTGGGTGAGGTCTTCCACATCGAGTCCGCGCGCTGCCACATCTGTGGCCACAAGCAGGCGCAGATTTCCTTTCCGGAAATCGCCCATTACCTGGTCGCGCTGCTGCTGCGACATATCACCATTGAGTGCCTGAGCCGGATATCCTTTTCGGGCGAGTTTCTGGGCTATATCAGTGGTTTCAATCCGCGTGCGGCAAAAGATCACCCCGTAAAAATTGGGGTGCATGTCGATGATTCTGCTCAAAGCCTCAAACCGGTCTTTGGCATTGACCATATAATAGTCGTGGCTGATATTTGCCGCGCCTTCATTTCGTTTGCCAATGCTGACACGCCTCGGCTCATTCATATATTTTTTGGTGATGGACTCGACCCGCACCGGCATGGTGGCTGAAAAAAGCCAGGTGCGTTTTTCGGACGGGGTTTGTTTAAAAATGGTTTCCAAATCATCTTTAAAACCCATGTTCAACATTTCATCGGCTTCATCGAGCACAAACCATTGAATATTTTCCAATTTCAATACCCCGCGACTGATCATATCCACGACCCTTCCAGGCGTTCCGACCACGATTTGTGAACCTTTGTTGAGCTGACGACTTTGCACACCAATGGGCGCACCGCCGTATACAGCAGTAATGTACAGGTTGGGGATATATTTGGCGAAAGCTTCGAAATCACCGGTAATCTGAAGACACAACTCTCTTGTAGGACAAAGAATCAATGCCTGGGTGCGCTTGTCACTGGTGTCGATGTGATGCAAAAGTGGCAAACCAAATCCGGCTGTTTTACCAGTTCCTGTTTGCGCCAGCGCAATCAGATCGGAGGGTTCGTCGTGCAACATGGGTAAGGTTTCTGCCTGAACAGGCGTAGGTGCCGTGAAGCCCATATCGGCTATAGCACGCAAAATCTCCGGGCGCAGGCCCGATTCTTCAAATGAAATCATGGTTTGTTTTTAAATTGCTCCTGACAGAACACAATGGAACTTGAAAGGAAAAAGGGAAGATTAATGATCAACTAAAAGGTGTAATAAATATGTGCACCTTTGAGCCGCCAAGACCCTTTGTGCAGATGGTGCAAAGATAATACGAAAAATGAGATATCTGTAATTAATATTTCCCTGCCTTTAATGTCCACTCTTCCTGATGGAAATGGTGGTTTTTCAAAAGAAGAAATCTCTTCAAATGGGCATGAAATCTAATTCAGAAAAAAAATACTTACAGTGGACTGTCAGAATAAATTTCCTTTATCTTTGAAACTCAGTTAAATTAAAATTTTTATGAGCACCGGACTAGTTAAATTTTTCAATGAATCCAAAGGTTATGGATTTATTAAAGAGGATGGCACCAACAAAGAATATTTTGTGCACATCACAGGATTGATTGACAAAATTGCACAGGATGACCTTGTTAGCTTTGATCTTCAGGATGGTAAGAAAGGGATGAATGCAATAAATGTAAAAAGAAAATAATTACCTCCTATATGTAATTGATTGCTTTTAAGCCCCTCGCGGGGCTTTTTTATTTATCATTGCGCGCCGCTGGGGCCTGAGAAAGTGGCACTTTTTTTAATAGAAGCGCTAACTTTGAAACACATTCATAAATGACATCGGTGAATATTCTTCCAAAGATATTGGTTATCAGTAATTACCGGAGTACTATAGGGGTGAGGCCTGAGGCCGAAATTTTCATTGGACTTGCCAGACTTGGATTCGACGTTGAGATCATGACATACGGTGATGCTGAATACGTTTCTGCTTTTCGGGAAGCAGGCATCAAAGTGATTGACTTTCATCCTTCCAGAAAATTTGATCGGAAAGCAGTGGCCATGATTCGGGAGAGATTGGTCGATGGTGGCCATAACATCCTGCAGATGTACAACAGCAAAGCATATTTCAATGGACTTCGGGCTGCGAAGAGATTGCCCGTCAAAGTGGTTTTTTACCGGGGTACTCAAGCCAACATTCATTGGTACGACCCCACCCTGTATCTAAAATATTTTCATCCGCGGGTCGACAAGGTGATTTGCAACTCACTTTCTGTGGAAGAAGAATTTAAAACCCAGGCCAAATTCATTGACAAGAATAAATTTATAACGATCAACAAAGGGCACCGACCGGCGTGGTACGAAGGTATTGAGCCCGCTGATCTGAGGACCTTTGGTGTAAAATCAGGGAGTTTTGTTTTTGTAACTATCGCCAATGCGCGGCGTGTGAAAGGGGTTATTTACCTGATGAAGGCGATAAATTTATTGCCCCCTGGGATGGATATTTATGTGCTTCTTGTTGGTCGCGGGCTTGAAACGCCAGAATTTCGAAAACTGGCAGATCAATCTTCTTATGGCGACCGCATCATCTTTACAGGTTTTCAACCAAATCCACTGGAAATAGATCGGGCGTGCGATGTGGCTATTCTCACTTCTATATCGGCAGAATCCTTAACCAAGTCGGTCATCGAAGCCATGGGGGTGGGCACCACACCGCTGATTACAAACATTCCGGGAAACCGCTACTTGCTTGAACACGCAAAAAGTGGTCTGCTCGTGCCACCGAAAAATCCGCAAGCCCTTGCAGATGCCATGCTGCTGCTCTTTGAAAAGAAAACCTGGTGCACAGAAATGGGAGAGGCAGCCCGCGAGCGTCTTACATCCAAACTGCATATCGACCGAACCATTTCTGAATATGCTGAATTCTATTCGGATTTGATAACAGAGAATCCCGTATACAAATCCAAATTCGACGTTCTGTAAGACATACCGTAGATATGTCCCGGATTTTCCTCTCTCAAACTGTCTAGAAAGGAAAGATGCTCTTTTTCAAACACTGTGATTACCTTTGCGTCCCAAAATCGGATCAATGATCAATAAAATTATCAAGTACATTCTCATCGCCTTGTCATTTGGCTGGATGGTTTATCAGTTCTACCTCGGGAATATTGGAAATGGTATTCTTTTCTTTTTCATCACTGGTCTCATCGTATTGACATTGTTTCGCCACGAGCTGATTTTATTGGCTTTCTATCATTTGCGAAAGGGGAAGTTTGACAAAGCAGAAGCTACCCTGGCTAAAATTAAACAGCCGCATCATTTGATCAAATCTCAGGAGGCCTATTATTACTATCTCAGCGCTTTAATCATGGCCCAGACCCAGAGTGCCATGAAGGCGGAGAAATTTTTCAGAAAATCGCTAAGTCTTGGTCTGCGTATGGATACTGACCGAGCCATGGCCAAGCTCAATTTGGCAGGTATTGCGATCATGCGGCGCAAAAAACGAGAAGCGACTACCTTGCTGAACGAAGTCAAAAAACTAGATAAAAGAAAACTTCTCGCCGATCAGGTTAAAATGATTTCGGAGCAGCTCAAACGGATTTAAAGGTTTAGAGTCCTTTGCTGTTAATCAGCCTTTGGCGGTTGGTGCCTGGTCCGGCAAACCGGGTGCGGTATCCGAGTACAAGTTCCACTCCTCCTTGCCCGTTGTTGCCATTGCTCAGTTGAGATGTTGTAAAGTCGTAACTTATCCCAAGCGAAAAGTCGTAATAATTTACCCGGCCAATAAAATATATTGCGTCCTGAAATCGGTAGTATGCTCCGACATTGGTGGACAGGTTATTTCTGAAATCCGTAAACTCCGTGCGGTCCCAAAATGAAAATTCAATCTCTGAACCAATATCGATGATGCGGTTAGGACCCTGCAGCATCACGAAGAGATTGGGCAAATACCGCACATTTGAGCCGGGCTGCGAATGTGCCACACTGACATGTCCAATATATTTTCGCAAAAGATTGTCCTCAGTTCCTAAGAGTTGAACCTGCGGTGCATTGGCATTGAGAAATGAAGCTCCTGCCAGCATGCGCGTGTTGTCACCAAATGATCTAAACCATGAAACGCCTGCTCCCAGGTTGATAAACCCTTCCGACATATTGCCGACAAAACTTTCACCTGAGGCCACACCCGGGTTGAATGCAGTACCCGTCCATTGGGAAGCCCAATTGGCTTCAGAAAAATTCATAGAACGCTGCATAAAACCAGCCTGCAATCCCAGGGAAATATAGTGTGGATTGGCTTGAGAACCTCCCAGATCTATGGCGTACGAAAAAGATCCGGCAACGTGAAGCGAATTGAATCCAAGTGTTCCGGCGTTGTCATTTACGACAGCAAGCCCGACCCCGAGAAAATTTCTATCATAAGCTTCTTTCGTTAGCTTGATGGGCATATCGGCAGCAAAACCAATAGTTTTGTATGGCTCGGAAATCGACCCAAACTGATTTCTGTAATTGGCAGCGGCCCGGAAATCTCCTTCAAACGCTCCGGCGTTGGCCGGATTATACGTAACAGGCGCTGCAAAAAACTGAGAGAAGTGATAATCCTGTTGGGCCGCTGCGAGTACCGCAGTCAAAACCAGAATAACAGATAGCGGTAGAGATTTAATCATAAGCATATTTTCTATCGGATCAGGTTGGTATCACCCGTATAATTTTCAGTGGCTCCTTCGGCAAATGTCACTGTCAAGGTATAAACAAAAGTTCCGGGATTTAACATTTTTCCATTCTGTGAGCCATCCCAGCCAATTGCCTGATTTTTGGTTTCAAAAACCAATTGCCCGTAACGATTAAAGATTTTAAAATCCATCCTCGAAATGCCCTGACCTAATATCCGCAACTCATCGTTGAGTCCATCGCCATTTGGCGAAAACGCCGAAGGTACGCCTACGGCGGCCACAAAATTTACAAATACAGTAATGCTGTCCACCGCTGTACAAGTGCTATCTTCACTGTAGTAAACAATGTATGTGGTGGTTTCATCAGGGGAAGTTTGTACTATTTGATTTCGAAAATTGTCAACCAAATCAAATGGTTGCCAAAGAAAATCTCCCACAGGTGGCGCCCCCCCGAGGCCAGCAGTTAGTGTTAAGGTTGCTCCCGAATTAATCGTCCGATCAGGGCCAGCATTCAAAGGCGGTCGTTCTCCAACGAATATGTTTGCAATAACAGGAGTGGCTGCTCCGGAAGCATTGAACGCTTCAATGATGACTGTGTAGTTTCCGATGGCATCAAAACAAACAAGACCCGGGGTTTGCGCTATGGACGTTTCAGGATTTCCTCCAGGAAAATTCCAATGAACTGAATCGGCATTTGTAAAAATCGCAGAGAAAAATTCGCAGGTACCGGCGCACATGGTGTCTGGTAACATCGCCTCTATTGTTGGCCTGCATTCCGGCGTATTGATGACCGTGATCACATTTTCAAAAACACGAACACTGTCCCCTCCTGCTCCATTTGCGTAAAGCGACACACTGTAAGTACCTGGCGCATTGTAGCACACTTCCGGATTCTCTTCATTGGAAGTTTGAATTTCCGCACCTTGAAAATTCCAGGCTATGCTATCGATTCCAAAACCGGTGCTCACGTTCGAAAATTGAACACATCCACCAGCACAGACCGTATCTGTACTCACCTCGAAGCGAGGTACTGGCGGATTGATACATTGCACAACCGTGATGAAGTCTACAAAAGTTTGAGAATCTATCTGGCCATTTATGTTGCTGGCGGTGAGTGTCACGTTGTAAGTCCCCGCCGTGTTATAACAGATTACAGAGGGATCTCTGTCGGTGGAAACAGCATCGTCGATGCTCGCCGTACCCTGAAAAACCCACAGATATTCGTTAACGAGCCCGAGAGATTGATCAAAGAAATCAACACAATCGCCTGTACAAATTTCTGTGGCACTGGCTCCGATGCCCACCGTCGGTGGTCCTGTGCAAGGGTCGACGGTAATTGTGAGGGTGTATGGGATTGCCGAAGGACCTTCCTGGTCGGTGGCAACCAGCGTAATTTGGTAAGTGCCGGGGGTGTCATAACATACAGTGGGATTTTGTTGTGTCGAACTACCAGGTTCGGTTTCGCCTACAGCCTGACCGCCCGGCAAATCCCAATCCCATGCGAAAATGGTCGTGGGAGAGATCGAAAGATCCGTAAGATCAATGCAGGCACCCGGGCAAATCACAACCCGGGAAGCCTCGAAAAACACCTCTGGCCCTGTACAGTCAGTTACCTGAATGTAATTTAGAAAAGTCTGTGTTTCTGTGCCATCCAAATCAGTGGCAGAAAGTGTAACATCATAGAAACCGATTTCATTGAGGCAAATGCCCACGGGATTCTGATTAAAAGATGTAACCACGTCATTGCCGCTGGCACTGGTGAAAGTCCATGTCCATTGAAAAATATTATTACCTGTGCTAAGATCTGTAAAATCAATACACTCTTCATTTGAGCAAACGACATTTTGCGAAGCCGATATTTGAATCACAGGACCGCAATCCAGTACTTCGATCAGATTGGTAAGCGTGAATGGAGCACTGGTGCCAATGTTGTCTGTAACGGTGAGCGTAACTCCATAAAACCCTGGATTTGAATAGCACACCGTGGGATTCTGATCGGAACTTGTAGCAGGCGTCCCTCCCGGGAAAGACCACGCGTAAGTGCTACCTGCAGACCCAACAGAAAAATCTACATTAAAGGTGGTAAGATCATTGAAAGTAACACATCCCGATCCGGGCTGGCCGTTGCTTTCGCAAAAAGTATCTGAACTTCCGGCGGCCAAATTAAAATTAACGACAGGCACTTCCGGGGCCGGACCGGCCAAGATGAGAATGTCGTCAATGGCCACAGATGCTTCTGTAACGTTCCCGTCGTTGTTATTTGACCACCTAAAACCTATTTTTACCAGGGGATTGTTGTTTGCAGAAACAGGAAGTGTGTATGTTGGTGAGGCAGCCCATGTTTGATCTGGACCGCAGAAATTTACGGGATTCGTGAGAATGGCAATCTGAGTCCAAATTGTTCCGTCAAAATATTCTACTACACATCTATCCGTAGCGCTGCCTAATGTGAGGTAATTGAAAGTCAGAGCCATGGTAAATTCACCTGTGCAATCTATGGTTGGCGATTCTGCACGCTTGTTTGTAACACTCAAAGGCGGAAAGGGAAATGGTCCAAATTCCACATAATTAGCACCATCATTAATTGGATCTATAGTGGTGTTACTTAGATGCAAGGTCTGATTAAACTCTCCAGGATTGATGGCACAACCGTTTCCGCATCCCCCTGGCCCCTGTCCGGATTCCGCCGCATTGACAAACCATTCGTTTGATGCAGTTCCATTTTCTCCAACGGGTGTTACGGTCCATGGGCCATTAAACAAAGTGAAACCATTGGCGAGTGTTCCCTGGTTGGCACAGGTGAAGCTAAAATCAAAACCAAAATCTTCCTGCCATGGAATTTGGGCCTGTACATGGCCGGTATTCATCAAGTTAAACAAAAGCAGACCAGCTATTGCAACTGTTTTTAGTACCCATGGTTTATCCATGAATCGGGTTTTCTCCATGTTCAAATGCGCCACTTTAAAGTGAATAAGTGTGTGAAAATAATGAAATATCGTCTTGTTGTGGTCCATGAAGATTAAAATATCGCGCAATCATTGGTTTTCAACCCGATTGATTTGGCTTCAAATATGCCTTTTGTACCTGAATAATGAACATGGGGTTAAAGTAATTATCCACAATGCGAAGGTGATTATTCTTCGAACAATTTCAATGAAAAGCCTTGTCAATTCAAATTCTGTCTAATTCCAGACGACATAAATCATTATACGATGCCCGAAACAGAAAAAATTGTACCCTTGCATTCCAAAACAAACCTTTCCTGAATCTGTAGAGGAAGTTACAACTCATTTTTTCTTTCCTTCAGGCATCTTCGTGTTTTGCCACCGTCTTACCCAATGAATTGTCAATGTGATAATTCGACCCTCCCTTTAGGCTACAATGCAAAACGAGCATGCGTAGTTTTTTATTCATCGTCATAAGTATCTGTTTTTGTGGGAATGTCATCTCACAGACTTCGTCTGTAGATTCTATTTCAGCATTTATCCATTCCGACATCGGGAAGTTTTCTGAAAATGTAATTCAGGATCATTCAGTTCCCACGCCGCTTATGGTGTTTTTCCAAAAAAGTTTACCTGGATCTCAGCCATTATATCCGAAGAATACAATCACATTTGTACAGGAGGGTTATACGGAAATACATTTTTACACCTTTCTGGCCACGCGATTCACCCCGCAAAAGGTTCAAAACGCAGAAATAAGGAAACAGATTGTCTTTCTGGACTTTCCCGATTTACAACTGAGTTTTGAAATACGGGTTTACCAAATCTCCTCAAAAGGCAAATCGGTGGAACAAAGAATTTTTTGGAAGAATACAACCGAAAATTTCTATGTTGCCTACATGCCGTGAAAGTTCGGATATTGTAGCAAATACATTTTGCAACTACTGCCGCACGACCTTCCTGATAGCCATTTTCTCAGATGCGTGCATCAATTGCACAAAATAAATCCCCGGAGCGAAATGTGATAAATCAATCTCAGCCCGCTCTGAACTGCCCATTGTGTGTGAATGAATTTTCTTTCCGTCTACAGAATAGATATCGACTCTCAAGTCGTTTACAGAAGTGCGGAGCATCGCCTCAACCCATATAACACCTACGGATGGATTTGGAAAAATTTTAAAGGTTTGAACAAACGCATGATCAACTGATGATGAGATTACGAAATCGATAGCTGTTGTTGTCACCACGCAGCCACTTTCGGAAATGATTTGCGCAACGTAACTGCCTGATTCTGCCGCGTTGATTGACATGCCATTTTCTCCGTCAATCACTATTCCATCCAGCAGCCACACGTACGATGATCCTTCGAGGACCGAAGTCAGGACATTTCCATTCATTTGAATTTGCGGAAGAAATGATTCTCCAGCTTCGCGCACACGATAAATACCATCTGAACCATGAACAGCATACATTTCTCCAAATACGTCTTCCCCATATGAAACAATTCCGGCCGTGAATCCAGCGGAGTTAGAAGTTTCCCACGTGCCATTTTCTTCCCAAAGCAACCAGTATTCAGGAGCACAATAATCAGAGAATAAATATTTTCCATACAAATTTGGAAAAGAAGGTCCGCGATAGACCCTGCCTCCGGTAATGGCACAACGAAAACCATTGCCCTGATTGCCATAGGCATAATCGAAAACAGGATCCTGATAATTATCCATTGCGCAATTGTTCAGATTGTATGGAGAAAAGCCTTCGTAACATCGCCATCCATAATTGATACCTCCTTCAGAATTGGCAGGCTGATAGCTAACCTCCTCACGGTTATTTTGACCTACATCACCAATAAACAATTCTCCGGTTTCCTGATCAAAGGCAAACTTCCAGGGATTGCGCAGGCCGGAAGCCCAGATCTCATCAAGACCAAAATCATCATCGAAAAATGGATTGTCAGATGGACTGGTATACGGTTGTGTGGAAACATCAATTCTGAGCATCTTGCCGAGATGACTCGTCAGCGCCTGAGCTCTGTTTAGCGGATCTCCCCCACTGCCGCCATCGCCCATGCCAATGTATAGGTAACCATCGGGGCCAAATTCCATATGCCCCCCATTGTGATTGGAAAAATCCTGGGCAATTTGCATTTGAACTTCTTCTGAAGCCGGAACTGCGATATTTTCATCAAAATCTGAAACGAAAAAGCGTGAAATTCGGGTGAAGAGTTGGTTGTTTTCTGTATAAGTATAATTGACATAAAATGATCCGGAAGAGCAATAATCCGGTGGGAAAGCCAGTCCAAGCAATCCTTTTTCGCTACCTGAAGAATCTACTATGTCCTCAATATCCAAAAAAGGATTTTCCAATACGGTTCCATCTGGCAAAAGAATTTTTATTTTACCATCCTGTTCCACTACAAAGAGGCGTTCATCGCCAGCATGCGTTATTTCACAGGGACGGTTGAAGCCATCAGCAATTTGGTCGAGTTCTACATTTTGAGAAAGTACGAGGCTTGAACTAAAGATCATCAGACCCGCAATCATATGTAGTCGAAAGCACATAGATAAAATCATAAAGAACTGGTTTAAGGGTATTTGTGAAAATGCTAAAAAGCTTTGGCTTTTGAAAGTAAATTTAGCAGACATTCGCCCGGTTTACATCATATTTCCACCAAAGAATTGGATTCTTATGGTGTAAAATTTCTAAGAAAACTTCTGTCTCCTGGCCCTACTGGTGTCTGCTTTTCGAATTTTTATTCTTTTTGGAGCTACTTCGCACGTTTAACAAATTGCTGATATGAATCTGAAAGAAGCGATCAGCAACCGGAAAACATGTCCCATTATCAGCCATCCGAAAGCTGGTAAAACCACCTTAACTGCAAATGTATCTTATTCCGTGGTGCTCTTCAGCCTGCCAACGTTATGCGGTGACACTAAAAAAAACAGAATCTGCCGATGAAACTTTTTATAAGTTCTTTCATGTCTCTGAACAGATATGAAAGCATGAAAGTTGATATTCAAAAACTACTGACGGATGATTTTTCGGGTGGCCATAGGCTCCGTCGCACTTATTAGTTGTGCAAAATAAATACCAGGAGCGAGCGGTGAAAGATCAATTTCAGCCCGTTCGGCACCACCCATTGGATAGGATTGAATTTTCTTTCCATCCACAGAATAGATATCCACGCTTAAGTTATTTACAGGAATATGGAACTTGGCCTCCACCCAAACAGAACTTGTGGCTGGATTTGGAAAAATATCAAAGGAATAAACCAAGGCATGATCAGCCGTTGAAGAGACTACGAAATCAATGCCCGTTGTCGTAACCATGCAGCCGCTTTCGGAAATAATCTGCACGACATAATTTCCTGATTCTGATGCATTGATTGACATGCCATTTTCTCCATCTATCACTGTCCCATTCAGAAGCCATAAATACGATTCACCTTCTAATAGGGAACTCAGGACATTTCCGTTGATTTGGATATGCGAAAGAAACGATTCACCATCTTCGCGCAAGCGATACACTTGACCATCTGAACCATGAACAGCATACATTTCTCCAAACACATCTTCCCCGTATGAAACAATTCCGTTCGTGAATCCACCTGAGTTAGAAGTTTCCCACGCGCCATTTTCTTCCCATAAAAGCCAATATTCTGGTGAACAATAGTCCGAAAACAAATATTTGCCATATAAATTTGGAAAAGAGGGTCCCCGGTACACCCGCCCTCCGGTAATGGAACAGCGGAAGCCATTTAAATGATTTCCATAAGGGTAGTCAAAAATTGGCCCCGTATATTCTCCCGTTTCACAATCATCCAGATTGTAAGGTTCAGTTCCTTCATAACAGCGCCAACCGTAGTTCGTACCAGCTTGCGCATCTGCGGCCTGATGATTCACCTCTTCGCGGTTTTCCTGCCCCACATCACTTATAAATAAATTACCCGTTGGCTGATCAAAAGCAAACTTCCATGGATTGCGCAATCCGTAAGCCCAGATTTCATCGAAGGCAAATTCATCATCTATAAAAGGGTTGTCTGGCGGTATAGAATAGGGCTGGGTTGAAACGTCGAGTCGAAGTATTTTACCGAGATGGCTGGTAAGCGTTTGGGCGTTATTGAACGGATCGCCTTCACCCTCGCCGATCCCTCCATCTCCCACCCCAACATATAGATAACCATCCGGTCCGAATTCCATATGACAACCGTTGTGCGTGATGAAAGGCTCTGATATTTCCATCATCACATCCTCTGAGTCGGGGTCGGCTACGTTTGCATCGAAATCAGATACCGCAAACCGGGATATCCGGGTATATAGCAGATTGGACTCAACATACGTATAATTGACATAAAAAGAACTGGTTGTGCAATAATTTGGTGGAAAGGCGAGTCCGAGCAACCCCATTCCATTTCCTTGAGAATTTACCCGGTCACCAATATTCAAAAAAGGTTCTTCCATCACTGACCCATCCGGCAGCAGTATTTTGATTTTTCCAATCTGTTCCACCACAAAGAGCCTTTCGTCTCCGGCATGAACGATTTCACAAGGCCGGGTAAAACCATCTGCATACGCATCGAGCAAAACAGCCTGAGAAAACACCTGACCTGAGGTTAAAAGAAGCAGGCAAGCAAATATGCTGTGTCGGGAAAAAGCAGATAATGTCATAAGCTATAGTTTAAGAAAAAATAGTCCTGTTAAGAATAAAAACTGTGTTCAGGTTTTAAAAGTACCAGACTTTTCTACTTTTCCGCACAATATCTCAGAAGGAATTGGTTTATTAAATGGGTATTCTTTAAAATAACAGACTCAAATATCTGCGACATCGGCCATTTAAGCCTCTTTTGGTTGTTCTTATAATAGCTACTTTTGCACCTTCATAAAATAGGTTACATGAATCTGAAAGAAGCGATCAGCACCCGGAAAACATTTGCGATTATCAGCCATCCGGATGCTGGTAAAACCACCTTAACGGAAAAATTTCTGCTTTATGGTGGTGCTATTCAGACGGCCGGGGCGGTAAAGTCCAACAAAATCAAGAAAACGGCCACTTCCGACTTCATGGAGATCGAACGGCAACGCGGTATTTCGGTTGCGACTTCCGTCATGGGATTTCAGTACAATGGAATGCAGATCAACATCCTCGATACACCGGGTCACAAGGATTTTGCAGAAGATACGTACAGAACACTCACTGCGGTGGACAGTGTCATTCTTGTGATAGATTGTCAGAAAGGTGTGGAGGAGCAAACGGAAAGACTCATGGAAGTATGCAGGATGCGCAAAACCCCTGTGATGATTTTTGTGAATAAGATGGACCGCGATGGAAAAGATTCCTTCGATCTGCTCGACGAACTGGAAGAAAAACTTTCGATTAAAACACGACCCCTTAGCTGGCCAATAGGCATCGGTCCCACATTTCAGGGCGTGTACAATCTGTATGAAAAAGACCTACGCCTTTTTAGTGCAAACAAGACGAAACTGGAAACCGAAACGGTTGAGATTGCTGATATCAATGACAATTTGCTCAACGAGGTGATTGGCGATGAAGCGGCCGAAGGGCTGCGGGAAGACATTGAAATCATTGAGGGAGTTTACGATCCATTCGAGCGGGAGGCCTACCTCAAAGCTGAGTTAGCGCCCGTATTCTTCGGAAGTGCGCTGAATAATTTCGGTGTGAAAGAGTTGTTGGAAACCTTTATCCGGTTGGCGCCCAATCCCCAACCGCGACATACGGATACCAGAGAAGTTAAACCACTGGAAAATCATTTTACTGGTTTTATTTTTAAAATTCACGCCAACCTTGATCCAAAACACCGCGACCGAATCGCTTTTTTGCGCGTATGTTCCGGGAAATTCGAACGAAACCATTTCTTTCACCACGTAAGATTGAACAAGGATATCAAATTTGCCAACCCATCCAGCTTTATGGCGCAGGAGAAAAGCACCATCGATGAAGCTTTTCCTGGTGATGTGGTCGGACTGTATGACACCGGAAACTTTAAAATCGGTGATACCCTGACTGAAGGCGAAGAAATGCATTTTCAGGGCATTCCGAGTTTTTCTCCTGAAATGTTTAAGGAAGTGGAAAACAGGGATCCGATGAAAACAAAACAACTCGACAAAGGGATTCGTCAGCTCACGGATGAAGGTGTTGCCCAGTTATTTATTCAGGATATTGGAAATAAAAAAATTATTGGTACTGTCGGAGAGCTCCAATTTGACGTCATACAATACAGGTTGGAGCACGAGTATGGCGCGAAATGTGCATTCCGGCCCTTGAATTTTTACAAAGCTTGTTGGATTACGAGTGACGACATGGCCAAACTGAATGAATTTGTGCGGATCAAAACAAATCAGATGGTGAAGGATAAAGACGACAACTGGGTTTTTCTCGCACCCAGTGCCTGGATTTTAAATCTGGAAAAACAAAACTATCCGGAAATTACCTTTCACACCACGAGCGAATTTAAAAGAGAAGCAATTGCATAATTTTGCACCAAGCAAACCATTGTTGAATATTTTGTGAAATCAAATCGGTTATTGAAAATGAAAAAAGTCTTCCTGATTGCCCTGTCTGTATCTGTGCTCCATACATTAAGTGCTCAAAAATCGGATCCATATCAATTTAAAGTGGCAAACCTGAAAGACAGCGTGGTCTATTTGGCCAATTATTATGGTGAAAAACTGTATTACGCTGATACTGCAAAAGCTGATAAGAATGGGGCATTTGGATTTTCGCGGATAAAACCGGAAAAAGAAGGAAAATTTGCCGTGGTCCTACCGGGTCCGAAATATTTTGAAATCGTGATTGCCGAAGGTGAAAACATCAAGATCGAAACCGATACCACGGATTTGGTTGGCAAGCTCAAAGTTTTGGAATCAGAAAACAATAAGTTGATGTATTCCTACATGACTTTCCTTACGGCAAAACGCGTTGAACGCGACACCCTGACCAAACAACTCGAGGCCAATGATGGCAATGCGGCGGTGACGGCCCCGCTCAAAACGCGATACAATGCATTGAACGATGAAGTATTGGCCCATCAGCGCAAGTTGGTCGAAGAAAATCCAAATCTTTTTGCCGCAAGGGAAATAAAAATGTCGCTGGAAGTGGAGCCGCCAGTCGAACTGCAGGATGACCGCAATGCGGCCTATTTCTATTACAAATCGCATTACTTCGACAATTTTGACCTCCAGGACGATCGGATTATAAATACGCCTTTGTACCATGCCCGTCTGGTCAATTACCTGAACAAAACACTTATTCAGGATCCGGACACCATCAGCGCAGCGCTTGACAAATTGATCAATAAAATCAAGCCAGGCTCAGAAGTTTACAAATACACGGTGCACTATGCTACCTACAATGCGGAGACTTCCAAAATCATGGGCATGGACAAAGTGTTTGTCCACATGGTTGACACCTATTACAAACCGGGCCTCGCTTTCTGGTTGGACGACGAGAAGCTCAAAACCATTCAGGAAAAAGCGGGTGCGAAAAGAAATACGTTGATTGGGAAAGTGGCTCCGGAACTCATTTTGGCCGACTCCAGTGAAAAGTGGATTAGCACGCACCGGGACATCAAAAACAAGTACACCGTGCTCTTCTTCTACGATCCGGATTGCGGTCATTGCAAAAAAGAAACGCCCAAGCTTGTTGAATTTTACAATGATTACAAAGGTGATGTCGCGGTCTACGCCATCAGCTCAGACAATGATGACAAGTGGCGCGCTTTCATTCGAAAAAATGAAATGAACTTTTACAATGTTTCCATCCCAGCCAAAGCATATGCTGATTCTGAATATGCCACAAAACTCATTCTGAGTGGGAAGACGACCTACGAAAGCCTTAAATACAACGACACATTCGACATCTTTTCCACACCCAAGGTTTTCATTCTGGATGAAAAGAAAGTGATTCGTGCCAAGGATATCGGTGTTGAGCAAATTGCCGCGATCATCGACCGGTTGGAAGAAATGAATAAAGTGGCAAGCGAGTAAGGTATTATTTTTTCAGTACGCGAATATCCACTGCTTCAGGGCCTTTTTTGCCTTCCTGAATTCTGTATTGAACCAGATCATTTTTTTTGATTTCGTCAATCAGGCCTGCCACAGGAATGAACACTTCTGCGCCATCAGCTTCATCTTCAAGAAACCCGTAAAGCTTCTCGTCGATGTAAAACTTTACTTTTCCGCGTTTCCAGACGTATTCCGGCTTGTTCATCAGTCTTTTTTGTAGAATGCGTCGAGGGTTTCGCGGTTCCAGGTTTGTTCTGAGATCGACTGGCCATTTTTAAAATAGTAGTTGCCGGCTTTGTCCAATACCTTTTTGTACTCATCTCCCCTGTTGCCCTTTACCACAAAACGCGTGATGATTACTTTATTTCCAAGTGTGGAACTTTCTTCAGTTACACCTTGCGGATATTCCAGAGCGAGTTCGGTGCGGTGGTAATCTGTATCCTCTTTTGCGCCGCGCTGAAGTGCATTTACCTCTTCCTTGTTTTTGATTCGCTGCTCGTCAGAATAAGCCTGTCCCTCCAAAAGGGCTTTTTCTATATTCTCTTTTTGAATGGCAGATTCCCTTGCAGAATTGCTCAATCTTGCCTCACCCTTGGCGCGCATATCAGACTGGTTTTCTTCGGTCGACTTGCGTATATCCTGACTGGTAGTTCTGATTTTTTCCAGTTCTTCCTGTGCCCGGTTTGTCCTTGCCGAATTTAATTCTTCGATCTCCTGAATTACGCGCTTCGAATTGGCACTTCGTTTTTCTTCGGCTTTTTCATTGCGCGCATACTGACTTACCGCTTTTTGGCGAATCTCTGTATTCTGTGCTTTTCTATTGGCATAGGTTTTCTTGCTCCAATCCTCGACCTGCTTCAGTTGTTCGTCTTTCAACGCTTGCTCCCGCGCGATTCGCTCATTCTGTTCCTGTGCTCTTTGCTGGTTTAAATTGTCTTGATTTTCCTTTGTGGCTTCGAGTTCATTTGCCGCGTCTCGCAATCTTACCATGCCTGTTTCCGACCGTTTTTCTGTATTGGCCAACAAAGCCTTTTTATATTTCACCGAATTCTTAACCCTGGAATCGTACCGGCTTTTACCTTCTTCAAATTGATTGGCTTCGCTGTAAGAATCTATCGTCTCAGAATTGTTCCGGCGATTCATCTCACCTTGCTGATTGTATTCTTCGAGCGTCGCAGCTATTTGAGACTTTTGTTTTTTAATTCGCTCATATTTTTCTTTTTCCTGGGCTTCTCTGGCGTCCCGCATAAAATCCTCCGCCTGCTCTTCCGAATTGCTGTTTACTGTCTGAAAATTATCTTTCGGTTTTTTGTTTTTGGCTTCAAGCGCAAGAGCCTCTTTCAAGAGTCGATCTTTGATGGCTTGTTCCCTTTCAGAAATCAACAACTGTGCTCTTTCTATCTGGCTGGTGGGATATAACTCCGCTGGTTTTATTTCCAAAGCGTCCTGATAACCCGAAATAGCCAATTCGTAAGAAAGCGTCCGCATCAAATCATCAGCATCCCGCAACGCATCGTTGTATGCCCGATCCACAGAAGCGGTTTCACTGGCTTGTTCGGCCAGTATTTGTTTTTCTAAAAGAAAATCTATTTCACCAATCTTTTTTGGCGGATAAGGTTCAGATGGCTTCAATTCCATGGCATCGGCATACTTCATTTTCGCCATTTCGTAACTTTCTTCTGCGAAAAGGTCGTCAGCTTCCTTGATCACAGACTGATATGCCACATTGGCCGCATTGGCTTCAGACTCTGCACCAAGTATTTGATTGACTTCCGCGATCTTTTGCAAGGCGATTTCACTGTCCGGTATGAGAGACAAGGCATCTTCATAAGATGAGAGGGCTTTGTCGTACTTCGCTTTCGCCAAATGATCATTACCGGCATTGATGGCCTTGTTGAAGTCGCGCATCAGCAATTCTGTTTCCGCAGCTGATTTTTCACGGGCCAAGGCTTCCATCTTGTTATTGATATCTGTAATGCGCTCTTTCGGATATGCCTCAGAAGATTTGATGGAAACAGCTGTTTCATAGGCAGATTTAGCCTCAGTCCAATTTTGCTTGTCGAAAGCTTTATCCGCCTGAGCGATCGCATCATCATAAGCCTCCTGCGAAGCGGCTGATTCCATAGCAGCCAGCATGTCGGATTCTGTATCTGAGATTTTTTGCTGAATATCCGTCCTCTCGGGCATCAAACCAAGCGCTTCCTCATATTTTGCAATGGCGTTTTCAAATGATTTGGATTTCCGCGCATTGTCACCGGCGAGTACCAACCCATTGACCTTTTCGATCCGTGCTTGCATTTCCGCATTGGCTTCAGCCGCAGCTTTTGAAGCCAGTTCTTCATCAATTTTCGAAATCTGCTGTTTTGGATAATCTACTGAAGGCTTTACCTGAGCCGCCTCCTGGTACACCGATCGCGCTTCTTCATACTGTTTGGCCGCATATTGTTGATCGGCATTGGCGATTAGCGCATTGTAGTTGCGATCCAGTTCGGCCGCTGATTCCGCTGCCGACAGACCTAATTTTGCCTTGTCGAGTTTGGCCTGGGCTCCGGGATCGCCTGGAACGATTACCAGAGATTCTTCATAAAATCCCACAGAGCCCATAAAATTTCCGGCTTTTACTGCTTCATCTCCTTTGGCGATTGCTGCATCGAATCGGGCCTTGATCGCGGCTTTCTCAGCTTCAGCAGTTGCCGCAATTTCTGTATCAATTTTCGCTATCTGTGATTTGGGATAACTTTCATCAACTTTGAGTTGTGCAGCTTCTGCATAAACTGCTCTTGCCTCATCGTACTGCTTATCCTTGTATTGGGCATCGGCACTTGTGATAAGATCATTGTAGCGTTTGTTGAGATCTGCCGCCGATTCCGCTGCAGACAATCCCGCACGGGCTGACTCCAATTTTGCCTTCACACCTGCATCATCCGAAATCAGGTCTAAAGCTTCCTCATAAAAAGCGATGCCCTTACCAAAATCTTTGGAGGCCATGGCATCATCACCTTTTTTGACGATACCGTCAAATTGTGCCCGCAGTGCAGCTATTTCTGCTGCATCAGCGGCTTCTTTGGCCCGTTGCGCGAGCGTCGATTCGATGGAGGCAATTTGAGTGGAAGGATAAGATTCCGCCGGTTTCAATTTTAAAGCGGCCTGGTAATCTGTTTTGGCTTCTGCCAGCTGATCACCTGACATTTTTTTGTCTGCCTGGGCGACGAGATCCGTATATTGCTGTTCCGTTGCTGCCTGTGCTTCATACGCTGTTTTTTTGGTGCGCGCGTCTTCCAAAGCTTTCTGGGCATCCTTATCATTGGCCACAGCCACCAGCGCGTTTTCAAATTGTTTGATCGCTTCGCTGAAATTGTTGGCACCCACGGCTAAATTACCCGCTGCCATGGCCTGCCCGTAAGCTTGTTTTTTTGCATCGGCTGCCGCCAGGGCCGAAAGGGTTGTATTGATTTTCGCGAGCTGATCGATGGGATATGTTTCGTCAGGTTTTACGGTCCGGGCCTCTTCATATTTTAATTTTGCTTCAGCAAAAGATTCAGATTTAAAATCTTTATCAGCAGCAGAAATGATTTCCGCATATCTCGCCGCCTTGTTTGCTTCGGCTTCTCTTTCGGCGAGCAGATTTCGGGTCTCATTAAGTTTTGTTTTCGCATCTGCATTGTCTGCAAATATGCCCAGGGCCCCTTCAAAATGACCAATAGCTGAAGTAAAATCCTGTTTTGACAAGGAGGAATTGCCATCGGCCATCAACTTGTCAAAAGCCTTTTGCTTTTCTGCGGCTTGCGTCAACTGATTCAACGCTGCATCAATCGCAGAAATGCGTTCTGCCGGATACGGCTCGTCCTTCTTCAATTGCAATGCTGCGGCGTAGTCTAATTTTGCCGCTTCATATGATTTGGCTGCAAATTTCACATCAGCGTCTTTTACAAGTTTGTCGTACTGGGCATCCAATGCTGCCAGTTCTGCGGCATTTTTCACTGCATCCCGCGCCTTTGCCAGTTTCCCGGACGCTTCCTGATTGTCTGGTAAGATTTTTAACGCTTCTTCATATGCCTTGATCGCATTGGCATATTCTTTTTCCGCGAAAGCGGTCTCGCCCTGCGTCATGAATTGATTAAACTTTTCCTGTTTGGCCAGGCTGGCAGCCTTATCGGCAATGATTTTGTTGGTTTCTGCGATTTTGTCTTTTGGATATTGTTCGGCAGGCCTCAATTTCAGTGCTTCCTGATATTTTGCCACGGCTTTTGCATATTCTTCTGTCCTCACAAATCCATCGGCAGCATCGACAGCAGCCGTATAATCGGCATTGAGCATATCCGCCTCTTTCTGCGTTTTCCATTTGCTTTCGGCATCCGCAAGTTTTGTTTTTGCACTGGCATCAGCCGGTTTCAGGGCAACTGCTGCTTTATAATTGGTCACCGCCGGTTCGTAACCTTTTTTACCCATCTCAGCATCCCCGTCGGCCATGTATTTCACAAACTGCGCTTCGGATGCTGCGAGGGCTTTTTCTTCAGCAGAGGCCTCTTTATCCATCTCCTTCTGCTTTTTTTCAATATCACGAATGAAGGCGTTTATTTCACCCTTCACCCTGTTTGTATGGTTGAAATCCCACACGAGATCTTTGAGAACCGCGTCGTATGAAGCGATACCGATTGGCTGATCGAAAACCGAGAGATTAGCATCTTTCATGGCCTCAGTAAAATTGAACAAGGTCATGTCGGTGGGCATAATGATCCCTGCTCCGACTACTTCTTCTGGTATCCCTTTGGCATTGATGACGATATTTCGGGTGATATATCCCTCCCGCTCAAAAAAGAATTCATATTTGGAATTGCTGGCAAGGTAAAATTCATACTTACCATTTGCCCTGGTGGTGACAGTGTTGTGTGCCGATCCATCCTTTTTCACAGTAACTTTTACAGCGTCAAGCTTGGAGGAGGTCATGGCATCAGAGACAGTGCCGTGAACATTCAGATCATCCTGCGAAAAAACCTGAGATACAGGCAAACATGCAAGTGCCCACAGCAAAAGGATTGCCGGGAGCCACTTACGAAAGATGCTTTGACAGAATGGGTCTTGCAGGTGAGCCATTTTATGCAAATATCGAAGAAAAATATCTTTCTTTCGCGTCTAATATGTATTCATTTTTAAACGTCAGGTTTTGAACTTTAGTTACTGGGAGTACAAGCATCTTTGGAAAAGTTGGGATTTTGTCATCGTTGGTAGTGGTATCACTGGTTTAACTTCGGCGATCTTTCTTAAACGCAGGTTTCCCCTTGCTGGTATTGCCATTCTTGAAAAAGGACTTCTTCCCACCGGAGCAAGCACAAAAAACGCTGGATTTGCCTGTTTTGGAAGTGTATCGGAAATCCTGGATGATCTGGATACGCAGCCAGAAAAGGCTGTTTTTACTTTGATTGAAAAACGATATAAAGGTCTGGCGCTGCTTCGGCAATTGTTGGGCGATGCCAATCTGTCGTATGAGCCCTCCGGAGGATATGAGATATTCCTTCCAGAGGAATATGTAACCTACAGGAAATGTCTCGGAAGCTTAAGCTATTTGAACGCAGAAATGGTGAATGCTATTGGAAAACAGGTTTTTTGGGATGCAAGATCGAAAATTGATTCATTTGGATTTTCGAAAGTATCGAATATGCTCGAAAATAAGGAAGAAGGAATGATCGATACGGGCCTGATGATGAAAAATCTGGTGAAACTTGCCAGACAGGAAGGTGTGGAAATTTTTAATGGGATCACTGTCAATGGTGTTGATACGGGAGGAAATAATCCAACATTGATGACGGAATTTGGTGATGTAAAAGCTCGAAAAGTGCTGGTAGCGACCAATGGATTTGCGCGAACATTATTGCCCTCGGTAGGTGTTCGCCCCTGCCGGGCCCAGGTGTTGGTCACTTCGCCCATTCCAGGCCTGAAAGTGCAAGGTGCTTTCCACCACGATCGGGGTTACAATTATTTCCGGAATATTGATGGCCGGATTCTGCTGGGAGGCGGTCGTCAAACCGATATGGAGACGGAAAACACGGACGTTATGGAAACCACTTCGACCATCCAGACTTACCTCGAAAATCTTCTCTCGGAAATCATCATTCCCGATCGAAATTACACCATTGACTACCGCTGGAGCGGCATCATGGGTATGGGAGATTCGAAAGATGTGATTGTAAAAGAGCTCAATCCGGGGCTTTTTTGCGCGGTGCGTTTCGGTGGTATGGGTGTGGCGTTGGGAAGTTACATCGGAAAGGAAGTTTCCGAAATGATGGCCGATTGATATAAATCCAGCTTCATATATACTTATCTGATCATCAGAACTTGACCTTTGCCTTCAAGCACTGCTCCCGTAATCGATTTGGCTACGTATCGATAGGCGTAAATGCCGTTTCCGACAGAAAAATCCTCCTGAGAAATGTTGTCGCCACGCCAACCTCTATTTATATCATGGCTCTCAAAAACGAGTCGGCCCCCACGTTCAAAAATAATTAAGTGAAATGAACCTACATATTGCCCATCGGCTTTGAAAATATCATTCAATCCATCGCCATCCGGGGTAAATGCGGTAGGAATAAAAATCCGCAAAGGCGGATCATAAAATTCCACTGA
>Ga0105047_10004341_pt1 | contig 24717 bp, 16 predicted proteins | sample MAT04_FD_78384 | JGI IMG/M metagenome (GOLD analysis project Ga0105047, IMG submission 78384) | Freshwater microbial communities from Lake Fryxell liftoff mats and glacier meltwater in Antarctica - MAT-04 (megahit assembly) | ecosystem: Environmental > Aquatic > Freshwater > Ice > Liftoff...
ACCTCCTCTGCGGGTCCGCCGACTCCGTCCGGTGGCGGGGAATATACGACTGTCGATCGGTTTTAAGTCGCCATCTAAGCCAACCGGGTGAAATCAAAGTCGCCGCCGCCCCGCCAAGCGGGGATGCGGGTCTACGATGGCCGTGGCCCGCACCGGCAGATTCTGCGGGGCAAGACCCCCCCCTCTTCGGCCATTTCTGCACGAACTGAGGCCGAAACCCGGCGGAAAAGGCCGACCCTCTTGACCCTGGAGAAACCGGCGTCGTAGTGTCCCGCTTCCACTCCGGTCGAAGACCCTGCGCGGTCCTGCGCCCCCTGTTCTCCCGCCCCACTCCACGCCTTGCGGCGCTGACTCCTCTCTCCTGCCAAGGATCGGCGATATGCGATCTCCTCGCTCGCTTTCGAAGTGCGTCCTGTTCTCCGTGCTGCTTAGCGCCGGGTGCCAGTCGCTCGATCTCGATTTCAAGCTGCCGGGAAAGTTGAACCCGGACAACCGACGCAAGGCGCGCGTCAATGAAGCCCTGCGAGGCGAGAAGGGGCACTCACAATTGCTGGGTGACTACATCTCGATCGGGGGCGACACCATCCGGATGGTTCAAGGTGTCGGACTAGTGGTGGGTCTGGACGGGACTGGCGAAGACCCTCCGGCGACCCCTCAACGCAAGATGCTTCTGGAAGAGATGCGTCGTCGAAGAATTGATGACCCCGAGTCACTCTTGACCAGTCCGAACACGGCGCTCGTCGTCGTGACTGCCTACATTGCGCCCTTGATCCGCAAGGGCGATCCCATGGATGTGGAAATCAAACTGCCCGACGGAAGCCAGACGACGAGTTTAAAGGGGGGGCGACTGCTGCCGTGCTTCCTTCGCGAGTACGCCTATCTGGCGGATGGCGGCGGAGTCAAAGAGGGCCGCGAAATGGGGATCTCTCTGGGACCGATTATTGTCCGAGGTGGCGAAGATGACCCCTCGGGGCTTGTCATCGGAGTCATCCCCGGCGGTGGCAAATACAGCGGACTCAATCGCGACTTGAGCGTCCGGCTCCGTGAGGATTACAAGGGAGCCAAGATGACGACCCGCATCGCGGATCGCATTGGTCAACGGTTCGCTGGATACGACAAGGGGATCAAGAAGCCGTTGGCCAAAGCCAAAACGGACCAGTCGATCGAACTCATCGTGTCGGAACGTTATCGCGACAACTATTCCCGCTATCTCCAAGTCATTCGCAATATGCGACTGGCCACGGAAACATCCGTGGAACATCAACTCCGGTTGCAGGATCTGGCGAGCTCACTCGTGCGGGGCGACTCCAGCGAACAGGCGGCACTCGAACTGGAGGCCATTGGCACCGAAACGATTCCGATCCTGAAAGACGGGCTGCAAGCGACTGAACTCGAAGCGAGGTTTCACGCTGCGGTCGCTCTGGCCTATCTCAATGATGCATCGGGTGTCGAGGTCTTGAAAGAAGCCGCTGACAAGGAGCCAGCGTTCCGCGCCTTTGCTATGGCGGCTCTCTCCACCTTGACGGATGGGGATGCGATTATCGCCATGCGAGGGCTGCTCCAACACCAGGACATTGAAGCCCGGTATGGAGCCTTCCGGGCGCTGTCTATCGCGTCACCCAATGATCCCGAGTTCAATACCGTGAAACTCGACTCCGGATTTGCACTGCACATGATCAACAGCACGGGCGACCCCGTGATCCACGTCACTCGTCGACGCAAGCCCGAGGTCATTCTCTTTGGGGTCGACCAGCATTTCTCCTCCCCCCTCTTCTTGCGGGCCGGACATGATGTCCTCATTCAGTGTCCCGGCAACGGCGACAAAGTGAAGCTCTCACTCATCGCGCCGGGCCAGCCTCTCAAGGAACTCTACACGGGTCTTCGGGTCTCCGATGTCATCTCCGCAGCTTCCGAGCTCGGCGTGGAGTATCCCGCGATCATCGAGATGCTGACGCAAGCCCAGAAGCAACGCAACTTGGACGGCATGCTCGCCTTTGATCAGCTGCCCCAGGCGGGTCGTATCTACGAGCGACCGGAAACCGCCGAAGGGCCCGCGACAGAGATGATCGGCAGTTCGGCGCTGTTGCCAAACCTGTTTGACATCGACCCCAGCGGACTGGAAGTCGAAACCGAACTGGAACCTGCGCCCGAAGCGAAGACCTCATCCCCCGCCGAAGATGGCGACGCCGAAGCCATGAGCGGCGTCAGCATCGGGGTCAAGTAGTCGACTCAGGCCTCCACTTCTCGGGTCGCAGTCATTGGATTGGATGACGTTGGTCGCATGCTCAAGTCCCTCGAACTCTTTGGATTCAAGAGCTTCGCGGACCGAACCGTATTCGAGTTCGCGCCGGGGATGACGTGCGTGGTCGGTCCCAACGGAAGCGGCAAAAGCAACGTCGTTGACTCGATTAAATGGATTCTCGGCGACCAGAGCGCCAAGAGCTTGCGCGGGACCGAGATGACCGATGTCATCTTCAACGGCTCGAATGGCCGCAAGCCCAGCGGCTTCTCGGAAGCCACACTCACATTCGACAACACACAGCGTCTGTTCCCCATGGACGCCGTCGAGGTGCAGGTCGGACGACGTCTCTATCGCAGCGGTGACTCCGAATATTTGCTCAATCGGAACGTCGTGCGGCTGAAGGATATTCGCGATCTATTCCTCGGGACGGGGGCCGGGACTGCCGCTTACAGCATCATCGAACAAGGACGCGTCGATCAGATCCTGCAATCGAACCCCGCAGCCCGGCGTCTGGTCTTCGAAGAAGCGGCCGGGATCTCGCGCTTCAAATCGAAGCGTGTCGAGGCCCAACGCAAGATCGAACGCATTGATCAGAACTTGCAGCGGCTCACCGATATCGTCGATGAGGTCGAAGCCCAGCTGAACTCGACTCGCAGTCAGGCGAGCAAAGCCGCCAAGTACCGCGAGATCTCGACGGAACTCAAGGCTCTATGGACGGGAGTTGCGGCAGACGATGCCCGTTTGTGGTCGGCTCAGTTGGCCGAGCTGAAGCTCTCCGATGAGCAAGCCCGCACGCAAGCCGAGAGCCTCGCAGAGAATGTGCAGGGGCTGGAGGAACTGGCACAGCAGGCGGATAGTGTCTTTCAACCGATCGAATCGCGTGTCCGCGAACTCGAACGTCGGTCGTCCGCCAACCGCGAGGGCATGGCCGCATTCGAGACGACAATCCGCCACCAGACGTTCCGTCTCAAGGAGCTGCACGCCGATCTCGATCGACTACGCAAGCAACGAGTCGAACTGGTGGCTCGTGCGGGAGCGGTGGCCCGCGAACTCGACGAGACGGCGATCCGACTCACCGAGTTTGAGTTGAGCTTCGTCCACCAAGAACAAGCCATTCAAGGCCGCGATCGCGAGTTGTCGGAACTTCGAACTCAGCTGGACGCCGCGCGGACCCGCATCCGCACCCGTCGCCAGGAACGCGACCAGCTTACGCTCCGGTCGCAGTCGGCTTTGACACGGATCGCCACACTGGAGTTGCAACAACAAACGGCACTCGAAGCTCTCGCGAAGACGCGCGGACGAATCGACCAATTGCTGGCGGAGCTCGCCTCCGCACAGGCGGAATTGGAACAGCGTCGACAAGTGCACGCCGCTGCGGACCATACGAATCAACGCGCCCGCGACGAGCTCGGTGTCCTCCGGTCGGAGCGATCCTCTCTGTTGGGTGAGCACTCACTCACCGAGCGGCGACTGGCCGAGTTGCGGGAGAAGCGAAGTGCCGCCCTCGCTCGCCTCAACGTGCTACAGGACCTCGAACGCAAACAGGAGGGCATCGGGCTGGGTGTCCGTGAGATCCTTCGCCGCGCAGAAACACTGAGCGAGCCGCCTTGGTCGAACATCTTGGGGTCTGTTGGGGATTTGCTCGACACAGCTCTGGAGACGGCTCCGCTCGTGGAGCTGGCACTCGGGGATCGCACACAGATTCTGGTGGTCGACGATCTCCGACCACTTCTCGATTACTTGAACCGAGGAGAGGGGCGACTCCTCGATCGTGTCGGCTTCATCGAGCTGCGGACGGCGTGGGTCTCGCGTCGGGGACGGGCTTCTCGTCCTCCACATGGGGTGGAGGTTTTCGATCTCGACTGCCGGAACTGGCCAGATTTGAGCCATCAGCCCGGAGTCGTGCAGCGCGCGGATCAACTCGTCACCGAGAGCGGTCGAGCACCCGGACTGGCCGCGCGGTTACTGGCGGATACTTGGGTCGTCAGCACTCTGGATCGCGGGTTGCAACTTGCTGCCACGGACGGCCAGGGGTGCCGGTTTGTCACTTTACAGGGCGAATTGATTACAGGAGATGGCGTCCTGTATGTGGGAGCTGCCCCCCAAGATGCCGCCGTGCTGTCGCGGAAGAGTGAGCTGCGAACGTTGCGCAGCGAAGTCATCCGGCTCGAGCGGGCCATGGAGGCCGATATCGGGAGGCTGGCGGTATTGTCTTCGGCCCTCGACAACCGCACGGGACGGCAAGACGAGATCGAGATCGAGTCCCGGCAACGCTCGTCACAAGTCGCCGAAGCCTCGATGCGGCTCGCCTCGCAATTGGAGGAAGTGACCCGCATCGAAGAGTCACTTCGCGAACGGGAAGCACTCGCGACGACTCAAGACGAAAAGTTCCAGTCGCTGGAATCCGAGCTGCAATCGGTCCGTACTCTACAGGAGTCCGAACTCAGCGAGTCCGAGGAGCTGGCCCGATCTGTTCAGGTCGGTGAAGCTGAAATCACCGAGATCGAGGGGCTGTTGCAAGAAGTCCAACAGCTCGTCCGAAAAGAGCAAATGGAACTGGCGAAGCACGAGGAACGGCTGCGCGGACTGCGTGAGACACAGGTGCGGTTGCAATCCGATCAAGTTCAACGTGTCGAGCAAGAGGCGGAGTCCAACGAGCGCTATCACGGCCTCCTGCTGGCGGAGCGGGACTCAACGCTGATATTACTCCGAACACAGATCAGCTTGGCGGAGCGCTCTCTCGCTCAAGAGCAATTGCAGGGTGAGCTGCGAGTTGTCCAACGGGAGCGCGATGCGTTTCGGCAGGAACGCTCCCAGCGTACACGCGAACTCGACGAACTGCATCGTCGTCGTCGCCACGCCATCGAAACAGCCCACGCCGTACAGTTGAAGATTCGCGAGATTGAGCAACATTGGAATACGCTCGCTCAAAGAATCGATGAGGAGTATCAGCTCTCTCTGGATGAGCTCATGGCGAGTGGAGTCTCAGCGTTCGAGAATTATCTGCAGGAGCGATATGGCCAGGCTGAGCCCCCCGCCGCAGCTACCGACACCGGGGCGGCGGAGGCTGAGGGCGCTGCGGTTGAGGCTGACGCAGGAGTCCCGAATCTCGATCCGGACGATCCGCCCGCGGCCGCAGTATCAGTCACTCCGACACTGGCTCATGGTGTCCGTTACGAAGAAGTCCGTCCCGAGTTTGAAGCTGCGGTTGATCGGCTGCGGCGACGGCTGAAGATGATGGGCCACGTGAACACGGATGCCTTGGCGAGCCTGGAAGAGATCGAGAATCGGTTCCATGATCTCAGTGCGCAATTGCAAGATTTGAAGGAGGCGAAAGGGGCGCTCGAAGACATCATTCGCCGCATCAACGTCGAGAGCAAGCGGCTGTTCATCGAAACATTCGAGACGATCCGCCAGAACTTTCAGATACTGTTTCGCAAGATGTTCGGTGGCGGCGAGGGAAACATCATCCTGGAGAACCCCGAGGATGTCCTCGAATGCGGGATCGATATCGTCGCTCGACCGCCCGGAAAGGAGCTGCGCAGCCTGACGCTGCTGAGTGGAGGCGAGAAGACAATGACTGCCGTGGGGCTGTTATTTGCGATGTTTAAGAGCAAGCCGAGTCCGTACTGCATCCTGGACGAAGTCGATGCGGCGCTGGATGACGCGAACGTGGGCCGCTACGTCAATGTCGTCAAGGAGTTTGCCGCGATGACACAGTTCATCGTCATCACACACCGCAAGCCGACGATGGCCGCAGCGGATGTCCTCTATGGGGTCACCATGGAACAGGCCGGTGTCTCGAAGCGGATGGCCGTTCGATTCGACCAGGTGGGCGAGAATTGCGAGATCCTCGAAACCGCCAAGGCGGCCTGATGTTCCATCGAAACGTCTTCTCAATCGGCTCTGGCCACCAACCCGACGCGTCAGCGAGGGCTGAGGGGCCGTGTTTCGCTGATGGGCCCCTGGAATTGCTTTTGCGATGCACCCTGACTCGCAAGTCTGCGTTTTCCCTCCGATCGCTCTTGCTGACGCCTCGGGTTGGTCGGCATTTCCGGCTCCTCGCTCCTCAGAGAAGAGAACGCGAGTCAAGGCAATCCGTCGAACAGCGTCAAACAATCGACTCGTCATCAAGGATGGAAAAGACGTGAGCGATCACGCTCCCCAGAGTGGCGTTCACGGGCGTGGTGAGCGTGATGCGGATCGTCTCTGTGGCCTCGCGCAGAGTGTCGTTCTTTAGCACGAGCGGAATCGTCTTCACGGTCTCACCGGGAAGGAACGTCAGCGTTCCAGCGGCCAATGTGAAGTCCGTCCTGGAGTTCGCAGTGGTCCCACTGGTAGTCATGGCGTACTTGACGGTGACGTTTTGCCCCGAGGGAGCGGAGAGGGCGACTCTCACGGTTCCCGGACTGGCGATGTTTTCCCGACCGCTGGATGTGGCCGTGGTGAATGAAACCGTCGGAGCAGCATCATTATCCAGAATCGTGACTGTCGCGGTACTGCCCGTGCCGATGGTCGCTGTGGTGGAAGTTAGGGCGAGCCTAATCGTCTCGTTCACTTCATCGAGCAGGTCGTTACTGATGTTGAGAGTGAGCGTCTTGCGGGTCTCGCCCGGTGCGAAGGTCACGCTGCTTACCGGGATGCTGAAGTCGAGCCCCGCAGCTGCCGTTCCGCCGAGGACCGCCGCCAGATTGACCGTGAGTGAGCGAGCTGAAGCGGCGGACAAGATGATGGGGACTGACAGGGTGAGAATCGATTCGGCCACACTGACGACAGTCGTCGCCGCTCCCGTGCTGGTGCGGAAATCGAGCTTGGCGGTGGGGGCGAGATCGTTATCGAGGATGGTGTAGGTGGCGTCGGACGCGGTCCCGAGAGTCGAGTTCGTGGGTGCCGACAAGGCGATCAGCACGGTCTCGTCGTTCTCATCCAAGAGGTCGTTCACGACGGTGAATGTGATCGCCTTAGATGTCTCGCCCGGAGCAAAGGTCAGTGTTCCATTGACCGGGCTAAAGTCGGCTCCACTGGTGGCCGTTCCCCCACTCAGGGCGTAACGGACCGTTATGGATTGCGACGACGCTCCGGAGAGCAGCACCGTGAAGCTGGCGCTGGTCGTCGCTTCGGTCACGGATTTGGTCGCGATCTGAAAGCTGACGCTCGGGACATCGTTATCGACAATCGACAGTGTCGAGGTCGGCACACTTCCGAGGCTGGCGCCCGAGGGGGATGACAGAGCCAGCAGAATCGTCTCGGTCGGCTCCAACGTGAGATCGATGGCGATCGGAATGCTAAACGTCTTCGACGTCTCACCGATCGCGAAGTTCAAGGTGCCCGAAGAGGCCGTATAGTCGCTGCCCGAGATCGCGGTTCCGTTCGAGGTGGCGTATCTGACGGAGACAGGAACGGTGGCCGCTCGGGAGAGAGTCACCGTAACGGACTTTGTGCCGTCGGCCTCGTTAACGGTAACGTTGCTCGCAGAGAACGAGACCGTCGGTGGAGCTGGGACGTCAGTCCGGGTGTTGGCATCGACCTTGACGTTTAGTGCCGCAATGGTGAAGGACTTGGAGACGGGTGCATTGATCCCCGGCCCCGAGAACGTGACCTGGTAGGTTCCTGCAGGCACCTGCACCTGATACCCCCCGGCGGCATTCGAGGTGGTGCTGACGACAGTGGTCGCCCCATTCTTGACGACAATGCTGACTCCGCTCAGACCTTCGCCGACGTTATAAAAATTGTTCGCGTTGATGGCATCGGTAATCACCACACCGGTCAGGAAGGAGTTCCCCGCCTTGGCGGCGAAGTCGTTGCCGGTGAACACGGCATTGTACCCTTGGTAGTTCCCGGTCCGGACCCCGGCACCGGTCTCCTTAAAGTTCGTACCGAGAATATTTTTGCGGTGACCCCGTCCCGTGATTCCGGCATCGACAAACAAATCCTGGTGCTGCTGAACGACGGATGCCTCGGTGTTGATGGCACCGCTGGATGCTCGGTAAGCCAAATTCTCCCCCGCTGTCGTATAGTTCAGGTAGCCAGCTGCGTTGATACGGGCCGTGAATGTCGACCCGTTCGATCCCGTATGGGAGAAGAAATCCCGATCGATCATATCCTGCAAATGCCCTTGGATGGAGGTCTGCAGCGCGCCGTTCAAAGCCAGCGGCTGCACGGCGGTCGAAGGGATCGTCCCAGCTGCCAATCCCTCATTCAGCGAAATCCCAAAGCTCGCGGCCTCTGCCGTGGGGTTGGCCCGCGCCCGGTTGATTAACTCCAGGAAGAGCTGCTCATGGGCGGAGACCGTCAGCAGAACGCGCGCTTCGAGAGCGGAGCCCATCGCGGACCAGCGGCGACGCGACCGGCGTCGCGAGTGGGTGCAGTGAGACCGAACGATTGTCCACCAAGAACCGATTGACATGACACGTCTACTTTCGAGATCCGCACTGGGCAATCGCAGAGATTGGTGACAAGAGAGTATGTTTAAATGGCAAACTCGGCGAGTGAATTTTGGACGAATCGGCGGAATGCACTCGAAGAGTGGGAGATGTTCACAAAAATGAACATCATGCGATCCGGGTTACACCGGTTGGCCGGTCGCGGCGGGTAGTTCAATCGTGAATTTCGTCCCTCGTCCGGGTTCGCTTTCGCAGGAGATCGTCCCGCCGTGAGCTTCGATGATTTTTCGCACCGTCGGCAAACCGAGTCCGCTGCCGTTCGATTTCGTCGAGAAGAACGGATCAAAGGCCTTTTTGCGAGCCCGTTCGTCCATGCCCTTGCCGGTGTCGATCACCGAAAGAGTGACCCGGTCCCCGACCAAGGCCGTTTGGACATCGATCTGTCCACCGTCGGGCATCGCCTGTTGAGCGTTGCGGACAAGATTGGCCAAGACCTGCCGGATGAGATTCTCGTCAACGGAAACGAGGGGCAAGTCGGGGGCCAGATAGGGCGAGAGATCGATGCCACTGGCTTGGGCTTCGGGACGAAAGAAGTCGAGAAACTCGGTCACGATCTGATTCAGCGAGGCGTCCGTCCTTTGCATCTCTCCCGCGCGGGCAAATTGGAGAAAGGCGTTGAGTATCGACTCGAGTCGCGTACACTCACGCCGCATCGTTTCGAGCTTCCGCCGCATCCGTCCCAAATTCGGGTCGGTCGCGCCCTCCAGATCCTCGGCGAGCAGTTCCAGATTCATCTGGATGGTCGACAGCGGGTTCCGGACTTCATGTGCCAGCCCCCCGGCCAGCGTCGCGATTTCCGCGTACTGACGAAGGAGTCGTTCACGTTCTGCGGAGCCCCAATCGGTCACGCGCCCAGCCTCTTCCCGGTACTCGATCAATCTCGACCGCCCCTGACTGCCCGATTGTCCTCTGGGGACGGGACGCTGACCAGTCTCAGAACGTTTCGGATCCCGATTCGCTCGAATGATTCCGCTCCGCTCTTCATCCGTACCGAGAACCAACTCTTGAGTGATGTTTTAGGATTGAGCGTGCAACGCATCGATCAGCTGGCCTGGCGTTTCCGGCGTGAGCGGGCTTTGTCCAGCCGCAAGTGTGGCTCGGGCACAGCGGACTCCGACATGGGCAGATCGTCTTCCCGGCTGATTTGGAGTTCCATCGGTTCCTCGATCAACGCGGCCTTCAGTTCCGCAGCTGCGGCGCGTTGGGCCGCATGCACCGATTTCTCGATCCGCTTTCCGAGCGGACCACGCAGCATGACCGGGAGCAGCACGATATCACCGACATAGGCGGCTGCGATCAGAGTGGCCATCAGCCATCCAAAGCGGCTGATCATGACCAAGTCCGAGGGATAGAGAACCAGCATGGCGAGCGAGATACCGGCTGTGGTTTGGAGCATGGCGGGGCCGCAGTGAACCAGGCACTCGATAATCGCGTCATCGCGAGAGAGGCCCTTTTCGAGTCCCTTACGGAACCATGTCGTGAGATGCAAGCAGGCATCGACGGCCAGTCCAAGTGCGACCGAAGCGGTGATCATCGTGCCGATGTCAATTCGGGTTCCCGCCCAGGACACCGCACCGAAGACGGACAGGATCGGCAGCACGTTTGGGATCATACTCAGTATGCCCGCGACGACATCTTTCATGGCGTACATCATGACCACCGCAATCGTTACGAAGGCGAGGGCAAAGCTCTGGATCAGGCTGTCCAACAGGGCCTGTTGCGTCCGCATGAAGAGTGGGACCGTTCCGGTCACGACATGCCCGACACCCGGGTGGAATTTCGTCACCGATTGCACGGCCTGATTCAGTTCCGCTGTCAGCAATGCGTAGTTGACATCCGCTAGAGCGGGGACCTGGGCGGTGATTCGCCAGAGCTCTTCGCCCTCGGCGTTGAGCAGTCCATCTCCGGGCTTGTTCAAGTCGGCTGACTCATGAGCGACTGCGAGAAAGGAGCGAATGTCGGAAGTGCCCGCCGCCTTGATGCGTTTCTCGGTCTCCGAGGAACGCCGGTTATAGAGAACCTTCTCCCGGGTTCCGGCGGATGCATCGGGGGCTTCACGTATCGGCTGAAAGTCTGACAGGCAAACGGCACCGGTGACATGCGTATGTTGGCGAAGACCGGCGGCGATCTGTCGGACAACCTCCATTCGCTGGAGGAAGCGAAGGGATTTCTGGCTGGCCTTATCAAACTTGATGACGGTTTCAACGGTCGAGATGCCCGCGAGGTTTTCTTCGATATAGCGGTAGTCCCGGATCAATCGCGTGTCGTCCGCGAAGTTGCGGATGACCTTGGTCTCGGTCTGAAAATAGATCAGCCCTGCCGAGGCGCACAGTCCCACCGTCCAGCAAGCGAGATGAATCGGGCGGGAATGTCGGATTAAGAATCGACTGAAGCCGAGCCACCGGCTGGTATCGCTTTCGGGCCGTGGAACCCCCTGAGTGGGAAAGAGCTTGAGCAAAGCGGGTAGCACCACGAGCACCATAAACAGTGTCAGAGCGGCTCCGATCGACGAGTAGATGCCAAAGTCTCGGACCGGAGCGAGAGAACTCGTCAACAGCGAGAGCAGCCCCAATACTGTGGTGAAAACCGAGTTGACGCACGGCACCATGGCCATCTTCGTCGCGCGGTCGACCGCGCCGTCAGGGTTTTCCAACGTGGCGTGACTGACATAGTTGGCCACATGAATGGCCCCGGAGAGTGCGACCACCATGACAAATGTCGGCAAAACGATCAGGACCATGTTCATGGAGCCCCCGCTCAGAGGAACCATTGCGGTTGAAACAAACGCACCGTAGTAGGAGACTCCCAAGACCATCAGTGCCAGCCGCACACTTCGCAGCGACACCATCGCCAGCACCATGCCCACGAGGCCCGAGAGCAGCATGACCGAGCGTTCGTGCAGCTTCCAGAGCGGGGCCGATTTGTTCCAAGCGGCGCGAACGACCGAGTTGTTGAGTTCGATCGTCGCGACAGAACGCCCCCCGAGGATCAAGTCGTGCTCCGAGATGCCGACCTGCAAGGCGGCTTTTCGAATGGCCGCCAGCGTCGACGTGGCATCGGCTCGACCGGCTTCCGAGAGTGTCACCGCGATCGCAACGGGCGATCCCGGCACAACGAAACAGTCATCCACCAGGACGCGTCCCTGCGGTTCTTTGGAGGTGGCAAAACCTCGCAAGTCGCGGGCGATGGTTTGAACCTTCGCCACCAATGGATCGTGGGCGGAGAATTCCTTCCACGCGATCTCAAAATCGTACGCGGGAATCACGAGCGGTTCGAGGACCACAGCGTCCTCGGAATCGGCATCCGTGGCCGCCGTCGTTTCGATCTCGGCATCCTCGACAGCGGGGGCCTTTCCATCGAGCAAAACTGGTTCGAATATCCCGAGCTTAACTCCCAATTCGCTCTGCACCCTCTTTTGAAGCTGAGTGATCGTGCGGGCTCGCTGCTCACGCCCCGCTTCGGTCAGCCGGACCTTAATGCGTCCCAAGCCGATAAGCGTCCCCTGCATGCGGGTGATTGCTTCGTCTTGCGGGACACCGTACCCGACCATGCGCGTCAGTACGTCTCGAGACGAGACGACGCCAGCCACGTAAGGCACGCCGCCCCGCCGCCGCCCATCGGCGTCGACATGCCCCAGCAACTTACCCACGAGTTCCACGCAGCGCGGGTCATCGAGCGTACTCCCACGCCAGGTCACCACGACCCGCTCTTCTTCGTTAAAATGCTTGCGATACCAATTGAACACTGTGGCTTCGGAGTCATTGGCGGGTAACCAGGACTCCACGTTGTTGTCAAGTTTTAGATGGCGGATTCCCATGACCAGCAGCGGCACTGCAAATGCCAGTAGGGCTGCCACGAAGACCGCTTTTCCGGTTCGGTTGCCGAGCGGAGGTTGAGGATTCGTCATAGGAAAGCCAGCCGTGAGTGACATTGGGCCTCACGCGACAGGGCATTTCCAGTCCGCAACAAAGTTGCGGCGAGAGCATCTTCCCTGACGCATTCCCTGTCTTCATCGTCATTGGCATTGGACGCGGATGATGGATTGAAGCGATCTTCTGGTCGCAAGTTTCCGGTCTTGCTTGTTGGGCCGGTTCGGTAGAATAGGAGGGCGGATGGAAAGTCGTCAGCCGTCAGCCGTCAGTTAGAGGGTTGGTCGAAAGACTCTTTTTTCGAGGGATTAGCCATCGTCCTTCCGGCCCTAGGCTCTAGGCGCTGAGCCTTCCTTCGTCAGCTCGCGGGAGGCTGCGCGGCGCAAACGGTCGTTGATGGCCCGTCCGAGTCCCTCCTCGGGGAATCTTTCTGTGAGGATGCCGTCTAGGCCCCGCGAGTCGAGTCGCCGCAGCGCGGCGAACAGCTGGGCTGCGGCCTCTGACAGATTGCCCCGTGCGGAGAGAACCTCCACGGCCACATAACGTTCCGGATGAGGACAATGTTGAAAAGCGATCACCCCCCAGCGTCCCACTGGGGGAGGCCGCGAGAGGTCTGCCAGCGAGATCGGGGTTTCGGGCGCGTAGTGCTGAGGCAGCGTTCCGGGTGCCAGTTGAGCGAAAGTGGCACGGCACGGCTCCTCCTCAGTTGTCTCTGCCAGCAGCCTGACGGGCCCCACGAGGTCTTCGATCTCTTCGAGTGAGACACCTCCCGGACGCAGGAGTGTGGGTGGGCCAGAGTCGGGAATGGCCAGCACCGTCGATTCGACTCCCACTGCGCAGGGTCCACCGTCGAGAATCCATTCGATCCGATCACCGAGTTGGTCCTGGACATGAGCAGCTGTCGTCGGACTGACTCTTCCAAAGAGGTTTGCACTGGGTGCGGCCACAGGGAGTCCGACTTCGCGGAGCAATTCCAGTGCAAGTGGATGCTGGGGGATCCGCACCGCCACCGACATCAAACCAGATGTCACGAGATCGGGGATCAGTGCCGCTTTGGGCAGAACCAGCGTCAACGGCCCGGGCCAAAACTTCTCGGCCAGCTGAGCGGCGAGTGGCGGAACGGCAGTGACCCACTGACATACGGCCGCCAGGTCGGGCACATGCACGATGAGAGGGTCGAAGGTTGGTCGGCCCTTGACCTCGAAAATCCGAGCCACCGTTTCCGGCCAGAGTGCCACGCCCCCCAGTCCGTACACCGTTTCCGTGGCGAACGCGACGAGTTCACCTCGCTGGAGCGCTGCCGCAGCTGTGGAAACATCCGTAATCACCCGAGCCATGTCGTACACACCTCCCACAAATGGATACAGGACGCGGTTGCCTTGGCAACGTGCGTCCTGCATCGCGGAGGGTATCGTATTGAACGTCAGAAGTCTGTTCTGATTCCTAAACCCTGGTCCTCAGACTCAGTTCGAAGATCAATTAATCTGCTGAAGTACGGGGTTTTCGGCCTTTTCCAGTGGCGCCGCATTCGGAGCGGGATTCACCGGGGCAGGCACACCTGGAGCGGCTGATGCTGGCTCGACGGGAATCGGGATTGGGGCTGGCTCTTCCGTGACAGGAGCGACATTCGGCTGGGCCTCAAGCGGTTGAGCCTCATTCGGCTGCGCGTAGTGCGGCTGCGCGTCGATCATGCCTTCGTTGATGATCTGCTCGCCCGGCACCGTTTGAGCGCCAGCAGCGTTCCCCCGGCAGTGGGGGCAATTTCCGTGGCCTTGACCGCGACACTGCTGGCATCCCCGAGACTGGCACAGATCTCGATGCCATTGGGAGGGCACGGGGACCGGCGGCTGCATGGCTCGATTGGCGTGCCAGCGAGGAGTCGCCTGGTAGTAGTACCCGAGTTGCGTGGTGTCGGTCGGCATATAGATCGACACCGGACGTGGACCACCGACTCCGCCTGCTCCGGGTTGTCCGGTCCAAGCATCGGGAAAGCCCTTGGTGTAAGCCACCTGCTGCGGGTGCGGCGTCCGAATTTTTCCTGGAGGAGCGTACCCATGATCCGGTGAGTGGGTACACATCCCGTGCGGGTTGAACCAGTCCAGGAACTGATGCACATGCCCAGTGGGCCTCATGCATCCGTACCCTCGGTACCCGCATTGGCCGTTGCCGTAGTAACCATAGACACCGCAGCGTCTGCCACCGGACCCGCAATGCGAGCGGCAGGGTTGACCCGACTGGCAGCTGGGGCAGCCAGCGGCCGCATGACCGCCAGCGTTCGCTGGACCAGGAGCCTGATCGCAGATGCGAACGATTCCCTCAGAATCCTCTGCGAAAGAGCGACCGGCCAGCGAGGCCAAGCTCGCGAAGGCCCCCACAGCGATGAGAGCGAATTTCCACGGCATGGAACGCACCATGATTGCGACTTCCTGTCTGGGCTGGCACGGGCCAGCTTCTGGGCGTGTCTGGGGTTTGGCCACCCGGCCGCACTCCCGAAAGAATTGTCAGTGACTTCGTGTTCAGTCTGTTCGAATCCACAGCGGATGGCAGACTATGGCTGACCTGGCACCTGTTTGTTGAGGTAGGCATCGGCCTGGGCTGGACTGACGGGGTGCGAAACCGGCGTCAGCCGGCTGGAGGGCATACCCCAACCGTAGTTGTATGTGTGGTTGACGACAGGGGCCATCGGCACGGAAACGGCTCCGCCATAGCCTTGGGCCGCATAGACCTGACCGTCACGGGCGTCGAAGTGCTGCGGATTGACCGGATAGACCATCGAGTAATGGCCAAACGGCGGGGTTCCCTGGCCGCAGCTGCCCGTTGGGATGAAGTACCCGAACTTGCATCGAGCCCAAGCGGTTTTCTCGCGGCAATCGGCTTGGAGATTGCTTCGGAGACTAGCGGCGGCATTCTGCTGCCGCATGCGATGCGATGCACACTGCCCACTCAGCCAGCCATCGAAGGCCATCTTTCCGGGGCAGTGATTCAGAGAGAAGCCCTGCGTCGGGCAGTAGCCCTCAGGGGAGTAGTACTCCTGTGGGCTATCCTGAAAATGCTGCTGCTGTTGGCGTGATCCGCGTCGACATTGCCGGCTCATCCGGTGAGGCGACTGTCCTCGCACGACCTCATCTTCCGAAGAGTGGCTGACATGCACGACACCTTCGGGATCGGCGTTCAAGCGGACGACCGCTTCTGAGTCGTCGGCACATGCCAAACCGGTGAAGGCCGTCGTGACGAGCAACCCGGCATACGCCAGAGAGATGCTCCGCTGAAGAGAGAACTTGATCATCTCATTTTTCCTGGAACTGAAGTGGGTAGCGATGTTCCATTGAACAGGGGCGAGCTGCGATCACGCGATCACAGAATCAGGTCGCCGGATGAACGAGTGCGGCCACTGGGACCACTCGATCAGTGGGGCGGGTGAAAGCCCGAGAACAGCTTGTAGTGCGAGCGATACTTGACCCGCACTTCTGTGCCTTGCAGCTTCCACTGCTCGTGTTGACGCATGCCAAACGGCGTCCAGATCCAGCAGCCCTTGACCTTGTAGTGAAACGGGCCATACATCGAGTGGTATTCATGGGGATACAGCAACTCATGCGGGGCGAAGGCCTGGTTTGTGATGACCGTTCCGCCAGTCCAGCTTGGGACGTGTTGAACCGGAGACGGGTAGAGCGGGGCATTCAACTGCGGGTATTGCCCGACGTTGACCCCGTTCGGGTTCAGCTGCGGAGCACCGCCGGAGATCGCCATCGGGGCTTCGCCATTGGCTTGCTGGATTTCATGCCCCACCTGCTGGATGCCGCTGGGGCTCCGTCCACGGTAGCTGGACATCGAGACCCGGCCTTCCGCTTGAGGGCCTGTCGGCGGTCCGGCGACAGCTGAGCTGATCAAAGTGGCAGCGCACAGAATTGCGGCACCGGGAATTGAAAAAGTGAAACGTGACATCGCCCCCCCTCCCTGGGTCTTTGTCGAACTGACAGGCCACTCGCAGTGGCCGATCGTCTGTCCTGACGCATCGGTGTTACCGGTCTGTATCCTCGGGACACAAACGCGGAACATTTCGCGGTCTTCGAAGTCGTGCAGGCTGTCAATTGGCCTCGGCAAGACATCATCGCTGCATTGAAATTCGGCTGGTAACGATGGCAACGATCAATCATTCAATGACCAGTCTTCGGGAAAGCCGGATTTTTCCGAAGTTGAGTCCCCGCAACAAGATATGGCGGCGAAACAACCTGCAAAATCCGTACAATCGATACAGTCCGCAAAGTCTGCCAAAGGGGGAGGGAGTTTTCAGTTTTCAGTCGTCAATGAAAATTTGTCGGTGATCGGTCACAGCGTCAGCCGCAATCGATTGTTCATTTCACTCAAAACTGAAAACTGACGACTGACAACTCCCTTCGCTCTGGCCACATTCCCCCTTCCCCGGCAACAATACGGCCGCTGGGACATCCTCGTCCCGGTACGGATGGAAGGTCGGTCACGGATGCCTCACTTTTACCCCAGCGATCTCGCGCGGTTTGTCACTGAGAAATGGGACGGCGACGCGGGTTGGGATTTGCTGCCTCGCGAAGAAACACTTGAGCAACTCCTCTCGGCCTGCTATCAGGCGAGCCTGCTCTCCGAGGAGCAGCGGAAGCTCACCTTCCGCGTCCTCGCCTGTTCGCCGCAGATTCTCTCCCCGGACGACAGCCCCCCGACCGGCCTGCACCGGCTGATGTTCTCGCCCGGTCGGCCATTCGATGAACAGGAACTCAGGCGACTCGCCCCAGCTGCGGAGTTTCACCGCTCGCTGATTGGAATTCACTGGCAGCGGAATGGAGAGCTGTCGATCTGGGGTCTGGTTCATTCCGGCCCGCGATGGCTCCAAGCGGCGCACGGCGGTCGCTTGTTACCGTCTCCGCTCCCGCCCGGTTTGGTGGTGTGCGTCAAGGGGCCCGGTCAGCTCACGGTTTGCCAGGGGAATACAGCTCTCGGAATGCTCGTCAACGGCCACATCTCCCAACCCCAGCTCGATGTTTTCGAGTCGTCTTGGCTGCCGGGAATGTTCCAGGAGTCGCGCCGCGAATCTCGTGAGGAATACATTAAGCAGTTCGGCGAGCCGCAGAACACCGACCCGTCGATCATCGAACGGCTCACCGGGCTGTTGGCCCAGCACGTTGTCCGCCGGATCATCAGCCTGATTCGCGCGAATCGTCATGGGGGAGCTGTGCTGTTTGTCGAGCCCGACGTGGGTCGCAAGCTGATGGGCTCGAATACGTTCTTACAGGTCAAGTACCGGTTCCTCGACGAGGAGCCACGCCGCCGCTTCCGGTCGCTCGTCTTCCGGTTGATTCATCGCTTGCAAGCGATGCACAGCGACGAAGGCGGCATCACCTGGGAGCAGTTCTTGACCACCAACGACCCCCTGGTCCAACACCTTGATGAAGCGATCTTCGAACTCGCCCATCTGGTGTCGAGCCTGACCAATGTCGACGGAGCGGTTCTGATGACCAATCGCTTTGAGATCCTGGGCTTCGGCTCCGAAATCTCCGGCTCGCTCCCCGAGGTCGAGACGGTCCAGCTCTGCGAAGACGCCGAAGGGGAGGTCACGCACTTCATTCGCACCGATGGCGTCGGCACCCGCCACCGCTCGGCCTTCCGCTTCGTCCACCGCTTCCCCGGCTCACTGGCGATCATCGTCTCCCAGGACGCCAACGTCCGCTTCGCCGCCGCCCGCGACGACAAGGTCTACTGCTGGGATCACGTATCGGTCAGCTTTTTGGATGTATAAGGCCCGTCTGGCAAAGTGGCGGGGTGGCACAGCTTGACTCGCTTTGGAGCTTACCGGAATCGCGGCGGGGTCGCACTGATGAACTTCCCCCGCATCGCATGATGGACTGATTTTGGGTGGCACTGGCGGTCGCTTGGAACGGCCAGTGATTCCGCTCGCAGCTGTCCAGAACGCGAACTCCTCTTTGATCCACGCGTCCAGCACTGGCGCGTCAAAGCCCTCGGCAGTGGCATCCAGACTCCGGCTGTGGACCGAGGAATTGCTACGGTTTTTCGTAGTCGTCCCGGGCCTTTCGGTAGGCGGCCTCTGCGGCCGGGCGTTCGGGGTCGCGGATGGCTTTCTACTTGGCTTCCCAGCAGATGTCGACGGCCTTCTGGCACCATTTCGCGCTGCGGGGGACGCGGATCGGCTGGTCGGCGACGGTCACCCAGATGGGGTTGGTGTGGACGCTGGGGAGGATGCGGACAGCGACCCAGCTCGACTCGGGGATGTCGATCTCGGCGGTGGTCGATTGGGTCTTCCCATCGGCTTCAATCTCGCGGCGGTCGACAACGACTCCATGACGGATGAAGTCGACGGGGACGGTGCGGGTCCCGCCGATGCGGCTGCGCTCGACGTGCCAATAGGGCTTCGAATCGAGGCGGGCGGATCGGATGCGTTCAGTCTCCGGTGTCGGCTTCTCGACGAGCAGGGCAGCCACGTCGAAGGTGACCTGCGCCTTGCGAGCAGCGGCAAGGTTCACCTGGCTTACCCCCGGCTCCGTCGGCTCGCCCAAGGCCACATTGTTGACCTAAAAATCCATCACATGACTCAGCCCTTCGCCGCAGTAGCTGCGACCATGCTTGAGTCCCTCGCACCAGACATCGAAGTCGAGCGGCTGGTCTTTTGGCAGTTGGACATAGATGCGGCCCAACCCGACCTTGTCGCCATAGATACAGGGGAAGTCGGTCTCGCCGCTGAGGCGAGTCCGCACGCCGCAGTTGAGTATGTGGTACCAGATGTTGAGTTCCCAAATCACCGGCGTATCGACCGCCGAGATGAAGTCACACACGCCGAGCGGGCCAGTCACGATGAACTCATTCGCTCCGATCCCGTTGAACGGGGCAGGGCATCATCCGGCAGGGTATCCGCACAGCGGCCCGTCCACCCTGGCGGTGCTCCGCCCGATGGATGCGGAGAAAACTGCCGCGATCCATCCGGCATGTGATCGGGCAGGGCCAGCCCCCACCCGCTGTGGCTATACCCGACGACCCCGCCTTGCTGCTGCCCCCACTCCCGCACGGGGTCGGTCTAGCTCGGCCACTCTTCGAGGACCGTCGTTCCGGAGTAATCTTCTTCTTTCAGCCGCAGTAAATAGAGATGCCCGGCATGCGAGGACGGGAATCCACTGGCCTCCACGTCGTATCGCTTCAGATAATCGGGCTTCGACAGGGCGTTGATCTTCCCCTTAAAGAACTGCTTCTGCGTGTACCAGCACGGCCCCCACGACAGTACGCAGCCGACGTTTAAATCCTCGCCCAGGATGTGCCGCATCATGTCCGCCGGGCCGACCCCTTCGGTCGGGCTGTCATAGCGGGCGCACCCAGCTGCGGGGATGTGGTGGTCGCCCGAGAACCAATTCCGCTTCGCCGGATGTATCCAGTGCCGGAGCGCGACGGCCAGTCGTTGATTGATGGCATCGGGCTTCACGACGAGCGGTAGCGTCTCGATGAAATACTCCGGCCCGCGCTGGACGTTGACGGTGTACTCACCCGGCGGCAGCGTGACCGTCTCGTCGGCCGCGCGGTAAATCTGGTAATGGAAGAACAGGTCCGGAGCCAGCCGCCGTTTCGTGTGCGGATAGACCCGCCCGCGTGCGTCCTGAATCGTAAACACGGCACTCGTCGGGCTGCCATCGAAGTCGCCGACATCCGGAACCACATTGATCGACGGGGTCGATTTGAACAGGATCGGCGTCTCGTTACGAAAGCCGAGGTCTTGCGTCCCTTGCCCCACATCAAAGATCAACGCCGCCTCGCGGTCCCCTTGGTCCCGGCTGAACAACTGGACCAGCCGATACTCGACGAGCAACCCCGACAGGTTCGGCGTCAGCGGCTGGGATTGCGTGCCATCGAGATCAAGGAACCGCGCCGCTGACTCTTGCGCCGTCACGAGCGACTGGTCTTTCGGAGGCCGCTCACGCGGACCCTTTCCCTGCTGATAAGAGACTCCAGATTACGAGCTGCCGACTTTGAGTTCGGCTGTCACGCCCGCCTCGTTGTGGACCTTGAGGAGGAAGGTTCGCCAGCCTTGCTAGATCAACTGTTTTGGTGTCGCACCCGCGCGGGCCGGCACGCTGCTCTCGGGATTGATCCGCACGAGCGCGAGGCAATGAGGGTCGAGAATCTTTTGAATCGCCAGAACGCCCTCGCGTCCCGATCCGGTCTGAAGAACGCTCTTCAATGCCGCGCTGTCGGCCTCCAGCAGAGGAGTCCCTTGAAACTCCAGGGCCTCTAACGATCGTCCCGTCGCAGCGGCCAGTGGCTGAAACTCCACTGCCCCAATCGGCTCACCCCCGGGGTCATCGGCCTGCAGGCGAACGATGTCGCTGGGCAGCCAGCCGCAGGCAAATAGAACAGCAAAACGCAACCAGCGAGACACGGCAGACTTCCGGTATTGGGCGGGAATTCGAGGGAGCCAAGGGCGACCAGCGGGCACTTCACTCGCCAAACGCCAGCATGGTCAGATCAACTCGGTACGGCAACCGTCACCAACGTAGCCGTCATCGCTCCGCGTGACGAGCCTCCCGTAATCGACGTTCGAATGATGCGACTTGCGGCTTTAAAGCGGATGGCCGGAGCCGGGAAAGCTCATCACGCGAAGCGATGATGGCTACTTTGAAAGAACGTCTGGATTGGCCGCCCCCTCCCCAACTCTCCGCTGGCTGACGGCTGATAGCTGATAGCTGACAGCTTCTCCCCCCCTCTTCCACAATCTTTCCAGAATTCATGAGGCGCGCCGCTGACAGATGACGCATGAATGGGTGAAACTGACCCTCCTGTGGAGTCCTGGCGATGTCTAGCTCACCCGAACATGTGAATCCGGAACCAGATCCGATGACCATCGAGCCGTCCAATCTGGGCAGCGTCGACCCGCTTTCGGTCGAGGGGCTGTTCCTCGTGGCCCTCGCCAAGCAGGGCGACGCGCGAGCGGCATTTCTCTCCGAGACCTGCCTCGACGCCGAGCAGCGACAGCGGGTCGAGGCGCTGCTGGCCGCCTACGAGAACGCGGGGAGCTTTCTCCAACGACCAGCCTTCGAGAGCCCACCGACACCGGTGGTCGAGTTTCTCGCCCCCTGTTCCGTCCCCGGCACGATCGGCCAGCTCGGCCCGTACGAGATCATCGAGGAGATCGGACGCGGCGGCATGGGCGTCGTGTTCCGCGCTCATGATCCCAAGCTGCAACGCATCGTCGCCGTCAAGGCCCTGGCCCCCGAACTCGCCCGGCTCCCCTCGGCTCGGCAACGCTTCCTCCGCGAGGCCCGCGCAGCTGCGGCGATCAGCCATCCGCATGTGGTGACGATCTTCACGGTCGAAGGGACGGAGGAGGCGGCACTGGGGGCCGATCGAACGACGCTGCCGTACCTCGTCATGGAGTGCATCGTTGGGCAAACCTTGCACGACAAGATCAAGCGGGTCGGGGCTCTCAAGACCGAGGAGATCGTCCGCATCTCCCGCCAGATCGCCGAGGGACTGACCGCAGCTCACAAGCGCGGGCTGATTCACCGCGACATCAAGCCCGCGAATATCCTGCTGGAGAACGGCGTCGAGCGGGTGAAGATCACCGACTTCGGGCTGGCCCGCACCGCGTCCGACGGCGGCATCACCCACACCGGCGAAATCCTCGGCACCCCGCAATGCATGTCCCCGGAGCAAGCTCGCGGCGAGATGGTCGACACCCGCAGCGACCTGTTCAGCCTCGGCTGCGTGATGTACACGATGTGTACCGGGGTGAACCCCTTCCGCGCCGACAACATGCTAGCCGTGATGAAAAAAGTCTGCGAGGCGACCCCCCGCCCGATCGCGGAACTCAACCCGGACATCCCCGAGTGGCTGGGCGAACTGGTGCATCAGTTGTTGGAGAAGCAGCCGGAGAACCGGTCGCAGGCGGGCGAGGCCAGTGCTACGAGTTGAGTGATAGACGCACCTGGTGATTGTCGCCGGACTCTCCGAGTCCGGTGCCTCGACAGGGCGTGCCACTTCCGTGCCAGAGTCCGAGGGAGAATGGGGCGAATCCGACTCGTATGGTGCTGCGAGACGCGGGCACCAATCCGCCGGACTCCGAGAGTCCGGCGACTTTGCAAAGGGCGAGAGACCCATTCGCCAAGAACTCGCGCTGTTGTGGAGCACGTTTCCGACGTGTCCGAATTCATGCGAAGCACCTCGCGCGTCACCGAGCAGTCCCGCACTTCGCTCTTGAACCCGCGCGATCCAACGGCTCGCTGTCGATCCGGAAAGGGCGACCGACTCGCGCACGCGAATCTCAGGCGGGCATGCATTAGGATACGGACCAGTTGCTTCTTGTCTGTGTCCTCGGTCCTGGCCCTATGAACGCTACTCTCATCGTTGGAATCGAAGTCCACGTCCAGCTGAACACGCGCTCAAAGATCTTTTGCGGGTGCGTCAACAAATTCAATCCGGATCAGCCGAACACGCAGACCTGCCCGGTCTGTCTCGGGCTGCCGGGGGCGTTGCCGGTACTCAATCGTGAGGCAATCCATCTCGGCCAGATGACGGGACTGGCACTGAACTGCACGGTCGCTCCCTTCACGAAATGGGACCGCAAACAGTACTTCTATCCCGATCTCCCCAAGGGGTATCAGACCAGCCAGTTCGATTTGCCGCTGTGCGAGCACGGGTGGGTCGAGACCTTCACAGCTGAGGGAGACGCCCGGCGGGTCCGGATTCGACGGGCTCACCTGGAAGAGGACGCGGGCAAGAACATGCACGACGAGTCGGGTCGCGGGCGCGATAGCCAGGTCGACCTCAACCGGGCGGGGACGCCACTGCTCGAGATCGTCAGCGATCCCGATATCCGTTCTGCCCAAGAGGCCAAGGCGGTGCTCGAAGAGCTGCATTTGCTGCTGACGTACCTCGGCGTCTCTGACTGCAATATGCAGGAGGGGAGCCTGCGCTGCGATGCGAACGTGAACCTGCACATTGCCCAGCCCGATGGCCAGACGGTCGCGACACCGATTGTGGAGGTGAAGAACCTCAACAGCTTTCGAGCGGTCGAAGCGGCGATTGAGTACGAGGCCCAGCGTCAGGCGGGCGAGTTTCAGAAAACGGGTCGCAAGATGGGCGACCCCGGTGCCGACAAGGAAACGCGCGGGTGGGACCCCGATCGCGGGCTGACGTTCTCGCAACGTGGGAAGGAAGATGCGGCCGACTATCGGTACTTCCCGTGCCCGGACTTGGTGCCGGTCACGACGACTGTTGAACAGATCGAGGCGATCCGCCAGAAGCTGCCCGAGTTCCCGGCGGCGCGGCGGGCGAGGTATCGAACGGAGTTCGGACTCTCGCTTTACGATGCGTCAGTGATTGTGAACCAGGGGGGCAACCTCGCCCGGTACTTCGAGACGGTGGTCTCGCTGTGCGGAGACGCGAAGCAGGCAGCCAACTGGGTGACGCAAGATGTGCAGCGGGACCTCAACGATCGTAAGCTGGCCATCGCCGAGTTCCCGATTGTGGCCGACGTGCTGGGTTCATTGTTGAAGCGAGTGGTCACCGCGGAGCTGACGATTAAGGGAGCCCGCGAGGTCTATGCTCAACTGCTGGCCGATGCCGATGAAGAGCAAGCGATCACGATCAAGCGTATCGACGCGATCATCAACGAGAAGGGCCTGAAGGTCGTCCACGACTCCGGGCTGATCGATTCAGCGATCGCCACGGCCTTGGCCGAAAGCCCCAAGGCCGTCGAGGACTTCAAGGCCGGTAAGCAGCAGGCCATCGGAGCCGTTGTCGGCAAAGTCATGAAGCTCGTCAAGGGAGCCGACGCGAAGGTCGTGCGGGAGATGCTGCTGAAGAAGTTGACTGGGGAGTGAAGCGACCGGAGTGAGCCGCCACGAGCGGAGATCGTGCCGAGCGATTCGGCCATATATCGGTCATACCAGAAACGGATCGATCAACCGGACGCCCACGTGGTGAAAATCAGCGACGTTGCGAGTGACAATCGTCAATCGGTGCTGAATGGCTGAGGCTGCAATCAGACTGTCTTTCACAGGCATGGACTGCCCCTTCATTTTCAGGCGAGCGAGCAACTCCGCCCACGCGTGTGCCGTTCCGGAGTCGAGGTCTAAGACCCGGAGATGTTGGATTCCTTCCCGAAACCATTCCAGCAATTGATTGCGTTTCTTGC
>Ga0105047_10004343_pt1 | contig 24714 bp, 19 predicted proteins | sample MAT04_FD_78384 | JGI IMG/M metagenome (GOLD analysis project Ga0105047, IMG submission 78384) | Freshwater microbial communities from Lake Fryxell liftoff mats and glacier meltwater in Antarctica - MAT-04 (megahit assembly) | ecosystem: Environmental > Aquatic > Freshwater > Ice > Liftoff...
CCGAGACCGACTTCACGCGCCATCCGGTCTGGCAAGGCCGGCCGGCCGAGACCGGCGCGCTGGCGCGCCTGCAGGGCGACCCGCTGCTCGGCAGTGCTGCACCCCCCGCCCCGTCGCGCCTGCTGGCGCGCCACGTGGCGCGACTGCGCGAGCTGGCCCTGCTGCTGGAAGGACGGCTGCAACCCGGCCTCGGGGCGCTGGCGCTGGCCCCGGGCAGCGGCGTGGCCTGGGTCGACACCCGACGCGGCCTGCTCGTGCACCACGTGCAGCTCGACGGCGAACGGGTGCGCCTGTACCGCATCGTCGCGCCCACCGAGTGGAACTTCCACCCGCAGGGCGCGCTGGCCAATGCATTGCAGGATGCCCCCGCTGCCGGCGTCGATGCCGCGCGGCAGCATGCGCTGCGCCTGATAAATTCGCTCGACCCCTGCGTGAGCTGCGGTATCGAGGTGCAAGATGCATGAGATGGCGCTGGCCGAGAGCGTGCGCGAGATCGTGGAAGAGACGGCCCGCGCCAACGATGCGCGCCGCGTCAGCCTGGTGCGGCTGGAGATCGGCCGCCTGGCGCAGGTGGAGATCGAGGCGATGCGTTTTGCCTTCGAGGTGGTGCAGCGCGGCTCGCTGGCCGAAGGTGCACGGCTGGAAATCGTCGAGACCGACGGCACGGCCTGGTGCATGCTGTGCTCGGCCGCCATCGTCATCGGCCGCCGCGGCGACCCCTGCCCGGCCTGCCAGAGCTTCCAGCTGCAAGTCACCGGTGGCGACCGCATGCGCGTGATGGACATCGAGATCGAATGAACCCCCTGACTTCCTGGAGACCCCCATGTGCATGACCTGCGGCTGCGGCAGCGGCGAGACCCACATCGAAGGCGGCGACGCGGGGGTGCATACGCACGCCGATGGCACCACGCACAGCCATGCGCACCCGCACGGGCACAGCCACGACGGCGGCGCGGCGCACAGCCATGCGCACGAGCACGCCCACGAACCGACGCACGACGACGCGCACGGGCACGGGCACGGCCACGATCACGATCACGATCACGATCACGATCACGATCACGATCACGATCACGATCACGATCACGATCACGATCAGGATCACGACCACGACCACGACCACGACGACGACCACGATCACGCGCAAGGCCACACACACAGCCACGGGCACGCCGCAGTGCACTACGGACTGGGCGCTGCGGGCGGGGCCGCGCCGGGCATGTCGCAGACGCGGCTGGTGCAGATCGAGCGCGATATCCTGGCCAAGAACGACGGCCACGCACAACGCAACCGGGCCGCGCTCGCCGCCCGCGGCGTGTTTGCGCTGAACCTCGTCTCCAGCCCCGGCTCGGGCAAGACCACGCTGCTGGTGCGCACCATCGAACTGCTGCAGGGCCGGCTGCCGGTGGCGGTGGTCGAAGGCGACCAGCAGACCAGCTTTGATGCCGACCGCATCCGCGCCACCGGCGCGCCGGCGTTGCAGATCAACACCGGCAAGGGCTGCCACCTCGACGCCGCGATGGTCGAGACCGCACTGGCCCGCCTGGCGCCGGCCGAGGACTCTGTGCTGATGATCGAGAACGTCGGCAACCTCGTCTGCCCGGCCGGCTTCGACCTCGGCGAGGCGCACAAGGTGGTGGTGCTGTCGGTCACCGAAGGTGAGGACAAACCGCTGAAGTACCCCGACATGTTCGCCGCCGCGTCGCTGATGCTGCTGAACAAGATCGACTTGCTGCCGCACCTGCGCTTCGACCTCCAGGCCTGCCTGGCCAACGCGCGGCGTGTCAATCCTGCCATCGAGATCCTGCAGGTTTCGGCCACCAGCGACGAAGGCATGGCCGCCTGGCTGGCCTGGATCGAGCGCGGCGCGCAGGCCGCAAGCCAGCAACGGCTGGCCGAGGTCGACACGCTGCAGCGCCGGGTCGCCGAACTCGAAGCGCAGCTGGCGCGCCTGCAGGGCACCTGAGAGCCTGTGAACCAATCCGACACACCCGCTCCTGCGCCCCAGGCGGCACCCCTCGTCGTTGCAAATGCTCGCCGTAGCCCGAGCTACGGCTGTGCTTTGCGTCTGGATCGGCACCCCCTGGGGCACCCGCTCGGGCGCGCCGGATTCATTCACAGGCTCTGAGCAGCCCCCCGATGCGGGCCCGCTTGTCAGTGCACTTGCAGCGCCACGCCCTGCGTGTGCGTGGCGCCGTGCAGGGCGTGGGCTTCCGGCCCTTCGTCTACCGCATCGCGCTCGAAGAAGGCCTGCAAGGCTGGGTGCTCAACGACGCCGAGGGTGTGCTGATCGAGGCCCAGGGCCCGGCCGATGCGCTGGACCGATTTGCCAAGCGCATGCGCAGCGATGCGCCGCCGCTGGCGCGTGTGCTGTCAGTGCAGGTCGACGCACTGGCGGCGCTCGACACGGCCAGCGAAGCGGCGGGCTTTTGCATCCTGGCCAGCCGCGGCGGCGGCGCCAGGGTCACCACCGCCATCCCGCCCGACACCGCCACCTGCGCCGACTGCCTGGCCGAACTCTTCGCCCCCGCCGACCGCCGCCACCGCTACGCCTTCATCAACTGCACGCAGTGCGGCCCGCGCTACACGCTCACACGCCGTCTGCCCTACGACCGCGCGATGACGAGCATGGCGGTGTTTCCGCTGTGCCCCGCCTGCCAGCGCGAATACAGCTCGCCCGCCGACCGCCGCTTTCACGCCGAACCCAACGCCTGCCCGGTGTGCGGGCCGCAACTGGCGCTGGTCGACGCGCAGGGACGGCCGCTGGCGGCCGACGGCGACGACCCCATCGCCGCCACGCTGGCCCTGCTGCGCGCCGGGCGCATCGTCGCCGTCAAGGGCCTGGGCGGTTTCCACCTCGCCTGCGACGCGCGCAACGCCGACACCGTCGCCCGGCTGCGCCAGCGCAAGCAGCGCGAGGCCAAACCCTTCGCGGTGATGGCCGCCAACGCGGCATCGGCGCGCGCCTGGGTGACGGTGGACAACACCGAAGAAGGGCAGCTGCGGGCCGCCGAGCGGCCCATCGTGCTGCTGCGCCGCCACGCGGCCGCAGCAGACGCACTGCCCGGCATCGCCCCCGGCCTGCACACCCTGGGCGTGATGCTGCCCTGCACGCCGATCCAGTTCCTGCTCTTCCACGAAGCCGCCGGCCGGCCGGTCGGCACGGCCTGGCTGGACACCCCGCAAGACCTGCTGCTGGTGATGACCAGCGCCAACCCCGGCGGCGAACCGCTGGTCAAGGACAACACCGAGGCGCTGCAACGGCTGCAGGGCATCGCCGACGCCTGGCTGCTGCACGACCGCGACATCGTCGCGCGCTGCGACGACAGCCTGCTGCGCATCACGGCCAGCGGTGCGCCGCAGTTCATCCGCCGCGCCCGCGGCTGGACACCCCGCCCCATCCAGCTGGCTTGCGCCGGGCCCAGCGTCCTGGCCACCGGCGGCTGGCTGAAGAACACGGTGTGCATCACGCGCGGCGACGAAGCCTTCCTCTCGCCGCACATCGGCAGCCTGGACAACGCCGCCACCTGCGAAGCCCTGGTCGAGATGACGGCCCACCTGTGCGGTGTGCTCGACGTGCAACCCCAGGCCGTCGCGCACGACCTGCACCCCGACTTCTTCAGCACCCGCCACGCGCTGGCGCTGGCCGCCGCGCGCGGCCTGCCGGCCTTCGCGGTGCAGCACCACCACGCCCACATCGCCGCCGTGGCCGCCGAGCATGGCGTGACGGTTGCATTGCTGGGCCTGGCGCTGGACGGTGTGGGCCTGGGCAGCGACGACGCCGCCTGGGGCGGCGAGCTGCTGCGTGTCGACACCACCGGCTTCGAACGCCTGGGCCACTTCACGCCGCTGGCCCTGCCCGGCGGTGACGCCGCGGCGCGTGAGCCCTGGCGGCTGGCTGCCGCGGCACTGCACCGCCTGGGGCGGGGCCACGAGATCGAAACGCGTTACGGCCACCGGCGCGCTGCCGTCGCCGTGCACCAGATGCTCGACCGCGGCCTGCGCTGCCCGCCCACCAGCAGCGCCGGGCGCTGGTTCGACGCCGCCGCGGCGCTGCTGGGCGCTGGTGAAACCAGCCAGTTCGAGGGCCAGGCGCCGATGCGGCTGGAGGCGCTGGCCGCCGGCGGCATGGCCACGTTGTCCGCCGGCGACGGCGCGGGCCTCGTGACGCTGCAGCCCGACGGCACGCTCGACCCCACGCCGCTGTTGGCCCGGCTGGCCGACGAAAAGCATGGCGCCCACGGCGCCGCGCTCTTCCACCAGGCGCTGGCCGACGGCCTGGCGCGCTGGGTGGGTCAGGCGGCGGCGCAAACGGGTCTCTCCACCGTCGCCCTGGGCGGCGGCTGTTTCCTCAACGCGCTGCTCACCGCGCTGCTGCTGCCCCGGCTGCAGGCGTTGGGGCTGCACGTGCTGCAGGCCCGACAGGCGCCGCCGAACGACGGCGGCCTTGCCTTGGGACAAGCCTGGGTGGCGCTGCAGCGGCTACAAACGCTACAACTTCAACCCGACACGACCCGAGGAGCCTGAACCATGTGCCTGGCCTTGCCCGTGCGGGTGGTTGAACTGGTGGGCGACAGCGACGCCATCGTCGACCTCGGCGGCATCCGCAAGCAGATCTCGCTGGCCCTGTTGGACGGCGTGGTGCCGGGCGACTACGTCATCCTGCACGTCGGCTACGCGCTCTCGCGCCTGGATCCGGAGGAAGCCGCGCGCACGCTGGCGCTGTTCGCGGGCCTGGACAGCGCGGCCACCGAGCGCACCACGTGAAGTACATCGACGAGTTCCGCGACGGCGCGCCGGCGCAGCGCATCGCCACGCAGATCGGCGCCGAGACCGCAGACACCGGCCGCAGCTACAACCTGATGGAGTTCTGCGGCGGCCACACCCACGCCATCTCGCGCTACGGCATTGGCGACCTGCTGCCGCCCGCGGTGCGCATGATCCACGGCCCCGGCTGCCCGGTATGCGTGCTGCCCATCGGCCGCGTCGACCTGGCCATCCGCCTGGCACTGGACCGCGGCGTCATCCTCTGCACCTACGGCGACTGCCTGCGTGTGCCGGCGTCGAACCAGCTGTCGCTGCTGAAGGCCAAGGCCCATGGCGGCGACGTGCGCATGATCTATTCGCCGGCTGACGCGCTGAAGATCGCGGCCGAGAACCCGTCGCGCGAGGTCGTCTTCTTCGCCATCGGCTTCGAGACCACCACACCGCCCACCGCGCTGGTCATCAAGGAAGCGGCGCGCCAGGGCCTGAAGAACTTCAGCGTGCTGTGCAACCACGTGCTGACACCGGCGGCCATCACCAACATCCTCGAATCGCCCGAGGTGCGGCAACTGGGCACGCTGCCGCTGGACGGCTTCATCGGCCCGGCGCATGTCTCCACCATCATCGGCAGCCAGCCCTACGAGTACTTCGCCGAGGAATACCGCAAGCCGGTGGTCATCGCCGGCTTCGAGCCGCTGGACGTGATGCAGGCGATATTGATGCTGGTGCGCCAGCTCAACGAGGGCCGTGCCGAGGTCGAAAACGAGTTCAGCCGCGCCGTCACACGTGAAGGCAACCAGAAGGCGCAGGCGCTGGTCAGCGAGGTCTTCGAACTGCGCCGCAGCTTCGAGTGGCGCGGCCTGGGCGAGGTGCCCTACAGCGCGCTGCGCATCCGCGAGGCCTACGCCGCCTTCGACGCCGAAGTGCGCTACGCCCTGCAGACGCAGTCGGTGGCCGACAACAAGGCCTGCGAATGCGGCGCCATCCTGCGCGGCGTGAAACATCCGCGCGACTGCAAGGTCTTCGGCACCGTGTGCACCCCCGAAAACCCGATCGGCAGCTGCATGGTGTCGTCTGAAGGCGCCTGTGCGGCCTACTACAGCTACGGCCGCTTCAAGGACATCGCCGTCGTCGGCGCTCCCTCCACCGCCACCGCCACCGTCACCGCACAGCCATGAATCACCCTGTGTCAAACCGTGCGGGCGGGCCGAGCGCCGGGCCGCTCCCAAGCCGGCCTGCCCTCCCCTCGGGGGACCGGTCGACCTACCCGTCGGACGAGGGGCTCACATGAGCATCCGCGCCGACTACGTCCGCCCTATCGACTTCAAGCACGGCCGCGTCGACCTTTCGCACGGCGGCGGCGGCCGCGCCATGGCGCAGCTGGTGGAACAGCTCTTCCAGCGTGCCTTCGACAACGAATGGCTGGCCCAGCGCAACGACCAGGCGCTGCTGCCACAGCCCACCGGGCGCATCGTGATGTCGACCGACTGCCACGTCGTCAGCCCGCTCTTCTTCCCCGGCGGTGACATCGGCTGCCTGTCGGTGCACGGCACACTCAACGACGTGGCCATGTCGGGCGCCGTGCCGCTGTACCTGGCGGCGGGTTTCATCCTCGAGGAAGGTTTCCCGCTCGCTGACCTGCAGCGCATCGTGCTGTCGATGGCCGCGGCCGCGCGGCAGGCCGGCGTGCCCATCGTCACCGGCGACACCAAGGTGGTCGAGCAGGGCAAGGGCGACGGCGTGTTCATCACCACCACCGGCGTCGGCGTGGTGCCGCCGGGGCTGCACATCTCGGGCGACCAGGCGCGGCCGGGCGACCGCATCATCGTCAGCGGCAGCATCGGCGACCACGGCATGGCAGTGATGTCGCTGCGCGAGAACCTCAGCTTCGGCACCGACCTCGTCAGCGACACCGCGGCCCTGCACGGCCTGGTGGCCGCGATGGTGGCTGCGGTGCCCGGGGTGCGCGTGCTGCGCGACCCCACACGCGGCGGCCTGGCCACCACGCTCAACGAGATCGCAGCGCAGTCGGGCGTGGGCATGCTGCTCGAAGAAGCCACCATTCCCGTCCTGCCGCAGGTCGAGGCGGCCTGCGAGTTTCTCGGCCTCGACCCGCTCTACGTCGCCAACGAAGGCAAGCTCGTCGCCATCGTGCCCGCGGCGCAGGCCGACACGCTGCTCGCCACCATGCGCGCCCACCCGCTGGGTGCACACGCGGCGCTCATCGGCGAGGTCGTCGAAGACGCGCACCACTTCGTGCAGATGCGCACCCGCTTCGGCGGCCGCCGCATCGTCGACTGGCTCGCCGGCGACCAGCTTCCGCGCATCTGCTGAAGCCACGCGACCGCGGGCCGGTGGGTGCGCTTGTGTCGCCCTGGGCACAAGCCCGCAAGCGAGTGGGCACGGATGGCCCAACCTTGTCCGATGTCAACTTACCGAGGAAGCCCTCGGACAGAATCTTTTCGCGGCGGCTGCTGCCCTGGCGTGCTCGGGTGCGCCGGCAGGCTCTGATTGCCGCGGAGAACTGTCATGAGGGCAAAACAACAAGTTCGAACCTTCGGGCGCACCACGGCCCTCTTGCGCATGGCGCTGGCCGGTCTGGGTTTGGCGCTGCTGACCGGCCTGTCAGCGACGGCCTGGGCGCAGGACGCCAAACCCGCCACCAAGGCCGCGTGCCTGAAATGCCACGACGACCCCAAGCTCAAGACCGAGGCCGGCAAGGCCATGGCGGTGGTGGGCGACGAGTTCCAGCGCTCGGCCCACCGCAAGCTCGATTGCGCCGCATGCCACACCAGCGCGCTTACCGTCAAGCACACGCCCGACGCACTGGGGCCGGTGTCGCCCACGGTCTGCCAGGAATGCCACGAAGACGAATTCAAGGCCATCGCCGGCAGCATCCACGGCCGCCGCGCGCAGGGCGAGAAGGCCATCAAGGACTGCATGGGTTGCCACGACAGCCTGCACACCGTGCGCAAGGAGGGCGACCCGGCCTCGACGCTGTCGCCGATCAACCAGATCAAGACCTGCGGCGGCTGCCACGAGGAGATGATGGCCAACTACGAGAGCAGCGAGCACGCCCGTGCCCTGCTCAAGTCGGGCCTGACAGCGGCCGCGCCCTCGTGTTCCAGCTGCCACGGCAAACACGACATCCGCGAGAAGGCCGAGGCCAAGGCCAAGACCAGCCACGCCAACATCCCCGACACCTGCGGCGCCTGCCACACCGTCATCCTGGCCGAGTGGAAGGCCAGCGCGCACGGCAAGGCGATGGGCAGCGACAAGAAGACCCCGGTGTGCTCCACCTGCCACGAGTCGCACGCGGTCAAGCGGCCCGACACGGCCGATGCGCGGCACAGCATGTCCGACGGCTGCGGCACCTGCCACGACAAGGTCACCGCCAGCTTCAAGGACAGCTTTCACGGCAAGGCCACGTCGCTGAACAACCGCAAGTCGGCGGCCTGCGCCGACTGCCACACGGCACACGCCAACCTGCCCGCGTCGGACCCCCGCTCCAGCATCAACGCCAACAACCTGGCCAAGACCTGCGGCACCTGCCACAAGGCGGTCAACGCGTCCTTCCTTACCTTCGACCCCCACGCCAACCCGTCCGACCCCAAGCGCAACGCCTACGTGCACTGGATCTGGCTGGGCATGACCGGGCTGCTGCTCGGCGTATTCGGCTTCTTCGGCCTGCACGGCCTGCTGTGGCTGCAGCGCGCTTTCGTCGGCAAGCTGCGCGGCGAGTTCAAGTTCGGCCACCACAGCGATGGGCCGCACGTACGCCGCTTCAGCAGCATGCAGATGGGCGTGCACATCGCCATCGTCACCAGCTTCCTGCTGCTGGCCGCCACCGGCCTGCCGTTGAAGTTCCCCGACGCCACCTGGGCGCCCCGGCTGATGGCCATCCTGGGCGGCGCCGAGGTCGCCGGCTACCTGCACCGCGTGGCCGGCGCCATCACCTTCGGCTACTTCGTCTGGCACCTGGGTATGCTGGCGCACGGCATGTTCGTCAAGAAGGAACGCGGCTACCTCTGGGGCCCGAACTCGATGGTGCCGCAGCCCAAGGACGTGTTCGACTTCATCGGCATGATGAAGTACTTCTTCTACCTGGGCCCGCGGCCGAAGTTCGACCGCTACACCTACTGGGAAAAGTTCGACTACCTGGCGGTCTTCTGGGGTGTGGCCATCATCGGCGTCTCGGGCCTGGTGCTGTGGTTCCCCACCGCCGCTGCCACGGTACTGCCGGGCTGGGCGCTGAACGCCGCCTACGTGATCCACAGCGACGAAGCATTGCTGGCCACCGGCTTCATCTTCCTGTTCCACTTCTTCCACACCCACCTGCGGCCCGAGGCCTTCCCGCTCGACCCGGTGATCTTCGTCGGCTGCATTCCGCTGGAACGCTTCAAGGACGAAAGGCCGCTGGAGTACGAGCGCATGGTCGCCACCGGCACGCTGGACGAACACCTCGTGCCGCCGCCGAGCGCCGCTGCGCTACGCCGCGCGCATGTCTTCGGCTTCACGGCGCTGGCCCTCGGCATCCTGCTGGCCGCCTTCATTTTCTCGGGGCTGCTCAGCAGCCTGCATTGATGACACACTGCCTGTGTCGCATCCCGGGGCCGCGGCCCTGAACAGGAGCTAGTCCTATGGTTCGCAATTTCGTCTCGGCCGTCACGGGCCACTGGATCAGCCTGGTAGGCGTCATCCTGGCACTCGGTTGCCTGGTGATGATCCTGCTGCTGATCGGCCTGCAGATGACGGGTTTCGAAGGCGGCGCCTACCTCGGCATCCTGACCTTCATGCTGCTGCCGATGGGTTTTGCCCTGGGTCTGGTGTTGATCCCCATCGGCGCCTGGCGCAAGCGCAAGCTGCACGCGCGTGCGATGGCCCAGCATGGCCCGGAAGGCCCGCCGCTGCCCGTCATCGACCTCAATGACGACCGCACGCGTGGCATCGTGCTGGTCAGCGTGGTGGTGGCCCTGTTCAGCTTCGTGCTGCTGGCCGGTGCCACCTACAAGGGTGTGCACGAGATGGAATCGGTGGCCTTCTGCGGCACCGTCTGCCACACCGTGATGGAACCCGAGCACACCGCCTTCCTGCGCTCGGCCCACAGCAAGCTCACCTGCGCCGACTGCCACATCGGCGCCGGCGCCGACTGGTTCGTGAAGTCGAAGATCTCCGGCTCGTGGCAGCTGATCTCGGTGGCCTTCAACCTCTATCCGACGCCGATCTCCACGCCGGTGCACAGCCTGCGCCCGGCACGTGACACCTGCGAGCAGTGCCACTGGCCGACCAAGCATGTCGGCGACAAGCTCAAGGTCGAAACCCGGTTTGCCGCCGACGAGGCCAACTCCATGACCCAGACGGTGCTGCTGATGAAGGTAGGCGGCCAGCAGGGCACGACGTCCACCGGCATCCACTGGCACACCGATCGCGGCGTGAAGATCCGCTACCTCAGCGATCTCAAGCGCGAGAACATCTACGACATCGAAGCCACCACGCCCGACGGCAAGGTACGCACCTTCAAGACCAAGGCCCAGCCCGAAGGCCCGGTGGAATGGCGCACGATGGACTGCGTGGACTGCCACAACCGGCCTGCCCACACCTTCCAGCCCGCGAGCAAGGAAGTCAACAGCGCCATGGAAGACGGGCGCATCGACAAGACGCTGCCCTTCATCAAGCGCGAAGGCCTGCGTGTTGTCACCGAGGGCAAGTACGCTTCGAAGGAAGAGGCGCGTACCGGCATCAACACCGAAATCGAAGGCTTCTACAAGACCAAGTACGCCGAACTGGCCACCACCAAGGCGGCCGAAATCAAGGCGGCCGCAGCGGCGCTCGGCGACATCTACTCGTGGAACGTGTTCCCGAAGATGAAGGTCACCTGGGGCACCTACACCAACCACCTCGGCCACACCGACGACTCGCCGGGCTGCCTGCGCTGCCACGACAAGAAGCACGTGGCCGAGAACGGCGACAAGGTCAGCGGCGGCTGCAAGGCCTGCCATGCCGTGCTGGCCGACGACGAACCGAACCCCGAGATCCTGGGCACGCTCAAGCCCTGACGGGCCCGCAGCGCCCCGTGCGCATCCTCTTCCTGACGCGCAGCTTCAACGGCCTGGCGCAGCGGCTCTATCTCGAGCTCACGGCGCTGGGCCACGAGGTGGCCGTCGAGTTCGACATCGCCGACACGGTGACGATCGAAGCGGTGGCGCTGCACCGGCCGGCGCTGGTGGTGGCGCCCTTCCTGACGCGCGCCATCCCCGAGGCGGTGTGGCGCCACACGGTATGTCTGGTGGTGCACCCCGGCATCGTCGGCGACCGCGGCCCCTCCGCGCTGGACTGGGCCGTCGCCGCGGGCGCGACGACCTGGGGTGTCACCGTGCTGCAGGCCGAGGCACAGATGGACGCCGGCCCGGTCTGGGCCAGCCAGACCTTCCCGATGCGCGAGGCCAGCAAGTCCAGCCTCTACCGCCACGAGGTGACCGAGGCCGCCGCGCGTGCCGTGCTGCAGGCCGTGCAGCGCTTCGCTGCCGATGCTTGCCCGCCGCCGCAGCCCGAAGCGGCTGCAACGGGCGGCCGCTGGCGCCCGCTGATGACCCAGGCCGAACGCGCCATCGACTGGCAGCGCGACGACACAGACACGGTGCTGCGCAAGGTGCGCGCCGCCGACGGCGCCCCCGGCGTGCGTGACGAGCTCTTCGGCCGGCCCTGCCAGCTCTTCGACGCCCGCGCCGTGGCACGGCCGCCCGGCACCGCCTACACGCCGGGCCAGCTGGTCGGCCGCCGCCACGAGGCGCTGCTGCGCGCCACGCACGACGGCCTGGTCGCCATCGGCCACCTGCGGCGCGCCGACCCCGCCGACAGCTTCAAGCTGCCGGCCACGCTGGCCTTCCCTGCCGAGGCCGCTGTACTGCCCGCCTGGCCGGCTTCGATGGCCGACGGCAGCGACCCCGATATCCGCTACGAAAGCGCTGGCGACGGTGTCGGCGCCCTGCACTTCGACTTCTACAACGGCGCCGTCAGCACGGTGCAGTGTCAGCGCCTGTGCGGCGCGCTGCGCCAGGTGCTGTTGCAGCCGCCACGTGTGCTGCTGCTCTTCGGCGGCAGCGACTTCTGGTGCAACGGCATCCACCTCAACGTCATCGAGGCCGCTGCCAGCCCGGCCGACGAGTCGTGGCGCAACATCAACGCCATCGACGACCTCACGCAGACGCTGATCGAGGCCACCGGCTGCCTCGTGATCGCGGCGATGCAGGCCAGCGCGGGCGCGGGGGGCGTGTTCATGGCGCTGGCCGCCGACGCGGTGTGGGCGCGGCCCGGCGTGGTGCTGAACCCGCACTACAAGAACATGGGCAACCTCTACGGCTCGGAGTACTGGACCTACCTGCTGCCACGCCGCCCCGGCCCGCCGATTGCGGCAGAGGTGATGGGCCGGCGCCTGCCGCTGTCGGCGTCACAGGCACGCGCCTTGGGCCTGCTCGACGAAGTCTTCGGCGACAGCGCACCCGCGTTCCGGGCCGAGGCGCTGGCGCGCGCTGCGGCGCTGGCCGCCAGCGCCGACCTGCCCGCGCGCCTGCACGCCAAGCAGCAGCGCCGCCTGCAGGACGAAGCCGTCAAGCCGCTGGCGGCCTACCGGGAAGAGGAACTGGCCCGCATGCGGCGGAACTTCTACGGCTTCGACCCCAGCTACCACATCGCACGCTCGAACTTCGTGCGCCGCGTGGCGCTTTCGTGGACGCCCCGGCATCTGGCGACCCACCGCCGACCTTGACGGAGATCAATCTTCGGCTCCGTCCCGGTCAAAAGCGCGCTGTCGGCCGGCAGAATGGGCCCCGTGCTGGACCCCTCCGGTCAACCGAGTCGAGTGGGAAACAGTTCTATGAGGTACGGACCTTTCCGCCAGAACCCCCCGGAGCACCCTAATGAAACTCACCCTTGCCATTGCCGCCGCCTTTGCCACCGCAGCCCTTGCAGGCCCGGCCTTCGCCGGCGTCGGTGAAGACCTCGCCACCAAGGAGAAGTGCAACAAGTGCCACACCGACAAGACGACCAAGAAGGGTCCGTCGTGGGCTTCCGTGGCCGAGAAGTACAAAGGCAAGGCCGACGCCCCCGAGAAAATGTTCCTGCAGCTGAAGAACGGCGGCAAGGTCGGTGACGAGGACGACCACAAGAAGGTCGTCGCCAGCGATGCCGACATCAAGGCCCTGGTGCAGGTCGTGCTCTCGACCAAGTAAGGCCGGCGCGCCGGCACCCCGGTTTCTCAACAGCAAGACGGAGAGTCGAAGATGAGATCGCGTTTCCCGATGTTGGCGGCCGCAGCCGCACTGGTGCTCGGCGGTTCGGTCTGGGCCGGTCAGGCCGAGGGCTTCATTGCCGCCAACAAGTGCAGCAAGTGCCACACCGAAAAGACGACCAAGAAGGGCCCGTCGTACGCCTCGCTGGCCGAGAAGTACAAGGGTGATGCCGGCGCCAAGGCGAAGATGCTGAACACGCTGAAGACCGGCGGCAAGGAAGACCACGACAAGGTTTCCGGCACCGATGCCGAACTGCAGGCCGTGATCGCCTTCATCCTCGCGTCGAAGTAGCGCCTGGCCCGCAGCGGGCCCCCAGCGCGCCCGGTGGTCGCCCCTCGCGACCCCGGGCGCGTTTTTCATGGCCTGACGCCTGCCGCGCACTGCGAGCCGGTGCGCTGTCTGCACTCACCCTTTGTGCGTTTGTGACCCTCCGCTTTCGATCCTTGGTAGTTCAAGTCAGGGCCACCTCAACCCTGACCTAAATCAAGGTTTTGAGGGATCGCACTCCTAAACTCTTCCGCACGTTGGCGGCTGTGGGCCCGGGTGATCCGGGTGCACAAACACCAGCGGTTGATCTCGATGTGCCGAGGCCAGGCGTCATGCCTATGACGCCGCCAGACGGTGCAGGGATCACCAGGCACTTTCCCCGAGGAGGCTTCTCATGGGCATGACCAAGAACCGCAGCTGGCTCGCGCTGGCTGCAGCCGGCCTGCTGGCCGTCACGCTGTCTGGCTGCGGAGGTGGTGACACCGGCGCGGCCGGACCCGCCGGCGCGGCCGGACCGCCCGGTACGCCGGGCACCACAGGGCCCACAGGGCCTGCCGGACCTGCAGGCACCGCGAGCACGGCCGTCAACCTGGCCACCATCACGCCGCAAGCGTGGGAGTCGGCCCAGTTCCAGGCCCAGGTGACCAAGGTCACCATCGCCAGCCCGCCCGTGGTCGAGTTCAAGGTCATGGACAAGCTGGGCAACCCGGTCACCGGCCTGGAAGGCGTGAAGGCGCAGAGCGCCACGGCCATCAAGCCGAGTTACCCGAACCTGGCCTTCGCGATCGCCAAGCTGGTGCCGCGCACCGACGCCAAGCCCAGCAGCTGGGTGAGCTACGTCGTCACGACGATGCCGACGACAACGACGGCCGCCGTCACCGCCACCCGCCCCAGCACCGACAACACCGGTACGCTGGAAGCCGTGGCCGGCACACCCGGTTCCTACAAGTACACCTTCTACCGTGACATCCCCGGTACCAAGGCGCTGGTCGACGGCCTCACGCTGACCGGCAACAACCGCAAGGCCGACCTCGGCGACCTGACCTACGAACCCACCCTGCCGCACCGCCTGGTGATCCAGATCGGTGGCGCAGCGCCGGGCACGGGCAGCAACACGCCCACCGCCACCACGGTCACACCGTCCGTGAACCTGGCCAACCCGGTCAACGCCATCTACGACTTCATCCCGTCCACGGGCGCGGTCCTGACCGAAGCCCAGCTGACACGTGAAGACGTCAACATCGACAGCTGCAACGTCTGCCACGAGAAACTCGCCTTCCACGGCGGCAGCGCGCGCGTCGAGACGAAATACTGCGTGGTCTGCCACACCACCCAGCGTGCCTATGGCCAAGCCCTGGCCGTGTCCACGGCCGGCAAGTTCCCGGTGCTGACCGAGACGAAGACCGTGAACGCCGCCACCGGCATCACCAGCTACAGCTACTCGCCCAGCACCTACGTGGCCGACGGCGAAGTCTCGGGCAACTTCACGACGATGATCCACAAGATCCACAACGGCACGGCGCTGGTCAAGGAGAACTACCACTACGCCGGCGTTGCGTTCAACAACAAGGGCTTCTCCAAGCTCGGTGGCGGTCAGCGCATGTGCACCACGTGTCACGACAGCCAGATCGCCCAGAACGCACTGAACCACATCAACCTGCCCAGCCGCCAGGCTTGCGGCGCCTGCCACGACGGCATCAACTGGGAAACCGGTGGTGGCTCGACGCTGGCCGACAAGGCCGCGGCAACCGCCGTGGGTTCGGTGGTCGCGACCTCCGGCCACATCGGCCGCGCGCAGAGCGACGACTCGCGTTGCGTGCTCTGCCACACGGCCGAGTTCAACAAGATCGACCACCAGATGGAGAACATCACCAAGAACAACCCGGTCATCGCGGCGGGCTTGGCATCGTTCACCTACGACATCAAGTCGGCCACCGTCAACGCCAGCAACGACATCGTCATCGAGTTCGGCATCAAGCAGCGCATCGCACCTTCGACCACCGACACACTGGTGACGCTGGTCGCCCCCGCGGCGACGGTCTCGGCCTCGCTGGCCGGCTTCACGGGCGGCCCGAGTTTCATGCTGCCCTACGCCATGGCGCAAGACGGCATCGTTTCGCCGGTCGACTACAACAACCTCGGTCGCCCATCGGCGCAACCGCGCACCGTGTCCGTGGCCAGCCTGCTGAGCACGAATGCGACTGCAGCCGCCAACGGATCCCTGGTGCCCTCGACGGCCAACGCCGGCTACTACATCGCCACCATATCGGGCGGCGGTGCCAACGCCTTCCCGGTGGGCGCCAAGCTGCGCGCCGTGGCGCTGCAGGGCTACTACACGCAGACCGGCTTCGTCGACCCGGCCAACACGACAGCCACACCTACGAATGTGGCCCGCCACGCCATCTCGGTGATAAAGGCCGTCACGGGTGACACCGTGCGCCGCACCGTGGTGGATGCCGAGAAGTGCTCGAACTGCCACGAGTGGTTCGAAGCGCACGGCGGCAACCGCGTCAAGGAACCCCAGGTTTGCGTGGGCTGCCACGTGCCGGGTCTGGCCACCAGTGGTCGCGGTATCTCCGATGCAACGTTGGGTGCCTATGCGTTCAGCAAGTCCGATGTCAAGGTCCTCGCCGAATGGGGCTTCGACAAGACGCTGCCCAATGCAGCGCTGAAGTTCCCGGTTGTGACGAACAACTTCAAGGAAATGATCCACGGCATCCACGCCGGCCGCGAACGCGTCACACCTTTCCAGGACGCACGTGACCGCACGCCTTCGGCCATTACCCTGCTCGACTTCCGTCGCATGGACTTCCCGGGCAAGCTGAACAACTGCGAAACCTGCCACGTGACGGCGCTGACGAGTGACCAGAAGACCTACAACTACGTGCCTGCCAACACGCTGGTGTCCGTCTTCGAGTCGATCGATGCAACCTACGCTGCTGCCATCCCGCTTGGCACGGCAACCACGGCCATGGCCAAGACCTCGCTGGCCTCTGCCAGCCCGACCGACATCGTGACAACCCCGTTCGCTGGCGCCTGCGTCAGCTGCCACGACCGCGCTGCGTCCAAGGCCCACATCACCCTGAACGGTGGCGTGGTGATGGGCACCCGTGCGGCGGCAAGGCCGACGGGCGTCGAAGACGTCGAGTCGTGCGCCGTCTGCCACGGCCCGGGCCGCGACTTCGATTCGGCCAAGGTCCACAAGTAGGCGACTGAGGTCAGGGGGAAAGTGACAACCTCGCTTTCCTCCCAACCGCAATACAACCCGGGGGCGACGCCTCCGGGTTTTTCCTTGTCAAGCGAGCATCGAATGCAAACCCCGCTGATCCCCCTCGCCTTCATCACCGCCCTGCTGTTGCCGGGTGGCGGCCCAACCGCCGCCGCCCCGCAACAGCAGGGCGCGACGAAGGCCGCGCCCGCCGCCAAGCTCAAGCTGGTCGACATCAACAGCGCCAGCCGGACCGAACTGAAGACACTGCCCGGCATCGGCGACGCCGAGGCCGAACGCATCATTGCGGCACGCCCCTACCCCAGCAAGGCCAAGCTGGCCGCCGAGAAGGTGCTGTCCCTCGAGGCCTACGCTGCGCTCAAGGGCCGCATCGTCGCGGTGCAGAAGGCACCGCCCAAGGCCAGGGCCAAAGCCAGGACCGACGCCGTGCCCGCCGGCAAGTCCTGACCGGACCCCGCGCACAGACCGACCCAGAGGCCCAGAAGATGAAGATCACCCGACACCTCCTCCTCGTGCTGCTGCTGCTCACCGGGCTGTCATGGCAGCTCACGGCCTCGGCGCAAGGCAAGCCCCTGCCCTCGGCCACGGCCTACAGCGAAGAAGGCGCCGACACCTGTCTGGGCTGTCACGACGAGGACGAAGGCAAGTACAAGGCCAAGGCGCTGTTCAAGACCAAACACGCCCACCGCGGCAACAGCCGTGCGCCCTTCGGCGCCGGCGGCTTGCAGTGCGAGGCCTGTCACGGCCCCGGCGCGCTGCATGCACGCAACAAGAAGGGCGCGGCCATCAACAGCTTCAAGGCCGACTCGAAGTACACGCTCGAAGAGCGCAACCAGGTCTGCCTGACCTGCCACCAGGGCACCACGCGCACCGCCTGGCACGCCAGCGCGCACGAGCGCGCCAACCTGGCCTGCACCGACTGCCACCAGGTGCACCAGGAGAACGACCGGGTGCTGGCCAAGTCCACCGAGTCAGAGGTCTGCCAGAGCTGCCACAAGCAGCAGAAGGCCGACTTCCAGAAGGCCTCTGCGCACCCTGTGCGCCAGGGCAAGATGGCCTGCAGTGATTGCCACGCCCCCCACGGCTCCAGCGCCCCGGCCATGCTCGTCAAGCCGACGCTGAACCAGACCTGCTACAGCTGCCATGCCGACAAACGCGGCCCGCTGCTGTGGGAACACGCCCCGGTGGCCGAGGACTGCGCGTCCTGCCACACGCCGCATGGCTCGGTGCGCGCGGCGCTGCTCACGAAAAGCCCGCCGCTGCTGTGCCAGCAGTGCCACACCACGGCCGGCCACCCGTCGGTGGCGCGCACCGGTTCTTCGCTGCCCGGCGGCAACGCCGGTGGCACCGGCTTCCTGATCGCCGGCAGCTGCACGAACTGCCATACGCAGGTGCACGGCTCCAACCACCCTGCCGGCTCGAAGTTGATGCGCTGAGCGACGCGCGCCCTTTGCGGCGCCCGCCCGGCCCACCCTAGCGAATATCGGATGCCATCATGAGAACACCCAAGCCCCTGCTCATCTTCAGTGCCCTCGGCGCCTTGGCGACGGCCTCGGCCAGCCTGGCTGCGGCGGTCGACACGTCGGCCTGGAAGTGCAGCGCCTGCCCCTTCGAGAAGGGGCCGAGCGGCACGGTGGAGGTCGGCCTCGGCAATGTCTCCGACGAGTCGGCCAAGTTCACCGACATGAGCGGGCTCGAAAAGGGCAGCTACCTGGTGCTCGGCGGCAGTGCACGCTTGCGCGACGAGAGCGGCTTCTTCGGCAGCCTGTCGGCCAGCGAGCTCGGCCTCGACACCCGTTCGCTGTCGGGCCAGCTCGGCCAGGAGGGCCTGTTCACGGCGCGGCTGTCCTACGACAAGCTGCCCCGCCGCTTCGCCGACGGCGCCGCCACGCCCTACCTGGGCAACGGCGGCAACCTGCTCACGTTGCCGGCGGGCTACCCGCGCGACACCACGGGCTTGATGCCCCTGGCCACGACGCTGCAGCCGTTGCAGCTGGGCTACGACCGCTCGCGTGTCGACGGCGGCCTGCGCTGGATCGGCGGCGAGCACTGGACCTACCGCGTCAACGCCCGCCGCGACGAACGCAACGGCACGCGGCCCGGCGCCGGCGCCTTCTTCGCCACCACGGCGCAGCTGGCGGTGCCGCTGGACCACGTCACCAACCAGATCGAGGTCTCGGCCTCGTATGTCGGCCAGCCGCTGCAGGCCACGCTGAGCTACCAGCTGTCGAACTTCCGCAACGGCCAGGCGGCCTTGAGCTTCGCCAACCCCTTCACGCCGGTGGCCGGCGCCAGCCAGGGCCAGCTCGCGCTGGCGCCAGACAACGAGTTCCACCAGCTCGCTGCGTCTGTGGGCTACGACCTCAATGCGATGTTCCGCGCCAGTGCCGACATCGCCGTCGGCCGCATGACGCAGAACGCGGCCTACCTGCCGCTGACGCTGACGCCCGGCCTCGCCGCCAGCCTGCCGGCGCTGCCGGCATCGTCGCTGGACGGGCGTGCCGACACCTTCAACGCCGCCCTGCGCGTCACCATCGTGCCGCCGATCGAAGGCCTGCGCCTGAACGCCAGCTACACCCGCGACGTGCGCGACAGCGACAACGTCGCGCAGAGCTTCCCCGCGGTGTCCACCGACATGTTCGTCGGCCTGCGCCCGGTGACCAACACGCCCCTCAGCTTCTTCCAGGACCGGCTCAAGTTCGTCGCCGACTACCGCGCCAGCAGCCGCCTGAAGGCCAGCGCCGGCATCGAATACGACAGCCGCGAGCGCAGCTACAGCGAAGTCGTGACAACGCGCGAAACCACCGTGTGGGGCCGCATCGCCGGGCAGCCGCGTGACGACCTGTCGATGTCGCTGAAGCTGTCGCGGTCCAACCGCGGCCACTCCGACTACGGCGTATCCACCTGGACCGACGATCCGCAGAACCCGCTGCTGCGCAAGTTCAACCTGGCCAAGCGCGACCGCCAGGCGGGTGCGGCGCGTGTCGACTGGACGGCCACCGAGAAGCTGTCGCTCGGCGTCGGCATCGAGGGCACGCAGGACGACTACAGCGAGTCCGTCATCGGCCTGACCGACGGCCGCAGCTTGAGCCTGAACGTCGACGCCGCCTATGCCGTCACCGACAAGACCCAGTTGCGCGCCTTCGCGCAGGCCGAAACCATGCACACGCGGCAGGTGGGCAGCCAGCTCTTCGCCAGCCCCGACTGGACGGGCCGCATCCGCGACCGCTTCAGCGTCGTCGGCGTCGGCGTCAAGCACCTGGCGATGGGCGACAAGCTGGAACTCGGCGCCGACCTCACGGTGTCGCGCGCGCGCAGCGTGACCCTGGTCGATACCGGTACCGCTACCGACCCGTTCCCGGACACCACCACCTCGATGGACCGCCTGAAGGTCACCGCCACCTACCAGCTGAAGGACAACCTGTCGCTGGTAGGCAGCCTGTGGCACGAGCGCTACGACGCGGCCGACTGGCGGCTGGACGGCGTGCGGCCCGACACCGTGCCCTACCTGCTCGCCTTCGGCCAGCAGGCGCCGCAGTACCGCGTCAACGTGGTGCAGTTCTCGGTGCGCTACCGCTACTGAACGTTCGTCGGGCGCTCAAGGCGCCCGGCGAAGTTGGATCACCTCGAGGCCGCGGCACGTGTCGCCGGTTTCGGGAAGTGGCCTTCGATCAGGCGCCGTGCCTCGGGGCCGTCCCACTCGCGTGCGCCGGCCACCTTGGCCAGCACGCGGCCCGAAGCGTCGACCAGCACCGTCAGCGGCAGGTGGCTGGCGCCGAGCATGTGCTCGAGTTCCAGTTCGCGGTCGATGTAGTGGCTGAGCGTGGCGTTGCTGCGCCGCAGCCAGGCCTGCGCACGGTCGACGTGGTCGTCGGTCGAGATGCCGATGACCGTGAAGCGCTCACCGAGATCACCCCAGGCCAGGCGCTCCAGCGAAGCCGACTCGGCGCGGCAGGGTGCGCACCAGCTGGCCCAGACGTTGATGATGAGCGGCCGCCCGCGGTAGGACGACAGCGCGCGCGTGGGCCCGTTCAGGCCGCGCATCGTGGCTTCGCGCAACGGCTGCCCCACCCGCACCTCGCCCGGTGTCGCGGGCCCGGCGCCGAACACCGGCAGGTTGAGCAGCGGCACCAGCCCCAGCGCCAGTGCGCAGCGGCGCAACCGTTGTGGCGGGTTCGACGCCAACCCTTCGCCCAGCGTCAATGCAGCACCAGCAGTGGCAGCTTGCTGCCTGCGAGCACCGCCTTGGTCTGCGAACCGAACAGGAACTCGCCAAAGGCGCCGCGTCCATGGGTCACCATCAGGATCATGTCGCAGCCGCGCGACTCGGCGGCCTCGATGATGGCGCGGTCGACACGCGGCACCTGGTCGTAGTAACCGTCGAACTCGACGCCGGCCGCGCGCGCAGCGGCCTCGAAGCGGCTGAGCACGTCCTTGGCGTGGGCCTCGGTCAAGGCATCGTGCGCGTCGGCCTCTTCCTCGACCCAGGCCCGCGATCGCGGGCCGGGACGAACCGGCAGCAGGGGCTCGGCGACGAAGCCGGTGATGGCCGCCCCCAGCTGCTTGGCCAACTCGACGCTGGCCTGGATGGCACGGTCTGACAGTTCGCTGCCGTCGACCGGAACGAGTATGCGCTTGTACATCTGGAGGCCTCCTCTTGCTGCACGGCGTGCGCAGGCCAAGCTTCGACCAATGTAAGCACCGCGACAGCGTGCCACCTTGCGCTGGTTCAATGTCGCTGCACTTCGCTGCGACGCCTGCGCATCAGTGCATAGGCCGCCGGCACCACCAGCAGCGACAACAATGGCGCGGTGATCATGCCGCCCAGCATCGGCGCGGCGATGCGGCTCATGACCTCGGAACCCGTTCCCGTGCCCCAGACGATGGGCAGCAGGCCGGCCAGGATCACCGCCACCGTCATCGCCTTGGGCCGCACACGCAGCACCGCACCTTCGCGGATGGCGTCGTCCACCAGCGCCGGGCCATAGGTGGCACCGGCGTCCAGCCGCTCCTGCAGCGCGTGTTTCAGGTAGATCAGCATGACGACGCCGAACTCGGCGCTGACGCCCGCCAGCGCGATGAAGCCGACCCCGGTGGCGATGCTGAGGTGGTAGCCCATCGCGTAGAGGAACCACACGCCGCCGGTCAGCGCCAGCGGCAGCGTGGCCATGATGAGCAGGGCCTCGTCGAAGCGCTGGAAAGTCAGGTAGAGCAGCACGAAGATGATCAGCAGCGTGGCCGGCACCACCACCTTCAGGCGCTCGTTGGCGCGCTCCATGTACTCGAACTGGCCCGAGTAGGCGACGCTGATGCCGGGCTCCAGTTTCACGCCGGCGGCCACCGCACGCTGCAGGTCGTGCGCCACCGCGGCCAGGTCGCGGCCGCGCACGTCGACGTAGACCCAGCTTGTCAGGCGCGCGTTTTCGCTCTTCAGCATCGGCGGGCCTTCGCTCAGCGTGATGGTGGCCACCGTGCCCAGCGTGATCTGCTGCCCGCCCGGGGTCAGGAACGGCAGCTGGCGCAGCTTCTCGGGCGTGTCGCGCAGCTCACGCGGGTAGCGCAGGTTGATCGGGAAGCGCGCCAGGCCTTCCACCGTCTCGCCGGCCATCTCGCCGCCGATGGCGCCGGCGACGATGCTTTGTACGTCACTGATGTTCAGGCCGTAGCGGCCGGCGGCGACGCGGTCGATCTTCACGTCGACGTAGCGTCCGCCGGTCAGCCGCTCGGCGAGCGACGAGCTCACGCCGTTCACCGTCTTGGCCACACGCTCGATCTCGCCGGCGATGCGGTCGATGGCGTTCAGGTCGGTGCCCGAGACCTTCACGCCGATGGGGCTCTTGATGCCGGTGGCCAGCATGTCGATGCGGTTGCGGATGGGCGGGATCCAGATGTTGGCCAGGCCCGGCACCTTCACCGCCGCGTCGAGCGCCTCGACCAGCTTCTCGGGTGTCATGCCCGGTCGCCACTGGTCGCGCGGCTTGAGCTGGACCGTGGTTTCGAACATCTCCATCGGTGCCGGGTCGGTGGCGGTTTCGGCCCGGCCGGCCTTGCCGAACACACGCGCCACCTCGGGCACGGTCTTGATCATGCGGTCGGTCTGCTGCAGCAGCTCACCGGCCTTGGCGGCGCTCAGGCCGGGCAGCGCGGTGGGCATGTAGAGCAGGTCGCCCTCGTCCAGCGGCGGCAGGAATTCGCCACCCAGGCGCATCAGCGGCCAGGCCGTGGTGGCCAGCGCCAGCACGGCGATGACGATCGTCGTGCGCGGTGCGCGCAGCACGGCGTCCAGCACCGGGCGGTAGATCGCGATGAGCACGCGGTTGATGGGGTTGCGGTTCTCGTCGGGAATGCGGCCGCGAATCCAGTAGCCCATCAGGACGGGAATCAGCGTCACCGCCAACGCCGCGGCCGCCGCCATCGAGTAGGTCTTGGTATAGGCCAGCGGACCGAAGAGCCGCCCTTCCTGCGCCTGCAGGGTGAACACGGGCACGAAGCTCAGCGTGATGATGAGCAGGCTGAAGAAGAGCGCCGGGCCGACCTCGACCGCGGCGTCGGTGACCACCTTCCAGTGTGCTTCGCCCTCCAGCTTCTCGCCCGGATGGGCGTGCTGCCAGGCTTCCATCTTCTTGTGCGCGTTTTCGATCATCACCACCGCCGCGTCGACCATCGCACCGATGGCAATCGCAATGCCGCCCAGGCTCATGATGTTGGCGTTGATACCCTGCTGGCGCATGACGATGAAAGCCGCCAGCACGCCCAGCGGCAGCGAGATGATGGCCACCAGCGACGAGCGCAGGTGCCACAGGAAGACCACGCACACCAGGGCCACGACGGCAAACTCTTCCAGCAGCTTGTAGCTCAGGTTCTGGATTGCGCGCTCGATGAGCTGGCTGCGGTCGTAGGTGGTGACGATCTCGACGCCGGCCGGCAGGCTCTTCTTCAGCACGTCGAGCCGCGCCTGCACGGCACGGATGGTGGCCTGCGCGTTTTCACCGGCGCGCAGGATGACCACGCCGCCCGTCACCTCGCCCTCGCCGTCCAGGTCGGCGATGCCGCGGCGCATCTCGGGGCCGGTCTGCACGACGGCGACGTCGCCCAGGCGCACGGCCACGCCGTCCTTGGCCTTCAGCGGTATGGCGCGGAAGTCGTCCAGCGTCTTCAGGTAACCGCTGGCGCGCACCATCACCTCGGCCTCGGCCAGCTCCAGCGCCGAACCGCCGGTCTCCTGGTTGGCGTTCATCAAGGCCATGCGCACCTCGGCAAAGGTGATGCCGTAGGCCGCCAGCTTGTGCGGGTCGGCCACCACCTGGTACTGCTTGACCATGCCGCCCACGGTGGCCACTTCGGCCACGCCGGGCAGGCTCTTCAGCTCGTACTTCAGGAACCAGTCCTGCAAGGCGCGCAACTCGGCCAGGTCGTGGCGGCCGCTGCGGTCGACCAGCGCGTACTGGTAGACCCAGCCCACGCCGGTGGCGTCGGGCCCGAGCGAGGTCTTGGCGCTGGCCGGCAGCCGGCCCTGCACCTGGTTGAGGTATTCGAGCACACGCGAACGTGCCCAGTAGAGGTCGGTGCCGTCTTCGAACAGCACGTAGACGAAGCTGTCGCCGAAGAAGGAGTAGCCGCGCACCGTCTTCGCCCCGGGCACCGAGAGCATGGTGGTCGCCAGCGGGTAAGTGACCTGGTTCTCGACGATCTGCGGCGCCTGGCCCGGGTAGCTGGTGCGGATGATGACCTGCACGTCGGACAGGTCGGGCAGCGCGTCGATCGGCGTGTTCCGCACCGACCAGACCCCGGCGGCGGTGACGAAGACCGTCATCAGCAGCACCAGGAAACGCTGGCGCACCGACCAGCGGATGAGTGCGGCGATCACGGCTTGCCCCCCGTTGCCGGGACGCTGGCCGGCCGGCGCTGGATTTCGTGCACCAGCGGGCCCGAGCCTTCGGCACTGAAGCGCAGGCGCACCTTGTCGCCGGCCTTCAGGCCCTGGCCCAGCGCGGGCGACTTCAGCGCGAAGGGCATGCTCATCGCCGGCCACTTCAGCGCCGGCACAGGTTCATGCGCAACCGAGATCTCGGCGCCCTCGATCGATTCGATCACCGCGTTCACCTCGTGCAACACGGACGCGGCAGCGCTGGCCGCTGGTGCTGGTGCTGGTGCTGGTGCTGGTGC